>Ga0134128_10009147_pt1 | contig 11905 bp, 6 predicted proteins | sample KB31754_FD_96462 | JGI IMG/M metagenome (GOLD analysis project Ga0134128, IMG submission 96462) | Terrestrial soil microbial communities with excess Nitrogen fertilizer from Kellogg Biological Station, Michigan, USA - KB3-175-4 | ecosystem: Environmental > Terrestrial > Soil > Unclassified ...
ATGAAAACCCGCGCGAGGTGCGTTCGCCCAGTGCCAGCCAGGTACGCCAGCCGCTGCACGACACTGCGCGCGCACCACGCTACGGCGCCCTGCTTGATCCCTTGCGTACGGCGCTGGGACTGCCGTTGTGGCCGCGAAGCAACACGCCATGATTGCCACTTCCGAACGCGCAGGCGAAGCAAGCGAACGGCATCTGGCCATGTACCAACGGCAGTGCATGCTAGGAGGCATGCAGGAAGCTCGGCGTGCTCTGCTGGATGCGCTCGCCGGCGCCCCGGAAGCGGAATGGTTGGCCCTTGCACGCGCTTTGGTGCTGCGCAGCGACGTCGAGACGGCGCACTTCGTGCTCTCTGCGGCGGTTATTGCGCATCCCGTTTCGGTCGATGTGCGCTACGCACTCGCCGGCATCTTGCAACAACGAGGTGAAACGGAAGCTGCGGAGGCCCTGTTGCACGCGTTGCTGGCGGAAGATCCGACGCACGCTGCCGCGACCTTTCTGCTGGCCAGGCTGCTGAGTCAACACGGTCGACTGCATGCGGCGGCCGATGCTCTGTGCCAACTTTTCAGACACGCAGCTCAGGATGTCGAAACGGTCATCCGGGCGGTGGAAATGCTCGACGATCTCCAGCGCGTAACGGACGCCGCCGCCATCTGCGAGAACCATATCGCCGCCGGCTCCACGGACCCACGAATCCACGCCTATGCAGGCATGTTGAGCAATAAGCTCGGTCAGTTCGAACGCGCGCGCAAGCGATATGCCTTTGCACTCGCGCACAGTCCGCAGGCTGTGGAATGGAATATCCCGATCGGTTTGTCGAGCCTGCAGCGGTACCACCACAGCGATCATGCGGATTTTCAGCTGTTCCGGGACGTACTGCAGCAGCCCGGCTTGAGCGAGAACGCACGTATCACGACCCTGTTCGCCCTGGGCAAGGCTTGCGACGATGTCGCCGACTATGCACAGGCGGCGCATTGCCTGCGTCAGGCCAATGCATTGGCGCACGCGCATTCGACCTGGTCGCGCAAGCGCTGGCGGCGCATCGTCGAGGCACGCCTGACCGCCAAACCATTTCCATTCCGCCTGGCTGCGTCGGACGGATGGACGCCCCTGTTCCTCGTCGGCGTGCCACGTTCGGGCAGCACCTTGCTGTCCGAGTTGCTCGGGCGCCACCCGCTGATCTGCAATCGCGGCGAGCTGAGCGGAATGGCAACGCTGGCTCGGCGGCTCGAAACGGTCGACACTCGCAGTCCGCTCGCGTTCGAGCAAGCCGCAGCCACTTATGCGGCGCAGCTGCGTCAAGACGATTCCAACGCGCACTGGTTCATCGACAAGCAACCACTGAACCTGCTGCATGTCGATCTGATCCTCACGCTGTGGCCAAACGCTCGTATCGTCCACTGTCGACGCAGTCCCCGTGACACGGCCCTGTCGCTTTGGTCACAGTCGTTTCACGATCGCGCGCACGACTATGCCTGCGACTTCGATGATATCGCTGCCCTCATCCAAGGCTGTGAACGCCTGCACGTCCATTCGAGCGCCCACCATGACTCGTCGATTCGCAGCGTCCCTTACGCGGACCTCATCACCGACCCGGGGCGCTACCTCAACGAACTGCTGCGCTGGCTCGGTCTGCCTGAGCACGACCTGCTGAGCGCCACGAGTCCCGAGCATGCCATCAGCACGGCCAGCGCATGGCAGGCACGCCAGCCGGTCTACGCGCATTCCCTTGCACGCTGGCGGCTTTACGCACCTCATGTCCCGGAGTTGTTGAGCTTTCCGGACAAATGAGGAGCTGCAGCGCCCCGTGCTCATCAACACGCAATTCCGGCGTCACGACGTGCCGTGGCAACGCCACTCTTCTCCTGACCCCAGTTTGGTTTTTCCACGAGGTGATTCCGCTACACCCCGCTCCCGACCAAAGCGAGCATGTACTCTGACAACGCGGCGAAATGGCGCCGACCGGGACCTGTTGGACAACATACTGGCGGCGCATCTGATACACCCTGACGCAGCGATGCTGCCCGCCAGGTCGTGCAGACCCACGGTGGACTCAACGGGGCAGCGCGGGCGCAACGGGAACCGAATCCACACCCCGCGCAGCAGCGAGGACTTGCCGTTTTTCGTCTTCTGCACACGGGTCAATACCGTGTTCGCCTTGTGCAGACCGCCGTCGAGGAGCAACAGTTCACCGCGGTTGGTGACCCCAGTCTGATGCCATCTGTCGGTTGACGCGTCATACAGGCTGTAACACTCGCCGTGGTACCCATCGTTCTGACTGTAGTTTTCGTGCACGCCCGGCATGGGGCGTTCGACCCGGTCAGTCAGAGTCCAACAGAACCACCGTGCCTGGCTGGCGGATTCAAGCCTTGAGTCGCAGCCACCATTGGCACCAATGGCCGCCAATATTCCCAACGAATGCTCATGCGTCGGTTTGGGCAAGATCAACCGGAAGTGCGGGCGAATCGTTCGGCACGATCAAGCGTCGGCTGCAATCCGGGAAGAACCTGTCTGAGCTGATCTGCGTGGCGCTGCCACTTGTCAGGCGCCGGCTCGGTGACGGTGTAACGCGCCAATGGCAACACCTTGTCGAGTGAACGATCCCATTCGAATCCAATCGCCGTGCACAGTCGCGCCACTTCGGTGGCAGGATCGGCGAGGAGGGCATCATAACGGGCAACATGACAACGCCCGGGTGGCAACAAGGCAAGATCGTCGAGCAAGATTCGCGTGGTGGTTTCCCATTGCGCGGCCACGATCTCGGGCAATGGCCGACCGATGAGATCCCGCCATCCTGGGGTCAGCAACAGCGACCATGGCAAGCCGATCCAGCCAGGCAGCTTGGGATAGGTGCGGAATCCACCGGACTGCCACGCCTCGATCATGCTGCTCAAGGTCTCGCGCGGATCCCGGTACAGGTAAATGAACTGCGCCTCCGGGAAAACCTTCGCGAGGAACGGTATCCGCAACGCGTTCTTCGGCGTCTTTTCGAGCATTCGCAGCGGCTGCTGTTGTGGTGCTAGCCCATCCCGGTCGCGCAATTCGCGGAGGAACCGACGACGTAACTCTTCAATCAGGTCCGGCGTGGCTGCGAGTTCATCCAGACGATTGGATTCATAGCTGCGTTCGCTTGCACTGAGGCCGGGCATACCTTCGATCAGCGCATGACTTTCGCGTCCGATGGTGAAAACGCCGGGTGCCTGCGCCAGAGTCTCGAACAGAAGGGTGGAACCGGAGCGCGGCGGCGACACGATGAACACGGGGCAATCGTAAACGGCATCCCGAGCATTTTCGCCAGATCGATTCCCGGGCGCGGCGGAAGTCGCGGTCTGGCGCAACTCGTCACCGCTCCGCTCTCCCGCATCGCCTCCAATCGCCACCGACAAGACCATCAGCCTCAACGCAACCACCAGCGATGAGCCGTTGACGAGTTGCAGTGATGCAGCAGATTGCCTCATCCATTGCTCGTACGTGGTCAGCGCCCGGCGATAGGCAACGATGCCGGTTGGATCGATTCCAAATTCAGCCCATAGCGCCTGCCACGCGCCAAGGAAACGGGCCGTGACTTGCTGGGCAGCCTCAAGTTGCGGATGAGGGCGCACCTCGTGCATGAGAAAAGTGATGTGCTCACGCATTTCCCACGGCGTCATGACTACCGGCAGATTGACCGACTCGCAACGCAAGACGGGTTGAGTTTCAGCGGTTGGAGCGACCTGTTCCGCACGCCAACCCGCATGCTCGCGGTTGCCCGGTATTCGGCCATCCCGGATCAGTTCGCCGAACTGGTCGCTGCCCACCGTATCCGCGACCAGATGAATACGCTCGTCGTCAGACTCATTGATCACGTGGTGAGTGCGCCACGTATCGAAAATCCAGCACTCGCCAGGGCGCATGTTGACTTCGCCTTCTCCGCAGATGAAGCGAACGCTCGGTTTGGTCACGATCGGAACATGGACGCGTGCACGTGTACGCCAGTAATAATTCACGTCGAAGTGGGGGCTCACTTCGGCGTGTCCGGTCAGCTTCATCAAGCGCGTTCGCCCCCATACCGCGCCAATTCGAGACAGCACCTGCCTCAGGTAAGGAGACTTCAGAAGATAAGCAGTGGGTCGCATCGCGCCGGCAAAGGAATCATTGTCAGCGTCTCCATCGACCGCGATCAAGGGCAACCAGAGATTGCCCGGGTACTTCTGCGGGTGTTCGCGCCAATGCCCCTCGCCAAACGGAGCGATTTCGCGCGCGAGAACATCGGCGTCAAACTGCAGCGGCAACTGGATGAACGGGACGGGCAGTTTCATGGATTGGCCTTCACCTGACCTGATTGAGCGGCGCAGCGACGACTCGATGTCATGAGGACCGCCCTGCTGCATCGACGGCAGCCAAGATAACGATCACCGCCGCCAAGTGGTGGGGATCGGCTCGCGCTGCCTCGATATGGCAATTGCTCATGATCTTGTGCGGGACGCCGTTCCATGGCCCCACGGCATCAAAGGCCGATTGCCTGCCGCAACGGCAGCAGTTGCTGTTCATAGTGACGCCACTCGTTGAAAAAGCGCGTATGGATCGGTTCGCGGACCTGCGACATGCTCAATGTCGCAACGACACCCTTGTTGCGCGTCACGTCGATACATTCTGATTCCCACCCGAGCCCGCAAAATTCCAGGACCTTGCGGGCCGTCATTTCCGGATCGCGCGTCAGATCGGCATAATCCACGTCGAGAATGACCCCCGGCATGGATGAATGCCAGTGCGAGACGACCTTTCGATATTGCTTGTAGTGTTGCGCCAGCGCATGCAGGTCATAGCTCCAAGGAAAAGTATCGCCCAGCAGGGCTCGGTAATTGGAGAAACATACATCCATCGGATCCCGAACGAGATTGAGAATACGCGCGCGGGGCAGCGCGCGATGGATGATGCCTGCGACCATCCAGTTCCGCGGCAACTTGTCGACGTAGAACGGCGCACCGTTGGCACGCCACTGGGTTTGAGCGAGATAGCGGCGGCCCAATTCGGCAAAGTCGAGGCTGCCGAGCCGTTCCAGCACATGATGATCGAGTGTGACCCCATGGTCGCTCGCCCATCGGAGTTGCAAGCCGAACTCATCGAGCTCACCGGCCGATGTCACCTTCGAGTGGTTACCCAGCACCCGGTCGAGCAGCGTCGTACCCGATCGCGGCATGCCAACGATGAAGATAGGTTGCGGCCCTTCATGAACGGCATCGCCGGCGTTGATCAATTCGGGGGTACAACGCCGCACCAGATGATCGATCACTTGCCAGGCAATCGCAGGATCATGCTGTTGGCGCGCGAACAGCAGACGGTTACCCCGTTCCAGCGCACCCCACGCTTCGTCGTAACTCCCGGTATCTTCGAGTTCCTTGTAGTAGGCGAACTCCAACGCGGCGTGATCCTCCGAGCCTGGGCGCACGGCAGCAAGTCGAGTACGCAAGTCCGCGAGATGGTTGTCGTCTGGCGTCTGTTTACGCAATCGGGTGAGTGCCAACGCGGCGCGCCCAAAGGTTGGCTGCAGCATCAGGGCACGATCCAGTTCCGCCGTTGCCTCGCGCATCTCGCCGTTGAATATCAGTTCCAAGGCTCGCTGGAAACAGAAGTCAGACGAAGCCTGACCCGCCGCGGCCGCTCGATTGAGCAACTCCAGCGCCGACGCGTGCTCTCCAAGCATCTTGCGCAACGCAGCCAGCCGAACCAGCAACTCGCCATCCCTGGTGTCATTGAGCAGGGCGTGATCAAGGCAGCGGCGCGCCCCGAGCGTCTCTCCCAACCGCAACAGGGTCTCGGCGGTTTCACAGATGAGTCTGGCGTCAGCAGGCAGGTTTTTCGCAACTTCGGTCATGTTGTGGATCGCCTCGCGCACGCGTCCATCGACATGAGCGATCTGACCCAGCGCAAGCCGTGCCTCGACGTGTGCAGGATCACGCTGCAGCAGTGACTCCAACAAAACACGTGCGGGAACCAGGGCACCATCGGCCAAATGTCGTTGGGCTCTGCTCCAGAGCCGGGCGCTAGAGCCGCTCACGGGCTGCCCGCCTGGGTTGCAATGTCACAAAGTCCGGGATTGGCATGGCAAGTCCTCAATCGTCAGCTTCAACCGAATAGCCCCAGTGCCGCAGCATGGGCTCCAGCGTGGGGAGCACCCGCTCGAACTCCTGCTGGTAGCGCATCCATCGATTCATGCCCTTCCTGTTGACTGGCTCGATGACCTGGTCGTAACTCGGCGTGGCGATATATCCCTTGTCGCGGGCGTGCTGGTCGAAGCGAAGCATCGGCGTCGAATCGTCCAACCCGAGAAATTGAGCAATGCGCGCTGTATGCCCAGGAAAATCCGCGACCAGATCCTCATAGCGCGACACCAGTACGTCGGGCTGAAAAATGTCCGCAGTCTGCAGCCAGTAGTCCATCGCACTCACGTAAGCGCGAGCCAGCCGCGGCAGGTTGGCGCACGCGGCACCCAGGATGCTGGAACGGAAGTTCTGCATATAGCAGCTCAGGATCACATCGCAGGGGTGGCGCACTGCAAGAATGAACTTCGCACGGGGAAACAGCCGGTGAATCAGCGGCAGCCACAGCATGTTCAAAGGGTTCTTGTCGACCAGTTGCGCGTCCCAGCGTCGTGGAATTTTCTCGGAAACCATGATCAGATAGAGCTTGCGCAGCTCATCGCAATCGCGCTGCTGGAGCAGTTCCAGCTTGTCCATGATGCCTTTGTCATGGCTTTTCAGTTTGTCCGCGAGCCGGTTGAAGAACGGGTTCTCGTCCATCGACTGCAGGGCCGGATGTGCATCAAGCATCTGTTCAAGCAAGGTGGTGCCCGAACGGGGAAACCCCACGATGAAGACCGGCGAACCACGTGAATCCGGTCCCGACGTCGTTGGCCAGCGTCGATAGGCCTCGGGGCTCACCCGTGGGAGCGCCGCCGGCAGCGCAGGGCTGTCCGGCAAAAAATATTCAGGCGAGGCGATCCGCAGCTCCTCCGCTTGTCGTTGGTGAGCAGTGTGCAAGGCTTGAATCGCCAATTTTGGTTCGCCGAGCTTGTCGTAGGTTTCTGCCAGCTCGAAATAATGCGCGTAATCGCTGTCGTGCCGTGGTCCACATCGTTCCAGCACCGATCGCGCCTTGGCGAGTTCTCCATTTCTCAACGCAAGTGTCGCGAACAAGTGGCTAACGTCGTTCCGAGCCTCATCGGTCAAAACGGTACGGTCGGTCAAAAGTGCCTGCGCCGCGGCCTCGCTGCGGCTGAGGTCATTCAATCTTTCGTACACCTTGGCCAGCAGCAATCTGGCCTCCAGTAGCGACGAGTTACGGGCAACGAGGTCCTCCAGAAGGAAGGCCGTGGACGGCGTGTCGCCCATCAATTGCAGCAATTTGGCGAGCTCCAGCTGCAGCGACTCGTCGCCAAGAGGCAGCCATGTCCGCCAAGGCTTCACCAGGTCGGCGGCACCATGAAAGTCCTGGCACAAGCAACACGCGTGCGCCGCATGGATTCGCGTCAACGGCAAATTCTTGTCGAGTTCGAAAGCGTCGAGCAAGGTTTCGCGGGCAGTCAGGTAATCCTTGCGTGCGAGCAGCAGCAAACCCATCTGGACCTTGGGCATGAGGTTGTGCTGATCCAGCCTGATTGCGTTGGTGTAGGCGTGCTCCGCTTCCAGTGTCACGCCGCTTTCCAGCAATGCAGTGCCGTAGTTGCACCAATAGGCGCTGCAATCAGGCCGCAATTCAGCCAAGCGGGCGTAAGCCGCAAGCGCTTCGGCAAGGCGACCCTGAAAGTGCAGGCTCATGGCGAGCAACTGCAGAACATGCTCGTCATCAGGGTTGTCGGCCAGTTGCGCGCGGCACAGTTGCTCGGCCTCGGCGGGTCTGGCAGCTTGCAGGGCTACGACGATGGGGGTGATAGGTTCGGTAGTCATGCCATCAACAAAATGGGCCGCGTGATCGATCACGCGGCCCATCAAGATTAACTCACTCGCTTGATGCTTAGAACTTGACCGTCACGCGAGCCCAGAAGTAACGGCCCATCAGATCGAAATCGCTGGGATCCGTGTTGGCATTGAGCGTGTTATTTGCGAACAGTATCGGCGGCTGCTTGTCGAAGAGGTTGTTCACGCCGACGTCAACGCGCGTGTTCAACGGCTCGACGTTGTAGCCGAACGAGACGTCGTTGTAGATGGTGGCGCCGTACTTGTACTCCTGACCCGTCAGGTTGCAGTGGTAAACGCCACCTGCCGGATTCGGCTTGCCTTCGTAGTAGCAGGTGCCGTCGGGCAATACATCCTGCGAGGGGCTCTTCGAACCCATCTGGAAGCGACCGACGTAACGCATGCGCCAGGAGGCATCCCAGTTACCCAGTTGCCAGTTGACAAAACCCTGGGCCCGCCAGCGGGGAAACAGGCAGGTCCCCGCGCCTGGGCAGGCCGCTTCCTGCGGCGAACCGAAGGGCAGGAAATGGCCGGCATCGGTGTAGGTCGTGTTGCCTGACGTACCCGGGGCGGTCTGCAGGTTGTAATACTTCAGGTACGTGGCATTGATCCCGGCGGTGAATTTACCGAAGGAGAATTCCGGCAGCTTGTAGATCAGCGACCAGTCGACGCCAGCGGTGTTCAACGAACCCAAATTGGCGGTCGGCTCGCCGATGGTCTGGATCTGCCCCTGATTGGCTCCCGGGGTGGGATTGCGATGAATCTGCGAGCAGAACGCCAGGTTGCCAGCAGCACAGACATTGAGCACGCTCTGCGCATTTACCTGGGTGATGGTGTTGTTCAGATACACGTGCCAGAAGTCGACCGTGCTCGACAGGCCCGGAGCCCACGATGGGCTATACACCGCACCCAGATCGAACGACTTGCCCTGCTCCGGCTTGAGCTGGATACCCGCAAATTGGGCACCGGAGGCGATACCGGTAATCTGGTTGTTGGCCGCGACGGCCTGGTTGATGAACGAGCCATCGGTAGGCACATTGACGCAGGCGGGGTTGACCGGCGTACCGGTGTAGCCGGTGCAGGGATCCGACGCCAGCTTGGGCGCATCGGCGGCCGCGCCGCCAAACGCTTCAGTGATATTGGGTGCACGGAACACATCGGACATGGTACCGCGCAGCAGCAGATCGTCGATGGGCTTGTACTCCACCGCGAACTTGAAGTTGTTGGTGCTGCCGTAGCCATTGTTGTAACGCGAGTAGCGATCGCCGATCGTCACGTTCAACGACTTGACCAACGGTACGTCGCTGAGCACCGGAATAAAGGTCTCGGCGTAGACTTCCTTCACATTGTAGCCGCCCTGCGTTGCCGAGTTGCACTGGCTTCCCAGCACGCAGGTTCCAGCAACCGGGTCAAACTGCAGGAGCGGATCCACGTAGGAGTGGATGTATTCCGTGCGATAGTCGACGCCAGCGGCCAATTGGACGGTACCGGCGGGCAGGTTGAAGAGGCCGCCATTGAGACCCGCGTGCCACACCCTTTCAACGGAATAGGCGTTGCTGATCGCTGGCACTGCCGCTTGCTGCAAGGCAGCCACCGACCCAGGTGCGTAAAGGTCAAACGGATTGAACTGCAACAACTTCTGAGTGATGCCGGTCGGACACGCAACGGGAGCCGCCGCCGTTCCGCAGGCCAGGCCGTTGGCTGACATGTAGGACGCGCCCGTGTAAAGCAGATTGGTATTCGGCAGGCCCAGGGTTGTGGTAACGGAATTCGTATGCCCGTAGTCGAGGCCAGCGCTCCAGTTCCAGTTCTGGCTGAATGCCGAGAAGCTACCCTGGAAGCCGAAATTGACCTGTGCGGTGTCGGTCCCGAAATCGGCTGCCCGGTTGCCAACGGACGCCAGCCGGGCGTTGGTGGTCGGGCCGTCGTTGCTGAAACTCGTATTGAACTTATTGAAGTAATTGTTGATATCGATGACTTCGTTGCCGGCGACATACGGCAAGTTACCCAAAAGGGCAGGCGCCAGCTGGAACGCGGACCTGGTCTTGTTGTAGAAAGAGTCCAGGTAAACCGACACGTTGTCGGACAGGTTGTAGGTGCCCATCACGAACGCATTGGTGCGCTCCTGCGGGGTCATGATCAGATTGACCGTCGCGTAGTTGTACTTGTCGCTGTTCGCGCCGTTGTTCTGGTAGCAGTGGTAATTCGAGGTGTCGACAATCTGGCTGTTGCCACCCGGGTTGAGCGCCACAAAGCCGCAACCAAAAGCCTGCTGGATCGCCGAGCCCTTGACGAGCTGGATATGCCCGTAAGGTGACGACGACGATCCGCCGATGTGTGCCGAGACCGGTTGCGGCGCCGACGGACCGGTGCCGTTGGTGCCATAGACCGAGACCGCGTTTTTGGAGAATTCGCGGTTGGCCGCCAACACGCCATCCTGCTTGTTGTACTCGATGCCGCCCATGATGCTTCCCTTGTCGGACGTATGCCCGAAGGTGAAGCTGTAGCCCGATTGGTCGCCATCGCCGCGATCGGACTCGCCGACGTTGGCGGTGAACTGTGCGCCCTGGTAATCCTTGCGCAGGATGAAGTTGACCACGCCGCCGATCGCATCGGAGCCGTAGGTTGACGACGCGCCGTCGGTCAGCACTTCGATGCGCTCAATGGCAGCAGCAGGGATGGCATTGACATCCGGCGTGCCGGAGCCAAGAGCGTTGATCATGCGATGGCCATTGACCAAGATCAGGGTGCGCTTTGCGCCAAGGCCACGCAGATTGATGCTGGTGGCGCCGGTGCCGCCGCCGTTGTTGACCTGAGGGTTGACGTTGCCGCCGGTCATCGACGGCAACTGCTGGACCAGGTCGCCGAGCGTCATCTTGCCGGTCGCCTCGATCTGGGCGCGGTCAATGGTGATCACCGGGTTGGAGGTTTCCAGATCCACGCGGCGAATCAGCGAGCCGGTGACGACAACTGTCTGCAGCGTCTGCGCCTTTTTGGCGTTGGGCTGAGTGGTCGTGTCCTGGCTCTGGGTGCCCGTGTCCTGGGCGAAGGCCGTGCTCGTGGCACCGACCGCGATGACAGCACCCAGCGAAAGCGCCAGGCGGACTGCCGAAGAAAGTTTTGAGACCCCAAGTTTCATTTAAGACACCCTCCGATTAATTTTTTTGTCATGGGCCAGAACCTGTTCTGCCCAGAATTGCGACCCGGCCCGTTCCCAAGCCGATGGGTTTCGGACCCATGAACTCCCGATCCGCGCCGATACTAACAGGCAAATAACGCTATGTGAACTCACTTCACACGCTTTGCAGCTCCGGTTTGTTCAGCGGCCGTTCCCCTGGTGTGGGCACCCGGCAGCCGATTGAGCTACATCGAAAAGAGGTTCGCAGCTGCGCCGCAACCTTAATATTTACGTTTTTCCAACGATTTTTATACAGGTACTGTTGGGTACTCTGTGTGAGGAACGCGTCAAAATGTGACCTGCGTCACCTTTTCGACCGACAACCCTACAGCGCCGGGGTGCCTTACTCAGTCCTGATCGGTTTCGGCCTCGAAGCGGAGGTGCTTCACGCTGCGACCGTTGCGACGTACCAGCTTGAGCGCCTCGACACCGATCCGGATATGCGCCTCCACGTACTGCGCGGTGACGCGCTGGTCGCTGTTCTCGGTTTTCACCCCTTCCGGGATCATCGGCTGGTCGGACACCAGCAACAGGGCGCCGCACGGGATCCGGTTAGCGAACCCCGCAGCAAAAATGGTGGCGGTTTCCATGTCCACGGCCATGCAGCGGGTGCGCCGCAGGTATTCCTTGAAGGTGTCGTCGTGTTCCCACACCCGGCGATTGGTGGTGTACACCGTGCCGGTCCAGTAATCATGGCCGAGGTCGCGGATCATGGTGGAAACCGCCCGCTGCAACTGGAATGCCGGCAGCGCCGGCACCTCGGGCGGCAGGTAGTCGTTGCTGGTGCCCTCGCCG
>Ga0134128_10009148_pt1 | contig 11904 bp, 10 predicted proteins | sample KB31754_FD_96462 | JGI IMG/M metagenome (GOLD analysis project Ga0134128, IMG submission 96462) | Terrestrial soil microbial communities with excess Nitrogen fertilizer from Kellogg Biological Station, Michigan, USA - KB3-175-4 | ecosystem: Environmental > Terrestrial > Soil > Unclassified ...
AGTTTTCTCTCGCGGGCTACGTGGTGATGCCCGAGCACGTGCATTTATTGATCGGCGAGCCGAAGAAAGGCAATCCGTCAAAAACAATTCAGGCGCTGAAACAAAGCGTGTCACGTAGACTGCAAAACAAGAGCAGACGGAAGAGCGCGCTTAATCAACTTTGTTTGGGATTTGCGGTTGGGGAAATCCCTGCGCACTTCTGGCAACGCCGTTTTTATGATTTCAACGTGTGGAGTCATGGGGGGGAAAAAACGGAGAAGCTTCAGTACATGCACTGCAATCCAGTGAAACGGGGCCTCGTGTGCGATCCGAAGGACTGGCCCTGGAGCAGTTACCGTTTTTATGCGGGACGCAACGACGGATTGTTGAGCATTGATTCGGCGTAATGCCAGCAAGCGACAGACACTTCCACAACCGCACCCTTAAACGTCAAAGGGTGCGGCACCCACCTGCAAAATCCGACGAATGCATCTGCTAGACTGTGCCACCCGCCCACCCAGAAGAAAAGTCAAAATCGTCTTAACCCGTTTAAGGGTGCTCCACCCGCCAGTCTTCGCGAAGATGCGCAGTTCGAAGAAGGAAGTTTGTCCACAAGTGGGGGCAGGGGAAGAGGCTCATACGCCGCCCCTTCCCCCTGCGACCCCATCCCGCTCACGCCTCGGCGGAACGCAGCGGAAATTTTAGCCCGTTGTTAGAGGCTCTAGAGTGCGGAAAACCCGCATGAAATCAGGTGAAATGAACTTCAACCGCCCAAAAACTCTAGTTTCGGCTGTGACAGAAAAGGGGAGCGGTTCAAGGGCCCAGGTGTCGTATGATCTCGTGCGCGGAGCCAGGGGGCAGAACACCACCGCCTGTGTCGCTGTCGCCTTCTTGAGGCTCGGGACTATCGGCGGAGCAATGCAGATGCTCCGTACCAGGTATTTGAGTATTTCCAAAGTACAAAGCGAACACCACGCATACCAATCCGCTGGGGTCCACTAGGTTCATGGGACTGTTCTGTGCGTAGGCGTAGCGATTCCAGGATTGCGGGTTGGCAGGATCCACAGCACCAACGCCAGCCGGGTCGGGCGAAGGCCAGCGGCCTTGAATGCCATATTCGCGGAAGTAGGCGTCGTACAGGTTCGTCGTCGTGTCCTCGTTGTTTCCGGCGAAGGATGTGTCCGTGACGCCGGTGCTGCCCGATTGCGCGTATTGTTCTCCAAATGGAGCGTATGCTAAATCGTTGTACATCGTCCGCGTCGTTGTCGAAGCGAACCGCGTACTGCCCAGCCAGTCGGGATGGCGATAGTAAGGAGACGCTCCGCTTGCCTGCCACACCTCCTCGGTCCCGCCCGGCATTGGCACGAACGCTTTCACAAACGACGACTGCCCGTTCATCAACTCCATCTTGAACCCGGTGGGTGAGTATAGAATCTGGGTGTAGACGCCGCCTTTATTCTCCTCCACCATCCGCTCCAGCGCGTCGTAGGTCACCGCCACCGTGTCAATCGTCGTGGGCCGGGTTTCCGCGTCCCAGGCGTAGCTGTGAAGCCCGTCGCTCAGCACGTCGCCATTCGAATCGTAGGACCTCCGCTTCGTTACCTGCCTCTCCATACCAATTTCGTAATAATGTAGCCCCACACGACAGCACAGGCGACCGCGACTCCGGCGAACATGTACGCGGGCCACCCTGTGTGACCACCATGAAGCGCGTCAATATGCATGAGCCAATAAGAAACTCCCGCCAGCCCCAACAATGCGATCCCGAGAAACCAGACCGTAGCCCTTGGTCGCTCGCTAGCTGTGAAATCTACCCGTGCGCCGCTATCTCGGGTATGAACATGGGAGACGCGAACAAGGTATACACTCGCTATCAGTGCTAACGCGGCAAGGGAACGAATCGGAAGGCTATCAGATGCCACGTAGAAAGCCGCACCTGCTGACAAAAGCAGAAAGATCGCCAGAATAAACAGACCGTATCTCTTTTGGGGGACATTCTCAGGTACGCTCACTGACATGGGTCCTTTGCTTTCGCGGCGGGTGGCGCATGCTTGGCGGCATGTTTTCCTCTTGTGACATAGCAACAACGGGCCGATGATACCACTGCGCCAGTTCACCGAACAGTGACTTGCTCGGCCTTGCTGTGGGTGCCGCACCCTTTGACGTTCAAGGGTGCGGTTCTTCAACCTCGAACATGCGAAATAAATTGGTTCAAATTTAAGCCAAAACAGTGGCGCGCCCGGAGGGATTCGAACCCCCGACCCCTAGCTCCGGAGGCTAGTGCTCTATCCATCTGAGCTACGGGCGCGCACGGCGCAGACGAAAATTTGCCTGAGCCAATTTGATTCTACCGCGCCAGATGCAGGCGGCCAAAGTAAAAGAGTGCGCGCCGCATGCTTCTTGGCGGTTCCATCAGTCGCGCGCCAGGTCGCGAATTTTCTTTGCGAGTTTCTCGATTTCTTCCGTCTTCTGCACGAACGCAACCGAGAGCACTATCACCGTGTCGGTCTTCCCAGCTTCCTCCTTCAAATCCTGCGCGAGCGAGAAAAGCCGGTCCACCTCCTTCTTGATTTCCCTCTGATTTGCGGTCAATTGCGCTTTCGATGGCCGACCGGGCGCGGGCGGTACCACGGCCGGAGACGGGGGCGGCACGTTCTGCGGGAATTGCCTGGATGGGGGACGGTCGGGCTTTGCAGCTTGCGCATCCAGCAGAGCCGCACCGGCAAATATCGCACCCGGAACCAACATCTTTAAAAGTGAGCGCCTTTCTCCTTGCACGACGCCTCCTTTGAGCGCACGAAACGTCGAATGGCCCTGTGACACAGGATGCTATAATCCTGCTCTTCCCTATTATATATGACTCCTTATTTTCAACATTGGCTCGATGTAATAAAAGCACGCGGGCCGCGTGTCCTTGTGGTGATCGTGATTGCGTTTGTCCTCAACCGAATGTCTCGCGTATTTACGTCACATATCATCGTCCGCGCAAAGACGCCGACTCGCGTAGCGGAAGCGCGCGAATATCAAACGCGTACGATGGCCGGCGTGCTGTACAGCGTTGTTTCAGCAGTCATCCTGGTTGGCGCGATTTTGATGATCCTGCCGGAATTTGGATTCGACGTGACGCCCGTCGCGGCAGCCGCCGGACTGGCGAGCCTGGCGCTCGGTTTTGGCGGGCAATATCTGGTCCGGGACATCATCAACGGCTTCTTCATTATTTTTGAAGATCAGTACGGCGTGGGCGACATCATCAAACTCAACAATGAATCGGGACGCGTGGAACACATCACGCTCCGACGGACGGTGATTCGCAATCCTCAGGGCGCCGTGGTGACGATTCCAAATGGCCAGGTTGGACAAGTTTCCAATCTCAGCCGCGATTGGTCGCAGTATTTCCTCGACGTAACAATTCCCGGTGAGGCGGTTGCAGGGCAGGCGCTGGCCGTTCTGCAAAAATGCGCCTCTGAAATTCGCGAAGATCCCGCGTGGTCTCCGCTTCTTGTCGATGGCCCGAACGTGCTGGGAGTCGAGTCTCTGGCGCTCACTGGCACCACGCTTCGCATGCAGTTTCGCAGCGAACCGACACGCAATGACGACGTAGCTCGCGAGCTCCGCCGCCGCATTCTCAGCGAAATGAGTCTCGCAGGCGTGCAATTGGTGGGAGCGCATCGCGTGACCCTTTTGAACTCTGAGCCTAATCCAATGCAATCTCCGCAGCCAAGCGGAAATACTCAAGGAGGATAGCCATGGGACAAGTTACACATGAGCAGGTGAATCTGATGTTGCATCTATACGAAATGCGCCGCGAGCCGGTCATGCGCGAGGCGCGCGCCTGGTTCATCGCGAATTTTCACCCGCAAACTCCCGAGGACGTGATGAAGATCTGTCCGCCGGGCAGCAAGGAAAATAGCTATCTGCGAATGGTCGCCAGCTACTGGGAAATGGTTGCGAATATCGTCAGCCGGGGCCTGATTGACGAAGAATTTTTCTTCGAGAACAGCGGCGAACAATGGGTCGTGTGGGAATGCATCCGCCCGATCGCGGCCGGCTGGCGCGCGCTTTTCAAGAATCCTTACGCGTGGTCAAAGCTCGAGGAACACTGCACGCGGTATGAGGCGTGGCGCGAGAAACGCGCTCCCGGCTCGAATGCAGCGACACGGCAGATGCTTGCCGACATGTTGGCGAAAAGGGCGCAGATGAAACCTGCCTCCGCGTAGCTCGAAGGCGAAAAGGGGAACGATAACAGAATCAGCAACAAGCCCTGCAATTCTGTAGCGATTGCGTCCTGGCGTTGGTAGCCTCTGATGAATCAGTAGGCTTCAACGCACAAGAGGACGGCAAGGATTCGATCGCGCAGTTTTGTGGGCACAAGCCACGGCCTCGGCGGATTCGCAAAAGCGCATCCGATCTGGCTAACCACCATTATCGTCGTTGCGGTTGGTGGCTCCATCGGGATTGCCAAGGGTTTGAGCGGCGGCAGCAGTACCACCAATCCAAACGGCACCAAACCGACCCCTGGGCGTTCTCGCGGTTTGCCTTCGGGCAACTGAATAGAACATCGTCAGAGCTGAAATGGGCAGGTCAGGGGCTGCCTGCCCATTGGTTTTTCTGAGAATCCTTTGCCCATTCACAACGGCTGATTCGTAAGCACCAGTTTGCCTCCGCTTGCAGCAACCGTATAGAGTTCCCCGCGACCGACTAATTTTTCAAACCGAGGCACTGCGGAGTGATCCGCGACAATGTAGTAGCGATCGTGCGTGAGCCAAAGCTTTCTAAAATCGGCGTCGTCAATGAAAACTTTGGGCGCATCCGGCGCGTAAGAACCATACTCCAGATTTGTTACCCGACCATTCAGGAGCAGCGCACGGCGATTCGTGTAGAAAAAAATGGACGAGAAGGCGTAGTACTGATCGTCGACGATTAATTGTCCCGCAGGGCTGCGCAAGAGCGCGTTGGCCAAGGGACGCGAAGACATATACGGATCGAAAGTCACCATCGCCAGCCGCGCCGCATGCAGGAAGATCACCATCATCACGGCGACGGCAAGGAACGCGCGCTTCCCACTGTATCGCCAGGTGCCAATCACGCCGGCAAGAAAAGCGATCCCGGCCAGAATCAAAGGAACACGCAAATACGCGAAAGAATCCAGTGTCAGGTCCTCAAGGTGACCCAATGAAAGCGTGTACGCAGAGGGATGCTGCGTCAAAGCGGAAGAAATATCACCCGGCGTGGCGATACCCTGGACGCGCAACAGTATTGCGGCGATAATTGCGGCGGCTATGGCGGACGTCACCAGCAGAAACTTTGTTCCACGCCTCACCCATTTGCCATCCTTGTCCATGGCCGAGCCTATCAGCAGCGCCAAAGCGGGATAGCACGGCATGGAATAGTATTCCTGAGTCGTCGAGAACGTGAAGAAAACCAGGAGGAAGCCCGCCCAGCACAGCGTCAGCAGCCGCGTTCGCCCGGCGCGATCGACCGGCCTGTACGTCAACCGCAACGTTGCCGGAAAATATGCGCTCCACGGGAAAAGCCACACGAGATTCAGCAGCCAGAAATAGAGGCGCGGAACCGTGTTGTAGTCCCGGGGATAGCGCAGATTCAAGAAGCGTAGAAGTTGCTCATTGACGAAATAAAACCAAAGAAATCCATGATACTCGCCCGGCCCGCTGTGCATCGTGAAGGCGAAATGAGGGGGATTCCGCAGTGTGGCAAGAACGTGCCAGGGCGCGGCAATCAAGACTACAACCAGCAACCCGCTCACAACATGAAGGCGTTTCCACGTGCGCCGCAGAAATAACTGGCGCGTCAGCAACAAATAGACGATCGCAGCGCCGCACGGAAAGACCACGGCAATCAGGCTCTTGAGCAGCAGTCCAACCCCCATGCTCGTCGCCAGGACCAAGGCCCAGAAACGCGGATGCGGATCCTCTTCCTCCAGCACACGCAGAAACGCCCACATGGCAAGTGCAATGGTAATGGTCAGCATCACGTCGGGAATCAGAATGCGCGTAAAGAGAAACAGCCCTATGCACGTCGCCAGACACAATCCCGCGTAAGATCCTGCGCGACGGCCAAACGCCCAGGTGCCAAGGCAGGCAGTCAGCCAACAGAGAGCAATGACCGAGAGTGCAATCGGTATGCGCGCAGCCCAATCGTGAACACCGAAAATTGCGTAGGAAGTGGCGATGGCCCAATAGACCAGCGGGGACTTTTCGAGGTAGGCGACACCGTCAAGGCGCGCAGTCACCCAGTCGCCTGACTGCAACATGTTGTGCGCGATTTGGGCCTGCACCGCGTCCACATCATCCATCAACGACGGCGGCGAAAAAGCGCAACCCAGATAAATGATCGCGGCAAACAGAATGACCGCTACGTGAAGGTAAGAACCTTTTCGAGAGGCTCCCGTTTCACTTCGGCGAACGGCGTCGCCTGAATCTTCCATTTCTTCATCCAGAGAAAAAGAATCATCAACCCCCAAAGATGAAAGCCCATGTTCGCGCGCCGCTCCATATGGTCTTGAATGAAGGTTTGTATCGTGCCGGCGTGGAACAACTTCGTCTGTTTGATCGCCTCCGGCGTCAACGTGTCGAGCAGCATCGGTCGGAGCACGCCGCGCAGCCAATCGTGTGTGGGAATATCCAAGCCGATCTTTTTTCGGTGCAAAATGAACCCGGGGAGCTTGCGTTTCATCAACTCCCTCAACAGGTATTTTTGCGTAGATCCGTTGATTTTGAACTTCTCGGGAAGCGAAGCGGCGAATTCAACGAGGCGATGATCCAGGAATGGAGGTCTCAATTCCACGGAATGGGCCATGCTCATGCGGTCGCTCTTGTACAGAATATCGTCCGGTAAATAGCACTTTTGGTCGAGTGACAGGAAACGATTTAAATTCCCCATCGTGTTCGATGGCGAGCGGAGCTCGCGCAGTAGCGCGGAAATATATTGGCTATCCGCGCCCACGAAGAAGCGCTTCTTTTGAGCCTCCGAAAACGTCCCGTTCCAATACAAATGAGCTTCCTCGGAAGACAACAACGATCCTTCGAGAAATCGTTTCCATTTATATTCCAACCCGATCTTGTCGTCCGAAACGGGCAGATGCCTCAAGAGCCTCAGAATGCTCCGTCGCACGCCGGCCGGAATTCGCCGTGCCGCTCGCGCCAAGCTGTCCGCGCGGTAGGTAAGGTAACCTCCGAAAATCTCGTCGGCACCTTCGCCGCTCAGCGCCACAGTTACGTGGTCACGAGTCATCCGGGACAGGAACCATACGGGGAGCGCGCCGGAATCCGCGTTGGGCTCGTCGGAGTAGTAAGCGAATTCTTCGATTGCGCTGGCAAGGTCCGCATCCGGGCTCACGTTGAGTTCGTGGTGTTCGGTTCCGTACCGCGCCGCCATACGATGGATGTAAGCCGTTTCGTCAAAACTTCTACCCCGGAACGAAATCGAAAATGTCTTCAACCGTGAAGGAGCCTGCGCGGCCGCATAGTGGAGAATCGCGGATGAATCCAGCCCTCCGCTGAGCCAGATTCCGAGCGGCACATCCGAAACAAGATGTTCGCGAATCGAATCTCGCAGCAGGAAATCCAATTGCTCTTTGGCGGAATCGAGAGTCCATCGCGAATCCTCACGCAGCGCCACACTCCAGAATGTTTCCGTGCGGATTTTCCCGTCGCGCCATTCGAGAAGCCGTCCGGGCGGAAGCTTCTCGATTCCCTCCACCAGCGTCCAGGGACACGGAACGAAATTCATCGACAGAAAGCAATTGAGCCCGGCCATGCTGAGCTGCCGGTTCACTTCCGGATGGATCAGAATTGCTTTCAGTTCAGAGCCGAAGAGGATGTCGTCATTCAGACGGCAGACGTAAAGCGGCTTTATGCCTATCCGATCGCGCGCCAGAACTAGCCTTTTTTTTGACTCGCTCCACAGCGCAATGGCAAACATTCCGGAAGCCGCGCGAAACACTTCGTATCCCATTGGAGAAAAGCGTGGAGAATTACTTCCGTGTCACTGTGAGAACGGAATTGGTGCCCCAGCCCTTCGAGCTCGCCTCTAAGTTCGCCGTGATTATAGATTTCCCCATTGAAAACCAGGACCACATCGCCGTCGTCCGATACCATCGGCTGGTTTCCCGACTCAAGATCGATGATCTTTAGCCGCGTTGCACCAAGCGAAATGAAATTCGAGCGATAGACCCCTTGCTGATCGGGGCCACGATGGATTAGCGAAGCGACCGCACTATCGATGCGCTGTGGGCTGACTACACCCATCCTATGCGTAAAGCCGACAATTCCGCACAAAGTGTTCACCCCAGAAACTGGCGAGCTAAGAAACGCCTAAGCAGTTAAGGCAATCACCTCTCAGAAAAGCAGTCTGAAAGGTCCCCGATGCCCAAGAAACTATCACGAACGCGCCGTCCGCTCAACCAGCTTAAGAGAGACTCCAAGGCAGAGGCAGTTTATTCGCATGCGATTCACGGTGAGGAGAGCCATCCCAAAGGTCGAAATTAATTTGTTTTCCCTGCGTTCTGGCGTTTGCGGAGTTCGCGGAAGGCCAGCTCCGTTCTGAAACGCTCGGGGAAATGTTCTTCATACGAGGACAGCCGCGGGCAGATAAGTCGGCGATGAACAAAGTTAAATCCGAATCTTTCCATTTCTTTCTCAGCTTTCGCAGCGGACCATCCCTGCTCGGCCATGCGGTAGGCTGCGATCATCATTCCCGTCCGGTCATCGCCGACGCGGCAGTGGACAAAGATTTTCGTGCCGGGGTTGTCGACAATCAAGGTGAGGAACGCCGCAAAGGTCTTATCCTTTGGAAATGAGCATTCCCAGCCCATGGGGATATAACTCATGCCAAGACTGTTGACGAATTTGCGTTCGCCTTTGCGAGCACCACGCAGGTCAATGACGATTTTGACGCCCATGGCGGCAAGTTTGCGGAAGCCCTCGTGCGAAGCCTGAGCACCGCGGTAGAGGGTCGGCGTTACCTCGGCGAAGTCGGGCAGCGTCTTGCGAACGGACATATCCGGGCGAAGGTCCTGGTCTTGCTCTTGACGATCCTGCACTGCGGGGACGTCGCTGCTCTGCGGCCTGACACCTGCGGTTCGGCCGAAAGGCGAGGCAGCCAGAAGGACAGCCAGGGCGAGAGCATAGAAAGACATCACGTTTGGCTCCGAGGCAGCCCGAGATTGATGGTTCCACAGCGTCGAGCTTCGTTGCTATCCCAGGGTTGGCTTACGCTCAGGGTTGTTTCTCTTCGTTGCTATCTTGGCCCTGGTTTCTAGTCTGAGTGCTCAAGAAGAGCATCTAAAGTGCCGTCTTAGCGCGACAAAAATTCGACGGCATTAACAATATCGAAGTTAAAGGTGAAACGATGGAGGCGCGGGCGAGAATCGAACTCGCGTATAAAGGTTTTGCAGACCTCTCCCTTACCACTTGGGTACCGCGCCCGAGGAACATGTTAAGTATAGCGAAACTACCGCAAAGTCAGCCAGTGATTTGGGTGCAGGCGCACACTGTACGGGCTCAACGGATTCTTAGCACATACGGCATCTGAGCACGCACGGGCTCAGCTTGCACCATCGACGACACCCGATGCACGAGCGATTGAATCGAGCTGTACTCGTTCTCCGACGTCACTATCTGGCCTTGCGTGCGCTCGAGAAATAAGTCGAAAAGCGTCTTTTCCTTCGGCAGTCGCACGATTTCCACGGAACGATTGACTGGAATGTGCGCAAGTTCCTTTGCCACGGTGACGGCGCGGTCGGTATCGCCCAAATCATCGACAAGGCCCAGGCCCTTGGCCTGCTCGCCGCTCCATACCCGCCCCTTGGCGATTTGCTGCACCGTGGCAATCGGCAATCCGCGGCCTTGCGCCACACCCTGCGTGAAACTCGTATAAATGTCATGAAGCATCTTTTGAACTATCAGCTGCTGCGCCGGAGTGAAATCCTGTTGCGAAGAATAGAGCGTCGCATTGTCGCTCGTCGCGACGTAGTCGCTACTCAGTCCGAGAAGCTTATATAAGCCGGAAATATTCATCTTCCCGCTCAGTACGCCGATCGATGCCGTAATCGTTCCCGGGTCCGCTATGATTTTATCGGCCGACATGGAAATCCAGTATCCGCCGGACGCCGCTACGTCTGACATGGAAACGACCACGGGCTTCTTCTTGCGCGCCAGCTCCACTTCCCGTCGAATCACTTCGCTCGCTACCGCCGACCCGCCCGGCGAATCGACGCGAAGAACAATCGCCCTGATGCTCGAATCAGTGCGCGCCTCTCGTATCTCGGCCGCCACGGAATCGCCACCCATGACGACCGTGCCACCCGGAGTTATCTGCGATGCACCCGATACAATTTCCCCCGACGCATAGATGATCGCGATCCTAGGTCCGCTCCCATCGCTGAGTCCCTGGCGATATTGCGCGAATCCCACGGGGTTCCACTCCCCGGTTTTCTGACGAAAGAAATCCTGCACTTCATCCCAGTACGCCAAACGGTCCACCAGCTTGTCTTGCATCGCGTCTTGCGGCAAGAAAGGTCCCTTTTGCACTAAGTCCGCAAAATGCGCGCGATCTATGTGGCGCGCCGACGAAACTTCCGTTAGATATCGGCCATAGATGCTGGTGAGAAGCGATTCGACCTCTTCTCGATGCGCGGGAGTGAATTTTTTCTCCGTATACTGGTTCGTTGCGGTCTTGAATTCCGCGATGTGATAAAAATCCGGAACGATCTTTAATTTATCGAGTGTACCGCGCAAGAACGTCGCTTCAGCCATCATTCCGCGAACGTCGAGTGGATTGGAAGGGGTCAGCCAAATCTGATCGCACCCTGTGGCAACGTAATATTCTGCGTTCGCTTCCCCGTCATACCCCAAATAACAGATGGTCGGCTTCCCGCTCGCGTGGAATGCGAGCAGATGAGAATGGATTTCTTCCAGCTTTGCCCACCCGGTTTCCAGAGGGCCGATTCTTACAACGAGCCCCTCGATTCGGGGATCCGTGCGCGCGGAATCGATTGCATCGTTGATTTCGTGAAGCACAAGGGTTGGCGAGCCAAAGAAAACACTCGAGAGGTCTGTGGCCCGTTGCTCTTCGATAGATCCGTTCAAGTCGAGAACGAGAACCGAATGGGACGAAATCGTCTCGCCGCCTGTGAAAGTCCAGTGCGGAACAATCCAGATGAACAGCACCACGGCCGCAACTACCAGCAGGATCACCAGCGTTCGTCTCTGGCCCCACGTCATTTGTTTCTCCTTGTCCGAGCCGCTTGTTCTTCAGCCCTGCCGCCAAAGTACCATCAGCGCCTTGAAAACGCTATTGGCGGCGCCTGTTCTTCGGTACAGGTGGCTCCGCGCTTAGTACAGTTGTATGGATAGAGCAATGCAGCCGACAAACAACACCGTCAGGCAGAGTGCATTGTTACCATTTAGAGCGGCCACAACACCAGCCGCAGTTCGAAAAAGATTCATCCGCGGAGGATAAGCTCTTGAACAAGCCATTCATGTCCCGCCTCATGGCGCTCAACAAAGAGCTGCTATTGATCTTCTCGATTATCGCCTTCGCCGCGGTGATCAATTTCTTCGTGGCAGGAGAACGTCTGGTTCTGACGTTCTATAACCTCCCCACGCTTTTTGCGGCATACTACTTCGGCCGTACGCGTGCCGTGCAAACGGCCGTTGCGTCCATCCTGATCGTCTCCTGGCTCAACATAATGAACCCGGTGGCGCTGGCCTCCGGCTTGGGCGTCACCATGCGCCATTTGATCGGCTGGTCGGACGTATCCATCTGGGGTGGCTTCCTCATCGTGACCGCTTACGCCATGGGCACTCTTTATGAAGTGAAGGAAGTTGGCATGTCCGAACTACGCGAAACATATTTCGGCGTGCTGCAAATCCTCTGCCAGGTCATTTCCAACGACAAATACAC
>Ga0134128_10009149_pt1 | contig 11904 bp, 9 predicted proteins | sample KB31754_FD_96462 | JGI IMG/M metagenome (GOLD analysis project Ga0134128, IMG submission 96462) | Terrestrial soil microbial communities with excess Nitrogen fertilizer from Kellogg Biological Station, Michigan, USA - KB3-175-4 | ecosystem: Environmental > Terrestrial > Soil > Unclassified ...
GACTGGATCGCGGTGCCGAATCCGTGCGGTCCCGCCGCCTGCACAGGCGTGCCCGGTGGCGCGGCGTTCGTCGCGTTGAAGCGCACGAAGAACCCGAAGGACGTGGGCCGGTTCCTCGACTTTCTGGCAAGTGAACCGGTTTATGCCGAATACATGGCCAAGACCGAGAACATTCCCGCGCATGCCGGGCTCTCGAAGAAAGGCATCGATTACAAGGTCTCGCCGCAGGCCAACGCGGCGCTCAAGGTATTCGTGGGCGATGTCGCGAAGCTGTCCCCGATTGCCTATGAAATTCAGGGCTACAAGTACAACCGCGCGCTGTTCAACTCCACCACGACGCGCCTCGGCCAGGCCATTGCCGGAGAAATGAGTCTCGACGATGCTGTGAAGCGGATCGCCGCCGACATCGATGAGCAGGTGAAGGCGGCCGGCAAATAGCGGGAGACTCAGAGCGGTAACAAAGATCGGCGCAGGCGCGATGCTCGCTTCGTCTCGCCTTCCATTGCGCGCGCTCGCCGTGGCGATCGCCACCGTCGCGCTGAACGCCGTCGAACTGCCGATGCGTGCGCTGCAGCGCCTGCTTGGCGTGCCGCGCATCGGGTGGGTGTTCGTTACGCCCAATCTCGTGGTGCTCGGCCTTTTCACGTTCCTGCCGATTGTCATCGATTTCTACTATGCATTCACCGGCGGCGTGCAACTCGATCTCCGCGCGCGGCCTTTTACCGGATGGGAGAACCTGCAGACGCTGTTCGAATGCGGCAGCTATCTGGATCCGTCGACCTGCCGAAAGGATCTGTTCTGGCGCGCGGTGCACAACACGGCGTGGTTCGCCCTGCTTCAGGTCGGATTGATGGTTGTCTTGAGCCTCGTCACCGCGCTGGTGCTCAACCGCAAGATTCTCGGGCGCGGGTTCTTCCGTGGTGTCTTCTTCTATCCGGTGCTGCTCTCGCCAGTCGTGGTCGCGCTGATCTGGAAGTGGATCCTGCAGCGGGAAGGTTTGCTCAACGCGATGCTGCATAGCGCGGGAATCGCCGGTCCCGTGTGGCTGAACGAACCAGGCTGGGCTTTCTCCTGGAGCGTGTTCGTCAGCATCTGGGCGCACATGGGGTTCTACACGCTGATCCTGCTCGCCGGGCTGCAGGCCATTCCCGCCGACCTGTACGAGGCCGCCGAGATGGACAGTGCATCGCCGTGGCGCCGTTTCTATCGGATCACGCTGCCGCTGCTGATGCCGAACCTTCTGGTCGTGCTGGTGCTTGCGGTGATTCGCGCTGTGCAGATGTTCGACGAAATCTTCGTGCTGACCGGCGGTGGACCGGGATCGGCGACACTGTTCATCGTGCAGTTCATCTACCAGACGGCCTTCGCCGAGTCGATCCGACTCTATGGACTCGCCGCCGCTGCATCGCTGGTGCTTGCGACGACGCTGCTGGCTCTCACCGTGGTGCAGCTACGGATATCGAGGCAGGGCCTGAGCGGCAAGGCAGGGCGCGACGATGGTTGATCTCGTCCGGATGCTGGCAGGAACGCGCGGCCATCGGCGCCTGGACTGGACCGATTGGCTGTCCTACGCGTATCTGTTGCTCGGGCTGGTGCTGATGTTCGGCCCGGTGCTGTGGCTCGTGCTTTCGTCCTTCAAGAGCGCCGCGGCGCTCAACGAGTTTCCGCCGCGGCTTCTGCCGTACGGTCAGGCCAGTGTCACCGTGCCTGGTCACCCGGGGCCGCTCCCGCTCTTTCGCGTGAAGCTGCCGGACGGCTCGACGCGCCAATTGGCCGAATTGCGCCGCATCGGCATCCAGGCGACGATGATCGATCCCGAGCGGCCGGAAGAGGAATTCAAGGTCAACATCCGCGATCGCGAGCGAGTGCGCGCGTTTCATCTGGCGCTCGAGAACTACACGGAAATCTTCGGCAAGTTCGCTTTCGGTCGTTTTCTGTGGAACAGCGTATTCATCACGGTTGTTGCGACGTTGATCACGCTCCTCTTCAACGCGATGGCTGCCTTCGCGCTGTCGAAGTACCGCTTCGAGGGACAGAAGTGGGTGTTCCTGCTCATCATTTCCACCCTGATGATTCCCCCGACCATCATCCTGGTGCCGAATTTCCTCGTCGTCTCCAAGCTGAGTCTGCTCAACAGCCTGTGGGGCGTGATCTGGCCGGCGGTCGCCACACCCACCGGCGTGTTCCTGCTGCGCCAGTACATGCTGACGATTCCCGACGAGCTGATCGACGCGGCGCGCATGGACCACGCCAGCGAATGGCGCATCTTCTGGCGCATCGTCCTGCCGTTGTCCGCTCCAGCGCTCGCCGTGCTGGCGATTTTCTCGGTCATCTGGCGATGGAACGACTTTCTGTGGCCGCTGGTCGTGCTCTCGCGAACCGAGAACTTCACGCTGCAGCTCGCGTTGAACTCGTTCCAGGGGGAGCTCACGACGCAGTGGAACTACCTGCTCGCGATGACGGTGTTGACGCTGTTTCCGGTGACGATCGTGTTCGCGTTCCTGCAACGTTACATCACCGCCGGCATTGCCTCCGCCGGCGTCAAATAGCGAGCAAGCCGATCATGGCCAGCCTCGAGCTCAAGCGCGTCGTCAAGCGTTACGCGACGACGACCGTCATCCATGGCGTCGACCTCACGGTGCGCGACGGAGAATTCGTCGTGTTCGTCGGCCCTTCCGGCTGCGGCAAATCGACGCTGCTGAGGATGATCTCGGGGCTGGAGTCGGTGACCGAGGGTGATCTCTGGCTCGACGGGCGTCGCGTCAACGACGTTTCGGCCGCGCAACGCGGACTCGCGATGGTATTCCAGTCCTACGCGCTCTATCCGCACATGACGGTGTACCAGAACATGGCATTCGGCCTGGAGAACATCCGCACGCCGCGTTCGCAGATCGACACCAAGGTGAATGATGCAGCGAGATTGCTCCGCCTCGAGGCACTGCTCGGGCGGCGGCCAACCCAGCTCTCCGGTGGCCAGCGGCAGCGGGTGGCGATCGGGCGTGCGATCGTGCGTGAACCGACCATCTTCCTCTTCGACGAGCCGCTGTCGAATCTCGACGCCGAGCTGCGGGTGCAGATGCGCACCGAGATCACGGCGCTGCACCAGCGCCTGAAGACCACGATGATCTACGTCACGCACGATCAGGTGGAGGCAATGACCATGGCCGACAAGATCGTCGTCCTGAACGCGGGACGCGTCGAGCAGATCGGCGCTCCGCTGGATCTCTACAACGCACCTCGCAACAAGTTCGTGGCCGGCTTCATCGGCTCGCCGCGGATGAATTTTCTTTCGGTGCGCGTGACGGGCGTCGGTCCGGACGGCGTGGGCGTCATGACCGATGCGAACTCGCCGCGTGCGGCGGCGACAATCCCCGTACGCGGTGAGTCTGGTCTTGTCGGACAGGCCGCTGTACTGGGCATCCGCCCGGAACATATCCATCTGCGGCGCGCTGAACCCGATGAGCTCGCGCTAACCGTGATGATCGAGCTGCTGGAGCAGCTTGGGTCCACCAGTTTCCTTTATTGCGTTCTGCCGAGTGGAGAAAAGCTCACAGTGCAGCTCGCTGGCCAGATCGACAAGGAGGCCGGCGAGCAGATCGAGGTGTGCTTTGCGACCATCGACGCGCATCTGTTCGCGAATACGGAGAGCGAGCCTGCGTTCGAGCGCCTGAAGACGCCGGCAGTCCACGTCGCCGCCTGAGCGGGATTGATGCAGCCGCTCGTCGCCGCATCGTTTGCCGGGCGCACCGCTGACGGTGCGCGATTCGCATTCGACGACGGCTGGGAATGCCGGATCTTCGTCCTCGCGCATGACGTTATCCGTGTGCTTTTTCTGCCGCCCGGTGGTCTGCGCGAGCCACGCACCTGGATGGTGTCGCTCAATGGCGCAGACGTGCCTTGGGAGGGCCGCGATCGGCTCGACGTCGCGGCATTCGCACGCCCGGCGTTCGCTCTGGAAGCGGGCGAGCGGGAGGTAGCGATACAGACGGGCGCGCTGCGGGTAGCCGCGCGGCTACGACCGTTCGGGCTCGAATGGGCAACGCCGGGCATGCCGCGTTTCGCAGCCGATCGACCGACCCACGCCTACGATTGGAGTCCCAAGAGCGGCGCGCTGCGGCATTACATGCTGAGGCAATTGGGCGATCGCTACTACGGGTTGGGCGACAAGACCGGTCCGCTGGACAAGCACGGCCGACGCCTGCGCACGCTGGCGCTCGATGCGCTGGGGTACAACGCGAAGACGAGCGATCCACTGTACAAGCACTGGCCCTACCTGATCGCGCGCGACCTCGCGAGCGAAGTCGCGTACGGGCTTTTCTACGACACCTTCGCGAGCGCAACTTTCGATCTGGGTTGCGAGCACGACAATTATCACGGCTTTTACCGCTACTGCGAGATCGAGGAAGGCGACCTCGACTATTACATTTTCGTCGGCCCCCGTATCCGCGATGTGGTGCGCAAGTTCGCGGAGCTTACCGGCCGGATGGCGTTCGGTCCTCGCTGGAGCCTGGGCTATGCCAACACGGCGATGAGCCTCACCGATGCTCCGGATGCGCAGGCGCGGCTTTCCCATTTCATCGATGATGCTGCAAGGCACGACATCCCGATCAGCGCGTTTCACTTCGGGTCCGGCTACAGCAGCATAGGTCCGCGCCGGTACGTGTTCACCTGGAACCGTGACAAGTTTCCCGATACTCGCCAGCTCGTCGAAAAGTTCGAGAACGCCGGCATTCGACTCGTCGCGAACATCAAGCCCTGCCTGCTCGACGATCATCCTGCCTTTGCCGAGGTCGTGGCGAAGGGCGCGTTCGTAAGAAACCGGCTTACCGGCGAGCCGTCGATCAGTCAGTTCTGGGACGGCCAGGGTGCGCACGTCGACTTCACCCACGCCGACGGCGTGCGCTGGTGGCAGGACTCCTTCACGCGGCAATTGCTCGATTACGGCTTCCTCGGCTGGAACGACAATAACGAGTACGAGATCGCGGACGAGGAGGCCGTCTCGCACGGGTTTGGCCTGCCGATAGACATCGAGCGTTCGCGCGCGTTGCAACCGCTGTTGATGACGCGCGCCACGTACGAGGCGCAGGCGGCGCGCCTGCCCGACGAGCGCGTCTTCACGGTGACGCGCGCCGGGCCGCCGGGGATACAGCGTTACGCCCAGACCTGGTCGGGCGACAATACGACCTCCTGGCACACGCTGCGCTGGAACATCCGGATGGGCCTTACCATGAGCCTTTCCGGCATGTTCAACATCGGACACGACGTGGGCGGCTTTGCCGGCCCGGTTCCCGATCCGGAACTGCTGGTCCGCTGGGTCCAGAGCGCCGCCTTCAGTCCCCGCTTCATCATGAACTCGTGGAAGGAAGGCGGCGAGGTCAATACGCCGTGGCTGCACCCGAGTGTCACGCCGATCATCCGCGAGTGGATTTGCCTGCGCTACCGCCTGCTGCCGTACCTGTACACGCTGTACTGGCGCGCCGCGCAGTTCGGCGAGCCGATGCTGAGGCCGCTCTGCTACGAATTCGAAGACGATACACACGCCTTTGCCGACAGCGACGACTTCATGCTCGGTCCCAATCTGCTGGTGGCCTCGGTCGTGGAGGCGGGACAGCGCGAGCGATCAGTCTATCTGCCGGCCGGCCCGGGCGAGTGGCTCGACTTCTGGTCGGGAAGGCATGTCGCTGGCGGACGCACGCTCGTTGCAGCCGCTCCGCTGGAGCGGATCCCGTTGTTTGTACCGGCGGGTGCGATGATTCCGACGACGGACACGCCCGATATGAAGCGCCTGCACGACGAGCCATCGCGCGCGCTGCGCATCTTTCCCGGCCTCGGCGTTGGGACAAGCACGTTTACGCTGTACGAGGACGATGGCGTGACATCGAGCCATCGCGATGGGAATCATGCCCGGATCGAATGCACACTCGACTGGACCGAGCGAACTCTCCGGGTGCACGCGAGCAAGCGCGGCCGCTTTGCGCTGCCCTATACGGCGGTGCGCGTTCTGCCGCCGACCGGAGAACAGCGCCGATTGGACGTCAGTGGCGAAGGAATCACATTGGTGGTTGGTGATTAGCGGCACCACTGCGCGGGATCCCGCGCCGTCTCCCGATTCCATCCATGCTGACCGTGCGTCAACGACCGACAGATCGCCCGCGTCCTCGATGCCCAAGTGTTCTGCAATGCAGAACGAGATACGTAAGGCGCATCGGATATCCTGGCATTGACATCCTGCTCTGCAGACATTACGGTATGGGAGCATTTGAACGCAGTTCCGCAATGCAGAACATGGGAAATGGAACGGTTCGCCGGAATGCTCGCCACAGCTCGACAAGTTCTGGAGGATGACCAATCGAAACGTCGCCGCCGGTGTATGAGCTCGCCGGCATTACGGAGCACTGAACGATGACGCTGCTGGCCGGAATCCCCCTGTCGATGAAGCGATGGGACTGGGACTACTTCCTCGAGCAGCGGCGCGCGGTCCTCGCGCTGTGGCCCGCGGGCGCAGAGTTGCGGGGGGAGGAGGGGATCACCGCGGGGATCGCGTACCACAAGTCGCAGCCGTGGTGGAAATACGCGTCGCTGCGCAACGAGCGCGCGCAGGAAGAGCGGCGGATCCAGATCGTCCCGCAGGTCGGCCACGCGCTCGTCGAGCAGACGATCGCGCACATGGAGTGCTCGGAGGACCTGCGCCCGGATCGCTGGTATGTCTTGACCGACACGTACACGCGCAAGAGCGAGTACGCGAAGGCCCAGGATGCGGTCGAGCGCAGCCGCCGCGACGGCTTCTCCTACTTGAACGGCTATCCGCTGGCAGCGCACGGCGTGAGCGGGGCGCGCGCCGTCAACGCGTGCACGCGCGCTGCCGTCGGCACCGACAACAACGACGAGGACGCGCGTCTTCCGTGGGAAATCGCGCTGGCCGGCGGCTGGACGTGGGGGACGATCAAGAGCGTAGAGGAGCTGATCCAGCATTCGCGCGACTATCCCGTCGACCGCAACATTCACAACCAGCAGTACATCGACCGGCTCGCGGCGCATTACACCGAGCAGGGCATCCCGATCCTGCGCCGCGCATCCGCCAATCTGCCGGGCTGGGATTCGCTCGGGTTCAAGGTCACCGTGTCGCTGCTCGAGGTGTTGCTGTCGGCCGCGCAGGGCGTCAAGCACATCGACCTGAGTCTCGGAATCGGCATGAACCTCGTGCAGGACACCGCCGCGATCCAGGCGCTGCGCGGGCTTGCTCGAGAGTATCTTGACCGGCTCGGCTACCCGGACGTGAAGATTCATTCGTGGACGTATTTCTTTCTCGGCGACTGGCCGCTGCAGCGAGGGCAGATGGTCGGGCAGATCGCGCTAAACGCGACGATCTCCGCGCTGGCCGGATGCTCGGGCATGTACATCAAGTCGCCCGACGAGGCGACGACAACGCCAACCGGCGAAGGATTCCGCGAAGCGATGGAGATTTGCGGCCAGGTCGTGCGGCTGATCGCCGGGCAGCGCCTGACGGAAAGTCCGGCGCTTGCGCTCGAACGCGACATGATCGGTCGCGAGGTCCGCGCTGTGGTCGCGAAGATTCTCGAACTCGGTGATGGTGACATTGCCGTCGGCGTGTGTGCAGGATTCGAGGCCGGCGTGATCGACACGATGTTCTCGCCCTACCGCTATCTGAAGGGCAAGGTCAAGGTCGTGCGCGATGCGAACGGCGCGCTGCGCTACCTCGATCCGGGCCTCACGCCGATCCCGCAGGAGGTTGCCGAGTATCACCGCGAATGCATCGCCTCTCGCGAGAAGAACGAAGGGACGCAGGCCGACGTCCGGTGGATCGTGCGCGAAGCGACGTGGGCTTCGCGACCCCTGCGCGACGAGATGGCCGAGCGGCCCTATTAGAAGAGACGATGAAAGCGCAATCGCAAGCGCGTCGCGGCGCCCGCGAGAACAAGGCGGTCGTCGTACTGGGAACGATCGGGCACGATGCGCATATCGTCGGAAGCTCGGTGCTCCGGATCGCGCTCGAGGAGGCGGGCTTCAAGGTCGTCTTCCTCGGGGCGGTCGTTCCCGCCCAGGAGTTCATCGACGCGGCGCGCGAAAGCGCCGCCGACGCGATCCTCGTTTCGTCGCTCTACGGGATGGCGCGCATCGACTGCGGCGGGTTCGGTGCGAAGTGCGTCGAGGCGGGGCTCGGTCACGTCAAGCGCTACCTGGGCGGGATCCTCGTGACGGACCCCGAGGCGTGGGAGGAAACGGAGCGGATCTTCAAGGCGGAAGGTTTCGACCGCGTGTATCCGCCGCAGACGAAGACCGAAGTCGCCATTGCCGATCTGAAGCGGGACCTCGGCCTCGATTGAGCATGGCCCGCACTCGCCCATGGACCGCGTCGTAGCGATCGATTTCGGCAGTACGTACACGAAGGGCGTGCTGCTCGATTGCGGCTCGCCCGGCATCATCGCCGTAGCTTATACGCCGAGCACCGTGGCGACCGACATCACAATCGGTCTGCGCCGTGTGCTGGCCGAGCTTCGAGACCGCAGCGGCGTCGATGTAAGGCGCGTCCCGGCGCTCGCATGCAGCAGTGCCGCGGGCGGCCTGCGCATCGCCGTGATCGGCCTCGTTCCCGCGCTGAGCCTGGAAGCGGCGCAGCGCGCGGCCCTCGGGGCGGGCGCGCGCATCGTCGGCGCATACGGCTACAAGCTCACCGCCCGCACGCTCGGCGAACTCGTGCGGACGCAGCCGGACATCGTCTTGCTCGCGGGGGGAACCGACGGTGGCGACGAGCAGAACATTCTTCACAACGCAGCGGCACTCGCGAGCTCGCCATCGAGCGCACCGGTCATCGTCGCGGGAAACGAATGCGTTCTGCAGGAGTGCGTCGCACTGCTGCGGAACGCCGGCAAGACGGTACTTCCCGCATCCAACCTTCTGCCCGAGATCGACCGCATCGAAGCCGCGCCGGTACATGACATCATCCGCGAGCTTTTCATCGGCCGGATCACTCACGCCAAAGGCATCGATCGGGCGCGTCACCATCTCGATCTCGCGGGCGACATCATCCCGACGCCGAGCGCGGTGCTCGAGGCTACGCGCCTCGTCGCCGAAGGGACCGATGACGCCTCGGGCCTGGGGGATACGATCGTAGTCGACGTCGGCGGGGCGACGACCGACGTCTATTCGATTGCGAGCGGCGCGCCGTCGCGTCCGGGGGTGATCACACGTGGACTGCCGGAGCTGCGCCGCAAGCGCACGGTCGAAGGCGATCTCGGCATGCGCGTCAACGCCCTTTCCATCGTCGAGCGCTGCGGCTGTGGCAACCTGCTCGAACTGGTCGTGTCGGCCGGTTATCCGGCGCCACTCGCGGCCGCAGACATGAGCGCGTACGCGGCGCGAATATCCGAGCGCACCGATCATTTGCCAGCGAGCGACGCGGAGCGCGCGTTCGACGACGCGCTTGGCCGCGCGGCTGTGCGGACCGCCGTGCGACGACACGCGGGAAAGCTGCGCGAGATCTATACGGCCGCCGGCTTCGTCCTGGTTCAGGAAGGCAAGGATCTCAGCAGTGTTGCGGCGATCGTCGGCGTCGGCGGTGTGCTCGCGCACGGCGGCAATGCGCGGTTCGTTCTGGAAGGCGCGCTCGATCAGAGTGGCGATCCGCACAGCGTCCTGCCAAGGGAGCCTGCGCTGTACCTCGACAAGCGCTACGTGTTGTACGCAGTGGGTTTGCTGTCCACGGTCTCGCCGAAGGCGGCGCTCGCCATCGCTCGCGAGGCTCTCATGCCGTTGTAGCGGATGACAGGAGGAAAACGATGCGATTCCGGGAATGCTGGTGCCTGCTTCTGCTTGCCTTGGTCGCGCTTCCCGTTGGCGCGCAGGACAAGTATCCGTCGCGTCCGATCGACTTCATCGTGCCGTGGGGGCCTGGCGGCGGGTCGGACCAGACGGCCCGCGAGCTCGGCAAGCTTCTGGAAACCGAGCTCAAGGTCTCCGTGCCGATTCTCAACACGCCCGGAGCGACTGGCAACACGGGCATGGCGAAATTTCTCAATTCGGAAGCCAACGGCTACACGCTGTGCATCCTCGCATGGGACACTTATGCGCTGCTCGCCACCAATTCGCCGACGTGGTCGGTCAACGAATTCGTGCCGCTCGGCATCGTGATCCAGCTTCCCTCCGGCTTCTACGCCGCGGGGGACCGGTACCCGAATTGGCAGGCGGTCGAGCGGGAAGCGCGCGCGCGACCGCTGAAAGTGGCGATTTCCGGCTTCGGCAGTCCCGACGACATCACGATCAACTACCTGATCGGCAAGGGATTGAAGCTCAACGCCGTGCCATTCGCAAAGCCGGGAGAGCGCTATTCCGCTCTGCTCGGCGGGCACGTGGATCTGCTCTATTCGCCCGCCGGAAACGTGAAGTCCTTCGTCGACAGCAAGCAGATGAAGCCGGTGATCTTCTTCAACGGCGCGCGTCTTCCGGAGTTTCCGCAGACGCCGACGTCGAAGGAGGTCGGCTTGGATATCACGCTGCCGCAGCGACGGGCAATTATCGTCAAGGCCGGCACCGATCCGGCGAAGGTCGCGTTGCTGTCGCAAGCCGTCGCGCGCGCCGTCGCGACACCGGAGTACAAGGCGTTCCTGAGGGATTCGCTGGCGCTGCAGGACAGCTATTTGCCGACGAAGGAAACGCTCGCCGTGATGCAGAGCGACTTGAAAGACATGAAGAAGATCGTCCAGTCGACCGCGAACAAATAAGCGTAGCTGCGACTTGCGAGACAAGTGCGAATTGCGCTGGCCGAGACCCTCGGATTGTCGGTGAGACAGGGACCTCTTCACTCGAGAACGCGAAGCAGGTCGGCGAGGCTCCGCATTTCGTAGTCCGCTTTCACGTCGGGTTGCAGCATCGGCTCGCCGTTGCGGTTGGACCATGCGCAGTGCAGGCCTGCGAGCTTGGCCCCCGCCACGTCGTTGGCCGATCCAGCGACATGGAGCACCTGCTCGCGCGCGACACCGAGCCTTTCGAGCGGCAGCGCGTAGATGGCGGGATGAGGTTTGTAGACGCCCGCGTGGTCGGAGGCGAGCACATGGTCGAACATCACGTCGAAGCACCGCATGCCTGCACGCAGCATTGTCTCGTCTCCATTCGATAATACCCCCAGTACGTATCCGCGCGCCCGCAGATCCGCGAGGGTCGAGTTCGCTTCCGGCCAGGGAGAGAGGCCGTCCCACGCGCTCACCAGGTCATCGACGCATGTCTTCGACAAGGAGTGACCGGCCTTCGCAAACGTATAGATCAGCGCGCGACGCGTGAGCTCCCGGAAGGGAACGCGACCGCGTTGCAGCGAGTTCGATAGCAGCGCGCCTTCCAGTTGCTTCGCGCGCCATGCGCGCAGGAGCTGAACGGGGTCAGCGGACGGCTCGCACACTTGCCTCACCGCAGGCAGGAGGCTGCTCTCGTAGTCGACGAGGGCGGTGTAGAAGTCGAACGTGACGAGGCGCGCGGGAATCACACCTTGTAATCGAATTTGGGCGGGCGCTTCTCCTTGAGCGAAGCCAACCCTTCCCGGACCTCGGGACCGTTGAAGCTCAGCAATTCGAGCGCGGCTGAATTGTCGAATATCGGCCCAGCCAGGCGCAGCCAGTTGTTCATCGCATATTTGCTCCAGCGGATGGGACGTTGCGCACCCGTCGCCAAGCGTGCCGCGACTTCCTCGGACTTGGCGGTGAGCGCCTCATCCGCGACACACAGCGACACGAGACCGATACGCTCGGCTTCCTCGCCCGTCACCGGTTCGCAGGTGAGCACGTGGTATTTCGCCTTCGCCATACCGCACAGCAGGGGCCAGATCATCGCCGCGTGGTCGCCCGCAGCGAGACCCAGTCGGGTGTGACCGTCAATCAGGCGCGCCGATCTTGCGGC
>Ga0134128_10009150_pt1 | contig 11903 bp, 7 predicted proteins | sample KB31754_FD_96462 | JGI IMG/M metagenome (GOLD analysis project Ga0134128, IMG submission 96462) | Terrestrial soil microbial communities with excess Nitrogen fertilizer from Kellogg Biological Station, Michigan, USA - KB3-175-4 | ecosystem: Environmental > Terrestrial > Soil > Unclassified ...
AACTCGCTTTCGAGACCAAAAAGAATGTTGAGCCGATCGAGCGAGTCGATCTCGAGCGATTCAAAGCTGCTGTCAGGATGCACGTTCTCAAGAGGAATGCGCTTCGTGGTCGCGATGACCTTCAGAACCCGAGCCTGTATGGTATGGTCTGTCACTTCGGCGATGATCCTTGCCACTAAATTAGTCGTGTGAACTGGTTTTGCAGAGCCAATTCTACCCTGACTTTCGCAAGGTTGATACTCAGAGGGGCAGACCAGGGTTGCTCGAAAGGAACTGACGGAAGCAGGTGGCCTATTTATAAGCAGAGTTGGCGGTGAGGCAAGATAGTTGAAGGTCCCATCTTTCCGGGAAGAGTGAAGCAGAGATGAAACCAGATAGTACCTTATGTATGGGAGGAAGCCTTTGAATGCCGCTTTTTGGCTTTTGACCGAGTCAGGGATGTAGAAGCGCTGGATTTGCCGGAGAGTTTATGCAAGGGGGATCCGGTGGCAAGATGATCCCGTAACTTACGCGAATTTTCCTGATCGCGGCTGTTCAATAGCAAATCTCGGGCATCGTTCAGATGATCGGTCATCAGGCATGCGGCAAGCTCAGGATTGCGTTGCTCGATAGCGTCCAAAATGGGCTTGTGAAAGTGCAGAGTATGTTCAAGGTCCACAAGTTGCGAAGTCACCATGATCATATTCAGCATGGCGCGGTGAATGGTGTGAAAAAGGCGTCCGACGAGGCGGTTGCCCGAAGCTTGAAAGATGGCCCGGTGAAAGAGGATATCCGAAGCCACCAATTGAACACGGTCGTGCTTGCTGCGTTCGAGATCGATGATGGATTGCCTTAAGAGTGCAATATGTTGCGAGCTGGCGCGTTCCGCAGCTTTAGCAGCCAGTGCTGGCTCCATCATTAGTCGCATCTCCGTCAGTTCCTGAAGCGAAGTGTCGTCCAGCAGAAACAGAAACTCCATGGGAACTGCCAAAACCGAAGATGCGTCCTTATTCAGATAGCTTCCGTCGCCGACTTTCTGTGTGATGACGCCCATAATCTCCAACACTTTGAGCGCCTGTCGCAAGGATGAGCGCGCAACCCCAAAGCTTGCAGCCAGGTCGCGTTCCGATGGTAGCTTCGTCCCCGGCGATAGAACTCCATCGCTCAGCAATTGCTGAAAACGAAGAATGAGGAGATGGGTGACGTCTTCCTTATTACTAAGAATGTGTCCACCATCGTCAATCGGAGACTTACGTCTTGCATTCATTTCTCAAATAATCCCTATCATTTCAAGCTTTGTCAAATATTCGATTTGCAAAATTAATTCTATTGGTACAACCGTTTATATGATATTGCCATGACTTTTATGCAGTGAAGGCTTCCCGCGAAATTTTATCTAAAAGTGCATTTTACTAAAATTATTAGTATTTATAGATATACATAAATGGACGGTGAATTATTTTAGTTGACATGGCGTCGACGCTGGTACTACCTTTGCACTCGTTCTAAAACATCTCCCGCGATGACTGAGGAGAGAGATACGAGGGCTCACATGAGGAAGATTGATCATCACGTCACAATGGGCCTGCTAACAGCATGTTTAGCATTTCTTATCTGCGCTTCGGAGGCGATGGCGCAGGTAGAAACGGGTCGGTTTGTGGGTCGGATCACCGATCCGCAGGGGGCGCTTGTGCCGAACGCGGTCGTCAAGGCGACTAACCTTGGAACCAACATCGTACAGGCCGCTACCACCAACTCTAGTGGTGAATACGTGATTACTCCGGTGCAGGCGGGAATTTATAACCTGACGGTGACTGCCAAAGGCTTTTCCGTCGTCAGCACTTCAAACGTCGAAGTGCAGGTCGGACAGGTCGTTCGCGAAGACCTCGCACTCCAGTTGGGATCGGAAAATACGACGATCGATGTGACGGTTGAAACTCCACTGCTCAGTACAGATACTGCGACGATCGGCACAGTTATCAGCAACCACCAGTTGACCAGCCTGCCACTCAATGGTCGTGGCTTCTTTCGCTTGGCGGAATTGACTCCCGGCGCTGCTCTTCTGCCTCCTACAGGCAACTCGTTGGCGATTCGTCCTGAGGTCGTCGATGGAAACACAATAAGCGGTATTCGCGGAAGCGCCATCTCGTTTTTGCTGGACGGTGTGGACGTAAGTGAACAGCACCAGGGTGGCACGTTCATTCAAACCTCGATCGACGCATTACAAGAGTTCAGTGTCCAGCAGAGTCCATATTCCGCGGAGTACAACCGTGGAGGGGCGTTCTTCAATGCGACTACAAAATCCGGGACAAACAGGTTTCATGGTGGCATATTTGAATTTATTCGCAACGACAAATTGGACGCGCGTAATTATTTCTCGACTACGCGGGCCATCTTGAAACGTAATCAATTCGGAGGTGCGATCGGTGGCCCATTGTCTATTCCGCACCTCTACAACGGGAAGGACAGGACTTTCTTCTTCCTTGATTATGAAGCGCAGAGACTTCGGCAGGGACTGGTAGTCAACAGCGTAGTCCCAACGGATGCACAGCGAAATGGTGACTTCAGCGCGCCAGGATTGAAGCCCATCTATGATCCGCTAACGACGGTAACCAATGGCGTAACAACGACGCGTCAACAAATCAGCTGCAATGGGATGCTAAATGTAATTTGTCCGTCGCGAATTCCTTCCCAGGCGGCGGCCGTGCTGGCTTATATTCCACATGCAAACAGCGGCTCAACAAGCTTCAAGGCTGTTCCATCGCAAGCAATCGATTGGGACCAGTTCACGGTACGGATTGACCATCAGCTTAATTCGTCGAATCGTTTGTTCGGACGCTGGGTATATGTTAACAATCGCGAAGTGGACCCCAACGCGGCACCCCTACTAAAGACCGCATCGCTGACTTCGAACGGCCAAGACATCGCAGTGGGGCTCATCACAAATATTGGCGCGAATAAAGTGCAGGACTTTCGTGTTCACTATCTACCGAGCCATGTGCGGCTGGCGGCATTTCTGCAGGGGCCTGATTTCAATGGCCTCAATCGCATTGCGGGATTCGGTGGGCTGCTTCGACCAGGAACAGGAGGATCATTTCCCGATTACTCCTTTAGTGGTTACAGTGCTCTTCAGGGATCGGCTTTTGATCAACGCCCGAAATCTCAGGACCGCACGGTTTTTGAGCCCACGGATACCTTCACAATTCTCAAGGGAAAGCACTCCTTGAAATTTGGGGTGTTAGTTCGCTACTACCAGTGGATCGGATACGATAGCTCAAACTACGCTGGCATATTCAACTTCACCGGAATCGAAACGCAGAATCCTACCGCAACCCCATCGAAGCCCGCAGGTGGCGATGCATTTGCGGATTTCCTGTTGGGTTATCCCGCTTCGATTGCGCGCGCTTATCCAGGAAATAACTTTGGCGGCCAACGCTGGTATCACCAGTACTTCGTCCAGGACGACATTCGCGTAAATGGCAGATTGACGGTGAATGTTGGCCTTCGATATCAATATTCGCCGTGGCTGAATGGGTACAAAGGACAGCTCGGAACATTCGACCCCACGCAGGCCAAGCCGATCATTGTTGAAAGTCATACAGATAAAGTGGATCTGTCCTCGCAATATGCTGCTCCTGCTGCATATCAGTTTTTTGGTCAATATATTCAGACCAGCAGCCAGGCGGGCCTTCCGTACTCCATTACCTATACAGATCGTACGCAGTTTGCTCCCCGGATCGGATTCGCGTGGCGCCCACTCGGCAACGATACGGTTGTCCGGGGCGGTTTCGGCATTTTTTACGAGCCTGAAGGAACCGGCGGCCGCGTAAACCGTAATATTTTGCCATTCCTGTTGTCGGAAACAGTCAATCAGACGCAAAATGTAGTTCCAACACGTACGACTGCGAACTTTTTCCTCGGCTCGCAACTTGGCTCAGCAACTGCGAACCCATCTCTCTTGCCGACGAAGACTCACTTGAAGGTAGGGTCTAACCAGCATTACAGCATCGGTGTACAGCAACAGCTTTCACCAAAGACAGTCTTCGACATTGCATACGTAGGTAATCATGGAGTTCATCTACAGAGCACGGACGACTTCAATGATCCTTCACCCGGTCCTGGTGGAGTACAGGGACGACGCCCCTACCAGCCATGGGGAACGATTACCTTTCAGTCGCAGGATCTTGGAACGACGTATCAATCGTTACAGACGAAGATCGAACACCGCGCCGGAAATAGTTTGACGGGACTAATTTCTTATACTTGGTCTAAATTCATGCAGTCGAACCAATCACCCTCAGTTGGCGGAAACCTCGGGTATGAAAGGACCTATTCTCCATACAATACTCCTCAGAATCTGGCGATCAGCGGAACCTACGAGCTGCCAATCGGAAGAGGCCGGAAATACATGGGGAACAGCAACCGACTTACCGACGCCGCTTTAGGAGGGTGGCAAGTTCAGACGATCATCGTTCTGAGGAGCGGAACCCCATATACACCGGTGGTTTCGTCGGACAGGGCGAATACCGGCGTCGGATCGCAGCGCCCGAATCTTAATCCCGCAGGTGGATCGCCGACATTTCATCGGTCGCTGACGAACTGGTTCGATAAGACAAAGTACGTTGTAGCTCCGCAATATACCTATGGACAGGTGCTTGCCAATACGCTGCAGTCCGACGCCTTTCGCCAATACGATGCCTCAATCTTCAAGGACTTTGCCATGCCGGGAGAGTCTACTCTCTCGTTTCGTGCTGAGTTCTTCAACTTGCCGAATACGACCAGCTTTAGCGCTCCAAGCTCGACGATCGATGCTTCCTCTTGTTGCACCGTCACCTCCACTTCCATTCCTTCGCGTGATATTCAATTCGCGTTGAAGTACAACTTCTAGACGACAAGGCTAAAGATCTATGCATAAGCTTGCAATGACTCTGCTCTGCGCCGCTTCCATCCACGCGGCTGCACAAGCTCATTCCACAAATCCGGTCTCGATTCAGGTTGACCTTGCAAAGCCTGTAGGGACATATACGCCTATCTATCGCTGGTTCGGATACGACGAGTCGAACTACACAACGATGAAGTACGGAAAACAACTATTGGGGGAGCTGCACGATCTCAGCCCGGAGCCTGTGTACATCCGCGCGCATCATCTCCTAACTTCAGGCAACGGCGTCGCTGAGCTAAAGTGGAGTTCCTCGAATGTGTTCACGGTGGACGCTAGCGGAAAGCCTGTCTACGACTTTACGATTACCGACAAGACATTCGATGAGTTCCAGAAGGCTGGTGTCCGGCCAGTAGTAGAGTTAGGCTTTATGCCAAAGGATCTTGCCGCCAAAGTTCCGGGAGTAAATGAATATCAGGTCCGCTATCCGAAAAGCACAGTTTCCGGGGCGTCCAACAATCCTCCAAGAGACTATGCGCTATGGCGAGAATTGGTACGAAAATATACTGAGCACTTGGTCCAGTGTTATGGAAGGAACGAGGTCAGTACCTGGTACTTCGAAGTTTGGAATGAGCCCGATATCGCCTATTGGCACGGCACGCCCCAAGAGTATTACAGGCTATATGACTATGCTGTCGATGGCGTTCGTGAGGCTTTACCCGATGCTATCGTAGGCGGCCCAGCTAGCACGGGACCGGCCTCGGATAAGGCGTCAGCCTTTCTGGATAACTTTCTCAAACATTGTCTGAATGACAAAAGTGCGGCAACTGGAAATTCGATACCTCTTGATTTCATTTCCTTTCATCCAAAAGGACACCCGACGGTGATCGACGGCCATGTTCGAATGGGACTTGCCAATGAATTGAATGCGGTGGCCAAGGGTTTCAGTATCGTAGCGAGTTATCCGAAATACGCCCACCTCCCAATCATTCTTAGCGAAGCAGATCCCGAAGGCTGTGCCGCTTGTTCGATGAAGGTTAACCCAGCCAATGCTTATCGCAACGGGACGCTGTATCCGGCGTATACGGCTACAGCAATCAAATCGCTGTTCGATCTGCAAGACCGTTACAAAGTCAATCTGATCGCCATGCTTTCCTGGGCGTTCGAGTTCGAGGGGAAAGAATATTTTGAAGGGTTTCGTACGCTGTCAACGAACGGAATAGACAAGCCGATTCTCAATGTCTTTCGTATGGCTGGTCTGATGTCGGGCGAGCGCGTCAGTACAAGCAGCACCGGCCAGGTCCCCTTGAACAGCATTCTTAGTTCTGGCGTCCGAAGCAACGACGATGTGGACGCTTTCGCGACAAAGGGCGACCATGAGGCCGCGGTCATGCTCTGGGATTATCATGACGAGGATATCCCTACTGCCGGGGCCGAAGTAGACGTCACGATCGCAGGAATTCCATCGAATGTAAAGAGAGTACTGTTGCAGCATTATCGTATCGACGAGACCCACAGCAACTCCTATCACGTTTGGAAGGCTATGGGATCACCCCAGATGCCGACCGCATCACAATATTCTGAATTGAAAGAGGCAGGTCAGCTGGAGCTTCTCAGTTCTCCAAAGTGGCTGGATGTGAATGATGGAAAAGTGAAGATTGCCACAATGCTTCCGCGACAGGCTACCTCACTGATGCATCTGAAATGGTGACGATGTGTCGATATTGGTAGGCAATGTTAAGAAACATCAACGAATCGAGATACAGTGGTACTTCGTCGCGATGGTTACGGCGGCGATCGCCATTAGCTATTTCGATCGACAGACGCTGCCTGTTGCTATATCCGCAATCCAAAAGACGATACCGCTCAGCGATCAGCAATTTTCGTGGCTGCAGTTTGCGTTCCTGATTCCCTACGCCTTGTTGTATGCAGTAGGCGGCAGAATGCTCGACGTCTTGGGAACGCGCCGCGGATTTTTGCTCATCATGCTTTGGTGGTCCATTGCGTGTGCGCTCCATGGATTGGCTTCAGACTTTGCTGTTCTGTTGTGTGCGCGATGCCTGTTGGGCATGGGAGAAGGTGGTGCATTCCCCGCCGCAACGAGGGTGGTCGCCGAGTGGATACCCATGCACCAGCGCTCCACGGCCATGGGGATTATCAATGCAGGAACGGCGGTAGGATCAGTATTGGCTCCTCCTTTGATCGGCATTGTGTTGCTCACGACTGGATGGCGGATGGTGTTCTTCGTATCAGGAGCGATTGGGCTGATCTGGGTTATCTGGTGGTGGATGCGCTATCAGGGGAGTAACGATGCCTCTCTCGCTACTCTCGATGCTCGATTGATAGCGCAGCAGATGTCGTTTCTAGAGATAGTTAGCATGCGGAAGGTACAGGTGCTCGTCTTCGCTAAATTTATGAGCGACTCAGCATGGTACTTCTATCTATTCTGGCTGCCCAAATATCTCTATGACATGCGTGGCTTCGACATTAAACACGTCAGTTACTATGCGTGGATTCCCTATGCGGCGTCGGGAGTAGGGAGTTTTCTGGGTGGCTGGCTTTCGAGTCTATTGCTGGCTAAGGGTAGGTCGCTTGATTTTTCGCGGAAACTTGTTCTAGGAATCAGCGCTCTGTTTATGCCAATTGTAATATTTGTACCGCATGTTCCTGTGGGGTGGGCATTGCTGCTGTTCAGCATTGCTTTTTTCTGTCAACAATCGTGGTCAGGGCTCATTATGACCTTGCCCGCCGATATCTTTCCGCTATCGGCAGTCGGGACTGTATCGGGGCTTGTCGGATTTGGCGGCGCCATTGGAGGCGCATGCTTTGGTGTCGTCGCCGGATTTTTATTAGGTCACGGATTTGGATATGGAACGTTGTTCTATATCGTTGGATCTTTCCATGTCGTTGGATTTCTCGCCATCTTGCTATTCGAAGGCAAGGTACAGCCGCTTCGAGCTCCAGATCTGCTAACAAGAAACAGCTAAATACAAAGACTACAGAGAGCCCGTCATGAAGATTACAGAGGTACGCACACGAGTCGTTCAATGGGAAGGCAAGACTACCCCGCTCCCTCCTCACTTTTGCACCAACCCGATGGATCTGGTTATGTTCCGTGAAGCCTCCATGGGAAACTTTGCGTTTCATGGATGGGTGCTCGTAGAGATCTTTACTGATGCGGGTTTAGTTGGCCTAGGCAATGCAGCACTGTCACCTCTCGTGACCAAATCGTGTATCGATAACTATCTCAGGCCCCTCTTGATAGGGGCAGATCCGTGGGACGTAGAGTACCTATGGCAGCAGATGTATCGACGGACCATGGCCTTTGGACGCAAAGGCGTTGGAATGGTGGCGATTAGCGCCGTAGATATCGCCTTATGGGATTTGATGGGCAAGTCTGCGAATCAGCCAGTCTATCGCTTGCTTGGTGGGCGTACAAAGAAAAAAATTCCTGTCTACGCAAGCCGCCTTTACAGTATGCCGCTCGATGAACTACGCGTTGAAGCCCAGCGCTACAAAGACCAGGGATACAAAGCGATGAAGCTGCGTTTTGGGTGGGGCCCGATTGATGGAGCGGAAGGTATGCAGCGGAATCTCGATTTGTTACGCACGGTGCGCGAAGTCGTGGGAGATGATGTTGACCTGATGGCCGATGCTTACATGGGCTGGACGCTCGATTATGCCAAACGCATGTTACCTCTTATAGAGCCATTCCATCTGCGATGGCTGGAAGAACCCGTTATCCCTGACGATACACGCGGATACAAAGAGCTAAAAAGCTATGGACGGGTCCCCATTGCAGGTGGTGAGCATGAATTTACCATCTTCGGTTTTCGTGAGTTGCTCGAGGCTAATGCACTCGACTATATCCAATTCGACACCAACCGCGTTGGCGGCCTAAGTCAGGCTCGCAAAATCTCGGCTCTCGCGGAGGCCTTTCAGGTTCCGGTGATTCCCCATGCTGGGCAGATGCACAACTATCACATCGTTATGGCCAGCCTTAATTCGCCGATGGCTGAATTTTTTCCTCAGGTGGATGTGGAGGTTGGCAACGAACTTTTCTGGTACATCTTTGACGGCGAACCCACGCCAGTTGACGGCTACATCGACCTTGACGATAACACCGCTGGCTTAGGGCTTACCGTTAACGAAGAGTCACTGAAGCGTTTCAAGATTATCGAGTAAACCTGGAGTAATCATGATCCATCTTGTTCAGATTAGTAATGGAGCTTCCCGTCGGGTCGCATTGGTTGAAGAACCCAATCTGCATTGTCTAACCGATATACAAAGCGTTTATGAACTGGCGAAGCGATGTCTGCTCAATGGTGACACGCTGAGCGAGCAGGTGCTTGAACTAGCGCATGGAGAGATATTACCGTACGACTCAGTCTATGACGGTACGTCCGAGTGGTATTTGTTGCCGCCTATCGACATTCCCAATGCATCCTCTCGTCTAATGATCTCGGGCACTGGCCTCACACACCTTGGGAGCGCAAAGGAACGGCAGGCAATGCACACTGCAGGCGCTCTAAAGCAATCCGAGGTTATGACGGACAGCATGCAAATGTTTCAGTGGGGGCTTGAGGGCGGGCGTCCTTCGCCCGGAGAAATAGGCATCGCGCCGGAGTGGTTTTACAAAGGCGATGGTTCAATATTGAGAGCGCCCTTTACTCCCCTGAGCATACCCGCCCATGCAGAAGATGGTGGTGAGGAGGCCGAATTAGCTGGTGTCTACATCGTCGGAGAAGACGGCACGCCCTATCGCATCGGATTTACAGCGGGCAATGAGTTCTCTGACCACAGCTTTGAAAAGCGGAACTACCTCAATCTGGCAGGTTCAAAACTCCGAGACTGCAGTCTTGGGCCGGAGTTGGTTATAGGGGGCAACTTTCAATCGATTGTCGGAGAGGTTCGCATTGAGCGCGGAGCAAAAACAATCTGGTCGAAGGCCATCGCTACGGGTGAAGAAAACATGTGTCACAGCCTGAACAATCTGGAACACCACCACTTCAAGTTTGAAGGGCACCGCCAGGCTGGAGACGTTCATGTGCATTTCTTTGGAGCACATTCGCTCAGCTTCGGCGACGGTATAGTCCTTCAGGATGGGGATTGGATGGAGGTTCAGTATGAGGGCTTCGGAAGAGCGCTGCGCAACGCTGTCCGCACGGATAAATCCGATCGAAAAAAACTGATTACGGCACGCTCGCTAGCATAACCAAATATAGAACGGAAGTGTTCCTATGAATGAAAGTGTAGCGGTACTTGGTTTAGGCACGATGGGGGCCGGCATGGCTGCGAATCTGCTGAAAGCTCGGTTCTCGTTAGCGGTCTATAACCGCACCAAAGATAAAGCTAGGGATCTGATCGGTAGCGGCGCACGTTTCGCATCGACGCCATCCGAGGCCGTAGGGGATGCGTCAATTGTCATTAGTATGCTCGCAGATGACGCAGCTTCTCGAGAAGTATGGATGGGACGGGACGGCGCTCTTGCGTCAGTCAAAGAAGGCGCGATCCTGATCGAATCGAGTACGGTCAGCCCCGCATGGATCGTGGAGTTTGCTGAAGCCGCTATACAAAAGGGAGCGAAATTGCTCGATGCCCCTGTCACGGGCAGCAGGATCCAAGCCGAGACTGGTCAGCTTTCATTTCTGATCGGCGGCGATCAGGCAACTCTGGAAGCGGCGACGCCGGCATTGAAGGCAATGAGTAAAGAAATCATTCATCTTGGACCTGTCGGAAGCGGTGCCAAAATGAAATTGATCAATAATTTTCTTTGCGGTGTGCAGATAGCATCGTTAGCCGAGGCACTGGTGTGGATTGAACGCAGTGGCCTCGATGTGGCAAAGGCGCTTGCCATTCTCAAGGTAGGAGCCCCAGGAAGTCCTCTTCTCAACGCTATTTCGGCACGGATGACAGCGCACGATTATTCTGTGAATTTTTTGTTGAGGCTTATGGCGAAGGATCTACTCTACGCGGAAGATGAGGCATCGCACAGTAATGTGTATCTCAAGACAGCCGAGGCAGCCCGCTCTCTCTTTGAAATAGCCGCGGCGGAAGGATTTGCTGACAAGGATATGTCATCAGTGATAGAGCCACTTCGCAACAAATAGCTGTCAATGCCAGCTGTATTGGAAGGGTTACAAATTTGCATTCGAGGGGAATCGAACGAATGAACCCATTGCTGTTCTCCTGTAGACTACTGTGGCTTCTCTGTGGCGCATCCGCCCAGAACGCTGCTCATCCACTTATCTGGATCCTTCAAAGCCAATTCAGGTGAGAGCCACCGATCTCATCTCAAGGATGACAGTGGGCCGACTGAGTAAATCCGTTGATAATGATTGAGGGAGATTAAGAGGAAATGGCGGAAGAGGAGGGATTCGAACCCCCGATACCCTTTCAGGTACGCCAGTTTTCAAGACTGGAGCCATCAACCACTCGGCCACTCTTCCTCCTTGAAAGTTTAGCCTGCTACAGGCCGCTAGCGCAAAAAAGCAAATTAGCTTGGCCCCGCAAGAGACTTCAGCCGATCACGGATCTCTTTAACAGGGTCCGTTTTTGCAATTCAGCTTTGACTAGCCGATCCAGCAAGTTCCTGGTGAAAACATGTATCTTTATTGCCAGAGCGGCTCCCTGACACCGATCATCGAATGGTAGAAGCGGTCGCCGGAAGAGAACGTAAATACTCGAACAGGGTGGAAGGTAGGAACGGCGCTGTGAAGACCATTGCAGGGAATTTGTGGCGGATCGGCGCGTTTGCTTTGCTTACCGTTGCGGTTCCAAATTTGTTGCCGCAAATAGCTTCCCCCGCAAATTTTAGATCACCCTCTGCGGAAACTGCCCTTGTTCCAGGGAGTTTTGTCGATACAACGGCCGCCAGCGGGGTCAAATTTACTGGGGTGGCCTCGCACACCTCGAAGAAGTATTTAATAGAGACGATGGGATCGGGTGTCGCTGTCTTTGACTATGACAATGACGGCTTGCTGGATATCTTCTTTGCGAATGGCGCTCCCTTATCCGATCCCACGGCGCTCGGCACCATCCCCCA
>Ga0134128_10009151_pt1 | contig 11903 bp, 10 predicted proteins | sample KB31754_FD_96462 | JGI IMG/M metagenome (GOLD analysis project Ga0134128, IMG submission 96462) | Terrestrial soil microbial communities with excess Nitrogen fertilizer from Kellogg Biological Station, Michigan, USA - KB3-175-4 | ecosystem: Environmental > Terrestrial > Soil > Unclassified ...
AGCTAAGAGCTAAGAGCTAAGAGCTCAAAGCTAAAAGCTAGTGGCTTTGGCCGCCGTCCACTTATCTACCCACGCATTCACCGTCTTGTACCAGAGCTCGGAGTTCTGCGGCTTCAGCACCCAGTGGCCCTCGTCCGGAAAATACAGCATTTCGCTGGGCACATGCAGGAGCTGCAGCGTGTCGAAGAGCTGGAAGCCTTCGCTGACGTCGAGGCGGTAATCGAGCTGGCTGTGCACCACGAGCGTGGGCGTCTTGAAGTTCTTGGCATAGAGCGATGGCGACCACTTGCGGAAGGGATTCTCCGCGTCCGGTTTGCCATAGTAGTCCCATGGATGGCCTTTGAACTCCCAGATATTGAACCAGTCTTCTTCGGTGGAGCCGAATGCGGATTCGGCATTGAACATGCCGTCATGGCTCACGATGCACTTGAAGCGGTTCGTGTGCCCGAGCACCCAGTTTGCCATGTAGCCGCCGTAGCTGGCGCCCAGCGCGCACTCGCGCGTCTTGTCGATAAAGGGATAGTGCTGCTCGGCATAATCGAGGCCGGTCATCAGATCGGTGAACGGCTTGCCGCCCCAGTCGCCGTTCACGCGGTCAACGAAAGCCTGGCCGTAGCCGGTCGATCCGCCGGGATTGATCATGACCACCACGTATCCGTTTGCGGCGAACAGCTCCGCGTTCCAGCGATACGACCAGGAGTCGCCCCAGGCGCCCTGCGGGCCGCCGTGGATGAGGAACTTCAGGGGATATTTCTTCTGCGGATCATAGCCCGGCGGCGGGATCACGAAGCCTTGCTCCTTCGTGCCGTCTTTGGCGGTGAACCAGAAGGACTGCATCTTGGGCAAGTCGAGCTGGGAAAGGAGCGCGTCGTTCAGATGCGTTACAAGATACGGCTGATATTCGGGCATGGGCGTTGATTTGCCATTGGCCTCACCTGCCCTCTTGAAGATCAATTGCGACGCATCATCGTTCGATTTGGCAAGGTCCATCGCCGCCACTTCCGACGGCCGGTCAACGCGCATGAGAGTACCGATGACCATGTCGTATCCATGCGTTAACTGCCCAGGCACATCTGTTCCGTTCCAGATCGTGTAGTGAATGTCACCCCATTCACCGGGGACTTGACCGAACCGCCGCAAGGTCTCCCCTCTTGCATCGATCTGATAGAGGGCGGATTCTCCTTTTTTTCCGGAAGCAAACAGAATGTGCTGCGTTCCGTCAGTCCAGGTTGATTCCCAGACAAACTCATCCACCCAGTTATCAAACTTCGGCAGCAGGTCCTTGCCCGTCTTCGTACTCCGGTCATAAAGCCACAACCGGAACTTATCGCTCTCATACCCCGCCCGCGCTTGGCTGCGCCAGGCAATGTATTTGCCGTCGGGTGAATAAGCCGGATTAAAATTCCCGCCCGCACTCGTCGAAATCTTCACCGGCTTCGCCGCCGCATCCGTCAGGTCCAGCGTATAAATCTGCGCGCTGGTGCTGATGGCCGGCACCGGGTCGGGATTCTCCGTAAACGCCAGCTCTTTCGAGTCCGGAGAAATGGAGAACCCGCCTCCACCTTCGAGCGAAAACGGCGGCACGTCGTGCGCGTCACCTGGATTCAGGTCGCGCATCTTGCCAGTGTCCACCTCGACCAGAAACAGGTGGCTGCGCTTGTCGCCCGTGAAGTGATTCCAGTGCCGATACAGCAGGTGCGTGAAAATCTGCGCCTTTACCTTGCTCTCGGCGATGTTCTTGTCGCGATCCGCGTTGCATGTGTTCCCGGCGTTGAAATCCTCCATCGTGATCGCCGGGCAGTCGGGATACACCGCCGACGTGAACACCACGAACCGCCCATCATGCGACCACTGCGCGTTGTCGGCCTCAGTCGCAATGTTCGTCAGCTTCTTCGCATTACTGGTCGCGCCGGTTTCGGAATCAAAATTCGCCTTCCAAACCTGCTGCGACCCATCGCGGCTCGATAGCCACAAAATCCGCTTGCCATCCCACGAGAACTGCGGGCCGCCATCGCCCGGCTGCGCAACCGCGATCTTCTCCGGCTCGCCGCCTGCGATCTTCTGCAGCCACAGCTCCGGCGTTTTCGTATTCTTCGCCAGATCGACCGTCGTGACGGAATACGCCAGCCACTTTCCGTCCGGCGAGACGGCCGTCTCGCCCAGACGCTTCATCGCCATCATGTCCTCAAAGGTCATGGGGCGTTTCGCCTGTGCAACTGCGGGAGTAAGAAAGGCCGCAATAAGGGCCAAGGAAAGAAAGGACCTGGATAGCTTCATACGTGCCTGCCTGCGCGCGGAAAGCTGAGTCGCGCGAAGAAGAATTTTACACCGACGACAGAGTTCGCAGTTCGTAGTTCACAGTTCACAGCCAGCCCCGATTCCACACCGCCGTCCTCTATGACGCTGCGAGCACCGCGTCCGCAATGCGCGCCGCCTCGACGGCCGGCCTGACAGCATGCACCCGCACGATTGACGCTCCCTGCAGAATCGCCGCCACCATCGCGGCCACGCTCGCGCTCTCTCGCGCGTCCACCGGCGCAGTCATCCCTCCATGCAGCGGCGCAAGCGTGCGTCCAAGAAACGACTTCCGCGAGAGCCCGGCCAGCAGAGGCCTTCCAAAGGCCAGCAATTCCTTCTGCCGTGCCAGCAACGAATAATTCTCCCCGAATCGCTTGCCGAATCCATACCCCGGATCGAGCACCACCGCGTCCACCGCAATTCCGCCTCGCCGCGCAATCTCGAGACTCGCTGCCAAGCCATATCGCACCATGCTCAGCACCGCATCCGGCGCGAGGCGTTCCTGAGTACGCCATTCATCGGGTCGACCGCGGGTGTGTGCCAGCACCACTCCAGCATGAAACTCAGCGCAGACACGCGGCATCTCCGCGTCCCATGTGAACCCGCTCACGTCGTTGACGATCTCCGCACCCGCATCAAGCGCCGCCCTCGCCGTGGCGGACTTGTAGGTGTCTGCCGATATCACCGCATCGGGCCGGGCCTTCAAAACGCCCTCAATAACCGGCAGCAGACGCGCCTGTTCTTCTTCCGCGCTCACCGCCGCATCGTCGCCGCCGGCGCGCGAGCCAGGACGCGTGCTCTCCCCGCCCAGATCGAGGATGTCGGCTCCTTCGTCCAGGCATTGCAGCGCGCGGGCAATCGCGTCGTCCGGGGCGAACGACGTTCCCCCATCGCTGAACGAATCCGGCGTGATGTTCACCACGCCCATCACCAGCGTGCGCGTGCCAAGCGCCAGGCTGCGCGTGCGCAGGCGCCATTCGGTAGTGGTGCGGGCAACAAGCATAGGTAGAAGCCGCCGCTTCAGCCAGCGGGCGACACATTGATTGTATGGGCGCGGGGAGCGTCGCCCGGCTGCTAAACTCGCGCCATGCTTCCTTCTTCACGCCTTCTTGCGATTGCGCTGCTTGCAGCCGCAACCATCTCGCCGCTCGCGCAGAAATCGCCTCCCCACCGCCCCGCGGCGGCGCGTGCCGCAGCCAGGGCGAATACGATTGCCGATCGCGTCAATGCCATCTTGAATGAGCCGGACCTGAGCCACGCGGAGTTCGGCATCAGCGTGACCACCCTCGACGGCCAGTTGCTCTACGCATGGAATGATGGCCGCCTCTTTGTTCCCGCTTCGAATGCAAAGCTGCTGACCACCGCGGCCGCTTACGCGCTGCTGCCTGTCGACACCCTGACCTGGACCACAAACATCGTGGCCGCGGGCGAGATCGATGCCGCGGGCACCCTGCATGGCGACCTGGTCATCCTCGGCGCCGGCGATCCCACCCTGAGCGTTCGCAATTATCCCTACCAGGAGCCCGCGCCGCAACCGGTCGCGCCCCAACCGCCGCCCACCACTCCTGCACCCGAGAAGCCACATCCCGCCGAGGTAATCGATCACCTTGCGCAGCAGATCGAGCAGGAAGGCATTCGCGAAATCACCGGGAATGTGATCGGCGACGATAGCTTCTATCTCGACGAGCCATACGGCGCTTCCTGGGCATGGGATGACCTGCAATGGTCCTATGGCGCGCCAGTTTCGGCGCTCACGTTTAACGACAACACGGTCGAGCTGACCATTGCGCCCGATCCGGAGAGCGGCAATCCCGGAGAAACCGCCGCCGCGTGGGATCCCGCAACAGACTATTACCAGGTGGACAACGGCATGAAGCTGGCGGCGCCCGGCGAAACGGCGCATCCGGGCCTCGACCGCCGCCCTGGCAGCCGCTTGGTTAGGGCATTCGGCACGGCCTCGCCGCAGGGCTTTCATGCCGGCCTAGCTGTTGAGGATCCAGCCGAGGTCACCGCGGACGTGCTGCAACTGGCGCTGCGCGGGCGCGGGGTCAAGGTGGATGGAGTCGCCACCTCGGCGCACCGCTACTCGGTTGCAACCGGCGAGTTCGCGGCGGAGCGCGCCATGCCCATCACCCCGCTTGTCCGTGTTTCCCCGCAGACCGTGGAGGCTCCACTTGAGGGCCGCAAAGTGGTGGCCCACCGCAGGTCAGTGCCGGTGGCCGAAGACATCAAGTTGACCAACAAAATCAGCCAGAACCTGCACGCAGAGCTGCTGCTCCGCCTTCTCGGCAAAGAGCTGGGCAACGATGGCAGTTTTGCCGAGGGCACGCGCGTGGTGCGCCAATTCATGCTCTCCGCGGGCGTCGACGACAATGATTTCTTCTTCTACGATGGCAGCGGAATGAGCATGGACGACCGCGTGGCCCCCCGCGCGCTCACCCGCCTGCTCACCTATGCCGCGCGCCAGCCGTGGGGAAAAGCCTGGCGCGACACCTTCCCCATCGCCGGTGTGGACGGCACGCTCTACGGTCGCTTCAGAAACTCGCCCATGCAGGGCAAGCTCTGGGCTAAGACCGGCACGCTCAATGAGGCCGGCGCGCTCTCCGGATACCTGACCACGGCCACTGGAAAAACTCTGGCGTTTTCCATCATGGTGAATGGCCATCGCCCTGGGAGCGAAACCGAGATCCACGCCATCGAGCGCATTGCGGAGGCGATTGCCGCGGCCGAGTGAGCGCTCGCGTGGCCGCCAACTCGCTCAAGCATCTGCCGTATCATCTTAAGAAGATGCGCATCCGGATTCTAGCTGCTGCACTTGCCGTATGTTGCGGGGCCGCCGTGTTTGCGGCGCTCGGCTGCAAATCGCTGCCGCCATCCAAGCCGGCATCGGAGTGGACGCCCCAGGAGGCGCGCGGAGCCGCGGTCTATCGCGTGCACTGTGCCCGCTGCCACTATCCCACCAGCACACGCGGGCTCAATGGCCCCGGCCTTCAGGCCATCACCAAAATCAAGGCCATGCCCTCCGGCGCGCCGCCTACTGACGAGCGAATGACCGACGTGATCCTGCACGGCCGAAACATGATGCCGGCCACGTCGCTCACTGACGGCGAACTGCAAGATTTGCTCGCCTACCTGCACACCCTATGACCGACCCGCAGCCAAATCCGCCAGAAGATCCGCAGCAACCCCAGCCCGATGCGCGCAAGCCACTGCCCGGGATGGCCGCGGTCGCGCTCTATCTCATGCTTCTCGCAGGCACGGTTGTGGTGGGAGTAATTAGCGGCGGCCATTACCCCACATTCTTCCTGTTGTTCGCCGTAGTTTTCGTCACGGCGAGCGCCGGCTTGATTGTCGGGTTCCGCTGGGCCTGGGCGCTGGCCCTGGCTGCCGTGTTTCTACTTGCCTGCTATTGGGCATGGACGTTCGCGGGAGTACGCTCCGGGGCCGCGGCCGTGCAGGGTCTGCTGAACCTGGTGTTTTTCCTCTATCTGATCCGGCCAGAAGTGCGGGCGCGCCTGCACTAACGCGCAGTTATCGAACGCGGGTGGTTTCCCAAATTACTGCAGCAAATTGGATGGAGATGACCGTCCCCGACACAAAGAGATATGTGTGTTGCATCAGTGCCGTCTACATCGGTCAGCTCGTGCGAAAGTAAGCTGTCTATCCGCCCATCTCCCCAGTCGAACACCGCTCAATGGGGATATTTGCGCTCTGGGACGCGACTTGTTTGTAGGTCAGCGAATGTAGCGTCTTGCTGCGGAAAGAACAGAATAAGGCTCTGACGGTGAGGAAGGCGTCAGGAGCCGCCGTCTGGTATAAAGGTCGCGCATTCCACTTTGCATCGCGCGCTCCGGTCTGCTGTTCCGGTGCGCTTCGGAGAGTCCATGATCTATCGTCCGTCCTGCGCTGCCGCACTCGCCCTTTGCTTAGCCGCTCCTGCGTTTGCACAGAAGCCTGCGCCAGCCGCGGCCCACCACGCATCGGATATCACCGTCGTTTCGCCCGAGTCGGTGGGCTTTAGCTCGCAGCGCCTGGAGCGGCTGCATGCGCTCATGCAGGAAGCCACGGACAAGAAAGAGATTGCCGGCGCGGTTACGTTGCTGGCGCGGCACGGCAAGGTGGTGGATTACCGCGTGTATGGGAAGCGCGACCTGGCGAGCGGCGCGGCGATGACGAAGGACACGATTTTCCGCGACTACTCGATGACCAAGCCGGTGACCGGAGTGGCCATGATGATTCTGTTCGAGGAAGGCAAGTGGCTGCCCAACGATACGATCGCGAAGTACATCCCGGAGTTTGCGCACCTGAAGGTGTATGCAGGGCAGAACGAAGACGGGAGTATGAAGCTGGTGGATCCGGTGCACCCGCCGACGATGCGCGAGCTGATGTCGCACACTGCGGGGTTTACGTATGGCTTTTTCGGCAACACGCCGGTGGACAAGATGGTGCGCGATGCGCAGGTCTTTCAGCAGCCGAATCTGCAGGGTCTGATCGACAAGCTGGCGAAGATTCCGCTGCTCTACCAGCCGGGCGAGGGATGGACCTATTCGCTGTCGATGGACATTGAGGGCTACATCGTCGAGAAGCTCTCAGGGCAGTCGCTGCCTAACTTCATGCGCGACCACATTTTTACGCCGCTGGCGATGAAGGATGCGGGCTTCTACGTGCCGGCGGATAAGCGCAGCCGATTCGCGGCGAACTACTGGTGGGATCCTAAGACCAACACGGTAAGCGCGCAGCCGCAGGGGTTCGTCAGTCCGCATGAATACGACGAGCAGCCGACGGAGGCGTCCGGCGGCGGCGGGCTTGTGTCGACGATTGAGGACTACTACCGCTTTGCGCAGATGATGGGGAATGGCGGCGAGTTGAACGGCAAGCGGATTGTGTCGCCGGCGACGGTCAAGCTGATGACGAGTAATCACGTGCCGGAGCCGCTGCTGACGAAGGGGTTTGGGATCGGGTCGCAGCAGATCCGGCCCGGGTTTGGATACGGGTTTAACTGCGCGGTGGAATATAACCCGCAGGAAGCGAACCTGCCAGATGGCAAGGGGACGTTTCTGTGGGATGGTGCTGCGGGGACGTGGTTCTGGGTGGATCCTACGAACGATGTTGTGTTTGTGGGAATGATTCAGCGGATGGGCGGCGGGAATCCGAATCTGCAGTATTTGAGCCGGTCGATTGTGTATGGGGCGTTGGTGGATCCGGCGAAGTAACGGAGCCGGATTCCTACAGCTCCCATGGGTTGATGACCTTCACCCCTGCGGCGCGGAACGGATCGACGTCGCGCGTTCCCACCGCGAAGCCGTGAGCGGCGGCAATCGCCGCAATTTGAGCATCGGCCATTGAGAGCGTTCCGGATTTCCTGGTCCGCGCATAGATGCGCGCGTACTCGACGGCAGCGTTTCGATCGAAGGCAAGAATCCGTGACGCAAACGAATGTTCAAGAACCTCGGCCATTCCAGCACTAAGCCCTCGCTTGCGCTTGCCTTCTGCAAGCATTTCAATGCCGACCAGAATCTCCGAGTAGGAAATCGCAGTGATATAGAGGGTCTCGGCAACCTGGTCGTCGAGCCACGCCATCACGCGAGCATTCGGCTTTGGCTTCTGTGTTTCCGAGACGACGTTAGTATCGAGAACGATCATTCGAAGTCCGCTCCGCGGATGGGGCTGCGATCACGGCGCATTCTCAAGTCGATTCCGCCATGCTTCTGTGCAAACGCGGCTAGTTCGGAACCGATCCTGACTCTATCCCGCGGCCGAACCGTTTCCTCCAGTATGGAACGGACTTCTGCTTCCGTGCTTCGCCCATGTTCGGCGGCACGCAGCCGCAGAGCGCGACGCGTTTCGTCGGAAATATTGCGGACCGTCAAAACAGGCATGGTGACTGCACCTCTCCTTACAGTCTAGTCAATGACGTCAGTTCTGGCTAGATGCAGTCAATTCGTTGGGATCGCTCGCCAGAGGGGCGGAACAAGTTGCAGCCGCCTACTTCATCAAATCCAACGCCATGGCGGTCATCGCGGTGACGCCGGTTTCGATGGAGGGTTTGTAGTCAGGGGCGAAGAGCGGCGAGTGCATAGCGGGCAGCGGGACGCCGATTTCTCTTGCGTGGGCCAGCTTCGAGGGTTCGGCGGCGCCCAGCCAGAACATGAGCTCGGGAATTTTGTTGCCGAGGGAGAATTCGCCCACATCTTCCGACCCCATGGTGGCGTCGGTGGTCTCGACGTGATCGGCGCCGAGCGTCTTCTGGGCGACGGTGCGCAGACGGTCAGCGAGCGCGGGATCGTTCACGTTTACGGGCGCGTACTCCGTCTTGCTCACGTTCACAACGGGCATGCGGTCCGGGGGCACGCCATAGCCCACCGCGATGCCTTCCGCGGTGCGCTTGACCGCCTCGATGATCTGGTCGCGCTCCTTGTCATTGAAGGTGCGCAGGGTGAGGCCCATGGTGACTTCTTCAGGGATGATGTTGCGCTTGGCGCCGCCGTGAATGGTGCCGACGGTGAGCACGGCGGGTTCGCGCGGGTCGATCTGGCGGGCTACGATGCCTTGCGCGAGGACCACGAACTCGGCCGCCATTAGCACCGGATCTTTGCTGGCCTGGGGTTGGGAACCGTGCGCGCCTACGCCGCGCATGGTCACATCGATACTGGTGGAGCTGGCGTTGAGTGGGCCGCCTTTGATGGCGATGGAGCCTGCGGCGTAGGCCGAATTGTCATGCTCGGCGAGGACGTAATCGGGCTTGCCGAAGCGATCGAAGAGGCCGTCGGCGAGCATGGCGCGCGCGCCATCGACTGTTTCTTCAGAGGGCTGGCCGATGAGCATGAGCGTCCCGTGCCAGCCGGACTTGTGTTCAGCCATTTCTTTCGCGGTGCCGAGCAGGACGGTCATGTGGATGTCGTGCCCGCAGGCGTGCATGACGCCGACGTCCTGTCCCTGGTCGTTCTTGCTGCGCACGGTGGAGGCGTACTGCAGGCCGGTCTTCTCGACCACCGGCAGCGCATCTTCGTCGGTGCGGATGAGCACCTGCGGACCCGCGCCATTCTTGAGGATGGCGACGATGCCGTAGGCCTGCGAGCCATCGGCGTATTTGCCGACGCGCTCGTTAACGGTGTAGCCGAGCTTGCGCAATTCGGCAGCGAGATAGGCGGACGTCTTCGCCTCGTGGTGCGACAGCTCGGGATTCTCATGGAGGTGGATGTAGGTCTCAGAGAGTGCGGGCAGTTGCGCATCGACAGAGCCCTTGAGATCGGACTGCGCCGACGCAGCCAAGGGCCACGCCGCCAACGCCATACATAACACTGCGGATCCGCGCAGAAACATGGGAACGCCTCCAGAGAGTCTCGAATCAGTATGCGCAGCGTACCACACAGGCGCTGCGTTCAGCCCTTGGCGCGGTGACGTGACGTAGGCTGGAATAGATATATCCTTTTCGCGAACAGGAGAGTATGCGGGCGACGTTGTTTGAATATCGTATGCGCATGGCCATCATGTTCGTTCTGGTGGCTGTCGGATTCTGGGCGCCGTGGACCGGCTCTGTGGACGTTGGCGGGCGCACGCCGCTTCTGGAGTGGATGGCGCTTGAGATCGGACGCACGGGACTGCTGTCATTCACCAGCGCGATCGCCGCGGTCATCGTGTTTGCGAGTGTGATTGCGGGGATTGCCGCGGTGTTTCGGGTGTGGGGAACGGCTTGGCTGGGGCATGGCACTGTCAACAGCTTCGAGATGCGGGCCGATGCGGTGATGGAGAGCGGGCCTTACCGCTATGTGCGGAATCCGCTCTACATCGGGACGTGGTGCCTTGTTGCCGCCATCGCATTTGTAATGCCGGTCAGCGGAGCGCTGGTTTGCATGGCGCTGCTCTCGGTGTTTCTGCTGCGGCTGATCCTGGGCGAAGAAGCGTTTCTGGCGGCGCGGATTGGAGCGCCTTACCTGGCCTATCGGCGGGCTGTGCCGCGGCTGTTCCCGCGAGTACGGACAAATCTGGCGCGGGGCGCGCAGACGCCGCGTTGGGGCCGGGCGATTCTTGCCGAGATCAATCCCATTGGCGTGTTTTTGATTACGGCTGTGCTTAGCTGGCGCTACGACAAGGCATTGATGCTGCGGGCGATTCTGATCAGCTTCGGCATATCGCTGGTGGTGCGCGCGTTGATGCCGGGGCCGGGCGATCGAGCGGCCGGGTGATCAAGTGGTTTCGTGGTCTGGTGGCCGAGTGATCAAACAAAAAGGGGAGAGGTTTGCGCCTCTCCCCTTTGGCTTTTGTGCCGGTCCGGAAGACTACTTCTTGGCTGGAGCGATGGTGTCCTTGGCGGACTTTGCGACGCGGAACTTCACGACGGTCTTGGCCTTGATCTTGATGGCTTCGCCGGTCTGGGGGTTGCGGCCGATGCGGGCTTTGCGCTCTGCCTTGACGAGGCGGCCGATGCCGGGGATGACGAACACGCCGTTTTTCTTCGTCTCCTTGATCGCCGTTTCGGCGAGCAGGTCGAGGAAGGCTGAGGACTGCTTGTTGGTGAGTTCGAGCTTTTCGGCCATATGCCGCGTCAGGGCGGTCTTGGTCATTCCAGTTGCCATGTGTTTTGCTCTCCTTGTGACTTGCCGATTTTGCCTCGAATTCCGCCGGATTTCCTCGCTGTGAAGACCACCCGATGGGTGCCGCATGAGAGGCTCGCCTGAGGCATGATGCGCGAATCCCCTGTATTCATGCGGGTCCGGAGAACCCTATCGTTCAAAACAATGCGGCTTGGAGGTGGGCAAAGTCAAGGCGAAAAGGCGGATTTCCACAGGTTTTGGAGTATTTTTGCGGGAAAACAGCCGAATTTGCCGGTTTTTGCCGGTTTTCTTAGGCATCCGGAGATCGGTATCGCTGATAATCCGGCAATATTCCAAAAACCATATCCAGGGGGGAGGGGGTGGATATTTTTTTATTTTCTCCCGCGAAACTGGAAAGCTCCCGGTTTTCTCCGAGAGCAAAGCTACAGTAGCACGGGTGCGAAACTGCGATTGTGACCGCGGTCACGGGTGTTGAGTGGTGGAGAAAGTTTATAGGCCGAAGAGCATTTTCCGTTTTGGCTTGAGGGCGGCCGCGATGGGGGTATTCAGCGCGTCGACAATGGGGGCGGCGAGCTTGAAGTAGCGGATCGCGGTTGCGGCGAATTTCGGGTCGAGCGCTGATTCTGGAGGAAGGGTGGCACTCAGGCCCCATTGGCGGCAGCGAACCAGGTCCATGGCGGGGTGGTCGGCGGGAAAGCCCTTGGGGGGACGGATGAGGGAGTTTCCCTCGAATTCAGTGAATGCCTTTTTGATGGCGGGGCGGGAGAGGAGCTTGCGGAAGTCCGCGTGGTTGTCGAGCAGCCAGTGGCGGATGGCGGCGAGCTGTTCCTTTTCCGGCATGTAAGCGCCGGCGGCAACGATGACTTCTTTGGGGCTGACGTGGAAGTAGTAGCCCGCGCCGGAGGTCTTCTCGAGGCCCTGGTGCGACCACCAAGCGGCAACGTGCGTTTTGTACGGCCGCTTGTCGTGGGAGAAGCGCGTGTCGCGATAAATACGAAAGACCGATTTCTCCGCCGGACGGACGTGGTTCGGTGCGAAGTCCAGCATGGC
>Ga0134128_10009153_pt1 | contig 11902 bp, 17 predicted proteins | sample KB31754_FD_96462 | JGI IMG/M metagenome (GOLD analysis project Ga0134128, IMG submission 96462) | Terrestrial soil microbial communities with excess Nitrogen fertilizer from Kellogg Biological Station, Michigan, USA - KB3-175-4 | ecosystem: Environmental > Terrestrial > Soil > Unclassified ...
CAGCTCAGGCGGAACCTTCAGCGGGCCAGCAACTCTCTATCTCGGCGCCTATGATACGAGCAGCTATGGAAATTTGTGGCTCCAAAGCGTGAAATACTGGACGCGCAAATTGCCGGGCAGCCATATTGCCGGGCTGAACTGATGGATTGGCAATTCCGCATTCTCTCCGGCTCGGCCAGCGATTTCGCGGCAGACCTTAATGCCATGATCATGGCGAACGGATACCCGGCCGTGATGCCGACCGATCCCGTTACCGGAGCGGCAACGTGGAATGGTCAGCAGAGCGTTGTATTGCCGCCTATCGGCGTCATTCGTCTTGATTTTGATACGTTCATGCTGCCGAGCGGTTTGCACATCAACGCCCGGGTGTCTGCGCTGCCTGGTTCAGACGATACAGCGGTGGCGCAAGACGAAGGGCTTTGGGCCGGTGCAATTGCTGCATGGTTTGGGCAGGGCGGCGAGCAGCCTGCTTATCCGACACTCGCTAACTATACGAACACAGCTCCGGCGCTCTACCCCAGTAACGGCGGTCAAGTGTGGGCGAGTACCGGAAAGACCGTGCTGATTAGCCCGGCGCCTGCTGTTCAAAAACGAGTTTGGGCTTAAAGGACTTCTGAATGGCCGATCTCTCCTCAAATCTCGCCGCAGGCACGGCCGAGACGATGGAGGACTTTGGCCAAGGCGATGCCGGCACGTTCGCGTATTGGCAGGCTCAGGAGAAGCTTGCCGAGAAGCAGGAACGTGCTTGGGTCAAGCGAGCTCGGAAGGTCGCGAAGCGCTATCTTGATGAGCGCTCGGACATGGCTGGCAACAGCCGTGACACGAAGAAATACAATATCCTTTGGTCGAACGTCGAAACCCTCAAACCGGTCCTCTATGCTCGCACGCCTAAAGCGGATGTTCAGCGTCGTTTCAAGGATTCGGATCCAGTCGGGCGTCTCGCATCTATTCTCCTCGAACGGTCGCTCGACTATTGTCTGGAGACTTACGATTTCGACGGAGTGATGCGGCCGGTTGTTCAAGACCGTCTTCTGCCCGGCCGCGGCGTCGCTCGTGTCCTCTATATTCCTCATTACGGCGAGGAAATACCGGAAGGCGATGCGCCGGCAACTGCGGACGGTCAAGGGGCGCCGCCGGATTCTGTTGTCGCCAGTATTGGCGATCAGGACAAAGACGAAAACGAGACAGGCCAGCAAGAGCCGAAGCCGCGGGAAGTCGTCTACGAAGAAGCCAAATCCGTTTACATCTATTGGGAGGACTACCGCGAAGGGCCGGCCCGCGTATGGGAAGAAGTTCCATGGGTGCGCTATCGCTCTTATATGTCGAAAGAGGAGCTTGAGAAACGGTTCGGTAAAAAGAAAGCCGATCAGGTAACGCTAGATTACGCGCCGAAGGACGGCGATTCGGAAAGAGGTTCCGTCACGCCTGACGTGTTCACGCAGGCGATCGTTCACGAGTATTGGCACAAAGCCGAACTCAAGGCGGTTTGGGTAGCACCTGGGACGCCCGATCTTGTGCTGGACGAGATGGATGACCCGCTGAAACTTAACGGGTTCTTTCCGAACCCCGATCCGCTTTTGGCGACGGTCACGACCGAGAAGCGCATCCCCGTTCCTGACTTTGCGATGTATCAGGATCAGGCGGCGACGGTCGATGATCTGACGCAGCGCATCAATAAACTGACGCGCGCGCTTCGGGCGAAGGGCATCTACGCTGGCGAAGAGAAAGATTCGCTTCAGCGTCTCATGGACCTCGAGGACGACGCGGTTCTTATCCCGGTCGAGAATTTCGGCGCGTTGGCCAGTAAGGGCGGTCTCGGTAAAGTCATTGAATGGCTGCCGATTGAGCAGATTGCCGAATTGCTGGTGCAGCTCTACACGGCGCGCGATAAAGAAATTCAGGTTATCTATCAGATCACTGGCTTGTCGGACATTCTCCGCGGCGAGACGAATCCGGTTGAGACCAAGGGCGCTCAGGTTCTCAAATCGAACTTCGCCACTCGGCGTATCGTGCCGAAGCAGAAGGACGTGGCGCGGTTTGCCCGCGATCTGATCCGTCTCAAGGCTGATATCATCTGCACGCATTTCAGCCCGAAGACGATTTCGATGATTACCGGCTATCCGCAGTTGCAGCCGGTGCCGCCGTTGCCCGCACCGCCGCAACCGCCGATGCAGCCGCCGGCTATGGGCATGGGCGCGCCTCCTCCGCAGCCCGGCATGCCCGGTCAGCCGGCGCCGCCCGATCCCGCGCAGCAGCAGTATCAAGCGCAATTGGCCGCTTATCAGCAGCAGGTCGCCGCGGTTCAGCAGATCGTTCAGAAGAACCAGGCGCTACAGAAGCAGTTTGACGACGCCGTTGCGCTCCTGAAGCGCGATGCCTTCCACGACTTCCGTATCGATATCGAAGCCGATTCGACTATTGCGCCTGACGAGGAAGCCGAGAAGGCAGCGCGTGTCGAATTTCTTCAACAGATGATTCCATTGCTTGAGACGGTCATTCCGATCGCTCAGGGGAATCCTCCTCTCGCCGATCTCAGCCGCGAAGTCGTCTTGTTCGCCATGCGCGCCTTCCCGACCGCTCGCAGTCTCGAGGAAACCTTTGAAAACGCCTTTGAGCAGTTGAAGGGTATGCCGCCTAACCCGAATGCCAAAGGCGCCGGCAAGGGCGGTCAACAGGAAGATCCGCGGGTTGCCGCGGCTGCAGTGCAGCAGAAGGCGGAAGCGGCGAACCAAGAGAACGCTATCAAGCAGCAGCAGGTTCAGGGTGAGTTGGGCTTGGGCGCGCAGCGCGAAGAGGCGCGGGCTAACTACGAGCAAGGCAAGTTGGAACTCGAGGCGCGGAAGGCCGACGCGACGTTGGCGTTCCGAGCTATTGAGATGCAGCGTGACGCTGCGGCAACAGCGAAGGGGTTGCAGTGAGCAGAGAGAGCTACGTTTGGGACCGCGAAAAGTGCGAACTCGTGCCGAAGGAAGAGTATTACGCCCGGAAGCATGCTCACGTAAACGCGGCGCCCATGGTGATGAGCGATATACCTGAGTATCAGTCGGTTATTGACAAGTCAGTGATCGGCGGCCGGCGCCAGCACCGCGATCATCTACGCGCCCACGATTGTATCGAAGTGGGCAATGAATGGAAACCGCCTCGGCGTTCTGAGATGTCGCAGGCCGAACGTGTAGCGGACATCAAAAGGAGTATGGGCGAGTGAGCGACGGTTACGTTCATCTGAAGGCATCGAAGGCGAAGAAGGGCGAGAAGGGTTCGGTTGCGGCGATCGATTCGCACGAGCCTGAGTATCCCTATGGCACTCGCGTTCGCCTCGGCGATGAGCATGTGCAGAAGGTTTATGGCGACGATCTACCGGCGGTGGGCACCGAGCATGAGATTCACGCCAAGGGCAAGATCACCGAAGCGTCCGAGCGTGACGGCGAAGGGCGCCACGTCGAGATTCAGATCACGCATATGAAGCGCCCGAAGGCTAAGGAGCGCTCGGTTCGCGACGATCTGGACGAGGCAACCGAAGCGGCCGAGAAGAAGGCCGCGGAGAAGATGCCAGCAAAGAAGTAATTCGTGGCCGGTAGCACTCAAGGTGAGGGCGCGCGGCTGTTAACCGCGAATGAGGTTGGTTCGATTCCAACCCGGCCAGCCACCGTTAAAGTTTGCATCAAGTGCGGTCAGGAAAAAGCACTGGATGGATTTTACAGACGCGGAAAAAAGCATCAAGGAACCTGTAAAACTTGCGTTTTGGCCTACCAACGGCATTTGTACGCAACTTCGGAAAAGCGCCGCGGAGACATAAACCGAGCAAATGCTGAAGTCATACAAAGGAACCGCGAAGCGGTCTACGCTTATCTCGCGGAGCACCCGTGCGTAGATTGTGGTGAAAAAGATACAGTTGTTTTGGAATTTGATCACCGAGACGACGCCCCCAAGACAGACACGATTTCCGCCATGGTCAGGCGAGCGTTTAGTTTAACGACAATTATGAAAGAAATTTCGAAATGTGACGTTAGGTGCGCAAATTGCCACCGACGCCGCACCGCCATTCAATTTGGGTGGTGGAAACCCCAACACGAGGATGCTTAGTGGCAGATAAGGAAATCGGCGAGCAAGTTGAGGCTCCCTCCGATGATCTTCGTTCCATAATCGCGGCGGCTGCGGTCGAAGCAGAAACCCCGAAAACCCCGGCTGCGGAGAAAACCGCGCCAATCTCCGCAGAATCCGCGGAGAAGCCGGCTACCGAGACGGGTGACGAGCGCCCGCGCGGTCCTGACGGCAAGTTTCTGCCGAAGGAAGGCGAAGCGGAAGCCGCGAAGGCTCCTGAGCAAAAGGGTGCAAGCCAAAAAACCGCAGAAACGCTGGCAGAAGCAGCGCCAAACGCAAATGAGGCTAAGAAAGCCGACGCCACGACGCCTGATCCGACCGCCCGATGGAGCGCGGCCGACAAGGCGATGTTCAAAACCCTCCCCCAGCCGGCGCAGGAGTTCATAACCCGCCGTTACAAGGAGATGGAGGGCGACTACACCAAGAAGACGCAGGAAATCGCCGATTTCAAGCGTACCTACGAACCTGTCGACCAGATGTTTGCGCCGTTTAAGCAGCAGATGAAAGCGCAGGGATGGACGGAGTCCTCGCTCATCAAGGCGTGGGCGGATGTCGAGAAGGATCTGATGGAAGGCCGCGGCATCAAGCGCGTGGCCGAGATCGTCAAGGCATACCGGCTCCCGCTCGAGGATTTGGCCGCCGAGCTCGGCATCAAGGCTGCCGCGCAGAATGTCGCCGCCTCCGCTCAGGCTGGCGCTACAGGCACCGAGCCGCAGCTTGACCCTACGGTGGTGCCTCTCCTCGAGAAGCAGTTCGGCGCTTTCGCCAAGCCGCTTATGGATCAACTGCAGGCGCTAAGCACGGCCGAGCAGCAGCGCCAGGCGCAGGCACAGCGCCTCGAGCAGCAGCGGCGCGATCAGGAAGCCGCGGCGGCTAACCAGGAAGTCACGGATTTCGTCAACGAAAAATCGGCAGACGGTACGCCGTTGCACCCGTATTTCGCTGACGTGTCGAGCCACATGGTGGCTCTTGCTAAAGCCGAGAGGGATGCTGGCCGTAGGCCGAACCTTCAGGCAATTTATGACCAAGCTGTTTGGGCTCATCCTCCTACTCGTGAAAAACTGCTCGCGGCACAAGCTGCCGCTCAAGCGGAAAAATCACGACAAGAGTCTTTGGCCAAGGCGGCGGAAGCGAAGAAAGCAGCGGCGTCAGTCAGAGGAGCCCCCGGTTCGGGTCATGCTCCGGCGGCTGGTTCGTCCAAAGCCAAGTCTCTTCGCGATGTGATTGCGGAGGCAGCAGAGGCAGCAGTCGAAGCTTAATCCGCCCTTGATCAATCGACAAGGCGTAGGAGCCCTTAATGTCGATTCCGAATACGTCTTGGTCGGAAATCACGACCACGACTCTTTTTAACCGCAGCAAGAAGCTCGCGGATAACGTTACGAAGAACAATGCTTTGCTCCGTCGACTTTCGGAGAAGGGCAAGGTTCGCACCTTCGACGGCGGTCAGGCCATCGTGGAAGAGCTCGAGTACAGTGAGAACAATACCTATAAGCGTTATACCGGGTTAAGTCTGGCCCCCCTTGCTGCCTAATCCTGCGAGAAATCGCGGTTGGTCAACGTTATGGAGTTTCCAAAGATTGCACGGCTGGCATAGAGTCTGAGCATTCTTTCGCTCGCATTCTCCGCCATCGTAAACGGGTATGATATGGTCTAAGACGAGATTTTCTGTGGCCCCACACCACTTGCATTTATCGTCTTTCCATTCTCGGCGTTGCAAAGGAGTGAAATTCTTCCTATAGCGTCGCTGATCGGCCGGTTTGTGGTAGTGATGATCTGTTCCCCGCGGGAGTTGGGCGAGCATCACATCGCGGTTTTCTGTCCATCTTCGCTTCATTGACTCGCTGATTTTGGCGCGAGCTTCTTGCGAATGGCGGAATCCTTTTGGCGGTCCTGTTCTCTTCGGAGGATTGGCGCGTCGCCCGGCACGTATCTTAGCCCGCGTCTCTTCATTGTGGTTCTTTCCCCAAAAGGGGTTGTTCTCTCCACGCACAGAAGTACTCTTGCACTCTGGAGCACCGCAAGTTTTGTGGATGCCTCTGGCGATGTAGGAACGGCGACGATAGAACAATTTGCCGCAGATGATGCACGGAAATTCCTGACCTGATTTAATGTTCGGCATGGCTCCAAGGTGAAAACGGGGTGAAGTCGGTGAACGACAGCATGATAGCAAATCAGCGTCATGGTGTCAATACCGAACCAAGCCAAATACGTAGCGAATCGATCACGATTTCGTGAGGGATTTGGAAGGCGTAACGACTAGGTGGTGACGAAAGAATAATCCGCCCACGAGCGCCCCGCCCGAAAGGGAAGATATAGTCTGAGCTCTACGGTGACGTAGAGAAGCGGGTCATAAACAGGCTCGCGATAACACACCTGATGACGTTCTCAATATCTCGCCGTCCGACGTGTTCACGGCGGCGCAGTACCCGATTGCGCAGGCGGCGGTTGCCGTTTCGATTTCGGGTCTCGAAATGATTCAGAACAGCGGAAAAGAGCAGATGATCAATCTGCTCGAGAAGCGTATTGCGAACGCCGAGAAGACTTTCGAGAACAACCTCTCGAATGACTGCTATTCCACGGGTCTCGCGGATGGCGGCAAGCAGATCGGCGGTCTTCAGTATCTTGTCGTCGCTAACCCGACGACCGGCACTGTTGGCGGCATCAATCGCGCTACGTGGGGTTTCTGGCAGAATCAGGCTTGGTCGGCCGCCACCGCGGGTCTCACCCTCGGTTCCGCGACTGTCCAGACTATGTTCAATCGCCAGTGGCTCTCGCAGGCTCGAGGCGCGGACAAGCCGGATCTCATCGTGTGCGATAACACGATGTACCGCTATTATTGGGAATCGCTGCAGGCTATTCAGCGTATTTCCAGCACCAAGGACGCGGAAGCCGGATATCAGAGCCTCAAGTTTATGACCGCCGATGTCGTCTATGACGGCGGTTTCGAGGGTCTGACGGGTCAGAATCAGGGCACGAACAACAACCAGGCGCCTCCGTTCGGCACTGGCTATACGTTCTCGTCCGGTTCGGGCGCGCCGTCTACCACGGCTTATTTCTTGAATACCGACTACATTTTCTTCCGTCCTCACAAGGACCGGAACATGGTGCCGCTTGACCCCGATCGCTTCTCTGTGAACCAGGATGCGATGGTCAAGCTGATCGGTTGGGCCGGCAACCTGACCATGAGCAATGCCTTCTTGCAGGGCGTCTTGGGCGCTTAAGGGGAGGAAAAGCACATGGCCACTAATTGGTACGCGACGGAAAACCGTCTTGGTGTTACGTCTCTGATGGGCATCGACTCCGTTGCCAATCAGATCACCAACCTCAACAACACCCAGCCGATCGGTACGGTCGTCTCGGGTGTTGATGCTACTCTCGGAACTGGCGAGTTCATCTATCTCCAGGGCGTCGCTTCTCTGGCGGTGGGTAACGTTGTCACCTATAACCCGTCTACGGGTGCGGTCACGCTCTCGGGCACCGGAACTGCTCAGTTTTCTGGTCAGCCCTTGGCCGTGGCTTTGGCGGCTAACACTTCGTCCAGCAACTACAGTTGGTATCAGATCGCGGGCGCTGCGGTCATTACCAAGCTGACTACGGTGAACTTCCTGCCGACTGTTCCGGTCTATTTGGGCGGCACTGCAGGGCAGATCACCTCGGCTGCCAATTCCGGCAGTCAGATCCTCGGTGCGATTTCGCTCAATGCGGCGACTGTTGCATCTGCGACCACGACTGTCACGGTGCAGATCAATCGTCCGCATGTCATGGGCGAGATCACCTAAGCCTAGCCTACCACCTGAGAGGGGAGCCTTCGGGCTCCCCTTTCCTTTCCCCAACCATAGCGAGGTCAAGTGAACGTAGTCTCTTTCTACGCGCCGCGTCCTGAGCATAAGCTGTTCCAAGATTACACGCCGTTTCTGCGCGTTCTCGATGCGTCGTGCAAGAAGTTCGGGCACAACCATATCGTTATATCCGATAAGGTTTTGCCCGGGTTCAATACGTTCGTTGCCGAGCTTCCCGACGATTTGATGGGCGCGGTTCTGGTGGGCCAGTTGGCTTATCTGGAATCGGAGTTCGCCAAGACTGACACGATTTTCATAGATGGCGATTGCGTTCTAGCGAAGGATCCTGCGTCGGTGTTCGACAAGGATTTTGACATCGCGGTCATCACGCACGCTGATCTGCAATCGAATTTGGTGCTCGAGACTTCGAAGGGCTTTGAAAGCGTTCCCTTCACGGATTCGCACCTTGACAACTCTACCATCTTTATCCGCGGGGGTGCGGATGCCGCCAAGTTCTGGCGCTCGGCGCTCCTTCATGTCGGCGTCGAATGGGGCGACGATCAGCATGCGCTCGCCATAGCGCTTAATGTAGCGACGAACCACAGAGAGCTATTACACCGGCTCGGCGTTCCCGTCCGTTTTTTGCCACGGGATACCTATACGTTTTCGCCCGATCATCCGGGGCAAGAGCCGGATGGTTCGTTCGTGCTGCACTTCCGCGGCGGCCGAAAACAGTGGATGGTCGACTATTGCGCCCATCACCTTGGGATCGGCGAACGCATCAAAGCGATTGCCGAGGTGAACGTCGACAACGCCAGCCTGCTTCGGAACATCGCCGACAACATGCGACTGCCGCTGCCTTGGCTGGGCAATATGGAGCCTCACGAGGGGCACGCAGTGTTGGTGGGCGGCGGTCCTTCTCTTGAAGACACGCTTCCCGAGATCAGATGGCGCGCCAGTCTCGGTCAAACGATTTTCGCGCTGAACAACGCAGCGAACTATCTAGTCGAGCACGGAATTACGCCCGACTATCAAATCGTGATCGATGCTCGGCCGGAGAACGTCAGGTTCGTAAAGCCGCTCCCGGCGAAAAAATACCTCATCGCGTCGCAGTGCCATCCCTCCGTTTTTGAAGCAGTCCCGGCCGATATAACAACGCTGTTTCATTGCGTTCTGGAAAGCGGCGTGTTTCCCCCGTTTCCCGAAGGTCGAGATAACGTCATCTATATGGGCGGCGGCATTACTTCCGGCCTGACGGCCACGGCTGTCACCTTCACGATGGGATATCGGCTGTTGCATCTCTACGGATACGACAGCTCAGATCGCGGCAAGAAGGCGCACGCCTACGAGCAAGAAGAGAGCGAAGCCGAGAAGCGACGCATTCGGGTTTGGGTGAACGACAAGCAGTTTGACACTCAATTCGCGATGCTCAAGCAGGCCCAAGGATTTCAAGAGTTCGCGCAGCTTCTAGCCAATTCCGGCGCGACAATTACGGTACACGGGGATGGGTTGTTGCCGACCATCGCCCGTTCCATGACAACGGCGACACTAATCTAAAACCTAGCGAGTGGTACATCAATGGCTCAAGCTTCTGAGTTGATGGCCGCGGGTATGCCAGCGGGCCAAGCGGTCCAGATTGGTGTCACCGGGGCTACTGGTCTTCAGGCAACCGGCAGCACTAAGGCTACCGCGCTTGTCCTTACTGCCACCAACAACATCTTCGGCACCGTCAACAGCGGCACGGGCGCGCTTCTGCCTCCGGCTTCTGGTGCTCCTACCGTTACGATTTACAACGGCGGCGCTAATCCGCTTCTCGTTTATTCTAACGGAACGGATGTGATCAATTCCAATTCGGCCGGCGCGAGTTTCAGCGTCACTAACGGTAAAGCCGCTTGTTTCGATCCCGCCGGCAATCAGTGGGTCGCGAACCTCAGCGCCTAAACTTTCACCTAGCTACGGCGCGCCCGACCGCTTCGGGCGTTCTTTTTTGGAGTAGTAATGGAGCCTCTTAAGCAGGGCAGCTATACGCGAACGCAGGGTGCCCCACAGGCAGATAACGCCATCGTCATGTTTCATAAGGAGCCGATTCAGGATCATGCGGCTTCTGCTCGAGAAGGTAGGCCGATCTTTTTCGAGAAGGAAATGATTGAGATTCGGTTGCCTGGCAATCCTCACAGCGTTTGGGATCTGCCGGTAACTGACGAGCACCGCGAGAAATATTCCCGCGCCTATGAGGCTTTCCTTCGCGGCGAAGAGATGGCTGCGGATGGGACGCCTATCGAGCAGCTTACCATTCTCAACCGAGCGCAGATCAAGGAACTCAAGTTCCTTGACATCCACACGGTAGAGGCGGCGGCGGCGCTCGACGATCGCGCCATTCAGCGCTTCCAAGGCGGCTTTAAGCTTCGCGAGCTCGCTAAGAAGTATCTCGAGCAAGCCGCAGGCTTTGCGCCGCTGGCCACGGTCGTTGAAGAGAACGACAAGCTCAAGGCTCAACTGGCCGCACAGGCGGTTCAGATTGAGGAGCTGAACAAGCTCATGGTCGGCATGCAATCGCAGCTTAATAACTATGCGGTGGCGCCGAAAGTTCCTGAATACGTCCATCCGGGCGCGTTTGGCGGCCAGCCTGTCACGGAACCTGCTCCGGCTCCCGTAGCGCCTCCCGTGGCGCGCTCGTCCCTTGAGTCGATCGGCGCTCCGCAGCCGAAGCGCCGCGGTCGTCCGCCGAAGAATGCGAACGCGGCGGTGGCTGCTTGAGCGACGACGCGAAGCGTTTTGACGATCTGAAACAGACCGTCGCTCAGCTTCTTGAAATGGCGAAGATGCACGCCGAAGGCATGAAGCATATGACGGACTGTATGATCGCTTTCGATCAGCGGCTCCGTGCGCTCGAGAAGACGCCGAAATCGAGCATCGTTAAGCCGAACGGCTTCCATGACAATCCATTGGGGAAAGTTTGATGGCGAACAAGTCGGGCATTCATATCAACCCAAAGAACAAGGGAAAGCTTCACGAGAAGCTTCATGTTCCCGAAGGCAAGCCTATCCCGGTCAAGAAACTCGAGAAGGCCAAAGATTCATCGAGTGCCGCGGAGCGCAAAGAAGCCGATTTCGCAATTAACGCCCGCCATTTCCACCATGGCGGTGGCGGCGCGGCCAAGGAGCTGGCGAAGCGGCTGAGCGCGCGAGACAAGCGCTAATGCCATCGGTTTCTGCGAAACAACATCGATTCATGGAAGCGGTCGCCCACGATCCGAAGTTCGCTCGTAAAGCGGGCGTTCCGCAATCGGTGGGCCAGGATTTTGCAGAAGCCGATAAGCGTGAAGGACTGCGAAAGACGATCAAATCGGCAATGAGAAAAGGGAAAAAGTGATTCTTCCGCAGCCCGGTAAGCGTGAATTACGAGAACGAGCGTTCGATAAATACACGGTGGTCTATCGCTTCATGCCGAGCGAAGACCGTGCGATGCAGTGGGAAGCCTTGCGGGTCTTCAAGACGGATGCCGAAGCACGGGAGTTTGCTTTCCCTAAGAAGGTGAAAGCTAAAAGCCCTGCCGGGATGTAACCGGCTTTCCTGCTCCGGGCCAGAGCGCTCCACCGCGACAATGAGGACGAAAAGACGGCTCCGATCTCACTGCGGGGACAGGGGCGATATAGCGAACCGTCCGTCACGGCCCTTATGCCAGTGATCGTTCCCCCGGCGCTGGCGTCAATTTCGCACCATTAAGCGAAAAGGTCAACACACAAAATGACCCTCCTTTCGATTTGTCAGCAAGCGGCTAGAGCGGCGCGCGTCCTTCCGCCTACGACGATTATCAACAATAACGACGAAACCGCCCTTTTGCTGCTCCAGCTTGCGAACGATGAGGGCGAGTATCTTGCCCGTCGCAAGCCTGGCGGCTGGGCGGTTTCGTCGTTATTGTTGATAATCGTCGTAGGCGGAAGGACGCGCGCCGCTCTAGCCGCTTGCTGACAAATCGAAAGGAGGGTCATTTTGTGTGTTGACCTTTTCGCTTAATGGTGC
>Ga0134128_10009155_pt1 | contig 11901 bp, 16 predicted proteins | sample KB31754_FD_96462 | JGI IMG/M metagenome (GOLD analysis project Ga0134128, IMG submission 96462) | Terrestrial soil microbial communities with excess Nitrogen fertilizer from Kellogg Biological Station, Michigan, USA - KB3-175-4 | ecosystem: Environmental > Terrestrial > Soil > Unclassified ...
ACGCGCGCGGCGGCCCTCGAGCCGGCATCCCCAAGCCGCCAAGGCTGAACCGGACTAAATAATACTGATTTATGGTGGGTGCTGACGGGATCGAACCGCCGACATTCGCCGTGTAAAGGCGGAAATTGCGTCTCGCCGTGTCTCCGCCTGTTTCACAACTACATGATTTAATGGCATTTGTACCTCTGGCTGTCTCTGGGTATTTCTGGTAGATTTTCCGTACCAGTTCCGTACAGAGACATTCGCCATGTCGCACGCCATCCACAAGGTGAAGATCCGCGCGAAGCTCGAGCCCCGACGCGAGCCCTACTGGGCCGCCCCGCTCGCCACCGGGCGCTACATCGGCTATCGCAAGATGCCGGACCCGAAGAAGCCCACCGTTGTTACCTCCGAAACGTGGATCGCCAGAGCCCGCGATGAGGAGAGCGGCGGCCAGCGCTACAACGCCCTCGGCGCCCTCACTGAGACTTTCGACTATGAGGCAGCATGCAAGGCCGCGCGCGAGTGGTTCACCGCGCTAGATGCTGGCGTCACGAGGACCGGCAAATTCACCGTCGAGGATGCGTGCAGGGACTACGTGGAGGATCGGCGCCGCGAGAAGGGAGAGAAGACGGCCAAGGATGCGGAGTGGCGCTTCAAACATACCGTGTACGGAACGACCTTCGGCGCAACCGAGGTAGCCCGGCTGAGGACTCCCGCCATCAAGGCATGGCGCGATGGGCTGAAGATCACGAAGTCGGGCGCCAACCGGATGATGACGAGCCTACGGGCCGCACTCAATCTCGCCGTGGAGAACTTGAAGGTCTCGCCCGTGGCGGCCGATGCGTGGAACAAGGTGAAGCAATACGAGGGCGCGGACGGCCGCCGGGAGATTTACCTCGATGTCCCGCAGCGCCGCGCCCTCCTGGCCGCGGCCACCGGCGGGGTGCGCGATCTCATCGAGGCCGCCCTCCTCACCGGCGCGCGTCCCGGCGAGCTGGCAACCGCCTTACGCAGTGCCTTCGACTCGCGGACGAAGATGCTCACGTTGCGCGGTAAGACCGGGCCGCGGACGATCCCGCTCTCTCCGGCCGCTGTGACGCTCTTTGAGCGGCTCTCGAAGTCGAAGCTACCCACGGCCCCTCTCTTCACGCGCGACGACGGTAAGGCGTGGCAACGCGCGGAGTGGACGGAGCTGGTACGGGCCGCGGCCGTGGCCGCCGTGGTAAAAGACGAGAAGGGCAAGGAACACGCCCTCCCCGCGAAGGTTTGCCTCTACTCCTGCCGGCATACGTACATCACCCAGGCCATCACGGACGGACTCACAACGCTCGAGGTGGCGCGGTTCACCGGCACGTCGCTCGCCATGATCGAAAAGCACTACGGCCACCTGGTGCCGGCGAGCGCGGAGCGCGTGGCAAAGGTGCAGATGTTGTGAAGCACGCGAGACCGAAAAAGAGCGGAGCATCGGGCAGGAAGCGCCGCCCACCGCAGCAGACCTGGGAAGAGCGAACGCAGGCGGCGCAGCTCAACCGTATGGCCGACAGGCTGCTCGGAATCCCCTTCACGGTGGGCAGCAAGCCGGCCACCCTTCTGTTCAATCCCCGCATGGACGAACCGCTGCGCCCCCTCCTCCTCGGCGATGCGGAGCGGTGGCAGATCGCCAACTACCTGCGCTCGCTCACCAACCCGGCAATACTTCGGGCGCTCCGCCGAGCGCAGGCGCCGACCAAGAAGCGGGGGCGCAAGACAGACGGCGCCCGACTCTGGAAAGCCGCCCTCGAAATGAAGGTCTCAAAGCGTCCAAAGGACACGGCGGCCGCCTGGAAACTCGGCCGCTCCCGCCTGTACGAGATCTCTGCCGAGCTTACGAGAAGGCAGCGACGTTGCCTTCCGGGTCACTGGCGCTATTGGGCCGCCTACGAGCTGCGCGTATTTCGGGCCGCCCATCGAGGCATGTCGCCGCAAGAGCTCCGCGCCGCATTCATCAAAAAACTACGCTCAGTCCGGTAATTCCGCGCCGAGTTAGCGGAAACAACATTGCTGACACGGGGATACGTGTAGCTATATATAGAGGGCTCCGAGAAATACCAGGAGCCCGACAGCATGAATCGCAGACGCCGCAGCCGCGAGCCCTCTCCCGAAGAGCGCCGCTCGGCACGTCCCTCCCAGGTCGATCCCGGCCAGGCATATAGCATTGACGAAGTCTGTGCGGCACTCGACATCAGCCGCGCGCAGTTCTATCGGCTTCGCGATGCTCAGCGGCTGCGCCTGATTGACCCGCCGCTCGATTCGCGCCCACGCGTAGCGGGCGCCGAGATCCTGCGTCTGATCGGAGCCGCATCTCATCAGGCGGCTCTAACTTGAGCGCACAAAGCGCCGAACCGCTCGAGGCGCTTGCAGGGCGCGACCGGCATCGGCCGCAGAGTCGCGAGGAGATGCGTATCGCGGTGCACGAGCTGCGCCAGCGCGGCATGACCGATTACGGAATCGCCGCGGCAACGCAGCTGTCTGTCGAGCAGGTGAGGCGAATGCTCGGGGAGCGGACTCCAGGGTGAGAAATAAAAGAGCCGCACCCGAGGCTAGCTTGGCGGCGACCTCGGGTGGGCGGATAGACCAGAACAGGGGCGGGTGCATCATACCGCCGCACTCCCCACGACCGCCAGTCGAAGGTTGCGCCTCGTGCGGCGCGCGACCTGGCCCAGGCATGCTGTATTGCCCTGGCGAGCAACGTCCAGACGGCACTGTCGACTACTCGCGGGCCCATGCGCTCTGCGGCGCGTGCGCCGAGATACTTTTTCGCTCGGCGCGGGGATGTCAGGCGGTCTGCGAGCGGATCGAGCGCTCTTTCGAATGGCGAGGGCACGCGTGAGTGCTGCGCTCCCAACCGCAGACCGACTGCGCGAGGCCCTCGGCGCTCGAGGCGTCAACGCGAAGTGCCCCGCACATGACGACGAGCACGGCTCACTGTCGATCGGCGAGAGCGCTGATGGCAAACCGCTGCTCAAGTGTCACGCGGGCTGTTCCCAGTCGGCCGTAATCGAGGCCCTCCGAGCAAGAGGTATCTGGCCTGAGCCCGAGCGCAAGGGGCTGACCGTCACCGAGCTTGCCGCCGCCAAGGGATTGCCCGAGGCGCTGCTGCGCGAGTCGGGATTCGCGGACGATGAAATCCACGGCCGGCCAGTGGTGCGTATGGAGTATCGAGACGCTGCCGGCAACGTGGCGTGCGTCCGATATCGGGGAGCACTCGTCGCAAACGACACAGATCTGCGGTTCTGGTTCCGAAAAGGCGACAGACAACAGCTGTTCGGACTCTGGAGATTGAAAGCCGGACCCGTGGTGCTCGTCGAGGGGGAGACGGACACTCTCGCGCTTTGGACGGCAGGATTCAACGCTATCGGGGTGCCAGGCGCCGACGCATGGCGAGATGACCGCTTCGCGCAGGCGCTCGAGCACTGCGCGACGATCTACGTTCACATCGAGCCGGACGCCGGCGGCCAGAAGTTTCGGGCCGCGTTCGAGCGCTCACGCCTCCGTGATCGTGTGAAGTTCTTCAGTGTCGCGCCCGCGGCCAAGGATCCGTGCGAATTACGCGCGAAGGATCCTGGGGGCTTCGACGAGCGCGTCAAGGTGTTGCTGCGGGAGGCCACCACGGCGCCGGGCAGCGCGGAAGACGCGGCGCCGCCGGAGCGATCCTCTCGCCGTCCGCCGATCTCCTGGGACTCGCTCGAGGGCCGCGAACCGCCAGCTCGAGAGTGGGTCATCCCACACTGGATCCCAGCCAGCCATATGACACTGCTCGCCGGTCGCGGCGGGATCGGCAAGACACTCATCGCGCAGCACGTCGCGACAGCGCTCGCCCTCGGGCATGAGTACGTCGAGCCCCTTGATCCGCGGCGCGTGCTCATGTGGGCTGGCGAGGATGACGAGGCCGAGCTCTGGCGCCGCCAAGCGCTGATCTCGCACTGGATGGGGCAGCCACTCTCGGTGCTCACCGAGCGCTTCTACCTGCACTCCTATGCCGGCGCCGATATCACGCTCCTGGCGCCGGTCTTCGGCAAGCTTGAGCCGACTCCGATGCTCCGGGAGTTGCGTGAGCAGGTCGCCGACTACCGCTCCGAGGTGGTCATTCTCGATAACATCGCGCGGCTCTATGGGGGCTCCGAGAACGACCGCCACGCCGTCACGACGTTCTGCGCACTCGTACAGGGCGCCTGCGCCCCAGCGGCAGTGATCCTCCTCGGCCATCCATCCAAGGCCGCAGGGAGCGAATACAGCGGTTCCACGGCCTGGGAAGGAGCGGTCCGGGCCAGGCTCTACCTCGGCGATAGGCCACCCGACCAGGACCCGAACGACGACGATGCGCCAGTGGATGATGCGGTGCGCTATCTCGCGCGGCGCAAGGCGAACTACTCGACGCGCGACATCCGTCGCTTCAGATTGGTCGATGGCGTGCTGATTCCGACCGCGGCAGACCCGGCGCAAGTCGCCAGCCCGGGTGGAGAACTCCTGAAGGACATCGTCCGGCGCGCGGTGACAAAGCTCGGGGCGAAGGAGATCCACGGCACAGCGAGCACCGCAAGTCCGAACTACCTGCCGCGCCTCGCCAAGCGCTACGGCGTGCTCGAGACCGCGAACGAGAAGACCTTCGCCAGTGCCATGCGCACGATGATCCTGGCGGGTGAGCTCGTCAATCGCGAGATCGGCCGAGACCAGGGAAGGCACAAGCGCTTTGGGTTGGTGCTTCCATGAGGAAGCGCCCGATGTCCATGCGCGCGTGCGCGAATGCGGCGCACTCCCCTAAGAAGGGTGTGCGCGCGCCGCACCACATTTGCGCATCTGCGCGACATTTGCGCGGACATCTGCGCAGGCATTTGCGCAAACTCCTCACGGGGAGGGATAGGGGCGCGCCAACGCTCGTCCACGCCGGATGGTCGGCCGACTCGTGCTCGTTCGCTCCAAATTCGCCTTCTCACAGCAACTGTTCCGGCCCGAATCAATCCATCGATCAATATGTTGCAGATGGGACCGCCGCGATACGGACGCACGTACGGAAAGCCCGCCGCGTGGGCGCCCTGGCGCCGACGGCATGACCGTCCCTCGCAATCGTCCCGCCTATGAGCGCGGGCAGGCCATCCGCGCCACGATCCGCGACTACCTCGACGAGCAGGCCCGCCTGCACCGGTACGGGCGCCGGCCGCCGTGGAAGCAGATCCAGGCGCACCTTCGAACGCACAACGTCTATCTCGAGCGCTCAGCCATCTGTTACCACGTCCAGCAGATCGAGCTCGATGAGTTAGACCGGAGTCCGTCCGATTCATCTACGCCGGAGCGGGCCGCATGATGGCCGCGATTACCGCACCCGAAATGTGCGGACCTGGATAGAGAGTCATGGGCGCCCCGAAAGGCCGCCGTAGCGGTCGCTGCACAATCTGCGCACACCCGGAACGCTACCGGATGGAGGTCCTCGTGGTCTCCGGCGCCGGCCGGCGGGCGGTTGCCAAACAGTTCTCCGTCTCCCCCGATGCTGTGTGGCGACACGCCAAGGCGCACATCAGCCAGGAGCAGCGGGCGCAGATCTTGGGCGGCCCGGTGAAGCTCCAGGAGCTCGCCACGAAGGCGGCCGCGGAAGGTGTCAGCCTCCTCGAGTACATCGCAATGCTCCGCTCCTCGGGGCTGCACCGCTATTTCGCGGCCTGCGAGGCGGGAGACGACCAGACGGCGGCCCTGCTCATGGGGCGCCTCACCGATCTCCTGCGCCTACAGGGGCAGTTCTCAGGTGATCTATCGAAGGCTGGGGCGCAGATCACGAACAACACCCTGATCCTCGCCAGCCCGCTGATGGCGGACCTGAAGGGGATGCTGTTCGAGAGGCTCCTGCCGTTCCCGGAGGCGCGACAGGCGGTCATTGCGGGCTTAAGGGAGCTGTCGCTGCGGGCGCTCGCTGGGGCGGTCGACAAGCTGCCTCAGTCACCGGCGCCTCGGCCGGCGCTGGAGCATGACCCGTGAGTGACTTCTTCGCCGACCTCGCCGATTCTCTCGAGAGCGTCGAAGCCTCGGACTGGCGAAAGACCGCTCGGCCATCGCAGCTCATCTCCACGGAGACTTGGTGGACGCTGCAGCTCTGGCTCGCCGGCCGCGGCTGGGGCAAAACGCTGTCGCTCACTCAGAATGCGCGCGCTGAGATCGAGGCCGGGCGGGCGGGCTATGTCGCCGCCCTCGGGACGACCGCGGCCGATTGCCGGGACATCCTGGTCGAGGGTCCCTGCGGATTCCTCGCCATCGCTCCGAATTGGAACCGGCCGGTGTACGAGCCTTCCAAGCGCCGCCTGACGTGGAACAACGGCGCCACGTGCACGCTCTTCTCCGCCGACGAGCCCGACCGTGGCCTGCGTGGCACGCAGCACGATCTCGCCCTGTGCGACGAGCTTGCGGCCTGGCGGTACGTTGAAGCCTTCGACAACCTGATGTTCGGGCTGCGCCTGAAGCGTGCAGGCTCGCGTCCGCGGTGCCTGATCGCGACGACGCCACGGCCGACCAAAATCATCAAGGCGCTGCTCGCCCGCGAGCGTACCGCCGCGAACCCTACCGGCGACACCATCGTTATCCGCGGCTCGACATTCGAGAACGCGCAGAACCTGGCGGACAGCTTCATCGATCAAGTCCTCGGCCGCTACCGCGGCACGCGCTTGGAGCGCCAGGAGGTGTACGGCGAGGTGCTGCTCGATGTGCCGGGGGCGCTCTTTTACCTGGAGAACCTCGAGGCCACGCGCGTGCAGTCGGCGCCGCAGGATTTGGAGCGCGTGGTCGTCGGTGTAGACCCTGCGGGCTCCTCCGAGGCCGGCGCGGATGAGACCGGCATCGTCGTCGCCGCCAGAGCCCGCGACGGGCACGGGTATGTCCTCGCGGACCTCTCCGGCGTCATGACCCCGCACGATTGGGCACAAGCTGCGGTGAATGCCTACCACGAGCAGCGGGCGGACCTGATCGCCGCGGAGCGAAACTACGGTGGTGAAATGGTCGCCGCCAACATCGCCTCCGTCGATCCTAACGTGCCCGTCAAGCTCGTGCAGTCCGCCCGCGGCAAGGTGCTGCGCGCCGAGCCTGTTGCGAGCCTCTTTGCCCAGCGCCGCGCGCACCTGGTGGGCTCCCATCCCACACTGGAAGATCAACTCTGCCGGTTCACCTCCGACTGGGACCGAAGCCGCGACGGCAGTCCTGACCGGATCGATGCCATGGTGTTTGCGATGGCGGAGCTCATGATCGAGCCGCAGGCGCCGGGCTATTTCGACATCCGAGCGCTCGTCGCGCCAGAGGAGATCACATGAGCGATGAAACAGTGTTGAGGATATTCGGCACCGCGGCGACCTGCGATCGCGCGGACGCCGGCGTCGGTGTCATCTGGTGGTCGCTGACCCCGTGGGGCACGTTTCTGCTGCGGGCATTGGATTACGACCTCTCCCCGATGCCCGCCGTCAACGGAGAGTGGATCGAGGCGCTCTTTCGCCACGGCGCGGAGTTGATCGAGAAGCACCGGCCCCGCGAGCGGCGGTGCGTTGTCTGGTGCGAGCCCGGCGGCCTTCTCGAGATGCTGCGCCTCGCCGCTCGCGCCTGGATCGGCGCGCATCCGGATCTGTCACACCTAACAGGTGCCTGCGATATCGGTCCTCCCGATGCCTCGACGCTCGCAAAATGGCCGCCGACCCTCGATGCGCGGGCCGCCGAGATCCGCCCCCTCGTCAACAGCGGCGCCACGGTCCGGATCGAGACGGGCCTGCGGCAATTCAGCTTCCGCGCCATTCGCACGAACCACCTGATCGCTTCCATCAAAGGCCATCGGCCAGGCGCTCCGCAGACCGCGAGTGAGCTGATGCATGCCTTCGTCCTCGGCGTGCTGCTCGAGCGCCACTCCGACCGGCGCATGCAGCTCCCAGAGCCCGCAGCTCCCGAGACCGAAAGAGAGGGGCTGCTCTCGCGCATGGTCGGGGTGTTGCGCCAGGCCCTTTCACCAGCGCTGCCGCCGCCGCCACCCCGGCCGGTTCCGGGGCTGCACCTTCCCGTCGGTTGGCACCTGATCGATGGCGTGCGGGTGCTCGTGAAGGCTCCGGCCGATAACCCGCTTGCCACGCACGCGAATTGGCCGTGCGCTGCCGGCGGCCACATCGTCGATGGCAAGATCGCGCGCGCCGATGACCCGGGCGCCGGCATTCAGATCCCTTGGTCGCATTACCGGAAATAGACCGGAGCCGTGCCGATTCATTGTGCTTTCCACGCATGTTTGAATACCCAGTATGACTACCGCGACTCGCGTAACACTGACTCTACCTCCTGACACTGCGAAGCGGCTCGATGACTTCGCCGGCGCCGAGCGCAGAAGCCGCAGCAATGCTGCCTCGGTACTCCTCGATGAGGCATTGGAGCGCATCGTCGGCGCGCCGGGGAGCACGCCGGAGCAGCGGGCAGACGCGGCCAGCAAGGCCCACCGCGACGACCACGCGCGGCTCTGCGGTATCCAGGGAGAGCGCGATGGCACTTAAGGACCCGCTCCCCGAGGGCAGCCCGCCGGCTCCCTGGGGCTCGGGAGGATTCGGGCCGACGGGCGCCGCTGCTGATCATCTCCATCGCCACAACGTGCTCGGCGAGCGCATCCGAGGCGAGCTCGCCGGCAATCCATCCAACGTGCGCGCCGACCTCGAGCTCGGCACCCGCCCCGGCATTTCACGCAAGAGGTAAAGCATGGCAGCCGAGAGAATCGTCAGAGTCGTCCCGCAATCCCGGCGAGAGCCCACCGTCGGTGAGGTATTCGACAATCACAAGTTCGAGCTACTGCGCGCCGAGGCCCGTAGGGTCCTGCAGGATGTCCTGCCGCAACGCAAGCTCGATCGCGAGCCGCTGACGGAGCGCGAGGGACAGGTGCTGCGTGAGGCGCAGGCGGCGGGCGCGCTTCCACTGAATCTCCCGGTGACCGCCGCGGATGTGACCTACGGCGCGCGCGTGCGGACCGAGACCTTCGCCGGCCGGTACTGCGAGGGCGATGTCTGGCAAGGGTTCGCCGGCAAGAATCTCGTGCTCGGAAAATTCAACCGACCCGACGCGGCCACGATCGCGGCGGCGCAGGAGCGGGCGAAAGGCTGGTGGCAGCCATGAGTGTCGTCAACCTCATCGGACGACTTTTCAACGGACCAATGCCTGAGGACGACTCCAGTATGAGCCACGCGCGCACGGCCCTTGCCGAGGCGATGAGCGCTCATGCTGCGGCCCGATCCGCTGCCGATAAAGCCGCGACCGACGTCGAGCGCGTCGAGCGGGCTCTTGCTCTGGCCGTGGAGCAGATCGACGCGGCGCTCGAGGGCGCGCGCTCGGCCCGCGCTGCGCGTCAGGACGCCAGAGCCGCGGCTTTGGCTCGCGGTGAGACGGGCCTCAATGAGACCGATTCGGAACTCTCAGGCCGAGAACGCGAGCAGCTCGCCGCGCTTTCGGATGCCAAGGTCGAGCGGCGCGCCGCGGAACAGGTGTTGCCGCAACTGCGCACGGCGGCGCGGGAGTCGCGCGAGGCACTGCGCGTCGCGGAAGAGCGCTTCACGGACGCAACCCGCCAGGTGCTCATCGAGCAGGTCGAACACATGACTCGTAAGCGCCTCGAGGAGCTGGCTGCGGAATTCTCAGAGCTCACCCGCTGGCGTGCCGCGGCATGTGAGATCGGCGTCAAGGTCGCGCCCCCGCCGCGGATCCAATTCCAGTTCGCCCCTGAGCACATGCGGGATGAGATGGCGGCGCTCAAGGACTTCCGCCACCGCCTCGAGACCGATCCAGGGGCGGCGTTCAATGTTTGATTGCAAGGTCGTCTGCCAAGAGCCGGGTGCTTCTCTTCCGCCCGCCGTGGGGATAGGCCGTGAGTACCCCCGCTCCAGCAACCGCGGCACCGTGCGACGCGCCACCGCAACCGTATCCAGGCTGCAGCCTCAGCGTCGGGCGCACGGCGTTCGCCACCACGAGACGGTGGCAACATTTCCAAAGGTGATTTGACATGACAGTACAGTATGGCGGCGCTCTGGGAACTCTCTACGGCGCGCTGCTCGCGGGCTACTCGCTCGCGGTCGGTGATGTGGTGCAGGCGTTGGATGGCGGCCCCGTGTTCACGGTGACGCAGACGAACCCGACGTTCGGCTCGACCCCGACGCCTGGCGGCAACGGCCAGGTGCAGCCCAACGTGACGGTCCCGACGACGGGCTCCCTCATATCGAGCGCGAGCGGTGCCGCCTTCTTCAGCGCCTCCATTGCAGGCGGCGGCTCCATCACCGCAACGGCCATCACCAACGGCAACGTTTGGGATCCTTCCGACGGTCCGTACACGGTCACGTTCTCCTCGAGCGCGGACTGGTCCGTCACGAACGGCGCCGACACGCAGATCGCATCCGGAACCGGATCCGTCGTCACGTTCCGCGCCATCTCGATCACGGTAAGCGCTCCGGTCAACGGGACGACGATCACCGTGACAGCGAAATTCGCGTAAAGTGCGCTACTACCAACTGACGATCGCCGATCCCGACGGGACGGTCTACCAGGTCGACAAGGGCGGCCTCGGCTTTGCGAAGAGCGTCGCGAGTGAAGGCGCGACCTTCAGTAGCGTTTGGACACCATGGCAGACCACGGACTCCCAGCGCATCGGACAGCCGAACCCGAACGCGCTCAACATCTATTTCGACTTGCCTGTATTCCCCCTACACGCGCCGCAGGGAAAAACGCTGATCCGGATCTGGGGCCTGGGGCTTCGGTGCATCGGCCAGGCCGCGAACTTCAATCCCGTCGGTGACAGTTTCAAGACGTTCACTCTGCGGGCCGGGATGTCAAAGGGGCTGCCTCTCGCCAACCCATTGCAGGCCGGCATCGTCGCACAGGGACAGATCTACCAAGCATTCGGCAACTGGGCCGGCACGGAGCAAACCCTCGATCTCATCGTGGAAGCCGGAGGCAACCCTGATGTGCCCATTTCGTGGTACTGGCCGAAGGGTACTGGCCTGCAGTCGGCCCTGAAGCAGATGTTTGCTCAGGCGTTCCCGACCTATCGACCGATCATCAACACCGCTGATCTCATCGCGCCATCCGACCAGGGCGGCTGCTACAGGAATGTGAATGCCTTTGCGAAGATGCTGAACCGGTATACGCAGCGGCTCGGCGCGCAGTTGTATGGGAAGGAGTATCCCGGCGTCAGCCTGTTTGCGGTGGGACAGTCGATGTACGCACTCGACGGTGCCGGGCCGAGGCGGCCCAAGACCATTGCACTCGCGTTGCGGGACTTCGTCGGGCAGCCGACCTGGATCGCATCGAACCAACTAACCTTTCAGATGGCGCTGCGCGGGGACATCAACGTCGGCGATCATGTGACGTTTCCGAATGAGATTCTGCTTCCCTATGCCATCACGACGCCTGACGCCGCTAATCCTAACGTTCCGGCCTCGAGCAGTTCAACGTTCCGCGGCACTTTCGTGGTGAACGAGGTCCATTGCTACGCGAACTTCCGCCAGCCCGACGCCGCGAGCTGGAACACGACCTTCGTCGCCGCTTCCGTCCCGCAGCTCACCAACTTTGAAGACACTCCAAACTTCGGAGTGGGGAGACTCGCATGAGCGCAGAGCTTCCGCCTTGCACCGCAGTTGTCACGCTCAACGAGAAGCGCCACGGCGAGCTCGGCTGGTCATGCGTTCGTGGGCTCTGCGCCGAGCTCGAGCGCGTGCAGGCGGAACGCGACAGCTTACGTGCCGCGATCAGCCAGGCCCGCGAGGACCTTCGAGCCGGGCGCAGCGATGCCGCCCTCGTGGCACTTGAGGGCTCGGTCACCAACGACTTATCTGGAGAGAGATAGATCATGAGTTCAGCGGTCAAGACAGCCTACGGCACAGCGACGGCGTTCTCTGGCGCCTC
>Ga0134128_10009156_pt1 | contig 11901 bp, 5 predicted proteins | sample KB31754_FD_96462 | JGI IMG/M metagenome (GOLD analysis project Ga0134128, IMG submission 96462) | Terrestrial soil microbial communities with excess Nitrogen fertilizer from Kellogg Biological Station, Michigan, USA - KB3-175-4 | ecosystem: Environmental > Terrestrial > Soil > Unclassified ...
CTACCTCGACCGGCAGATCGCGCTGTACCGCGACGAGCTCTTGCCGCAGCTCGAGGGCGCCCAGGACGGAAGCGCCGGGAAAGCCGCGGAGCTCGCCGCCGCGCAGGCCGCGGTCGCCGACCTCCGGTCGCGACGGACGCAGACGGTCTCGGCGCTGAACCAGCTCCTGGGACGGCCGCTCGACGCATCGCTCGCATTCGCGCCGGATCCCGACGCGTCGCTCGCGGCGTTCGCCGGACGGGCTCATACTCTGGATCCGGTCGCGGCGGCGCGGGACGCGCTGGTCTCGCGGGTGAAGGTCGCGCAGGCCGTCGAAGCGGCGGCCGACAAGAACCTCAAGGTCGACCAGCTCCGCTTGGAGCCGATCTCGCTGATCGCCACGTCCCTGGGCCGCTTGATCGCGGCGCTGTCGGGCGACGCCGGCTCGCCCGAGCTCATCGCGATGGCCCGCCAGCAGACGCTCGACGCCCAGCGCGCGCTGGAGGCGTTCGACGCCGAGGTCCCGGAGGTCCGCGCGCGGCTGGCCGCTCAGCTCTGCGCCGCCAACGCGGCGCGCGCGGCGCTGGCGGGCAAGACCGACGCGGAGTCGCGGCTCCAGGACTTGGAGCTCGGCCGCCAAGCCGACCAGCTTCTGGCCCAGCTGGACGCCTGGGGCGGGGCGTCGAGCGACGCGGCCGACGGGTCCCTGCCGTCGTCCTACGCCGACCTGGAGGATCGTCTGCGCCGGGCCGAGGAGGTCGCGACCGCTCCGGCCGCGGCCGGCGGCGACGCTCCCGCCGAGGCGGCGCCGGCGCCGATGGCGCTGGAGGGCGGGGAGCGCTGGTACGACGCCATCCAGACGCTCGGCGGCGATCCGATCGATCGCCGGTACGCCGAGGGCTGGGTCGAGGCCCGCCTGCGCAGCCCCTCGACGTCCCCGGAGTCGGTCGCGATGCTGGCCCGGCTCCGTCAGGATTCCGCCGACGAGATGCGCCGTCTGGACATGGCGTCCGCGGACGCCCGCGCGGAGCTGCTCCTGGCCCGTCTGCGGCTGGGCGCGGGCTTGATGCGCTGGTCCGAGGGCGTGGGACTGGGCGATTCGACCCGGGCGCGCGTGACCTCGGACCTCGACGAGGCCGCGGCGCTGCTGCACCTCCCGGAGAGCGTGAGGCCGGAGAGCCTTCTTCCCTTGATGCCGGCCGACGGCGCCGGCGATCTTTCCTCGATCGCGGAGCGGTACTTGAAGGACGCCGAGTCCCTGGACCTTGACGCGCTCGGGCGCACCTTGTTCGAGAAGGGTCTTCCCGCGCAGTTCCAGGACCAGGCGGGTCGCGGCCAGTACCCGGAGCTGGCCGCGGACATGATCGCCCAGAAGATGAGCTCCCGCGGCTTCACGCCGATCGCGGCGGTCGGGATGTTCAAGGGCCAGTGGGTCTCGGGGGCGTTCCTCGAGGCGCCGCATCCCGAGGACATCCAGAACGCTCTGACGAACGTCCTGGACAACGCCCTGCGGCGCGAGCTCGAGTCGCAGGACCGCTTGAAGTCCCTGGGCCTCCTGCTGCACGCGCTGATGGCGTCCGTCGCCGACAAGACGCGGGTCGTCGCGGCCGCGCGCCTGCGGGAGACCCTGGCCCGGCGAGAGCTGGCCGGGACGCTGGAGCGCGTCCGCGCCCAGATGGCGCCGGTGTCCGAGGCGGCCGCCGCCGCGGCCGAGGCCCAGGCCGCGCAGGAGGCCTTCGTCACGGCGCTGTACGCCCTGCGCGAGGACTTCTCCCGCCTGACGACGGAGCTGACCGCGCTCGGGATCAAGCCGGCCTCCTACGCCATGAGCGCCCCGCCGGCCGCCGCGGGGCCCGGCGACGATCCTCTCGAGCGCACGCCGCGCGAGAAGCTGCTCGCCTATTGGGCGGACCGCATGCAGGACGCCGATTTCGAGCGCCAGGTCGAGGCCCTCCTCGCGGGCCAGCCCGGCTCGGTCCTGGCCCAGCTGCGCGAGCTCTCGGCGCGCTACCGCACCGCCGCCAAGGACGCCGACGCGGTGCGCGACAACGACTTCACGCCCGCCGAGCGCTTGGACCTGCTCACGAAGACCGACGTGCAGGGGCGCCGCCGGGCGCTCGAGGAGGTGCTGAGCGGCGTGCTCAACGGCATGCAGACCTCCGACCCCGCGCACTCGCCGGGCTGGACCGGGCTCATGGAGTTCCTGCGCCAGGACGTGTCGGCCCGCGCCGGCTCCGCCGCCTCCGGTCTGGAGGGCGCCGACGCGGAGCGCGAGGCGCTGCGCGGCGCTCTCGGCGACGCGCTGGGCGCGCCTCCGGCGCTGCGCGCGGAGATCGCGAAGCTGGAGACGCTTCAGGAAGGCGCGGACGCGGCGCGCCGCCAGGCGCTGGCGGCGTGGCTGGCGCGGACGGACGGCGCCCAGGATCACGTGCTGAAGGACAAGGCGCTCGACGCCTACGTGACGGCGCTCGACGCCTTCGACGCCGAGATGCAGAAGGCCTTGGCGTCGAAGGAGGTCGCGGCCGACGCCGGCTGGGCGCGGTCGCTCGACGCGCTGTTCGGCGTGCGCGAGAGCCTGGCGCGCCGCCGCGACCGCCTGCAATACGGCCGCGGCCTCCTGACCGTCGACGCGGCGATCGCTCTCGACGAGACGCGCCTGCGCGCCCTGCGCGGCTCTCCCGACGAGACGCGCGAGATCGAGCCGGCCAGCGAGTCGCTCGCCTTCCTGCGCGGCCTGCGCGAGCGGTGGACCGGCAAGCCCGACGCCATCCCCGCGCTCGTCGCGCTGGAAGGCGCCGACGGGACGACCGATTGGGCGACGGTGGAGGACCTGGCCAAGGCCAAGAGCCGCGGCCTGCTGACGACGATCTCCGGACGCCAGTACCTGGCGCCGCCCGGGGCGGCCGGCTCCGCGCCGGCGACCGAGGCCGACGCGCGGGCCCGCGGCTGGCGCGTCGTGGTGGAAGGCGAGGACGCCGCCCGCGAGCGGCTGCGCCAGGCGCGCGAGGCTCGGACGGCGGCCGCGAGCGCCGCCGCGCTCCAGAACGCCTTGGAGACGGCGGACGTCGCGGTGACCGGCGGAGGCGCGCTGGGAACCGGCGCGACCACGCGCACGATGACGCTCGCCGAGCTGCGCGGTCTCGAGGACTCCGGGCGCGCGCTGTGGTTCGCCGCCGCGCCCGATCCGCGCACGGGCCTGCGCGCGGCGGTGCCCTCCGTCGCGGCGCGCTGGCGCGACCCGTCGGAGCTCGTGCTGGCGCTGGCCCCCGACGGCGCGGCGCCGCCGGCCGGGGAGTTCCCCACGCTGGAGGCGCTCCTCGCGTCGCCGGACGCGAAGAGCTGGTCGAGCGGCAGCATCGGCGCGGCCGGGCTGCGGGCGCTCGCGGCCGAGGCCGCGAGCGAGGCGCTCGCCGCGCGGCGCGAAGGCTGGCTCAAGCTGAAGCTCAGCGCCTGGGGCTTCGCGTTGTCGAAAGACGGCGCGGTGCAGGCCGTCTACCTCGGCGAGGACGAGCTGCGCAAGGCGACGGCCGCCGCGGCCGATCCGAAGAGCCCGACGCACGGCTGGAGCTTCCTGCGCACGGACGCCGTGGCGCTGGGCCTGGCGGGCGACGGCACGCTGGTCTCGGTCAAGGTCGCCGGGCGGACGATCGCGCTCGGCGAGGGCGTGCCGACGCGCTGGATCCAGCAGCAGCCGCTGGCGCTGGAGACGGACGTCGCGGGACGGGTGACGAGGCTCTTTTTCGACGAGAAGGCCTTGGCCAAGGACGCCGCGGGCTGGAGCTTGGAGGACGCATCGGGCCGGACGTGGCAGGGCGGCGAGGACGTGCCGCCGCTGCTGCGCGCGCGGAGCTGGACCGATGCGGCCACGGGCCGCACCGTGGCCTTAGGCCGCGAACTCCTTCAGAAGCGCCGCGACGCGGCGAGGAGCGGCGAGGCCGGCGCGGCGCATTGGAGCTACGCTCCCGCGCAGTGGCCCGCGCTGGTCACGGAGATACCGCGCGGCATCGTGTCCACGCCCATCGAGATCGTCACCGGCCGCGACCCGAACCAGCAGGGCTACTTGGGGCGCGCGAACGCCCGCCGCGGAGAGGGCGGCGCGACGGTCGCGCGCGGAGCGCTGGGCGCGGTGCTGAACCATCTCGACTTGTTCGGCTTGATGAACGACCCGGTCGACCGCTACTTCGACCCGAGCCAATATCCGGAAGCGGTGCGCCGCGACCGGCCGCTGCGGCCCGACGGCGCGACCGACGGCGGCGGGATGACCTCGGCCGACGGCAAGAAGAAGGTGTTCTACGGGGTGGGCTCGTTCCGGCGCGAGGAAAGTTGGGCGGCGCAGGACCAGGAAGCCTCTCGCGCCGAGGTCCTGGCCGCGTTCCGCGGCGGCGTGCGCCGGGAGACGGACGAGACGGTGCGCGGCCGGGCGGGCGACTACATGGATTCCTCCGTCGGTCTCGACGTCGGCCGCGGCGCCGCGCTGGCCGCGATCGACGAGCTGGGGGCGCGCCTCGACGCGAGCGGGACGGCGCGGCTGTCGAGCTCGCCGCGGCGCGCGGCGGTCGATCGAGTGGACCAAGTCGTGCAGGTGGTGGCCGGGGCCGACACGCAGGACGCGCGCCTCGCGGTGTATGAGGCCGCCTTGAAGCGCCTGCAGGCGGCGCCGCCGCCGGCGGCCTCCGACGCGGAGGTCGCGGACGCGGAGGCGGCGCTGACGGCGGCGCTCGCGGCGCGGCGAGCGGCGAACGCGGCCGTCGCGGCCGCCTCTCCCGCGCCGAACCTGCCCGGCTGCCCGGTCCTCCCCCAGCTGTACGCCGCGCTGTCCCGCTGACCCCGAGCGGCCGCGGGGGAATTGGTATCATGACGCCGTGAAGCTCGACGAGGTCTTCGGTCCCGGCGGCGCGCTGGAGCGGGTTCTGCCGGGCTGGGAGGCGCGCGAGCCGCAATCGGCGATGGCCGAGGGGGTCGCGAGCGCGCTCGAGCGCGAGGACTGCCTGGTCGTCGAGGCCGGCACCGGCGTCGGCAAGTCCCTCGCCTATCTGATCCCCGCCGCGCTGTGGGCCGTGCGCAACGCGAGGCGCGTGATCGTCTCCACTCACACGCGCGCTCTGCAGGAGCAGCTGCTCAACGGCGACCTGCCCATCGTGGCGAAGGTGCTCGCCGACCTCGGCCTGCCGCTCAAGTACTCGATGCTGATGGGCGCCGACAACTACCTGTGCGTCCAGCGCCTGACCCGGCTTCGCGCCCAGCCGGGCCTGATCTCGGACGAGGCGCAGGAGACGGCCGCGGCGCTCGACGCGTGGGCGCGCACGGCGCAGACGGGCTATCGCGCGAGCCTGCCCGTGCCGGTGCCGCAGAACCTGTGGGACCGCGTCGCGCGCGACACGGACGTGTGCTTCGGCCAGGCGGGACCCATGTGGGACCGCTGTCTGTGGCGCCGGGACCGCGAGCGCGCCGACAAGGCCTCCATCGTGGTGGTCAACCACGCCCTGCTGCTGTCCGGCGCGCGGCTCCCCCCCTTCGACGCGCTGATCCTCGACGAGGCGCACAACCTGGAGGAAGCGGCGGTCTCGCGCTTCGGCTTCGAGGTGTCGCTCGGCCGTCTGGTGACGCTGTGCGACGACGTGCGGATGACGGGCAAGCTGGCGGCCGACGAGCTGCTTATGAACTCGGCCGATAAGGCCGAGTCGGCCGGAGCGGCTCTGCTGGTGGAGCTCGCGCGCGCGCACGAGCTCAAGGGCGCCGACGACGAGATCTCGGGCCGTCTCTTAGAAGGGGCTCCTCGCGAGATCCCCGCGGAGCTCGTCGCGCTCGACGCCGCGCTGTCGAGCGGAGTCGCGCGTCACGAGGGCCGGGCCTGGGAGGCGGAGGTCCGGACCCTGCAGGCGCGCGCGGTCCAGCTCGAGCGCGACCTCTCGGAGATCCTCAAGCCGTCGCCGACGACCGCGCGCTGGGTGTCCTGGCCGCGCACGGGCCCCGAGCTGCGGGCCGCGCCCCTGGACGTCGGGCGGCGCCTCGCCGAGGGGCTGTTCTCCCGCGGCGTGCCCGCCATCCTGACCTCGGCCACGCTCGCCAGCGGCGACGGCCTCAAGGGGTTCAAGGCGCGCGTGGGCCTGCCGGACGCGGCCGAGCTCGCCCTCGACTCGCCCTACGACTACGCGACGCAGGCGGCGCTGTGGTGCGTGGACGGCGTGCCGGACCCCGCGGACGAGGCGGCGCACGCGGCCGCGATCGCGAAGCACTGCGAGGACATCGTGGCTCGCGTCCCGGGCGGGGTCTTCCTCCTTTTCTCCAGCTGGAAGCTGCTCAAGCGCGTGCACGCGCTGCTGCGCAAGAGCGTGAAAGGGCGTCCGGTGTGGGCGCAAGGCGCGACCGGGCACGAGGCCCTGCTCGAGCAGTTCGCGGAGGCGGGCGACGCGGTCCTGCTCGGCGTGGACACGTTCTGGCAGGGCGTCGACGTGCCGGGCCCGGCGCTGTCCTGCGTGGTGCTCACGAAGCTCCCCTTCTCCAACGTGGGCTCCCCGCTCGAGGAGGCGCGCCGGCGCTTCCTCGAGGACAACGAAGGGGACTATTTTCGCGACTGGTCGCTGCCGAAAGCCGTGATGAAGTTCCGTCAGGGCTTCGGGCGCCTGATCCGCTCCGGCACGGACCGCGGGGCGGTGGTCTGCCTGGACTCGCGCCTGCTCCGCAAGGGCTATGGCAAGACCTTCCTGAGGTCGCTGCCGCCGTGCCGGCGTCTCGAGAACATCGAGCAGCTCGGCGATTTTTTCAAGGCCGGCGCCGCCGGCCCCGCCTAGTCCTCGCGAAAGGCGCGGATGCCGGCGGTGTTGCGGCGGATCTCCTCGTCGAGCCCCCCTCTCCACATATGCGCGTACATGCGAAAGTCCGCTTTCAGCGACAGCAGGGGATGCTTGAACGTCGCCGGAGCGTTCTTCTCGAAGAAGAAGTGCCCGATCCACGCGCAGCCGTAGGCGGCGGCGAGAGCGGCGAGGAGCAGCCGCGGCTCGCGCAGGAGCAGGGCGAGCGCAAGGAGGACCAAGCCCAGCGTCGTGCCGAGGAAATGCAGGCGGCGCGTGGTCCGGTCGAGGTGCTGGGACAAATAGAACGGCCAGAACTCGTCGAGACTCGAGAACTGGCCGTTCATTGTTCGAAGGCTCGGAGTCGGCCCGAAGTCTTGATATCTCGGCCGAGACCCGAACTACCTCTGTATTATTGGAAAGTTCGGAGAGAGAGGGATTCGAACCCTCGGTACCCGTTTGCACAAGTACAACGGTTTAGCAAACCGTCGGTTTCAGCCGCTCACCCATCTCTCCAGAAAGCGGACGTGACAAGCCACATCGTAGCTTTTTTTCCGCTTCTCGAGTCGCTCAATTCACGGCCCGCGACTCTTCTCACCCAGCTTTTCCTCCTCATGGGTTCTCCCGTCGTACGGACTCATCGTAGGAAACCGCTTATGATGGCCGGATGCCGGCGCGGAAAAAGGATTTCCGCCTCAGGACGGGCCGGGCTCCTGTGGAAAAAACGAGGGTCCGACGCCGATCGAGAGATCGTCCCAGACGGGCACGACGGCGATGACGAAGAGCAGGACGGCCAGCGGGACGGTCGAGACGTAGCCGGCGTGCTTGAAGCCCAGCGCGCCGAGGAATCCGCCGAGCACGAAGAACCCGATCAGCCCGGCGAGCATGCTCATCCGCTCCCGATTGGCGAGGACTTTGCCCTGCGCCGCGGCGTCGCGATTCCAATAGAAGAGCTTGCCGAGCTCGATGCCGAGGTCGGTCGAGTTCCCCGTCATGTGCGTCGTCCGTATCTCCGCCTGGGAAACCTTGGTGATGATCGCGTTCTGCAGGCCCATCAGGTAGCAGAGCAATAGAACGGTTGCGGGAACGAAGAATCCGACGAAGACCTTGAGCGTCGCCCCGAGGAAGCCGAAGACGAGCATGAGGACCGCCTCGAACATCAGGGCCATCGCGTACTCGCTGCGCAGCTTGCGCCGGCGGGCCCAATTGATCAGGATCGCCGAGGTCGCCGCCCCGACGATGAAGGAAAGCCACGCCGCGAGCCCGGAGGCGACCAGGCGCAACTGGCTCAAGGCGAGATTGTCGGCCATGGACGAGAGGATACCCGTCATGTGGGACGTGTATTGGGAGACGGCCAGATAGCCGCCGGCGTTGACCGCTCCGGCGACGAAAGCGAGCGTGAAGCCAAGATGCCGGTTTGACTCGCGGCTTCGTTCACTGCCGGAGAGGAACCGGAGATAGCGGATCATCTCGGCAATTATAGCTCTTCGACCTCCTCCTCGACCCGCGGCGGCGGGTCAGCGCAGAGAGTCGGCGAACCATGCGGCGGCGGCGTCGGCGACCGTCTCGAGCGCTCCCGCCTCCTCGAAGAGATGGCCCGCGCCCGGCACGACGACCAGCTTCCGCGGCCCGCGCAGGCGCGCGAGCGCGTCGATGTTCCATTTCTGGACGTCGGGCGAGTCGTTCCCTCCGACGATCAGGAGGGTCGGCGCCGAGACGCGCGCGAGCGAGTCCCCCGCCAGGTCCGGCCGCCCGCCGCGAGAGACCACGGCACCGTAGCGCTCCGGCCGGTCGGCCGCGGCGATCAGGGCGGCGGCGGCGCCGGTCGAGGCGCCGAACAGGCCGAGGCGCAGGGCGCTCGTCTCCGGATACGAGCGGCAGAAAGAGGCGGCGCTGTCCAGGCGGCGCGCGAGCAGGCCGATGTCGAAGCGGAACTCGGCCGTCGTCTCGTCGATGCCGCCTTCGATGTCGGTGAGCAGGTCCATCAGCAGCGTCGCGATCCCGGCGGCCTGAAGCCGCTCGGCGACGAAGCGGTTGCGCGGGCTGTAGCGGCTGCTGCCGCTGCCGTGGGCGAAGATCGCGAGTCCGTGCGCGCCTTGAGGGACGACGAGGTCGCCTTCGAGGCTGGTGCCGTCGGCCGGGATGATCACCGATGAGCGCGTCGGCGCGATGTTCATGCGGTCATGATAATCGCCGGGCCGGACGCCCGCCATGGAGACCCTGTCCCGCTTCGTTGACCGGCTTATTTCAGCGGAGGCTTGCGGAAGCAGAGGTGCGTGAACCGGTCCAAGAAGCAGCTCTTGGCGCGGCCCATCGTCTCGAAGCCGCGCTTCTCGAACATCCGGATCATGCGGGCGTGGTCCACGCCTTCGGAGCCCGAGTCGACGGCGGCGAGCCCTCCGGGTTTGAGCACGCGCGCCACCTCGTCCAAAAGCCGCTCGAGATCGGCCTCGACGAAATGGATGCCGAGCGCTCCGCACGCGTTGACGAGGTCGACGCTCGCGTCCGCGAGGGGCTCTCCGGCCGCGTCCCGGAACGTCTCCAGCACCGACTGCGTCCGGAATCGGACCTTGACGCCCTCGCCGCCCGCGCCCTCGTAGGAGCGCGCCTCGGCGGCGCGCACGAACTCCGGATTGTACTCGAGACCGAGGATCTCGGAGCCTCGCGGCAGGTAGTAGGCCAGGACTTGGGCCGAGTGCCCGACGCCGGAGCAGAGATCGACCGCCTTGCACGGAGCGGCCGGGAGCCGTCCGTGGAGGCTGCGCGGGATGGTCCGCCAGTTCGCCCAGCGCTGCCGCGCGTTGATGCCCTCGAACTCGGCCGGCGTCATCGCGCAATAGGCCCGCACGGCTTCCGCGTTCTCCTGGCGGCGGAAGCGGACGCGGCGGCGCCACGTCAGCGCGGCCTCGGCCAACGCCTGCTTGACGAACAGCGAGACGATGCCGTCCTCGAGCTGCTCGCGAGCGACGCGCCCGATCGCCGACTCCATGGTCATGCGGTCCTCCCGGCCACAGCATGCCATTCGCCGCCGCCGCTTCGCCAGCGGGGCGCCGTGACGCCTTTGACAAGGAAATATTTCACGACGCCGCCCCCCGGACGAAGAGGCCGAAGGGAAAGATCGGCAAGGAGTCGCGCAAGCTTCCGTTGGCCGCCAGCCGCGCGCCCGTGAAAGCGTCCTCGAGCGGCGGGAAGCCGCCGGCCGGAGGCGCCAAGGCGGTCGCGTGCGTCAGGGCGCGCGCGCCCGAGGCGCCCTTCTTCCAGAGCGGCCCGGCCAGCAGGCGGGGCGCGACGACGACGGCTTCCTCGCCGCCGTGCTCCCGGCGGAAGGCGATGAAGCGGTCCGCCCAGCGGCCGCGCAGCTCGAGCGGGGCGTAGCCGCCCTTCAAGAAGAGCTCGCGCCGGCCGCGCCGGCACCGCAGCGCCTTGGCCGTGACGAACAGCTTGACGCGCCCGTCGGGCCAGCTTTCAAGGAGGTTGCGGAGCCCGGCCGCGGCGCCGGCGCCGCCGGACAGCAGCGGCTCGAGCGACGCGAGCAGCTCGCGGCGCGCGCCGTAGTCGACCGGCCGGCGGTTGTCCGGGTCGACCAGGCTCAGGTCCCAGAGCTCCGTCCCTTGGAAGAAGTCGGCGACTCCCGGCGACGCCGTCTTGAGGACCGTGCGAGCCAGCGAGGACAGCGCCCCTAGAGCGGCCACGCGCCGCGCGAACGGCAGGAAGCGGTCGAGGAAGGCCCGGTTCTCCAGGACCGCCGCGACGAAGCCGGCCGTCGCCTTCTCGTATTCTAAGTTCGGCGCGAGCCAGCTGGTCTTCAGCTTCGCCTCGCGTCCCGCCTTCAGGAGATAGGCCTGCAGGCGCTCGCGCAGCGAGTCCGTCCCCCGCGACTCGCCGCCGTCGAAGTCCCACGCCCCGAGCAGCGCTTGATAAAAGAAATACTCGTCGTTGGCGTCGGGCGCGGGACTCCCGCCGAGGTCCGTCTTCGCGCCCCGGTTGGCCAGGGACCACCTCTCGACCTCGGCCGCCCATTCCGACGGGATCTCCGACAGCGCGACGATCCGCGCGCGCGCGTCCTCCCCCCGCTTCGTGTCGTGGGTGGCGGTCGCGAGCATCGTGCGCGGCTGCTGCTCCGCGCGCCGCCGGTTGGCGGCGTGGAACTGTCCGAGCGTCTGCGTGAAGCGCGCCAGCTCCGAGCCGACCTCGTTGTTGGAGATCAGGACGTGATAGCGGTAGAAGGCGGTGTCCTCGATGCCCTTGGCCTGCACCGGCGCCGTGTACTGCTGCAGCTTCATCGCGAAGCGGAGCTCGTCGCGGGCCCGCGGGTCGTCGGGAGCCTCGGCGTTCTTGGGGAGCATGTGGCCGCGGATGAAGTCGAAGATCGTCGGCTCCATCGCGGGATTTCGCCGCCGCGCGCGCGCGACCGCCTCGTCGATGACGGCGCGATCGTACGCCGTCGCGCGCGCGCCCGTGACGTAGGTGCGGTAGACGGGAAAGCAGGCGACGATCTCTCCCAGCGCGCGCCGAAGGCTCTGCCGCGTGAAGTCCCGCGTGCGGCGGTCGGCCTCGGAGATACCGGCGAGCCGGTCGGCGAGGACGTTGAGCTCGCTGGCCATGGTCGTGGAGGTGATGGTCTTCTTGCTCGCGTAGCACACCGTCTCGGGCGGAGCGCGCTTGCCCGTGAAGGACTCGTAGACGCGCACGAGCGCGGCGGATCCCGCCGGATCGGCGAAGGCGCGGTTGACGTCGTTGAGGAACTCGTAGCCGCTGGTGCCGTCGACCGCCCAGTGCGGGTCGACCTCCTCGCCGGGAGACAGGATCTTCTCCGCGACGACGTACAGCGGACGCGCCTCGGTCCCCTTGAAGTCCTTGCGCAGGGCCTCCGCCCGCCAGGCATCGAGCTCGGCCAGCTCCTGCGCGGTCAGCTCGCCGCCCGGGCGCAGGCGCCGGCGCAGCCAGGCGCGCGCGAAGGCCGCTTGAAGCCTCTCGAAGTAGCGCCCCGGGTCGTAGAGCCCGTCGGGGTGGTCGATGCGCAGTCCCGTGGCCTTCCCGGACGCCAGCAGGTCCAGCACGAGCGCGTGCGTCGCGTCGAAGACCTCCTCGCGCTCCATGCGCAGCCCCGCGAGGTCGTTGATGTCGAAGA
>Ga0134128_10009157_pt1 | contig 11900 bp, 10 predicted proteins | sample KB31754_FD_96462 | JGI IMG/M metagenome (GOLD analysis project Ga0134128, IMG submission 96462) | Terrestrial soil microbial communities with excess Nitrogen fertilizer from Kellogg Biological Station, Michigan, USA - KB3-175-4 | ecosystem: Environmental > Terrestrial > Soil > Unclassified ...
CGACGCGCATTCTTCGCGATAGAGGTCCACGCAATTAATGCCTTGCGCTGCACACTGGTTTTCGAACGCTTGCAAATAAGGCTGATAGGCCGCGAAATCCAAGGTTGAACCTCGCTGCATCTTGGTCAGGCCAACGGGCTTGATACTGGCGGCTTTCAACCCGGAGAAGATCGCCCAAACATTTGACTGATAAGACGCAAGCGGAACGCCGGTCTGCCAATCATTCAAGCCGCATTCCAGAACACAAACCGATGGATTGAACGCAAGAACGTCGGTTCCTAACCGAGCCAGCATCCCGGCCGATGTGTCGCTGTTCACCCCGGCATTGATGATGTCAGTAGCCGCGTATCCATTGGCCACGCCGACCTTATAAGCAAAGGTGTCGGTTGTCGTAACGCCGCCGTAGCTAGTTCCTTTGGTGACGCTATCGCCGAGCCACGCGATCATCGCACCCGCCTTGCGCGAATGATGCCGTAAGCGGACATCGTAGAGACCGTGAAGCTTGATTGAGCAATCAGAAATATACTGGTCGTACCGGAAAGGCTGAACCGATAGGCTGGAACGGCTTGTGACAGTGCACCGAGCGCACCGGGCGCATTGGCTGGAACACTCGTATCCGTGAGCCTGCCGGGCGTCGCATCCAAGGTATTTGTCGAGAGGGAAAGTGACGCCCGATAATCGGTGTAGTTGGTCGTGCCACCTAGCGAGTAGTAAACTATGCAATCCACATCCCAATCGCCCGCTGTAAGCGAAATGCTTGTTACGGTTTTTGCGGTCGCAGTGGTCAAGGAAACCGCAGAACCGGACACAATGATGCTTTCAACGTACTCTCCAACCTTGCCTGAGGCCGCGTTGTCGTTGGTGGTGGTCCCTGGCAACTGACCGACCGCCGCAGTGGCGTTGGTGGTGAACGGCACGTTGTTGGTTTTAGTGCAGGTGATGACGCCGGTTGCGAGCGTGCAATCCTGCGACATCGTATTAAACGCAACCGCAGTCCCGGCATTGTTGACGCCAAGGAACTGATTGGCCGTCCCTGCGATGTCGGCATCATTGGCGGTGGAGCTGCCCGTTACCCCGATGACAGACAGTCCAGCGCCTTGCGCCAGATTGGCCCGGCTGACCTGATTGGCACCGATCGTGGTGGCATTGCCGACGGATGTAACCGGCCCGGTCAGGTTGGCGTTGGTGGTGACTTGGCCTGCGGTCAATCCTGCCGCCGTGCCAGTCAGATTGGTCGCAACACCGGATGCCGGGGTTCCCAATGCTGGTGTGGTCATCACGCATGAGATCGTCATGCAGACGTTGCCGGAACCGCTTATTCCATACTCGCCGAGTACGCCGGAATTATCGAACAGAACGTTGGTGGTGGCACCGCCATTGATCGGCGTCGTACCCACGATAAGCGGATTGGTAGTCGGCGCCGTGCCACAATCCTTCAACAATCCCGTAATGCCATCGAAACAGGCAAGATTTCCCGACACAACCGGAGCGGTCGGCATGATCGAGTTGATGACATCGGATTCGTAAGTTCGAACGCCAAGGGGCGTAATCAGGCCCGTTGTGTTATCGGGGTAGGTGGTGGTGATCTCAGTCGAAAGCTGCGCCTTGGTCTTCTGGGCATAGGCGGGGGCAATAAAAAACCCCGCCAGAAGCGGGGCGATCAATATGGCTTTAAGTTTCATGGCGTGAGTCTCACCGCCCAATTGACAATTGAAACGGGCGGGACGACCGAGGCTGGAATGCTTGTGCCGCCTTGTGGAGTGCCAGTGAATGAGGCCGATGCAGCGATAGCCACGTTATTCTTTACCGTTGGAGTCGCGCCACCCGTGCCGATGCTCGCGCCAGCCGGATCAGACCCTCCAAACGTGCCGCCAGATATGGTGACGCCAACACCACCCGACGGCGTATAGGGCGGCAGGTTGGCTACTACGAGAGTACCCACCTGAGAACCGCCGGGGGCTCCCAGTCCCTGTGCATCTCGGACTGAAGAGAACCGGGTTGAGATTCCAGATTGGGTGCCCGTGGCAAGTGCCGATAATGTAATGGTGGTGCCAGAAATATTGGAAATACCCGTTCCGCTCGGAACATTGGGATTGCCCGCAACGACCATCCCTATGGCGAGATTAGTAGCTGATGAAACCGTCGCAGTCGCAGACCCGTTCGTGGTGGTCAGAGCCGCTGTAACCTGTAAAACGTTGGCAGCAGTGCCCCCCATGTTGTCTCTGCCAGCGAGGGATTTGCCGCGATAATCAGGCAGATTGAATGTGGTTGCCCCATCCCCGTCACCGTAGGCAAAGAACGTCACCGTTCCTGAACGGGTGGTGGTGGCATTGGCGGTCATCGTGCAGGTACTTGCCGTGCAGCTTAGTAGCGTCGTCCCGTTCGGGATGCCGACAGATTCAACAGGCTGGCCCCTGGCAAACTGGGTTGTATCCGATAGACCCGTGATCGTCGGACTGCCGCTGGAAAGTGATCCGGTTTGCGACGACGTAATCGCATTGAACAGACTTGAGAACGTGACGCGATTGATCTCCTGACCGTAGGCAAAGGCATAGTTGGCCGGAGCGGTAAAGCCGGCTACCGGAATGACGGTTCCGACCGGAACACCCGCCGTATTCGGCCATGTGACAGGTGAAAGGATATGAAACGTTCCCGCCGTGGCGTCGTAGATGACGGAGACCGCGTTGGTGGCGACCAGTTCACCGCCAGTCAGCGCCCCCGGACCCGTCGCCGAATCCCGCACGATCTCGACCGCGCCGAATCCAGATGGGTTGAGCGTGGCGCCGCCCGTATTGGTATTGGTCGAGATATAGTTGATGACCTGCCCATCGATCCCGGAAAAGGCCGGGGCATTGACGGTAATGGCGTTAGGCGTTCCTGCCGAGGCGCCGGCAAAGATCGTGGTAGTCGAGTCCGTCGATTCGGTTAGCTGATCCCAGATTTGCGCGCCGGCCGGAGCGCAGCCACCGCCCGGTCCTACTGCTGAGACGATCTGGCGATAAGTGCCGGTGCCGTAGATGATCGCCCGGCCCGCCGCGTCCAGCTGAACCGGGTTGGTGTTGGTGATGGTCTGAGCAGAGTTCTGATAAGTATTTCTTGGTGAAAGGGTGCCCGGTATGTAAAACGCCACGCAACCGGCCGCCAACGGTTGCGTGCCGTCAGCCGTCCAGAATTGCTGCTCGCCATTCGGTAACAAAGTACCGGCATTGACCGGGACAATTGCGCCCGAACATGCTAGAATGGCAAGGAAGGCCGCAGCGATGCGGCTCCTGATTTGCATCATGAGATTTCCGGAATGAAGTGGCTGTTGGCTTTGTTCGGCATATCGATTGCCGAAGGGATTTGGCGGGCGGTTATCGAATGGCGGGCGCGGGAAGCAGCCGGTTACGAAGCGGCGGAGCAATGGCGTTTATGGCGAGAGTCGCACCCCGACCCATTCGGCCTAGACGCTGCTGCCGCAGAGCCGCGCCTTCCCTCTCTCGAAGAAGTTCTTTTACAAGCGCGTCAAAGTCCGGATCGCCCATTTTACGAGTTAATAGAGGCGCAATCTGAGAGTGAGCGTTTGCATATCGAGCCGCCGAAGAACCCTCCATGATCGCGTGGGGCGTCATCCAGTCCGGGATCAGCGAAGACGGCTTGGTAAAGTCAAGATTGCCGAAATAACCGCGTTCTACCTTCGGCGGCAACGTCATATCGCGCCGCGCCTGCTTGCCCGAGGTGGGAGAACCGCCGACAACCTCGTTGTTCTTGGCCGACATGTTCAATTCGGCTTTCAAATCGCCAACCAGCTTGTCCGCGCGCTTGTCACCGAACAAAATAGCCAATTTCTTCTGCCCGGCATCGGTCAAAAGCTTGTTTCGCGCCGTGGTGTCGCCAAGATGGCTGTTTTCAATGATGTTCTGGACCGCATCCCGAGCGCCTTGGCGCCGTGCAGCCACTTCAAACGGGGTCAGCAGTGAAATTTCATGCTTTAGTTCATCCGCCGTGTTGGAGCGCTCCCAAGTCTTGCCGCCCTCCTTCATTTGCTCCTTCAAGGTGGCGTATTCTGCGAACTTCTCGCGGGCGGCCTTGTAGGTTGGGCCTGCATTCGACTTGTCGATTGCCCCGATCAGGTCAGATTTGAGTTTCAGCAACTCGGACGCGACGTTTTTGTCAGGCTTGGTCGCATCCAAGGCCGCACTGATCCGGCTATCGAGCGAACGCTTGACCAAATCCCATGCTTCCGTGGTCGGATAGGACTTTTGCGATCCGCCAGTGAAGAAATTCTTCTCAAAGGGGCGGCCGGAAATACCGGCGATCTCTTCCGCCTTGTTAAAAGCGCCCGCTGCCTCAAGGCGCGGGATCAGCGCCTTGATTTCCGGCGTGGGGTGGACCTGCAAGGTGCGGAATTTGTCATACAACGGTTTGGAAAGCGTCTTCTGATCCTGGTCGATCAGGCGACCCAACTTGGCAATATCCACCTGCGGAACGGTGTTCTGGTCGAGGCTCTGTAGAATGCGCCCCTTCTGGTCTCCCGCGCGTTCCCGGTAGGCTTCCCGGACTACCTGCTTATGTGCGCCCGGTACATCCGCAAGCCCACCAGCGAGGTCCGTAGTGCCTTGGTTGACATCGGCCAGCATACCCGATGGTCCAAACCGTTGCTGCGCCTCTGCGACCGATGCCGGGGTTTCGCCATCTACCGCATTCGTCAGCATATTGCGTCCGACCGAATTGACGCCAGCCAGTGGCCCGGTTTTACGAGGCAGCATATTCATCAGGCTGTTGCCGCCGGATGAAACCGCCTCGCCCAACATAGGTGCCGCAGCACCACCAACCATGGCGAGCGGAACGGGACCGAAAAAGCCTTGGTTGGTGGGATTATTGCCTTTAAGCAGTTGGTTCGTGGCCTCGATAGCCCCGGCCCCGGCCGCGCCCTGATAGACCCGCGATCCCAAAGCGTTGCCGGTCATACCCAGCATACGCGCGCCGATGGGCGTTTGAGCGACAGGCCCCAACAACATGCCCGCTCCGGTTACATCGGCCGCCGTGGCCGCTACCGGATGGGCTTGTGCGTATTGATCGTTCTGCTGGGTCTGCATTTGCAGATTGTTATTATAGCGATCCGCAAAACTGGTGTCGGCATATTGCGGCGGCTGGCCTTGCGCCTGTCGGATCAGATCGGTGACAGGTGCAATGGCCGCGCCCGTGGCAGCGGTGGCCTTGTCGAACAATGGTCCCAGAATAGGGACATCGCTCGCCAGCCGATTGTTGAAGCCGGACATATCCGCCACATCACCGCGCGGCTGATCCATGTGCATGATGACGCGGGTGGGCTTGCCCTTTTCCCGGATCATCTCGGTATCGTCGCGCTCGTACTTGTCGAACAGCGCGTCATTCGGATCAGGAGTCGTCGCGTCCGTTGTGTCGTCCGGCTTCCTGTCCCGCGAATATTTATCGAAGATATCGGAGTCGTCACTCACGATGCACGTCCCCTAGAAGTTTCCACTTCTCGGCAATCCGCATTCCATTGGCGACCTTGGCTCGCTCGGCTGGAGGTAGTTTCTTCACGGCATCTTGAGCCTTCTTGTCCATGATGTCATAGACGAAGGCGCGCGGGTCTTGCTGTGTACTCCAGTCCAGCATGAAATGATTGAAATCGCCCGGCTTGGCCTGCCCGCTTCGAACCAACTGGTCAAATTCGCTGGCTCCGGCCTGCTGCATACGCTCCGCACCCAACGCCATCTTGGACAGGTCGGTTGCCGAAAGCTTGTCCATGTGAATGTTAGGATTGGACGTAACTGCCGTGGCAAGGCCGTCATTGGTCTTGGGGCCAAGCGTGGCCGCCGCCTGCGAGGTATATTGCGAAAAGTATTTCTTGAGTTCGTTGTAATTCTTGATCTTCTCAGGATCGATGCCGGCAAGCGTCCCCGCACCAAGAGTTTGCGCGGTGGATTTGATATCGTTCCAGCGATCCGATGAAGGTCCGATATCGGTTTCTTTCATGCCTTCAAGCAATGGAATGGCTTGACGCAACGGGTTGACGCGCTGGGCATATTTGCCGGCCGCCGCCATGGCGTCCGTATAGGCATGAGCGGAGCCCTGTAATGCCTCGGCTTCGCCCGGCGCTGGAGCGGCCTTGATCGGAGCGGCCTGTGCTATCCTTGGAGCCGGATACAGCCCTCGATTGATGGCCTCCTGATCGCCGACCACCCTCGGCGTAGACGGCACTACGGCCCGTGCCGGTGCCCCATTGACCGCTGGCATGGACGGCCCTTGGATGGGCGGATTGCCGGCACCGCCGACATAACTCTGCGACAGGTCGGGATTGACCTGTTGCGTGCTGGGCTGCAGCGTGTTCGGGATAAAGCCGCGATCCTGGGGGGTGCCACCGAATGCCGGCGCACCAATGAACTTGGTCCCGCCACCCGTGCTGATGCCCTCGGTCTGGCCGAGATAGGCTTGGCCCTTCTGCCATGCATCCAAGGTCTGAGCATGGACAGCTTGAATAGCCTGACGCTGTTGAGCGAGAGCCTGCGGCGTATTTCCGCTCGGAAATTGATTCATGAACTGGACGGCGTGCTGCGCCGACATCGCATCGCCCTTGGTCAATCTGCCAAGCACGTCCCAGAGCTTGCCGGTTACGTCCTTTTTTCCCAAGTCAGGGTCTTGCAACAGACCGGACGCGGCATTGTTGATATTGGCAAACCGCTCGGTGGCAAGCTTGATCTGGTTCTGCTGAACCTGCTGTTGACCCTGCTGGTTAGCAAGCAGTTTGTTGCGGTAGTCAATGACCTTGCCCGCCATGTCCAGCGGGTTTTCGGCAACGGCATTATTATAGATTGAGGTATCGACTTCAGCCATCAGGAGTAAGCCGGATAAGAGTTGCCGCCATAATTGATCGTGGTCGCAGGATTGCCGCTACCGACCGCGCCATACATGCCATAATTTCCAAATGGATTCGATCCGCCGCCCGCAAACGCTCCAGCACTGCCAGTTAAAGCGTTGCTAATATTCTTTCCTGTGGCGATATCGGCCGCCGCCTGTGCATTGCCGGCACCGATGGTGTTGCTTGAAATGTTGCTGCCGACCTGCTGCGAATTGCTGATATCGGCGTTACCGGCCGCCGTCGCGTTGAGGCCATACTGACCGGCCGCGCTGGTTCCCAGATTCGCCGTCCCCAGGAGGAAGTTATAGGCATTCTGCTTGTTGGTATTGGCGTTGTTGAACTGGTTCTGATAGGTCGAATCCGCCAAGCCCGTTGCGTATTTCGCCGCCGCCTTGGCCTGCGCCCCGGAAAGGCCCGCTGCTGCGGCTCCAAGAGATACGCCGCGCTCGCCCTGCGAGAGATTGAACTGATAACCCGGTGTGGCTTCCAGCGTCTTTTGATCCATCGTGATCGGTGCAGTCAGACCCGGAATTGCCGCCTCAAGGTTGGTATAATCGCCGACCCCCTTGTTGGCGATCGTGGACAACGGCGCATTGCCGGTATCGAAATAGCCCTTCTGCGCCGCCAAGCCCTGCTGTTGCTGCTGCAACACAGCCGCATTGGCTTGTGCTGCAGCTTGCTTTTGAGCATCGGCAGCCGATTGCGCGCCGAAAATATTAGCTCCAGCCCCAAGAATAGCCGAGCCGGCCAATACCGCTGTAATTGGATCAGGCATTCAATTCCTCGCCATAGAGACGATAGATGTCAGGGCCGACTTGCGCCGCCCAATCGAGACCGCCGCACAACACCGCGCAGGCATGAAACAGTTGATACAAGGAGGCGCGCAGCATGTAGGTCTTAGGCAAGTCATTCGTTTGTGGCTTGGCTTCCATCCGGTTTGCGGCATCCCATTGCGCCCAGACCATGACCATGACCGGATGTAGAAAGGCGAAATTGGCGCGATAGAACTCATTGGCCGGCAATTCCAGCATCACCTTGCGAAAGGTCTTGTCCGCATCGACGGGTTCAACTACGTCTTGGTCAACCAGATCGTCCCAGAGGTGGGCAATCTCCAGCACATCGGCGCAGAACCGCATCGCGGTTTGATTGCCCTTGAACCATTTCGAGAATGCTTGCGTGAACGCGACCTGATCGGATTCCATCATCCTCGGGCACTCGGAACAAAGGTCATGGTTGGCAAACCTGTATAGGTAATAGTCACGGTGTCATTGGCCGCCACCGGGATGAAAACATTCTCGGGGCATGCCAGCGACACGCCGCTGCGGGTCAGTTCGATATCCGACACCATGCCGCCCGAGATAAACACATTGCCGATCGTGAAGGCGGTATAGACAAACGGTGATGTCCCGACTGCGATAGTCGCAATGGGCCGCTCTGCGGAGAGCTGCGAAAGCCGCACAAAGAACTGATACCAGATCGAGGCAATGATTTCCGTGCCGCTCAGCGGAAGCGTATTACTCGGTAATCCAAAGGTCGGGTTGCTGGTGAAAGCAGCCATTAGGTTTCAGCCTGCTCTGGCTCAGGCCAGAGAAATGCACCATTCAAAGCAGTCTTGCAGGGAACCGCGAACTCAAGTTCAAACACGCCGTCCCTGGCTATCCCGCAGGAATCCCATTTCAGGATTTGCGCGTATTGCCCGGTTGTTCCCAACGAACGCGGGCGCTTATTACCGAACGATGCGCCCCTGGTATTGGAAAAGCGCATGGTAATAATGGGCACACCCTCTTGAAGAAACGGCCCGAAGGCGGGACTAAACCCGCTGCTCCACGGCGATGTCGTCAACGAGCCATCATCGTCCAGTAGCATGTCCGGCACCTCGCCGACCTCCATATCTGCCATGAAGCCGGGATAGGAGACCTCGTTGCCGTTGGACCCGACATGCGGAAAGCCACGGATGCAGACAATCGGGAATGTGTTGTCGGTAAAGGTATCGGGATCGAAGGCGTAGAGATCGCCGGTCTTCCAGTCGATCATCACGTTGGTATTATACATATAGGCCGAAAGAAACCCGTTCAGCCGGTGATGGTTTCCGTTGATGTCAATCGAGGAATATTGGTTCCATTGATTGTTGGATTTGTCGAACACCCACGTTTTGTCAGCCGAGGGGAAATCGATCTGATAGAACAGATGCCCCATAATCTGGTAGCAGTAACCAACCGCATCATTCCAGCGCACGTAAGAGCGAATTTCATTATCGATCGCAAAGGTCGAGACCTTCACAACCGAATAGTCCGCCGCGCCCTGCGCGATCCATGGCTTGCCGTCCTTGTCCGCCGTCAGCCAGAACAGGAACTTGTCGGACTGCCCGATGGAATAGGTCGCCGCCACGCCATGCTCGATCACCACGTTGGGCAATTGCTGGAACGGAAAATTTACGTCCCCGGAGAAGTACCAGACCTCGCCTTTCTTGGTACCCAAAAGCCAGAGTTGGTCATTCAAGGCCACCGAGGCAACAAGCGGATCGGCACTAGAGGTCTTGATGCCGAAGTCAAGACCATCCCACGTCACCGCATTGGAGCCGGAAATATAGAACTCGCGCGTACCGGGATGATTGAGCGCAAACACCGTTCGGATATAGTTGACCCAATTTCCTCCCGAGAAATTCGGATCACTGATCGCCGCCATCGCCTTCGACTGAATGTCGATGGTATAGCCGGCCGTGGTGCCGTCCACGAACAGGATGGTGACGCCGTTATCCGCCATCGAAATGATCGAGGTGCCCGGCGCGATGATACCCAACGCTTGCAGATTGAAGTTCGGATCGATGTAGTAAACCGTCTGCCCCGCGACCATGTACCCATTTCCCTGGGAGTCGCAGTAGACGTTACGCCCGATCCCGAAGGTGGGGCATTTCTGGATCAGTCTTAATCCCGGCCTTGGATAAAGCGTGAACGGTACAGGCGGATTGGTCTCGGGCGGATTAGCTTCCAGATAGAGGTTGAAACTTTTTTGAGCATTGGCGATCAAAGAGCGGGATTGATACGCCCCTGACGTAAGCGGAATGCGCGTCATGGAACGTTGGTGACGCTATCTGAAAATGGGTTGTATAATCCGCCGTTACTACCTCCCATGCCCGCAGGCATTGACAATGACGGCACCTGCACATTGCCGGATCGGATTGTATCGCGGCCGTCCTTGGCCTTGGCCTCGATGTCGGGCGCCATCGGTAGACGCCACTCCGCGCGGCATTCGCTCGCCATGTTCCAGCGCATCGCGTAGGTGTATTCCGGGGGAAGGCTGATGTTGGTGGCTGGCGTCACAAGGACCGGCAAGATTACGCGCGTCCCGAAATGCAACTCGTATTGACCAACGATATTCGGAACAGGCAACGGATAGATCGTGCCCAGCGGGAAATTGGAGTCGTAAAAGAACGAGTCGGTCAGGGTCTTGAGTGTCTTGAGCGTTACCCGGCTGTAATCCTCATGCGACATGATCTGACGCAAGGGAATATCAACCGGCAGGCTGTTGCCGGAATTGAGCAGCCGGATAAAGCCATACTCGATGCGATCCGGCCGCGCGGTGACTGGAATATCTCCACCTGGCCCAATGGTGTAGGACTGCTGGCCTGTAACTGTAACCAGATGGTCGATCTCGGCATAGTTCAGCCAGCGCTTGGAGGACCACAGCGCCAGCATGTCATTCAACAGGATCAGCGCACGGGAAATCTGGTCGGCGGAAGGAGGGTTTCCAACGCCCAATACGCCAGCCCGTAACAGGGCCGTCGTGCAGATATCCGTGCCGGTTGGCATCAGACCGCCTCGGAACGGGGTCGGCCTGGACCGCGACGAACGGGCTGTTCCTCGGTCAGAGCATTCTCAGTCTTGACAACCTTGCCCTTCAGCCATTCCTCATCGCGCTTGTTCTGTGCGATCAGTTCCTTGCCGTCACGATCCTTGCCAAGAGACTTCGGGAAAACGGCGATCTCCTTGAAGCGGTTGAACTCGGCCTGATCCTTGGCAATCAGTGCCAAGCCCTCTTCATCAAGGCCCACGTATTTGGGCCACGCCCGGTATTCGTACTCAGGATATTCCATACCGAAATCGGGAATTGCTAAACGAGGCATAGTCACTCCATAGAAAAGCGAGCGGGAGACAATCCCCCGCCCGCGTTGTTAATAGTTGAACAAAATCAACTAGATGGCATCGTAGACCCCGACGATCCATTCAGGTCTAATCGACAATTGACCGAACAGTACGTCGTCGCGGTTGATCGCCTGATCCGAACCCGGCAGGTAGGCCGAGATCGAACGCATCGACACGCCATCGAACTGAGCGCGTGCCGAGTCGATCACGCCACGGGTCGGCATATACAAATCCGCCGTAACCATGGTGATGGCTTCCGGCGCATAGGCCAGCGACTTACGGTAGACCGCAGAGGCCGCCGTATAGAGCGAGATCGCCGCAGCGTCCGCAGGCGCAGACACAACGGTCTGATACTGCGAGTCCACGCCACCTACGCCCTGCGCCACAATCGCCGGATAGATCGGGATCGAGGTCGCGGCGGTTAGCACGTTTGCGGTCACAACGAACTGGCGGGACATGCCGGTTGATTGCTTGGTGACGCGGTTGACGGCGGTGACGCCGGCAATGGTGATGATGTCGCCCTGGTTCAAAGTGCCGGTGATGGCATTCGTCACCAGAGTATTGCCGGACTGGCCCGCACCATTCACGGTGCCGGCGGTAAACGTGCCGGCGGTGTGCTTGATGACGGTCTGGTCGCGCATCCAGCTAAAGCCAAGCGCCTGCTTGACCGAGCCATACTCATACTGCTCGGAGATACGCGCAACCGGGTTGAACAAGCCCTGAAGCGAAGTCGAGGTCCGCGAATCGGTCCATGGGTCATTGACGATCTTGCGATCACCCTTGGTGCCCATCATCGGGGCTGAGTTGTCGTCCAGAATCGCACCTGCCGTTACGAACGTATTCGCATTCGGGGAGATGATCGCGGTGCCGTTGAAGTTGGCATTGGCGTTCGC
>Ga0134128_10009161_pt1 | contig 11895 bp, 11 predicted proteins | sample KB31754_FD_96462 | JGI IMG/M metagenome (GOLD analysis project Ga0134128, IMG submission 96462) | Terrestrial soil microbial communities with excess Nitrogen fertilizer from Kellogg Biological Station, Michigan, USA - KB3-175-4 | ecosystem: Environmental > Terrestrial > Soil > Unclassified ...
AATCCGCGCGGCCTTCGAATTCGACCCCGCCATACCGACCTCGCTCCTGTATCGCCGCGAGCCGGACGGCAGCCTGCGCCTGATCGGGGCGATGTATACGGCTCCACAGCGGTCGACGCTGGACGACCTCGACCGACGGGTGCCGCTGTCTATCGCCCGCTGGCACCTCCACACCAACATCTGCATTCCGCGATTGGGCGAGCGGGATCGGTGGCGGGAAACTCGCGATGGACGGCCGCTGTTCGGCCCGGCAAGTCCGATTGCAACCGACGCGGCATGCGACGCGGTGGGCGGCCGGTTCATGCCAAAGCTGTTCGGTTGGATGGTGCACGTGAACGTGTTTGCAGACGATCCTGGTGCGATCTGGGCAATGCCCCACAGCCACCAGCACCCGGGCTAAGGCAAGTAGCTGCCGCGGTGCACGTAGTTCATCGCGAGCGCGGTGACCAGCGTGGTCACCGCGAGCCTGGCCGCGGTCTCCTGGGATGGCTCATATCCCAGCTCGAGCGAACCGGCCCGCTCCGCCAGATGACGCACCAACATCCGGGTCCGTTCCGGGAAGTGGCCCGCCCAGCGGAACACGTTTTCCATCAGATCCCGCTCCAATGAACGAATGAGCCCGTCGGCTCGGCGGAGTGAGGCGCCACCTGCCGCTGTCCCGTCGCCCAGCCGCTCGAAAATCGCCCGGAGCGCGCCGTCCAGGCCCGGCGGGAACGTGGTCTCCGGTGGGGGTGTCGGTTCGTCTTCATAGTACTCGCCGACCGAATAGGGGATTTCGCCGACTTCTTCGTCCGGTTCGGCATCGGTGACTAGAGGGTCTCTATCGAGGATGCGCGCCACCGTACGCTCGCAATAAGAGAGCTTGGCCAGCGCTTCCGGCCAGCCCTCGTATTCACCTCGCCAGTCCAGGCCGGGCGTCAGCCAGACCGCAAAGGTCTCGGACCAGTCCTCATCGGGGTGCTTCTGCGCGTACCATCCGGGGAGATGGCGTACGTAGCGGCGGCTGAAGGGCTGAGGGCGATAGTCCTCTTCATAGGGCTGCGTGATCGAGCCGAATCGGAGGATCCACTCCTCGTCTTCATAGAGCCGGTAGGCGTAGTTGACCACGTGACCCATCTCATGGCGCAGATAGCGCAGAATATCGGCGCGGTCGAACCCCTCCACGTGGCCGCGGTACTCCTGATGGATGGCGGTGAGCTCCGGCCGCGCCAGGTAGAAAGGGATGGCAATGGCCACTGTCTGAAAGGCGACTCCCCATTCGGTGGAGAGATAGAAGCGAGGCTCTAGTTTCATGAGCCCAGCATGCTTCAGCTCCTCCCCGAATTCCTGGAGGATCGGCTCGAGGCGGGTCCCCTCGATGGTGAGGCCGAGGTCGCGGATGGGGGTCGACCACAGGCTGGATTCGCGAAACGGGCCCGGCGGCGTTGCCATGACTCTCCTGTGGTCGGACCTGGAGCAGAACCCGTCAAACATATATTCCACCGCCATGCAAGCCACCCGCACCTCCGACGCGCCAACCGCCGGCACGAATGTCGTCCCGCGCACCGTCAAGGGGCTGTCCCTGGTCTCGCTCTTCAATGATTTCGCGAGTGAGATGGTCTATCCGCTGCTCCCGGCGTTCGTCACCACCTCCCTAGGCGGTGGGCCGGTAGCGCTGGGAACGCTGGATGGAGCCGCCGATCTCACGGCTTCCGCCCTCAAATGGGTCAGTGGCTGGCTGGCGGACCGGCCGGGCTGGCGGCGGCCTTTGATTCTGGGCGGATACCTGACAGCGGTGTTGGTGCGTCCGCTGATAGCGGTCGCTGGGGCGGCCTCGCAGGTGATCGGCTTCAGGGTGATCGACCGGGTGGGCAAGGGCCTCCGAACCCCGCCAAGGGATGCGCTGATCGCCGAAGTGACGCCCCCGGCCGCCCGGGGACGCGCGTACGGCTTTCATCGCGGTGCCGATCATTTCGGGGCCATTCTGGGTTCGCTGGCGGCGTGGTACTTCCTGTCCAGTGGTGCAAACGTGCGGGAGGTGATCGCCTGGAGCGCACTCCCGGGTCTGCTTGCGTTCGTGCTGCTCGCCGTGGTGCTGCGTGGACGGGTGGGAGCGGGCGGCAGCGGTCAGGAGCCGGCGGCAGCGGATCGCCCTCCCGTCCGCTCCGGGGCGCCCCTGTCCGCTTCCCACCCGCCGATCCAATTCTGGCCCCCCGTCCTGGCACTGGCCGCGCTCACCTTCTGCCGGATTCCGGAAGCGCTGCTGCTGCTCCGCCTGCAGGAGGCCGGCGTCGCAGTTGCTCTAATACCGCTGATCTGGGCCGCACTGCACGTCGTCCGGAGCGGCGCTTCGTATCCGGGCGGCTGGCTGGTGGATTCGGTCGGCCCCCGGCTCGCAGTGACGGCTGGAGCGGTCCTGTTCGCCATTGGGATCGGCGCGATGGGGCTCGAGACAGGGACGGCGGGCGTCGTAGTGGCGTTTCTCGTTTTCGGTGGCGTCGCGGGTCTTACGGAGTCCGCCGAACGCTCTCTGGTCGCGCGCCTCGCACCGGTGAGGACCGGGCGCGGATTCGGCGCGTACCACGCGGTTACGGGGCTGGTAGCGCTCCCGGCCGCTGTCGTCTTCGGCGTGCTCTATCAGCGATTGGGGTCGCGGACGGCACTTACGGCGTCGGCGGTCGCGGTGCTGGTGGCCGCGGCGTGCTGGCTCTCGGTCTCGCCGAAGGGGACTGCGGAGTCCGCGGCGTGAAGGGGGTACTGCTGCGGATCGTTTGTGTGGCCGGGCTGGTAATGATCGCGACGCCGCTGGCGGCGCAGGTTCAGGTGCGGCTGGGCGACCCGAACCGAGCCAACTACTCCGAGCTGCACGAGGCGCTCAAGGAAGGGACTCCCGCAGCCGACACCGTGGTGTCGCTGCTCCGGTCTAGGGATACCCGAAAGCTTTGGGCCAGGGTCACGGCCGCGGTCAACGGTGACGGGTCCTGGAACGATGCCCTTCTCGCGATGACACGGCTGGCAGTCCTCAGGGATCCGCAGGTGGCCGACAGTGCTCTGCGGATCCGCAAATTCTTTGAGCAGGCCGGCCCCTATCCCTTTCCCCGAAACCCCGGCGTCACGTCGCAGGACCTCGAGCCCTCCGTACAGGCGATCCTGCTCGAGCGCCGGCGGGCCGTCCGTGGCGACTCCGCGGTCCTGGCCGACATTCTGTCGCGCATCCCCAAGCGCGACTACGATCACGGCGATGCCTGGGTCCTGGGGCGGCTCGGCGCGGGCGCACGTGACTCGGTCACGAAGCGCTTTCTGGCCGCCGACTCACTCGAGTTCCGGGTGCGCTATCTCACCCTGCTCTCGTATTTCACGGATCCGGCGCTGATTCCCTTGCTTTCCCGGGTGTACGTCTGGCCTGACAGCTTCAATATCCCGCTGCGTTACGCCGTCCGCGCATCGGACGGGCTGCTTTGGATCGGGACTCGCGAAAGTCTCGCGGCATTGCTCGACGCGCGGTCGCGGGCGAAGGCCCGCGGCATCTATGCGGACTCTAGCCTTTCCCGGGGCGGTTACAGCTTTCTCGACAACGACAGTGCGGCGGTCCTGGCCCGGACCGGGAAGTGGCTTAGCGACTGGCTGGAGACGCTACCGCCCCACTGACTCGAAACTCGCGACTTGGTCGAGCTGGCCTGGATGTTGGAGCTACCGATCCGAGCGCTCGTTGCCAAAGCGCCGACAGCAGCATCGCTGGGTTGAAGAGCAGGCTGGCCGGTCGGACCAACCCCAGCACCTGCATCAGTCTGGCCCGCACCGACGGGCTCTCCGTGGAAGCAACTACTAACCGGTCCACGTAGGTGTGCATCAAGCGCACGGACCAATGTGGTCGGGGTCCCTTCACACGGGGGTAGCGATAGTCCTCCCCGGTCGCCAGGCTCCAGGGCGTTTCGATGACTCGAGCCATGCGTCGCTGGAACTTGCGACCGAAGCCGACCAATCCAGCTCTTGCTCGCGCCCGCAAGGCCCAGAGGCTCAGGTCCAGGACCTCGGCACCGATCGCGGCGACCGACATGCCCTGAGCGTACACCGGATTGAAGGCGCAGACCGAGTCGCCTACTGCGATAACTCCATCGGGCAAGCCTGAAAGCTTCTCGTAGTGTCGCCGGCGGTTGGCTGTCGCCCGGGTTGCCACGATCTCGGAGAGTGGTTCCGCGCTCGCGAGCGCCCGGGCAATGATGGGGGTTCGGAGAGAACGCGCAAACTCGAGGAAGCCGGCCTGGTCCGTGGGCGGGTACTGCCCGTCGCCTCCGAACAGGCTCACCAGCCAGCGATTGCCTTCGATCGGGAACAGCGCGCCGCCACGGGGGTGCTCCGGCGGAGCTGACTGGACGAACACGCCGACTCCGTCGAGACGCGTGCTACCCGACAGACGAAGTACCCGGCTCGCGTATCCGAGCGAAGCGTCGATGGTGGTCTCCGGAGGACGGGGAAATCGGAGCCATGCGAGCCACTCGGGCAGCCGTGATCCCCGGCCGGTCGCATCAACCACCAGGTCCGCCGGGATGGTCGCATCCGGCTGACCCCCCAAACGCACTCCGTTCACCGCCGAGCCGTCGGCCGAGCGAACCAGGCCGCGCACGACGACGCCATCCCGGATTCGCACCTCTGAATGCTCACGCAGGCACCGCCGGACGGTCCACTCGAGCAGGGCGCGCGTTGTTGAGACCCCGATAAGGCCGGACGGATAGCGGACACCCCATCCCGCCGGGGTCAGCCAGGCGACATCTCGAGCGACATCAAACTCGATTCCGCCGGCGTCTACCAACTGGCGCTGAATGCCCGGAAAGAGCTGCTCCAGAATGATCTGACCGCGGGTGAGAAGGACATGGGCATGTCGAGCCTGGGGAATGCCGACCCGATAGTCGGGTGTATCCGGGAGGAGGTCCCGCTCTACCAGCGTCACGCGCTCGAAGTGGTCGGCCAGAACGCGTGCTGCTAGCAGGCCTGCCATGCTGCCGCCAACGACCACCGCATGACCAAAGCGGGAATGGAGATCTGCCGCGCGCAACCTCGATGCCATGGAGATCCACTGCTCGAAAAAGACGACATCAGATTGCATCCGCCAGGAAGTTCTCGGGATCGGTTCAGCAACGGGATGGTGGTAAGACTTGCCGGTGGTTTGCTGTCAGTCAGGGGCCGACAGGGCCGCCGTGGTCAGTGGTGGTGCAGGGTGTCGAGCGCGACCTTGACGATCAAGACAGCAACCAGCACCAGAAAGAATGCCCGGACAAGGCGCACGCCCCGAGCGAGAGCGAGCCGGCTTCCGGCGATTCCGCCCAAGATGCTCGCGAGTGCCATCGGCACGGCGAGGTCATAGATCACCTGGTCGGTCAGGACGAAGTACAACGCGGCGGAGAAGTTCGAGCCCAGGTTGACCACCTTGGCTGCGGAAGTAGCAGCCAGGAAGTCGAAGCCGAACAGTCCGACGAACGCGAAGATGAGAAACGTGCCGGTGCCCGGCCCGAAGAAGCCATCATAGAATCCAAGCACGGCGCCGATCAGCACGGCTGTGGCGAGAGCGGGCCCGGCAGCCAGGCGCGGCAGGTGCACCGTTCCGAAGTCGCGAGCCCTCCAGGTGATCACTGCCACGATGATCAGTAGCGCAAGAATGAGAGGCCGGAGTACGGTGGGATCGATCGCACTCACGGCGTGAGCGCCCAGCAGCGAGCACGTGAATGAGGCGATGGCGGCGGGGACCGTGACTCTCCACTCGATCCGAAGCCCGCGGGCGTAGCGTGCCACCGCGGCCATGGTGCCGGTCGTGGCCGCCGCTTTGTGAGTGCCGAAGATGGTTGGGAGCGGGGCGTGGGGGACGAACACTAGGAGCGCGGGCAACTGAATCAGGCCGCCCCCTCCCACGACGGCGTCGGTAAACGAAGCGAGGAAGGCGAATCCGCAGAGTGCCGCCACGGTCCCGGGGCTCAACAGCACCGCGAGGCGCCGACGCCGTAGCGGCTCCGTACGTACTGGTCGTAGTACTCGCGTTCCGTGAGCACCGGGCAATCGGGATGCCGGGCGCGGTGATGAGCGAGGTAGGCGGCGTAGTCGGGCATGCCGAGCACTCGCCGGAGCACCCCGAGGGCCGCGGCGAACCAGGCGCCCGCTCCCGTCTGCTCCCGCCCATTTGCGACTGCGCGAGCCCTAGTTCGCATACGCCGTCTCCACGAACGGGGTCTCTCGCGCCACCGGAGCCTTCCCGCGAACCAGAATCAACACCCACTCCCGGGCACAGGCTGCGACCAGCACGACCGTCGCGATCATGAAGCTCGCGGCGACGACCGCATCGAGCCTGTCGTTGAACACGAGCCGGGTGCCTTTCACCGGATCGAGCGTACCGTCCGCTACCTGAGCCAGCGTCGTACGGACGTGCGCCAGAAACCCCAGCCGGGGGTCCGGTGCGAAGATCTTTTGCCAGCCGGCAGAGAGGGTCACGCTAAGGAGCCAGGCCAGCGGGCCCAGCGTCACCCAGGCGTAGCGGGCCTTGCCGGCCTTGATCAGGATCGTAGTACCGACGCACAGGGCAACCGACGCCAGTAGCTGGTTGCTGATGCCGAACAGCGGCCACAGCGAATTGATGCCTCCCAGCGGGTCCAGCACGCCCTGCATCAGGAAGTAGCCCCACGCCGCGACGAAGAGAGCGGAGCAGAGGAGGACGCTGGGGTACCAGGAGGTCCGCCCCAGCGGGGCCCAGAGATGCCCGCCGAAGTCTTGGAGCATGAAGCGGCCGACCCGAGTGCCGGCGTCGAGGGTGGTGAGGATGAACAAGCCCTCGAACAGGATCGCAAAGTGATACCAGAGGGCGGTGAGATGCTCGCCGAACGCGCGGCCGAAGATGTGCGCCATGCCGATGGCCAACGACGGCGCGCCGCCGGTCCGGGCCAGGACGGTTTTCTCTCCAACCGAGTGAGCCAACGCCTGCATTTGTTCGGGCGTCACGGTGAATCCCCACCCGCGGATCACTTGCGAGGCGGACTCGAGCGAGCCACCCAGGGTCGCCAGCGGAGCGTTGACGGCGAAGTAGACACCGGGGTCGAGCACCGCCGCCGCGCACATCGCCATCACCGCGACGAACGACTCCATCAGCATCGCCCCGTAGCCGATCAGCCGGGCGTCGCTTTCGCGCCGGACCATCTTGGGTGTCGTGCCCGATGCGATCAGGGCATGGAAGCCGCTGATCGCACCGCAGGCGATCGTGATGAAACAGAATGGGAACAGCTTCCCCGCGAAGATCGGTCCAGTGCCGTCCACGAATCGGGTGACTGCAGGCAGCTTGAGCGGAGGAAGGACGATGAGAATCCCGATCGCCAGAAGGAAAATTGTCCCGATCTTCATGAAGGTGGAGAGATAGTCCCGCGGCGCCAGCAGCATCCATACCGGGAGCACGCTCGCGACGAACGCATAGGCCATCAGCCACCAAGCGAGGGCTGGACCCGAAAGCGTGAAGATCGGCGCGAGGGTAGGAGAGGTCCCGGCCCACCGGCCGGCAACCAGCGCAACCAGCAGGAGCGCCACGCCGATCAGCGAGCCTTCGATCGTCTTTCCGGGCCGGATCACCCGCATCCAGAAGCCCATGAGAATCGCGATGGGGATCGTGCAGGCGATGGTAAAGACCCCCCAGGGGCTGTCGCGGAGGGCGTTCACCACCACCAGCGCCAGCACGGCCGTGAGAATGACCATGATCGCCAGAATGGAGATCATCGTCATCATCCCGGTGAAGGGGCCGACTTCGTCCCGCGCCATTTGGCCCAGGGTCTTGCCGTCACGGCGCATGGAAGCGAAGAGGATGATGAAATCCTGCACCGCTCCCGCCAGCACCACGCCAAACACAATCCAGATGGTTCCCGGCAGGTAGCCGAACTGGGCCGCGAGGACCGGACCGACCAGCGGACCTGCTCCGGCGATCGCGGCAAAGTGGTGCCCGAAGAGCACCCACTTGGTCGTGGGAACGAAATCGCGGCCGTTCTCGAGCCGCTCGGCCGGCGTGGCCCGCCGGTCGTTCAGCTCGAAAACGCGGGTGGCGAGGAATCGGCTGTAGAAGCGGTAGCCGATGAGATACGTGCCCACGGCGGCGAGCACGAGCCAAGCCGCACTGATCGTCTCGCCCCGGTGGAGCGCGATGGTTCCCCAGGCGAACGCGCCGGCGAGGCCGAGGGCGAGCCAGAACACGGGTTTTAGACGCATCGGCGAAGAATACAGGCAAGCGGGGGAAAGCGGGAAAGGGGGAAGGGGCCCTTTCTCCCCTTCCCCCTTTCTTCCGCCCGTCGTACCTTCGACCTCCCATGCCTTTGCCATTCTTCGGGTACGGGCACCGATCGTCCTGGAAAGAAGAAGCGGAAAGCGCTGGCGCCGTGGCCGAGAAAGAGCAGCCGCAGCCGATCGCCGAGGGCTTCCAGGGCAAGGTCGCCGTCATTACGGGTGGGGCGACCGGCCTCGGCCGCGCCATCGCGCTCGAGTTTGCCCGGGTCGGATGTCACGTGGGGATCTGCTACGTCAATCTGCCCGGCCGGGACGTCACCGAGCAGGCGCTTCTCACCGAGACCGCCCTCATGTCCATGGGGGTGCGCGTGCATGCCTCGCGCTGCGACGTGCGCGATCGCGATGCCGTCGAGCTGTTCATCCGGGACACCAAGACCCGCCTTGGGGGCGTCCATTTTCTGGTGAACAACGCCGGGATCGCGAGCGACGGCGCGCTCTGGCGCCTGAGCGAGGAGGCCTGGCGCGAGGTGCTGGACACCAATGTGACCGGCGCCTTCAACTGCATCCGGGCGGTCGCACCATTCTTCCGGCAGCAACGCTACGGCAAGATCGTCAACGTCAGCGCTCATCAAGCGGAGCGCCCCGGGTTCGGCGTGTCCAATTACGCCGCGAGCAAAGCAGCACTGCTTGGCCTTACCCGTGCGGCCGCGGTCGAGCTGGGGCCGTCGAACGTGAACGTGAACGCAGTCGCGCCCGGCTTCGTGCGCACGGAGCGCATGATGATGCTCCCGAAAGAAGTGATCGAGCGCGCGCAGAAGAGCTCCATTCTTGGTCGCGTCGCCGAGCCAGACGACGTGGCGCACGTGGTATCGTTCCTCTGCTCGGAGGGCTCTCGCCACATTACAGGTCAGACCATCACGGTGGATGGAGGACTCTCGCTCGAGTAGGCGTTTTCTTACGTCCCTCCCGTCGTTAGCTTTTCCGCAACACTTCCCGATCCGGTTCCCATCACTCCTCGAGCCGCTGTCGTGCGTCTCCATCTCGCTGCTGCGCTTGCGCTGGTCGCCGGAATGCCGGTGGTCGGCGCCGCACAGGATTCCGGCAAGCCCCCGCGTCAGCTGGCAACCGCTGGACTGGCGGGCCAATCGGTCGCGCTTCTACCGATTACCATAGCGCTCGCCGACAGCACGGTCCGTCACGACAGCGCGGTAACGGCGCTGGGTGACCGGACCCACGTTCTCCACTGGGCTGACTCGATCATCGGCGAGGGATTTCTGGGCAATGCGCCGGAGGTGACCTGGGTCCTCCCACCCCGGCTTCGCCAACTGGCGCGCCGCAACCCGGGAATGATCCCGGAACCGGATCAGATGGGCCAGGCGATCCTCCGATCGACCAAGATCGGCAAGATCCCGGACCCGCTTCAAAGCTCGCTCCGAAGCCTCGTCAACGTGACCGGCGGCCGCTACGCGATGGTACCGGCCGCACTGGCGCTGAGTCGCGACAGCACGGGCAGCCTGCGGGCCGATCTCGCGCTCGCGCTCGCCGACGCTCGCGGGGGAACAGTGGTGTGGCGCTCGAATGGCGTCGGCCGGGGCGAAACTCCCGGTGAGGCGGTCGCCGCCGCAGTCGCCTCCGTGCTTCCGAGCACAGCCGTCGGGCCATGACCTTCGATGTAACGCTGATTCCGGGCGACGGGATCGGCCCCGAGATCACAGCCCAGACCGTCAAAGTGCTCGAGGCCACCGGCCTTCGCTTCAACTGGGATGAAGAGCTGGCCGGCATGGCGGCCGTCGACGCCACCGGTACCCCTCTGCCCGACGCCACCGTCGAGAGCATTCGCAAGAACGGCCTGGCGCTCAAAGGACCGCTCACCACGCCGGTGGGCACCGGCTTCCGTTCCGTGAACGTGGGCCTCCGCAAGGAATTCGAGCTGTTCGCCAATGTCCGGCCGGCCAAGACGATCGTACCGGGCGGCCGGTTCGAGAACATCGACATCGTCCTGGTCCGCGAGAATCTCGAAGGTCTCTACATTGGAGTCGAGCACTTCGTGCGGGTGGGCGACGATCCCCGCGCCGTCGGCGAGTCGATGGCGATCGTTACCCGGGCGGGCTGCGAGCGGATCGTGCGCTACGCCTTCGAGTATGCGCTGCGCCACGGCCGGAAGCGGGTCACGATCGTGCACAAAGCCAACATCCTCAAGATGGTGAGCGGGCTGTTCCTGGAAGTGGGCCGCACCATCGCACAGGAATTTCAAGGCAGGGTCGAATCGAATGACATCATCGTCGACAATTGCGCGATGCAGCTGGTGATGCGCCCGGAGCAATTCGACGTTATGGTGACGACCAACATGTTCGGCGACATCCTGAGCGATGAGGTCTCGGGCCTGGTGGGCGGCCTCGGGCTCGCCCCGGGCGGCAACATCGGTACCAAAGCCGCCATCTTCGAGGCAGTCCACGGGAGCGCGCCGGACATCGCCGGCAAGGGCGTCGCCAATCCATCGGCCCAGATGCTGGCCGCAGCGATGATGCTGGACCACATGGGTGAGCTGGAGCGTGCCGAGCGAATCCGTCGGGCGATCGAACACGTCATCGTCGCGCAAAACATTCGCACCCGCGATCTCGGCGGAAACGCGAGCACGCAGGAGTTCGGCAATGCCGTCGCTAAGCGGGTTGCCTGAGGTCCCATGCGCCAAGTGCGGCAAGCGCGTGCCGGGACTGGCCTGGACGGAGCTGTGCCCGGAATGCCGCTGGGAGCGGGAGGCCCGGGCCCGGCGACTCTCGAGCTGGATGGCGCTGGCCGCCACCGCGCTGATGGGCCTGTACGTGACGCTGCGGCTACCGGCCCATTCATCCATGCGGTTCTACGGCATCGTCGCGGTCCTCGCCACCTACATCATCGTGCGCCGGATCGCCACCCGGCTCGCGATGGAGTTCTTGCCCAAGTGAGTCGTGTCGGCTGGGTTGCTCTCTTCCTGCTTGTCCCGGCGATCCTATCGGCCCAGGCAGCGAAGCAGGCCCCGACCAGTCTTACGATCTACAACGATGGCCGGGTCTTCACGAGACGAGTGTTTCCCGTGGCGGTGCCCAAGGGTGAGTCTACCCAACGAGCGCAGCCCGGCCCGCTGGATCCCGGCTCGCTGCTGGCGCTCGATCCGGATGTGACCATCCTGGACGCTCGGTACGACTCGGTCAGCAGTGAGCAGAACGCGATGCGGCGGTCGGTGGGCCGGAAGTTCACCTTCCAAAGTCAGAGCTATCCGCCGGTGCCGATCGTCGCGACTCTCGTTGCGGTGGAGCCGGAGCGGTGGCGACTGGATGACGGCACCGTCCTGTTCCAGCGGCCCGGCTTCATTCGTTGGCCGGACGATCTGGTTGCCTTCGAGCCGTCGCTCGAGCTTCGGCTCCGCGCGGCCCAGCCGCGGCCGGCGCTCGGGCTGGGTTATTTCACGACCGGTGCGTTCTGGCGGGCGAGCTATCAGGTGATACTTGGCGGGCCCGATGCGCGCGTGCGCGGAGTAGCGGTGATCACCTCGCAAACGCTACGGGTGGACAGCGGGGAGATTCAGCTGCTGGCCGGGACCATCGCCCAGTTGCAACCGTATAGGCTTGGGGAAGTCGCTGCGAGCGCGATGATCGCTCGTAAGGGCGCTGTCCCTCAACCACCCGCCGAAGAACG
>Ga0134128_10009162_pt1 | contig 11894 bp, 7 predicted proteins | sample KB31754_FD_96462 | JGI IMG/M metagenome (GOLD analysis project Ga0134128, IMG submission 96462) | Terrestrial soil microbial communities with excess Nitrogen fertilizer from Kellogg Biological Station, Michigan, USA - KB3-175-4 | ecosystem: Environmental > Terrestrial > Soil > Unclassified ...
AAAGCCGTGCTCCCCTAACATTTGAAAATAGATGCTATGTGGACCGGTTGACGCTGCACCTCCGGGCAGCGGTCTGGGTTGGTACTGCTGAAACAATGCAACATCAGGAAAAACCTCAAATCCTCCTCCGGTGACGGGATAAGTATGGACAAAATTCCAGGCAAATCCCCAGGAAACAAGGCGCTGCTCTGCAGATTCGTCCAGCTTGCCGTGCAAAAACGTATCCATACGGGTCATCCATTGTGCGGGCGCGAATACAATGACCACAAATACAAAAAGAGAGAAGCACAAGATGCCCAAGGTCTTACGCCGAGCCTTAATAGCAATAATGGAAAGCACTGCGGCGAGCCCCAGCAAACCGCCCCTCGAGTACGTTAAAAGGACACAAACAATTCCGCAATAGAACCCCGACCACAGTACAATGCGGAGTGAGCGGACTTTTTCTTGTCTTGCCAAAAAAAACAAGAGCGGCAAACACATATTCAGTGCTAAGCCGAAAGCATTGTTATCCTCGATGAACGAGTCAGGTGGGCCATAGACTCGAAATTCTCCACCTGTGGCGAGGCCAAATAAGGCGCCCGCAACCGCACGAACTCCCAAGCTCAGAGCCGTGACTAAAAGTAGATACTTTAGCCTTTTCTCCGAAGTAACCAAAATGACTGTTACGAACGTCATCAAGAGAATCTTGCTGACCAGCGTGAACTGATCCAAACAATCCGCCATATGACCAGTGAATTGCGGGACCTGCGCTGTGTGCGCAGTTGTAACCACGAACCACCCCCACAGTACCAGTAAGAGGACTGCCTCCCGGACCAGAATGCGGTGATTCCTCTGGCGTGTAAACAACATTCCCACTAGGGTTGGGGCGGCAACGACAAGCGCTGCGGGAAAGTTATAGGCGACGCCCCAACCGTAGCGGTGAGGATTGAAATAAGCTATCCATGTCCACATTAGGACGCCGAAATAGGGACTGAAAAAGCAAAGTGGCAGAGAGCCCAAGATGATCGCCAATATGACCCAATCACGCATTCATAGTCCCTATTCCTACCTCGAATGGATTCTTACTTGACGGTTATGGCTTGCAGCCCCCTCCCCGGCGCCGGGCACCTGCAGCAATGCCTGATTAAGCCGAAGGACAAATAGCGGCAGCGACGGCTGGTCATCAACCTGCACCCGGCGCAGCTCGTACAGGTTTGCTCCAGGAAGATTGCAGCCCCAATCCGTCGTCACTGCACAACGGTAGCCGAAGTCCTCTATAGCCTGTACATTCCTGCCGTGTCGGTGGCTTTTGTGGCCGAAGGGAAACGCGAACTCATCGACCCGACACCCGATTCTCCTTTCCATAAGGCTCTTAGACTCGTACAACTCGTCGCTCATCTCAGCTGCACTCAGTTGACTGACAACCGGGTGAGTCATCGTGTGCGACCCGAATATGATTCCGGCCTGGTACATTTCGCGAACTTGTTCCCAGGTAAGCATACGGCCGGTTAGGTCCTTCATAGGCAATGACATTCGTTGCTCTAGTTCCAGGCAACAAAGTCTTCGACGGCAGTTAGGAAGGGTGCACAGAAAAGAAACTATCTCCACGGCTGCCTCTTTACGTGTTTCCGCATTCGTAATGGAAAACTGCCGAGGTCGATCCAGGTCGAGGCCGAATACCTCTCCCGGCCACAGTTTGAGTGCTAAAAACACCCGATCATACCAAGCCACCTCTCCTGTCTCAACTGCCCCTGCTGTCAGGAATACAGTGGCAGGTACTCGATACTTCTGCAGAATAGGGAAAGCCTTGTGATAGATATCGCAGTAACCATCATCGAAGGTAACCACAATACCGGGACTTGTATTTGCAACAGGACTTCTCAATTCATCACACGCTTGGCCCAAAGATACAACTCGATAGTGGTCTGAGACAAACCTCATCTGGCGCTCAAATATCTCGACCGAGAGCGAGGAATACAGCGGAATTCCTCCGCTGCCGACTCTGTGATAGCACAAGATCACGAACTTCGGGCTGTCGGTTCTATAAAGTTGCGGCAACAAACCACTGCGCCTCAACCCATAAGATCCTGAAAGCGACTCCAGCAACCGCATTGAGCCGGTGGCGTAGAGACCTCCCGCGACAATTTGGGCCCAGCTCATTCCCTTCCTACCACGACCCTTACTTTGCAATGCCGGCTCCACGCTGTCTCTCAACATGCTCGCGATGCCACAGCTCAAGTACTAGAACGTACCAAATGCTCTCGCCGTAAAAACCAGCGTGGCCCGTCCGATGTAAATCTCTTAATTTATCTAGGAAACTGTTGCGAAAATAACCGCGCTGCCGAGTTCGTGAGTCGCTAAGTACGTCGTGCATCAACGAATTCAGGTGCGGCTCCTTTAATAGCCACAGTCCCAAGGGGACACCAAAACCGTGCTTGCGTTTGTGTAGTACTTTCGATGGAAGAATACCTTTCATCGCTCGCCGAAAAATGAATCTCTTTTCGAATCCCCTCAGCTTCAAATTTGACGGAATCGTTGCTGCGAATTCAGCGAGCTTGTAGTCGACAAGCGGAAACCGCACTTGTACACCGGCGAGCTCTGCGGTACCGCTAACCTTACGTAAATCATTGTCTCCAAGAGTGATCTTCACATCCAGATGCAGCAGGCGATTCAACTCAGTACAAGCAATCACTTCAGAAAAGTGCTTCTCTGCGATCTCCATCCAGCGCTCGGGCGGATAATCGGCCAAGACGCCATCCTCAAAGATTTCCTTTGGATCGGAACTTAGAAATAGATTGTAGGAGAAAACTCGACGTGGATTTTGAATGTACGCACGACGTATATACCGCTGTGGTAGACTCAACCAGGAATTGTGGTTCGGCAAAACATTAGAGATGGGTTCAATGACCCCACGTCGGAGCCAGGCAGGTACGCCGTGATAAAGGGCAAAACGTTTGTCGCTTGCGTAGCGTTCATTGCCTGCGAAGAGTTCATCGCCGCCGTCGCCGGCCAGTAAAGTGTTGACACCTTTCTCACGTGCCAAGAGGGCACAGTGATACGCACCGATTGCCGACGAATTTGCAAACGGTTCGTCGTAGTATCGGATAAGTTGCGGGATAGCTTCTGCCGCATCCTGAGCGCTCACGCATTTCTCGTAGTGGCAGCTGCTGAACCACTGCGCCGTGGTTCGTGCATAATCGATTTCATTGTACTTCTGCTCCTGGAACGAGATGGAAAACGTGTTGACCGGAGCCTGTTTTTCGGTCATGAACGCAACTACGCTACTGCTGTCCGTACCACCGCTGAGGTACGCACCGCTCTCGTTGCGCTTAAGCCCCTGCATCTGCCGGTGGACAGCTGCACGGAGCTCATGTTCCACTTCCCTCGCCCAACCGTTTACATCTCGAGTGTCGCCCTCCCTGTACTCTAATCGCCAATATTGCTGCTGTTCTACCCGGCCGTCCTGATACACGAGCAAAGATCCCGGAGGCAGCCTTTCGACACCCGCATACACCGACAATGGTGCAGGCACTGCACTGAAGATGAGATACTGCACTATCGCTGCGGAATTCACTGTCGGTGATCCGGGCCGTCCGGCAGCTACTGCCGACGGTCGCGAAGCAAATAGAAAGCGATCTTTCTCCAGGCACCAGTAAAGATTCTTCACACCCAAACGGTCAATTCCGACCACAAGACGTCGCGCAGTCTCGTCCCACAGGGCAAAACTGAAAGGACCATGCAGCCGCTTTACGAATGATAGGCCTCTTGCGCGATACAGGCCCGCGAGCAACTCTCCGAGTGACATGCGCGAGGCGTCCAGTCCATTGCCCGAAAGTTCTGCTCTAATCTCCGCAACATCGCATAGGTCGGCGTCCACTGCCACCCGAATATCCGAAAATTCAGCTGTTTCCTGCGACGGCCAACGACGAGCCACAGCCATGCCGATCGACTGATCCACCGTCCGATCGTGGTCAGACTCTCCAGGCAGAAGCAGTGCTGAAAGCATCGCCTCCAGCATCATGCCCGTACCAGCCGCTTGCGAATTACAGATTCCGCAGATTCCACTCATGGTTTAGGCTCGAAACGTATCACTCCACTGGCGAAACATCAATACGGCCCACAGACACGGTGACCGGTCGTACCGCCCCGATTGATGCTGCTCCCAAATTTTACGCAGAAACTTACCATTCAAAACGCCGTCTTCATAACTAAACAGCTTTTCATATGCCATATCCTTCAGTTCTCGACGAAACCATCGTTTCAGCGGCACGGCAAATCCCTGCTTGTTTCGGTACAGAATCTCGTCTGGAAGCACCCCGGCCAGAGCTTTCTTGAAAATGTACTTACCCTCTCGGCCCCGGAGCTTGAGCAAAGAAGGCATAGCAGCCGCAAGACTCATCAAGTGATGATCCAGGAGCGGAGCGCGAACCTCTAAAGACACTGCCATACTGGCGCGATCAACCTTCGCCAAAATATCATCAGGAAGATAGGTCTTGATGTCCAGGTATTGAATGCGGGACAGCAGATCGTCCGTATCTGCTCGGTCATAGTAATATCGGAACACGTCAAGAGTATCGTAGCCGGCCACACTGCTCGCAAAATCGGCAGTGAAAAGATGCTTCTTTTCATCCGGCCTGATAATAGACATGGAATTGAAGTAGCCCTCAAGGGGAGTTCGAGCCAGACTCTGAAGGGTAGCTTTGGCTCTCAACGGCCGAGGGGCCCAGGCCAATGCCGGATAGCTACGACCGAGTGGGCCAAACACGGCGTGGCGAAAGGCTGCCGGTAAGAAGGCTCGCAGGTTGTTCTCAAAGTGATCAAAGTAGTAGCGTCGATAGCCGGCGAAACTCTCATCTCCGCCATCGCCTCCTAATGCCACTGTTACGAACTGTCGTGCCATCTTTGAAACGTAATACGTGGGAATGGATGAGGAGTCCGCAAAAGGCTCATCATAGTGCCAGGCAAGTTTCCTCACTACGTCTACCGCTTCCGGATCGACAATCTGCTCCCGGTGATTCGTCCGAAAACGATTGGCGACCTCCCGGGCATAGCCCGTCTCGTTGTACTCTTCCTCCTTAAATCCGATCGAGCAAGTAGTAACCGGCCGCGATATTATCCCTTGCATAGTCGCCACAATTGCGGAAGAGTCGATACCTCCACTCAGAAATGCCCCGAGTGGCACCTCACTCATAAGACGTGCGCGAGTCGCCCTGCACAGTTCGTAACGTATCAGTTCACACCATTCCTCCTCCGTGCGGTGCTGTACCTCTTTAAATGAGATATCCCAATACTCTATCTCACGGATACCGCTTGCCGAGGCTATCAAGTAGTGGCCGGGCAGGAGCTTCCGTACGTCGCGATAAATGGTCTTGGGGGCAGGAATGTATCCAAGCGAAAAATAGTCAGAGAGGGCATAGCAGTCGAGCTTGCGCAAGGACAAGTCGGCTGCCAACAGTGCTTTCAGTTCTGAGCCGAAGAGAAGTCTCTTGCCATTCGCAGCATAGAAAAGTGGCTTCTTTCCGACCCGATCCCGTGCCAGCATGAGCTTTCGGTGACGTGAATCCCAAAGAGCAATAGAAAACATCCCCTCCAGCCGCGCAAAGCAGCCTTCACCACAGTCTTCATAGAGATGAACGATAGCCTCTGTATCGGAGTTTGTTGCAAACCGATGTCCTCGCGCTATCAGCTCCTGGCGAAGCTCCAAATAATTATAAATTTCACCGTTCAGCAACACCCAAACCGTTCCGTCTTCGTTGGAAATCGGTTGGCGCCCCCCGGCAACGTCGATAATACTCAAGCGCCGATGGCCCAGACCGACTCCCGGGCCGACATGAATTCCCTCCTCATCTGGGCCGCGATGGTGCAACGTCTCGCTCATTCGGTGCACCAGCTCCTGCGAGACTTGCTCTGTCCGGCTATACTCCACAACTCCACAAATTCCGCACATTTTTGTTCCTATTTCCTCTACAAGGGATCCACGTCGCTGCATTCACACACGGGATGATTGCTCTGGCGATGGCAATGCGTCCGTAGAAAATGGGCGCTTGGCTCTCGCCCGCCTCCATTTGGAAATAAGTCGCCGCCTCCGTAAAGTATCCAAGGATAGGCCCTCGACCTCTAGAAGCATATCGAGTGCTCGATATTGGCCGTTGATAGGGATCCTCGGCAACTCGTAAAGATGAAATTGAGGGTCGATGCCACCACCGTACGCGGAAAATACCGCCTCATATCCTGCTAGGCGCGCCGTAGTCTGCAGCTCTTCGCGAAAATTATGCAGCCTTCCAAAGGGATACGAGAAAAACCTGACAGACGCAGACAGCATGTGCTGAAGCTGCTGTCTGCTTTCCACCAGCTCGGTTGTTGCGGTCTCATAGCTACAACTACCAAGATCGACGTGATTTACAGTATGCGCCCCGATCTCAAATCCCATTTTCACCAAAATAAGGAGATCATCAGTCTTAAAATTCTCCATCCGGAAAGGAGTCCCCTTGTCATGATCAAACACTCGCTGTGTTCCGACAAATCCTGACGTTACAAAACAGCAACCCGCCCATCCTATCTCTGACAATATGGGTGCCGCGTCGGTAAGCACATCACGATAACAATCGTCAAAGTGCACAGCGACGCCGTGTGCTGGCACATACTTGCTATCCCGAAGTATTTCCACCAATCCAGACGTTGTTAACGGAGTGTAGTACTTCCTTAGAGCTACCATCTGCTCAGCGAAGCGCTGAACACTTGTGGTGAGTCGGTCCTGGTTTAAATCATTGACGCGATGATAAAGGACGACACACATCCTACGATGCCGACCGACCCTCCTCAAAGTTCGAACCAAAGAAAATGGACCACAGTAGTAGAGGAACAATTGCAGAATCGTCTTTCCAATATACTTCCACGGAAAAACAATACTGGAGCCAAGACCGAGCTTGCGCTCTAGAGCGCGCTGCTCTTGCAGTGAAGGTGATTTCCTCGCCTTGCAGCTACCGCTGGGCTGCGCTCGTCGGGTATATTGACCGCGAGCAATATCAACAACACACCTCGTTAGCAACTTATTACCGCAGCCATCAAGCTTTCGCCGAAGTGTCACAGGTGTGTCACTAGGCAATATGTTAACGATGTCCTCCCCAACTACATCACCAGTATCCAATCCTTCATCTACAAAATGTACAGTGACCCCAGCTGTCGTTTGGCCGTCGTAAAGTTCCCAAAACCCAGGTGGCATCCCACGGTATTCAGGAACCTTTCCTTTGTGTAGGTTGAGACAACCACGTCGTGGAACGGAAAAGGTTGAGCGTCTCAGGATCCTGGTGCCGATGACGATGCCTAGGTCGACATTCAACCTGGTTAGAGCCTCGGAGGCTGCTGAATGGTTAAGATTGGTAAATTTCTGAAGTGGTATCTGATGTCGACTTGCTGTTTCGGAGAGTGTTCTGGGGCGGTCAGGGAAGGCATGACGTAACACGTCATCAACCTCTCTTTGGTTGACTGCACGAGCCGCCAGGCGATCGAGAGTATCCTTGAGAAATTGACCCAACCGCCAAGACGGGTACTGCCAGCCATGTTTCTTCACGTTTTGTCTGAGTGCTCTCCAACGGCCCTTAAGTCCATTCGCATAGTGGGATTCCTGAAGAAGTCCGCAGATCTCAATGTCGGACAACGCCGCCAACATACTGATACAAGAACAGGTAGCGGGCGAATCTGCACCGGTGAGTATCGCCACTCTCAATTTTGTTGGCATATGAGCTGACTCTAGGAGACTCTGGAATTTACCTGTAGACTCTCCGCTGCCTGTCCCAATAGGCCTCGCCGCCAGGCACATGTAAGATACAAATCGGAATACTGATTGAGCATGTGCTCTAGGTTAAATCTCTCAAGAACCCGTGCTCTCGCTGCTCTACCAAACTGGTCACGCAATATTACATTGTGGACAAGTCGCTCGATTTGTGCAGCCAGAGCAAGTGCGTCCTGAGGCTGGAACAATAGGCCGCACACTCCTTCCTCTACCACCTCGGGATTACCTCCAACCTCTGTTGCCACTACAGGTACACCGGTCGACATGGCTTCTAGAATAGTATTGGACATCCCCTCACAGATAGACGCCTGTACAAGAACATCCATCGCATTGAGAAGAGGCGCGATGTTCTCCACCGCTCCGCAGAAGGATACGCGCCCCCTCAACATCGCAGAACCCGCAACCCTCTGCTGCAGACTGCCCAGTTTAGGCCCTGACCCGACAAACAACAGGTGAACGTCGATCCCTCGCTGGACAAGTATTTCTACCGCTCGAATCACTGTGTCGTGGTCTTTGAGTGGTATCATGCGTCCTACACACCCAACCGTAAACACACCCTTCGACAAGCCAAGTTTTTGCCGCTCAGCTCGACCGACCTCCACTGAAGGCGCAAAACGGCGGGTGTCAACGCCATTGGGAATGACCCGAACGCGATCTGCCGGAAACCATGCTTCTCCACTGTGGAATCTGCGGAGATCCTCACTGACCGTGAAGAAGGTATCCGTCGCACCGTAAGAGAAACGGCGCAAAAGGCGACGCCGCACAGGAAGACCGTGTAACATATCTAGTTCGTACCCATGCTCGCTATGAATCACTACCGGAACCTGTGCTAGCTTTGCCGCAGCAACAGCCTCAATTGCGCCCCAGTTCCTAGAGTGAACGATATGTGGGCGTAGCTTTCGCATAACCTTGAACAGTCGCCATAGGGCGAAACGTCGGTCACCGATATCACCAGCGACGACTAGTCCATCAGTGAGCGGTTGTAAATCCGCGAGAGCGGGGTCCGTACCACACAGAGTGCAAACTCGCTGCTCAAATGTACGAGGATCTAGAGCCTTGAAGAGCTTTAAGATGCCATATTCCATCCCACCACGCCAAAGTCGGTGAATGACATGCAAGACCCGGAGAGGACCTCTGTCGCCCCTCCCATAGCGAGCTTGCCCGTTTAAATGACAGGCGACAGAGCTGGTTCCGAGAGCACCGCCGAGTACGGTCGGCTCTGAAACTGTATCCCCTGGAAGGGAGCGTGACCAAGATACATTCATGGAAACCACCGAACGACATGCGGCCCTACGCGGGTTGCAATTCCTAGCGGCAATCGACTCCAGACTAAGGTTGCCAGTTTGAGTTTGGGGTTGAGGGGTGAAAAATTGGGTACAGAATCTCGGTGGACTAGGTAGTACTGATAGTCTAAGGGATCGACTCTCATTCCCCACTGCGTCTTGAATGCGTACGAGCCGGTGCCCTTTTTACTGCGGCCAAAGTCGAAATACCGGAGACCATCTTTCGTTGATTGCTTGATCAGTGCCCAATAGAGATAGTTGTTTGCTGCGAGTTTATTAGCTTCGGGTAAAGCTCCAGAGTAATAGGGCAATACAGTGTCGCGAAATCTAAAGGACAACACCCCGGAAACCGGCCGAGAACCAGCATAGACGAGAAGCAGACTTGTACAATCACTGAATTCGCTCAAAAGGTCTTCAAACCATGACCGGGGTAATACGGGGGTACCTAGCCTTCGCATGCTGATCGCGAACAACTTGTAAAATTCCCGCAACTGCTCCAGCCCGTGTTGCACTCGAAGCCCATACTTCTCCGCCTTTCGAATCATGTACCGAGTATCACGCGGGAGACGTTTAAAGTTTGATTGCTCATCTTCCAACAATTCTGTTGTAAACGTTACGTATCGCGAGCTGCCATGGTACCCCGGAAGTGGTGGAGCCTTGCGCATTCTGAGTTCCACAAACTCAGTCCTCTTGCCTATGCAGCGGCTTATGGCCGCAAGCAGCGCTCGTGCAGATCCTTCGTCTGCTGCACACGGGCCGCCGTAGACCGCGAAGGGGGTTGACATAAGGCAATCCCCCATAACCCAGTTCTTTACACGAAACAATGGCATGACTCCCGTAATCATCTTGTCGCGATGAGCGTACAGATAGCAGGACTCATAGCCAAAGGCCTTTTCCAGCGCTCGCTTCCATCCCAGCAGATGAAAAAAAGTACCTTCCGGATGCTGCCTCACAAACTCATCCCATTGAGCTGCTATAGCCGGCTTAAATGGCTCAACGATGGCAGACTGTTCTTCGCTTAGAATGGCATTTGCACGGACGTCTCCGCACACATCAGGAATTAACATGACTCCTCACGGACGAACCTTTTTCCCTACCATTCTCCAACTCGACCGAATACCGCAGCCGTTGAACATTCCAAGCCCGCTCACTCTGCCATCCGGCTCTCTTTCGAGCATCTTTCTTTCACGGCTTCTAGCTTGCTACACCAGGACACCTTACCGCGGACTCCTACTCGTCAAATACCGCCGATAACTACCATATCCATCGACAGTATCCGTACCGTTGAATACCACGCCCTGCAGTTTAGCTGCATCCAGGTGACGAGAAGCCGTCTGCAACAGCTCGCGGCTGGTGCGGAGAGCACGAACTACCATTAGGCATCCATCGCAGGCTGCACTGATCAGCTCAAAGTCAGGCAGGGGAATAATCGGGGGCGAATCCACAAGAATAACCGTAAAGGATGCTGCACATGTAGCCAATAGCTGTTTCCAGAGGGTACCGGCAAACAACTCTGGGGGAGATGCGCTGCTCTGCCCGGCAGGCACAACGTACAGGCGCGGAATATCCGTTCCTACTACAGCTTCTGCCAGGGTTGCCTGTCCCGCCAAGACCTCGGCCAGGCCAACGCCGTTCGTCTCATCCGACAGTACACTCAGGCCGCGATTTCGCAAATCTGCGTCGATCAGAAGCACTTGCGTTTTGGGTAATTGTGCATAACATAGCGCTAGATTCGCAGTGGTGAGCGTCTTTCCATCACCCTCTGAAGCACTAGTGACGACTATGGAACGCCGACCAGTGGTAGCCTGGAGCCGCATCAACCGTGTGCGCAGACCGCGATAACACTCCTCCATCAGCTGGGTATTTGAATTGTGCTCCGAAATGAGCAATCCTGACCCGTTTGGAAACCTGATCCGCCGGACACTTGAAAGTGACAAAACAGATGGATCTGCTGTAGTGGCGCTGCTATCCTTGATCCGAGTGACCAATTCAGTTACTGTCGACTCGCTAAATGAATCGGCCGCACTCGCATTGAACGCCTTCGCCGCCTGATTGAATAATCTGCTCATATGGCTATCTGCACTCGGCCTCAACAAAGCTTATTTCATCCGCCCACATGCGGAAGTGCATTATCCCGATTTGGCGATGGGTGCTCTGCTGACAGACATGTATCCACCAATCCAAGGCTTAAGGCAGCATCGCTTACAATGTCGCTCCCAATTTTCCTAGTCTGTAGCTCCCACCCTCGTAACAGGCTTCTATCACAAAGCAGGTTTATTAGTCTCGGAATGCCGCGAGTGAGAAGGTAAATATCATCTACCGCTTGTTTTATAAAAGGAGAGGTCTCTTTCAGGCCCGCTGCACGTAGGCGCTCAACAATATACTCACCTGTCTCGACGATAGTGAGAGTGCGAAGTGAGCACCGAACAGCCACCCTTTGCTGCAGTGCAGATACCCTAGGATCAGCCAACAGGTCCGACATCTCTGGCTGTCCGCAAAGAATCACCTGCAACAGTTTCTCTCTCTGTGTTTCCGTGTTGCTCAAAAGCCGAACTTCCTCTAAGAGATCTCTTGTCAGCATGTGAGCCTCATCCACGATAAGAACAGCTGTACCGCCTCGCCGCTGAGTAGCCACGAGAGCCCCCTGCAGCGCGAGTAGACGTTGAGGCTTGCTAGCCGAGTGACAGGTAATCTCCATTTCGTCCAAGATAGCCTCTAGAAATTCATCACGGGTCAGCGTAGGGTTAACTAGAAATGCTGACAGCAGCTTGTTGTCTACAGCATATTTTGCGGACAGAATTCCCATCGCAGTGTGAAGCAGAGTAGTCTTTCCCGTGCCT
>Ga0134128_10009167_pt1 | contig 11891 bp, 10 predicted proteins | sample KB31754_FD_96462 | JGI IMG/M metagenome (GOLD analysis project Ga0134128, IMG submission 96462) | Terrestrial soil microbial communities with excess Nitrogen fertilizer from Kellogg Biological Station, Michigan, USA - KB3-175-4 | ecosystem: Environmental > Terrestrial > Soil > Unclassified ...
CACAGCCGGTTCCGGCAACCAAGGCGTCGCGGATGATGGTGGCAAGTTCAACACCTTGTCCCAAACCCGTAGCAACCGACTGCCGCAACAGCTTGCTCCGCAACTGCAAGGCGCCACCAACGGCACCATCGGCCCGCAAGGCTTAGATGCCACCGTTATCTCCGGCGTCAACACAGCAGGTACGGTTCGCGTCAACAACTTGGCCAACCTGGAAGCATTGCTCAACATCGTCGCCAACGGCATGGAAATCCTCGGCATAGCCTGGGGCGGACCAACCATGATCATGGGCTTCATGCACATGGCTGCCGGCACGCAAGATGCGATGAAGAGAGTACTGTGGGGCGCTGCTGGTGTAACCGGCGGATTGGCCACCCCAGGCTGCATCAACTGGCTCGTTGCGTCAGCTCGTGACGCCAACCTGTTCAGCTAAGCTCAGACTTCGCTAGTCGAAGAGGAGAGGCGCAAGCCTCTCCTCCTTCTTTTTGAACCGAATTGCCAGGCTTTGCGAATATCGCAAAGATTACTGCCGTTTTCTTTGCGTAAAACGCAATTTTGCGAATATCGCAAAGGAAATGCCCTCAAGCTTTGCGATATTCGCAAAGCTTGGAATTATTTGGCTGCCGGGGCCGGCTGAGGCGCAGGAGCCGCGACCGGTTGAGCGCCTACCTGGATACCGCTGCGTTCCATAATCTCGATGGCAATCATCACGGCATCGCGTGCGGCGCTGCGGTCATCGCCCTTGCTCACATAGGCATTAGCTATCCGAGAAGCCAGCTGAGCGAGCAACACGTTGTATTCCTTCGGCGACAAAAGTACCCTTTGTTCAACCAGGGACAGCGATTCCATGCTTTTCAAACTCCAATCAGAATATTTGGTAGGGGCGATTTGCCCGCCCCTACAATTTACCCAATTTCAAGGCCGCCATTCGACCCCTGAAAGCCGTTACAGCTCGTTGTTTTGCAGGGCGGCTCTATCTGACAGCCTGGTCAGAAATGACGGGCTTAATAACCCGCGGCTGTCCTTGCCGGCGGTTTTGGTCACCTTAATGCCCTTCGCTGTCGGCAGTAGGCGATTGGCCAGCGCCAAGCTATCCACGGTGAGTCCCGGCACGATGCCCTCCAGCTTCGACAGCACCTGTGCAGGCAGGCTGATAATCAGCTCCGGATCGCCTCGGCGGGCGCTGCGAATGATTTGCCTGGCGGCGGTTTCTGCAGCGACGCTGCCGAAGGGCAGAGCGTTGCTGATGCTGAACCAGCTGTACTCGGCTTTGTTATCGCCTTTGAAGTAGGCATTTAAATGGCTGCCCGTGCGCATCAAGCCCGGGAAAACGGTGGTCACGTAAATATGATCCTTGAGCAGCTCGGCACGCAAACCTTCAGATAAACCGGCCAGCGCGAACTTACTTGCGCAGTACGGCAGCAGATGGGGGACGCTCACTTTGCCGCCGATCGAACTGATATTCACAATTCGACCGCTGCCTTGCGCACGCATTAGAGGTATCACCGAAAGCGATAGGTAGAGTGGTCCCCAGAAGTGCACATCCATCGTGTCGCGAAAATCCTCGAGCGTCATCGTATCGAGCGGTCCGACCTCGATGATGCCGGCGGCGTTGATTAACACATCGACCGTGCCGAAGCGCTCCACTACATTGTGAATAGCGGCTTGCACCTGGCGGCGGTCGCCCACGTCACAAACTTGGGTATGAACCAGGGCACCGCGCGCCATCAATTCTTCGGCGGCCAAACGAAGTTTTTCTTCACCGCGAGCAAGCAGAACCAGACGCGCTCCCTCGTCGGCGAATTGTCTGGCGAGCACAAGGCCAAGTCCACGGGAGCCGCCTGAAATGACCACGACTTTGTGGTCAAAACTGCAATTACGCCTGGAGCGTGCCACCATTGGCGCCACCACTGCCGCCGCCGCGCCTGCAACCAAAAGAGCGAACAATTTGCCGCCTGCCATGCGCCCTCCTGCAGCCGTAGCTGCCGTGCCGTCAGAGTGACGTGCTTCCGATAATCGCAGTTCCGAAGCTCGGCCTTTATATAGATGCCATTCGATACCAAGCGCCTCAGAACCGCCCCTACAGTGGTTAAAGGTTAAATGTCAGGACTTTTATAAAATAACGCTTGACTTCAATTCCAGTTGCGAATAATCTTGTTCCTGCGGTTGCACTTAGCGACCAGTTTTTCGAAACCCTTACTACCAACATAATCAAATTTCTTGGAGGTTCGTCATGCGTAACTCCCTCAGCATTTTGTCCGGTCTCGGAATCGTCGCCGGTTTGACTCTTACTCTTTCTGCCCCAGCGTTCGCCCAAGCTGGTGATGCGTTTGCTGCTGCTGACACAGCCGGTTCCGGCAACCAAGGCGTCGCGGATGATGGTGGCAAGTTCAACACCTTGTCCCAGACCCGTAGCAACCAACTGCCGCAACAGCTGGCTCCGCAACTGCAAGGCGCCACCAACGGCACCATCGGCCCACAAGGCTTAGATGCCACCGTTATCTCCGGCGTCAACACAGCAGGCACAGTACGCGTCAACAACTTGGCCAACCTGGAAGCATTGCTCAACATCGTAGCCAACGGTATGGAAATCCTCGGCATAGCCTGGGGCGGACCGACCATGATCATGGGCTTCATGCACATGGCTGCCGGCACGCAAGATGCGATGAAGAGAGTGCTCTGGGGAGCAGCTGGTGTCACGGGCGGTTTGGCCACCCCCGGTTGCATCAACTGGCTCGTTGCGTCAGCTCGTGACGCTAACCTGTTCAGCTAAGCTAAGGTTTTCCCCCGCCAACGCCAACCAGGGACCGTTCTCGCAAGAGGGCGGTTTTTGGTGTTGTTTGACCCTGCAGCGCGGGCGTACCCAGAGGGGCTCAATGCAGAAGCTGCCGCGATCCAGCCCGCTGTTGTGTGCGACAATGTTGGCGTCGTACAGGGCGGTGCCACCATAAAAGCCAAACGCAAAAACGATGAGCGTTATCTCCGGCAGCTCGAACTGCCGGGCATGAGCGACGACGCTCAAGAAAAACTGTTTGCTTCCACAGTCGTATTGCTCGGCCTTGGCGGCGTCGGTTCAGCTTGCGCCGGATATCTGGCAGAGGCTGGTATAGGTAAGCTTGTTCTTGTCGATCCCGAGAATGTTTACGAGGAAGATTTGAATGCGCAGCTCTTGCTGACAGAGGCGGATATTGGCCGTACGAAAGTAGAAGCCAGCGAGCAGCGGCTGAAAGCGCTAAATCCGCAGATCGAAATTGTCAGCCACAAGCAAAAGTTCACCACTCACAACGCCGACAAGTTCATCGCGCAGGGTGATGTGATCGTGGATTGCATGGGTAACTGGCAGGACAAATTGAACGCCTCGGACGCCTGTATGCATGCTGGGAAAATACTTGTGCATGCCGGCGTGCGCGCCTTCGAGTTTCAAGTTTATGTGATGATCCCCGGGCGTTCCGCTTGCTTGCGCTGCTTGTTCGCCGACACGGGCATTGAGGATGTGGTGTCCAGCGGCGAAGGTCCGCAGGGCATCCTTGGCCCGGTCGTCGGGATGGCGGGGGCCTTTCAGGCGGTGGAAGTGATTAAACTAATTTGCGGATTGGGCGCCACACCGGGAAATTATTTGATCAAGTTCGATGCGCTCAGGCGATACGTCGATCAGGTGATGGACCTCGGACCGCGTCCCGGCTGCCCCGATTGCGGCAAATAATTATGATCACGGCCCGGTGAAGTTGTCGCGCACAGCCTGGCGTTCTTTTAGCTTTTCCAGAAGCGTGTTATAAGCTTGCGCGTGCCCGCCACCGAACGCCCTCCCCCATAGAATACCTGTAGGTCCATCGGCCTTGGCGGCCCGTTCACGTTCTGGTTCTAGATCAAATGCAGAAAAGAATGACCTGCCGAACGGGCTCAGCGTTTTCATCATGGCCACGTCGTTTGGCGAAATTACAGAATCAGGCGCGTTGTCTTTCAAATATTTCTCGACGAGAGCCCGGGCATCGGGATCTTTTATTTCGCTCCAATCCTGCTTGGACATAGTGGCAATCTTGTCAAAATCATTGATGATACGCTGGGCACCAGCAGCGATCGCCGGATCTTTAGCCTGATCGCGGAACGCCTCCAGTTGCGGTTTGGAAACGGCTGCCGTGCAATTCTTATCGGCGGCCAGCGCAACCAACGACAAAACATCTTCCATGAGTTCGGGCTTGGTGGCTGATTGCTTTGCCTCGTCGGCTAGATCACCCATAGTGAAATGAATCCGACCGGGTCGCGGAAAGCCGCCGCTGCACTTTTCGCCGATCGGCTCGGCGCGCCAGGATTCAGCTTCGCCCATAAGTACGACTCCTAATTTAATTCCGGGGAACCACGACAATATATTGCGTTGCCAACCACAAATCAATGATAGAAACACGAACATGAAGTCCAAGGGGTAATCTCATGCGTAGTTCTACCCATGACAAAAAATCGGTGGCCACATATGCTGGCTCTAACCCCACGCTGAATATTCGCCTTAACGGCACCACCCACCGGTTCTTCGGTGGACATCGGCGGTCACGTCGAGTTTTCCCTGGCGGGACAACCAGGTGCCACCACCGAGGTCCGCAATTTGACGGGAGTCACCGCCAGCAATGGCGTGCTCAGTGCCGATGTCAGCGGATTTTCTCTACGGCCGCTGGACAATGGATATCTTGCCGCGCGCATGTTCACGCACGCATTTTTGTTCAACAGCACAACCGATCTGTGCGTTTATCCGAATGCGGACATTTATCAACCATGAAGTATCGACCAGGCGGATCAAAGAAGTGCGCAATAGACCGATAAACAAAATTGTTGATTCCGATCTTTCGTCCATATCGCCACGAATGTTCAAAGTCCAGTCGTGATGAGGCATCCGAGAAATTGTGTTTTTGGCTGAATTTGCTCATTTATCAACAAAAAAGATGATCGAACTGCCTGCACTTTAAGAATTGCTCTTCACATGCTGGGCGTTGAGCTCGAATGTTTTGCGCCGTGTTCTTCCGACACGGTTGCCAGGTTGAACTATTAAAAGCAGGAAGTCCGACTAAACAAAAATGATAATGTCAATTCATTTCAACAGTTTTGCTTCGATGTCTAGATCGCAGCAATACTCTGTGTTTTGCGAATGTGCGCATTTTCCGGCTCATCGCCTCAATCAACAAAAAAGTTGATCTCTTACATTGAGACATCGACAGCCACCGGCGGTTGTTAGGTTCTTAGTAGCTTTGTGATTCTTTAGTTTGATCTTCGTGCTGCGTTTGGGCTGTGGGATCCGCATGGCGCAATGCCGCCAAAACAGCCGGCGCCCTGCCGGCGCAGCGGGTGCGCACGAGCGTTTCAAACAATTTCCACTGGCGCTCCGTTTCTTTCACCGCCAGCTCTTGCGCTACGGTGAATTGTGTAGCGCCGCCGGCAACAACGACCCTGCCACCAGGCGTGGTGGCAGCGCTTTTATCGATCGGATCGTTGCCGTCCACGGCCATGCAAGCGGCCAATTGCTTGCCACTCTTGCTGCCGCCATATCCGTCGGGCACGCGATTCCAATCGACGAGCGGCAAATTGTAGGGGTCGGATTTATTGTGCTGGTCTTCCAACTCCAGTTCGATGTAGTTGGTGTGCAGATAGAAATCTTGAACGGCGTGGAGCATCAGCCCAAAGTGACGTAGAGCGTCCGCCCGGCTTTGCTCATCGGTGTCCGCTTCCGCCGACAAAGTGAGGGCGCGGTTCTTCTCGCGGTTGATGTATGCCACGGCCGCCGGAAAGACGTTGCCCTCGAAGTGGCGACGTTTTTCAGATTGCCCCTCGCCAGGCGCATCCTGTGAGTCGTTGGCGTCGATTACTGCCTTCAGATTGGCGGGCGCCAGCGTCGAATTGAGAGCGTCCCGGGTGATTGCGCCGTGCACACTCAAGGCAGCGCGGCTGCTATCCAAGGCATATAAAGCCGCGGGCATCGCCGCTGACAATGCCAGCAAGGCAAGGATGTATTTGTTTTTATGCATCGTGCCGAAACGCCTTAGCATCACGCCGGTTCTCCCTTTGCACACCCTAGATTCTACCCAGCCGAGTGCCTGATGTTGCTCTAATGCAAGCCGCCCGGCAGTGCCGCCCTATAATAAGCGGTCCGCGACCTAGACATAGCGGGCTTGGCAGGAGTGTGTGCTTGCGCAGCAAGCCGCAATACGCCCCTCCGGTCGGCCGCCGCTAAAATCGGTAACCCCGCTACATCTTCTGAAACGCCGCTACACGTCCGTGAGAGAAGCATCGATGAGCATCCAGGTTAACCCGCTCGCCGTTACCAGCGCGCCTTTGACCAAAAGCCTTTCGGATACGGTTTTTGTGGCATTCGACACGGAAACTACCGGCTTGAGCCCGGTAGCCTGCCGGCTCGTCGAGATTTCGGGCGTCAAATTCCGCCTGGACCGAGCCGAAATCGACACCTTCCAGGCTTTAATCAACCCTGAAGTGCCAATTCCGCCAGGCGCCGCCGCCGTGCACGGCATCACCGACAGGATGGTTGAGAAGGAGAGAACGTACGATCAAGTGGTGCCGGACTTTATTGCCTGGGCAACCGCAGAAGATCCCAACCTACCGGCATCGCCAGGCAACCAGACGGTGCTCATCGCCCACAACGCACCCTTTGATATTGGATTTCTGGAAGTGGCGTTGTGCAAGCTGAATTTGCCCATGCCAGCGAATCTGGTGCTGGACACGCTGCCTCTGGCACGCCAATTGCTGACAGATGTGATGAACTACCAGCTAAAGACGCTGGTCGAGCACCTGAAGATAGATGCCGCCACCTATCACCGTGCACTGGCGGACAGCTATCACGTGCGCAATTTGTTTCTGCGCATGGTTGATACGTTGCCGGCAGGAAGCACGCTCGAGAGGCTGGTGGAATTGAGCGGCAAGCTGCACTTTTTCGACCGCTCGCAGACGGAGGAGGACGATCGCTGGACCAACGACCCGCAGTTTACAGCCATCAAGCAGGCCATCGCCGACGGGGCTAATTTGCGCATCTTCTACAGCGGCGTCCGCAAGACGGAGCGGATAGTGACACCGCGTTCGGTGCTGTTCACCGGGGGCAACCCCTATCTCAGTGCCTTCTGTCATCTGGCTTCCGCCGAGCGCACGTTCAGAATTGATAAGATAATGAAGATGGAAATGCTGGATAAATAGCTATGTTCAAACGAAAAACAGCGTTGCTCTTCTGCCTGGCGATATGCACCGTATCGCTGTCTCAACCTTGCCAGGCAGGTCTGCTCAGGAAAATGCTGAATCCTACCGGACAGGGATTCAAGAACGCCAAGAGTAGCGCCGCAAATTCCGACAAGAGCGGGCTTGCGCCGGCCGGTACAGATAAAACACCGACGAGCAGTGTCTCTGTGCGCCAGACGATACTTAAGCAATCTGCGCCCGCGGCCACCGGCCGTACAGGCGGCACCGCGGCGAACGTACCGACTAATGGCAAGGACGTCACCACCGTCGCGCCCAAGCAATTGAACAGCGAAGATGCCTACAACGTCGAAAAACACTCGAAGCTCGGGGATACCTTCTTCAATCGGCACGATTACACCAATGCTCTCATCGAGTTCAGCGACGTAGTAAAGATTGATCCCGACAACTTCAAAGCGCATTTCATGCTCGGCAAAGTTTTGATCAACATGAACGATTATCCTGAAGCGCTCAAAGAATTCGATCGCGTAGTGGAAATTCGCCCGCGCAACAGCGACGCTCATGTGATGCGCGGAGAAACGCTACGCTTGCAGGGCAAACATCAACTTGCGTTCAAAGAATACAAACGTGCGATTAAGTTAAACCGCAGCAATGCGCTCGCGCACGCTTACCTTGGAGAATGCTACCGCTCGAAAGGCTGGTTCCGTCCCGCCCTTTTCGAAGTCCATCGCGCACTCGAGCTCGATAAGAATTTGACGGCTGCGTATTTGATTGAAGCGCAGACGTATCTCAATTTGCAGGAAAACAAATTAGCATTTAGCGCGTTCAACAAAGCTATTGAAAAGAATCCGCACGATCCGGTGGCGCACGCCCGTTATGCGCGCGCACTGGGTGGCGACCGTAAGTGGGAAGAAGCAGTGGTCGAGTTTTCACGCGCAGTGCGACTGGATAAGAAGTATGCAGAAGCGCATCAGGGATTAGCCTGGGCAATGGCCAATCTCAACAAACTCAATGATGCGCTCGATGAAGCGCGCGCCGCTGTGGCGGTGGCGCCAAACAGTCCGGATGCGCATTCCGTGCTGGCCTGGGTCTATGAGAAGAAGGGCGACGCCGCTGCAGCGGTTACGCATTATCGCCTCGCGCTCAAGCTCGATCCCAACAACGCTCACCTGCACAAAGCGCTCGGCAACGCGCTCAGCGACGCCGGCGACAGCAATGGTGCCATTGCAGAACTGGTGCTCGCCACACAACTGCAACCCAAAGACAGCGAAACACAATTGCAGCTAAACGCGCTGCTGCAAAAGAAAGCCGCCGCCAGCGCGGCGACTACGGGCACCAGCCACTAATTCGAAGCGCCAGGTACTTGTTGTGCAACCGCGGCTGCATGATCATCGCGATGCCAGTACTTCAGGTAGTTGATGTACCAGCGGCAAAAATCCTCGGTCTTGGGGCTATCGGAGCCTTGCATCTTTAGATAGAGCGCCAGAGTCTTATCCGCTGACTGCACGGTGTCATCGACTTTGCCCTCGTCGGCAAGGATGTTGGTCAATTGCCGGCGGGCGTCTATCACCTCACTGTTGTCTTGCGCGGGAAACAACTTGGTTTCAACATCCACATGCTCGCGGGCCACCATCTCAGCCAGATCGTACTTATGCTCCTTGCGCAACGCTGCTGCCAGCCGAGAAAGGCTGTGCCCGGTGTACCAATTTACTTTACCAAACTGGCGCCTTTTGACCTCAAGGGCCTGGCGCGCGGTTTTCTCCGCCTCGGCATAGCGCCCCAAGTCGAGATATTGCTGGGCAAGTTCATCAAGGATAGAACCACGTCTGCCGTCTTCCTCATGTCCGGAGCTTATCACGAGTGCTTCGTTCAAACTGGCCGCCGCTTGGTCGTACCATTTGAGATAGCCTTGCAAACTTCCCTGGTCGAGCAGGATACTCTCGAGATCACCTGCAGGCGCATGCGCCCGTTTCGCTTCCTTAAGAGCCTGGCGGTAATATCCCGCAGCTTCCAGATAATTGTCCGGACCGATGCGCATCTGTTCTTGACCTTGCTGTTGCAAGCGCTGCCATGGAGTACGTGCCGTGAAGAAATAGAATGCTGCCGCCACAAGCGATAACGTGATGAGCGCCACAAAGATGATCTGCGCGCAGACCTTCGCGGCCTTCAAATAAGACCGCAGTTTCCTGCGCATCTGGGAATGCTCTTTGACAGGATTCCTACCCAAAAGAATCAACTCGAGATCACGTTTTACGTCGGCAGCGGACTGATAGCGGTTGTCCGGCTCCTTCTCGAGCATCTGCATCACGACACGTTCCAGTGCGCTACCGATATTGCGGGCGGAAGCCACCGCTTTGAACAAAGGCGGGCGTTCGTTCAAATGCTTGTACATCACCTGCATGGGTCCCTCTGCCGCAAAAAGGGGCTGTCCGGTGAGTGCTTCGAACATGGCACAGCCCAGCGAATAAATATCTGTTCTGTTGTCCACTTTCTGTCCGCTGCACTGCTCCGGACTCATGTATTGCGGGCTGCCCAGCAACATGCCGGTATGAGTCAGTCCCGATGTTTTTTCATCGCTCGAAACTTCCTTGGCAATGCCGAAGTCGACCACACACGCAACCGGTTTATCGGCACTCCCGGAAATCATAATGTTGCTTGGCTTAATATCTCGATGAACGATTCGTTTGCGATGCGCATAATCCAAACCGTCGCAGACCTGGATGAATATGTTCAGCGTTTCATCTTGAGGCAGAGCGTCCTTGCCGGCGATGTACTGCTGCAAGGAAACGCCCTCGACAAAATCCATCACCAAATACGGTGAACCATCGTCGGTGGTGCCATAGTCATGGATGCCGGCCAGATTCGGGTGGTGCAATCCGCTTGCCGCTTTCGCCTCTAAATCGAAGCGAGCCACGACATCGCGATCGAGTCCGTTTTTGCTCGGCAACATCTTCAGGGCAAGGAATTTATGCAACTGCTTGTGGCGCACGCGATAGACAATGCCCATTCCGCCTTTGCCCACAATGTCGAGGACTTCGTAGCGGTCACCGATGACTTTGCCCACATACGGATCGGCAGGCTGCTGCACGTCGGACGTCCCCTGCGGCTCGTCGGGGCGCAACCAGTCGGATGCGTCGGCATTCGTGTCTGATACAGGCGTCGGTTCCATAACTTCCCGGCAACTAGCTATCAGCTGTTATGCCCAGAATTGTGCTCGATCGACTGCGGACAACGGCTGTTTACACGCCGGAATGGCGCTCCCAGCGAGACGTTCTCAACGTATCGGCGGGCCGTTTATTCATTTCCAAACGCGCTGCCATCATGGTTATCGCTTCCACCGAAGCATCAATAGATGATGGGTAGTCGACCTGGACGGACTGGCAAGCGCTTTCCGCGGCGCCCCGCAGTTGCTCGATCAGGTGCTTCATTCCCTGCTCGTGGTAAAGCGCGGCCAATGCCTGCAATGCGGTTATATAGCGACCGAGGGCATGACCGACGTATTGCACCTTGGCTGCATCCACCTCGAGCATGAAGCGTGCTTTCTTGAAGCCGTACTCGAAGAGCCTGATCGCTTGCAAATAATATTGTTCGGCTTCGCTGGTTCTGCCCCATTCATGATAAATCTTGCCCAGCCCGAACATGCTGATTCCAAGGTCGGGGTGCTTGTAGCCGAGCGTCCGCCGGCGCAGTTGCAGGGCGCGCTCGTGAAGCATGCGCGCCTCGTCTATGCGACGTTCGGCATGCGCCTGAAAAGCGAGCTCGTCGATGGATGGAACGATGCTGATGTCTTCGGCTCCGTTAGCGATTTGCAACAGCCTGATTTTGGCGTCGGTATAAAACTTCCTGAGCGAGCTGAAAGGGCGCATTTTCTGGTCGGCCGCAGGCGGGGGCATGCCCGCATCTTCGTCGAGCATCTGGCGCATGTTTTTGATGCGCATGCCCTGGGCAATAAATTTCCGGCGCGGCAGATCCACCGTCTCCTCGTTGTCCGGCATGTCCGAGGATCCTGTCACCAGGTGCGGTGCCAGCCCTTCATTCGTGTTGCGTGCCGGAGACTGCACAGGCAGGTCGGTAGCTTTTGCTTTTACTGTCGCCAGCAGGTCATTGAAAGACAAAGTACGCATCGACGTGGCCACTTCCACCGCGGTGCCGTCGGCGAGCTGATCGGTGACGGCGCCATTCAAACGAATGCGCCGGCAGATATCCAGCCGCTCGATGCGGATAGTGCCGTCCAAACCGATATCGACGGTGCCGTCGAGGACGTAAGTATTATCCTGATCCACCGCAGTCCAGCGCGCACCATCTGTGGTGCTCCATGCCAGATCGGCGTAAGTAAACGCGCAAAGCATGCCCTGGTGGTCATAGCGAAACTGGCAAATGTGCCCATTGCTAAACCGAGAGCGAATGACTCGCCCTTTGAAATCCCATTCCACAGAAGCCCCTTCCGGCGGCTTTCTGCTCGATTGGCTAGTGAGTAACTTACTGTCGCGCGCGCCTGCCTTGGTAGTGGCTTGAACGCCTTGCGACCCGACCCGTTCTGACATACGCTCCTTCACAAACGGAAACCCATCCGCGCCGTGTCCGCGGTCTGCATCCCAGTCAAAGTTACTGAGACTTCATACGGATTTCAAGAGTATTGCAGCACATGCTGCGTTCCCTTACCTGTTATAAGTGTGGGAAACCGCATGGATTGGACCCGGCGGGTTACTTAA
>Ga0134128_10009168_pt1 | contig 11890 bp, 10 predicted proteins | sample KB31754_FD_96462 | JGI IMG/M metagenome (GOLD analysis project Ga0134128, IMG submission 96462) | Terrestrial soil microbial communities with excess Nitrogen fertilizer from Kellogg Biological Station, Michigan, USA - KB3-175-4 | ecosystem: Environmental > Terrestrial > Soil > Unclassified ...
GCGAGTAAAGGAGAATTCATTTCCAATCCAGTTACTTTACGCCAATGCAAAAGAAGAGACCACACTCTATGGATTATTGGTAAAACTGGGTAGGCAGATAGGCCTTACATCACAGAAGGAACTGCCCTCGACCGGACTTTCAATCAGTGAAGTCTTCAATCGTATTATTACGGTAATTGAGAAGAATGGCCTAAACACGGTATTTGTTATAGATGAGATAGACTATCTTGTAGAACTTGTCTCCAAGTCAGGCAAGGACGTATTCTATTCATTGACTAGGGCAAATGAGAGGCTCAAGAAAGGCACATTGACCCTGATAGGAATCTCAAACGATCTTACATTCAAGGAAAGGCTAGATCCTAGGGTCCTTAGCAGCCTAAGCGAGGAAGAAGTAATCTTTACCAATTATACCGTAGGGCAGATAAAAGAAATTCTAGAAGAACGCATCAAGGTGGCCTTTATACCAAATACTGTAGGATCTGCAGCTATAAACCTCTGTTCTGCCATGTCTGGCCAAGAACATGGTGATGCAAGAAGGGCAATAGACCTGTTAAGGGTGGCAGGCGAGATTGCAGAACGCGAACAATCTGATACTGTAAACGAGGACCACATCAGAAGGGCTTCTCTGAAGATGGAAGAAGACAAGGAGACCACCGCACTGAACTCCTATCCATTACATGAAAAACTGCTCATACTTGCAGTAATGAAAGCAAGTGGAAATACGACAGGCGAGATATACCAATCATACAAAAATCTCTGTAAAATTACAAGACAAAAAGAACTCACCCAGCGCAGAATCACGCAGATGCTAAGTGAGATAGAAATGACCGGACTAATTACAGGAAAAATTATTCATCAGGGAATGCATGGAAGGACCAAGAAATTTAGTCTTACACTAAATGCTGATACTGTGAAAAAAGCATTCAAGGAAGATCTGACCTTAGAAGATCTCTTGTAAAATTTTAATCAGAATTTTCTGTAAAGTCTTTTGTAAAGACCTTCATTGTTGCAAGATTTACAATAATAGCTATTCCCGGTGTAGGGCTTATTCCAACACTGGCCTGGAATGGGGTCTGGCTCTGCCATGCGCCAGAGTTTACAATTAGTGTTCCCTTGTACATGTCAAGATCAACAACATGAATGTGTCCTGAATGGTAAATGTCTGGAACTTCGGATATTACCATCAAGTCCTCTAACTCTGGGGCAATCGGTGTTCTTTTACCATAAATTGGGCTCAGGTGCCTGGTTTTTAGCAAAACCCTCATGGCCTTTGCAGGCTGGGCATAGCTCAGTCCGGGGGTACTGCCTACTACGTCATCAAGGCTTTGGCCGTGGAACATCAGTATCTTTACGCCATTTAGCTCAAGCATGGACGGATTGCCCAGCATGAAAAAATTCTCCCTGTTCCAGAGGTGCATGTTGTGTTTTTCTGGAATTGCAGGCTGTGGTAAAGCTCGTCTTCCTGGGTCGTGGTTTCCTGGAATGATAAAGACCTTGATGTGTCTTGGAATTTTATCTAAAAGTTCTGCAGCTTTGGCCATCTGCTCGTTTACATCAAGCAGTAAGAGCTCCTTGTCTTGGTTTGGGAAGATGCCAATGCCATCAATGATGTCTCCACCCACCAGTACAAATCTCACCTTTCGTGCTATTGGATCAGGGCTTGAAAGCCATGAAACAAACTCTGAAAATTCTTTTTCCATAAAGAATTTACTGCCTACGTGCAAGTCGGAGATGAAGACAGCATAGGTCTCAGTCTTTGAACGATTTGATATGTGCTCTGGGATGTCTGGCACAAGAATTTCTTTGACGAAAAATCCTCCATTTTTTCCACTTGCAATTGATATCATGGCAAACTGGTCAATCAACAGGGAGTTTGCTGTTTCCTGTATCTCTTTGTTGAAAATCAATAACTCTATTGATCCTGTGGGATCGTCTATCACTATTTTTGTAACATCTCTTTCAATTCTTCTGTCCATGAGCAGGCCTGCAATGTACGTCTCATCATCCAATTTGCCGTTTGTCACGTTTGCGATGGGGGTCAGTTTCTTTGACTGTGAACGCTGCATCATGATCTTGAGCAGTTTTGAGTATCTATCCTTGAATAATGCATGAAAACCCTCGATTCCTTCTGCCGAAGTGACCTTTTTTGTAGGATCAAACAAAATTACATGGTCATTTTCAATGCTGTCATCTATCTCTGACTCTACAAACATTTTGAGGTCGCTTTGATTTATCAAGAACAAATTTTGTTTGGATTTTTCTCGAACCACTTGCTTGATGATATTTTGAAGCTCCTTTACGTCAATTTTTTCTAATATCTTAAATGCGTCAGGGTGAATCTGAAATCCTTTACTTAGTGCATAAGTTATAGCCGAGGAAACTTCTTCTTTCAACAAGGTCTCATAATATGACTTTTAATTAAATCTGATCCAACCACCATATCCTCAAATAAGGTTCTCGTAAAATTGGATCATTGTTTAAAAAACGAAGGCTAATAGTTTTTGTTATTTTCGTTGCAATTTTTTCTGCATCTTATTTGATTGGAACCGAAAGTAAATTATCTGACGAAGAATCTCAATCATTTCTAAAAGAATTTCAAAAAGCAGTTGAAGGAATTGATGCCATAGGAATTTTTGAACACAATGCATCAGTTGCGTTACCAATGTTTATTCCAGGTTTTGGACTTGCATGGGGGGCATTTGCAGCTTGGTCAACAGGTCTTGCGTTTGGGGCATTGGTATCAACAACTCCTGCACTTGCCAAGGTACCGCCACTGGCGTTACTGTACTTGTCTCCCTTTGGCCTGATGGAGCTTGCGGCTTATTCTATAGGAATGTCGAGAAGCTTTTTGTTGATAATTGCAATATTGAGAAAAAAACCTCTACAAGCTGAGATGCGCCAAACTATCATAGAGATAGGAATTGTCGTGGCACTACTACTAGCTGGAGGATTCATAGAATATTACATGATTCAACATTTTGGATCAAGTGTGGTTAATTCAAAAACTGCTTTGTAGGGAAAATTAACTGGGAATTGCTTAATTGTGTGATAAATTATACCTAGTAATTAAATATGCAATACGGAGTTGGGTAATCTAGTGAGATACGTATTCCTGTTTCTAATGGTAATTGCAGGACTTGTAGCTACTACAATGTATTTGCCTAATGCCTATTCTGATTTCTCATCTAATGGAAAATACTTGATTGATGCATCAGGATATCTTTCAGGAAACAAAGCTATCTTTGATTCAAGTATTGCTTTACAGATTACTGCAGGATCTAGTAGTGGCGGTACCATGCAAGCAACACTTGACAATGGACTTGTTACAATAGCAAATACTCATTATCTTAATTCTGGGCTGTGGCAGGTCTCCATCTTGCGAGACAGCAAGTACTTTGTCATCCAAGGTGATGCACAAGATGAAAATGGAAACATCATTCATCTCAATTTGTTTGGAAGAATAGTGGACAGCAACCAAGAGGGTTCTGTCTTTAGCATATCTGGCAAGATAACAGGCTCTGAGACCCTGAAAGTAAGCTACAGTGCAAAAATATTATCTGCAAATACCCCGACTACGCAACCAACTACACAACCCACAACAACCACACCTACTCCACAATCATCATCAGTTACCAACATCAGCATCGTATATGGTGGATATGATATCAACAACCAAGTACATTTCTCACCATCAAATGTACAGGTAGCTCCTGGTACCACAATAGTTTGGACAAACAATGATTCTGTTCCACATAGAATAATGAGCGGTCTTGCAAAAGCAACTACTGCCAATCAATCCATGTCGGTCTTTACTTCTGATGGAAAAATAGATAGTGGTGTCATAGCTCCAGGCCAATCATTCCAGTTTACACTAACTAATTTTGATACAAGCCAATCACTTGATCCAAAGACTGCAGCACGTTATGGTATTCCAGTAAACCAGACAGCAGGTGCCATTACATTCTTTGATCCTAATTACCAATTTATGGTGGGAATAATTGCACCAATTTCTCAACAGGCTCCGCAAGGAAGTGCACAACTTAGCATAATTCCAGGGGCATCAAACCTTGCCAACGGGCAATATCTCTCATCAACATCGCTTCAGATCACACCTGGAACTACCATAACTGTCATCAACAACGACTCTGTTCCACATAGGCTATTGAGCGGTCAAATAATTACTACGACCCAGGGAGGCTCTAAAGGGTCTGCTCCACCAAAGGTTCCACAATTTACTTCAGACGGAAGAATCGACAGTGGTGTCATAGCTCCAGGCCAGCATTATCAACTCACAATTAGTTATACTGGTTCCACACAATTTTACGATCCGTCATTTACATGGATAAATGGAATTATCATTTCGTCAGCTCCACCCACAAGTCAAGCTGCTCCGATCAAAATTAGTATAAACCCAGGATCATCATCACCAAAAGGAACAGCAACTCAGCAAACGTATAACCAGTACAATACATACTATACACCAGATACTGTACAGATAGCTCCTGGCACCCAGATAATTTGGACAAATAATGATTCAATCGCACATACTATTTTCAGCGGTGTTAGCACGCAAAGACCTGATAACCCATTTACTCCCGATGGAAAGATATCAAGTAATAAAATTGCTCCAGGGCAATCATTTACTGTTGTAGTAAATGATACTGGAATTATCAGATTCTACGATCCCCAATACACCTGGATGAATGGCTTGATAATTTCGATGCCACCAACTTCGTCATATTCAATCGGTGCAACATCGCACAACTCTGGACTGCACTAGATTACTTGAAATTAATGTAAGACTCTAACTTGGTCTGATCAAAAACCATTACAGAAAGATCAGAGAATTCTTTTCCTTCTAGGTCCTTTACCTTTCCGATAAAATACGTCTCTTTCTCGGTAGTTAAAAATTCAAAGACGTGCACCTTTATCTTTGAAGTATCAAAACCATGTTCTCTCAAGTATATCGCTATCTCAGATTGCATAAAGTGCTTTGAAGGCTCTTTTGGCCATGGTCTTGGAACAAGTATCACACTGAATCCATCAATGAGTGCCTTTTGGAGCTCAAGTTTCTTTTCCTCAATGCTTGTAGAAATGTGCATGGTGATTACCTTGCTTTTGTCTGTTGGAACCCTTGCCTTTGATGCCGCAACCTGAGTAGAACTAATTCCTGGGACAATCTGTACGTCTCCAAATATCTCAATCAGTCTATCCACCACTTCGGATTCTGAAAAATTCACATCTCCTGTAAATGGTACAACACATGTCTTGCCACCAAGAGTCTTTGAGACCTTTTGATATGCATCCTCTTGGTCTTTCATGGTAATTTCATGTATCTCTTTATTTTTCAAGAGAGCCTCGATTGTTTTGAGTGTGTACTTGTATCCAATGATAACATCAGAATTTAGAACTATTTCCTTTACTATTTCAGTTACATACTTTGGCGATCCTGGTCCTACACCAACAGCGTAGACTTTTCCCATAAATGCCGTCTTGTAATGTTCAATATATTTCACTGATGTTATGCGTGATTTATGAGAAATTCATTATGAAATAAAAAATGCAAGATACAGTGTTTATTCTTTAGTTGTATCTGGTTTGGTTGTGCTTGTACTTGTTTGTGGTTGTATTTTTTGTGAAATTTTGTTTTTCTTAGTTTTCATGTAGAATACGATGCCACCGATTGCAGCTGCAATTATTCCTGCAACGATTAGTTCTGTATTGTTCATCGTAAATGGCAAGTTTGAGTCGTATTAAGTCATTGTATTTCTTTTTACTTTGATGAAATATTGTCAACAAGTAGAATTTTTACCAGACATCGTCTACTTCGTCAAGTTCCTTGAACTCCTCAATTGGTTTCTCGCGCATCACTTTCAATCTAGCAATGTCTCTATCAAAGAACAGATCTATTGTCCAGTCAAGAAAAATTCTAACTTTTTTGTCCAAACGAGGTATCTTTGAGAGATAGATTGTTCTCCAAAGAAGCCAGGCAAAAAGTCCATGTAAATGAATCCCAAATATGCTTGCAATTGCACTTCGTTTTCCTATTACTGCCATTTGGCCCCTTGGTGAATAGACAAATTTTTCCTTGGCCTGATTTGTGATTATGGCCTGAATATTTTTTGCAACAATTTTTGCTTCCGACTCTGCATTTTGTGCTGTTGGTGGAAGAGGCCTATTTGTTTTGGAATCAATGATATAACAACAATCTCCTACTGCAAAAACTTCGGGAAAATCAGTGGCTTGGAGAAATTCATCTACTACGATTCCACCTCTGTTTGTTTTAAAGACAGATTTTTTTATGATATCCACCGGTGTAACACCTGCAGTCCACACCAAAGTTCTTGTTTGAATTGCATTTATTGAAAATTGATCACTAGGATCTTTTGTAGATGGGGTTGCATCCTCGATCAGAACCTCTTCCCCTGAAAAGCTAGAAAGTTTTGTACTTACCATGACTTCGATCCCACGCTCATGGAGTTTTTCCAAAGCAAATTTTGCAAGCTTTTCATTAAAACCTGGAAGTATAGCCCCAAGTGCCTCAAGAACAATAACTCTGATGTCTGTCTTTTCAATATTGGGATAATATTTTCTGGCATCGTGTAGCAAGTCCATCAACTCTCCTGCAGTTTCTATGCCTGCAAATCCTCCTCCGACAATTACAAAGGTGAGCAAACTTTTCTTGAGGACTGGATTGGGTTCGGTGTCAGCTTGTTCAAGCATGTCTATTGCCCTATTTCGTAATACCACTGCATCATTGAGAGTCTTCATTGAATAAGCTAGTTTTGCTAACTGATCCATTCCAAAGAAATTTGTCTGACTGCCAAGGGCCAAGACAAGAAAATCATAGTGTAGTAAAATTCCGCGTTTTTCTTTTGTACCGCTGAGAGTTACTGTTTTTCCGTGGGGATCAATGGTCTTGACTTCGGCCTCGTAAAACTTGGTCTTTTTCAGCAGGGTTCTAACTGGAATTACAATGTGTCTTGTTTCAATAGTTCCAGATGCCACCTGGGGCAGCATTGGTGTAAACAAGAAAAAGTTATCCCCACTTACCAGAGTAATTTGTACATCCTTTTCATTTGGAAAGTAGGATTCTAGCTTTCTAACACATTCTATGCCTGCAAACCCTCCTCCTAAAACAAGAATCCTTTTGATTTCTGACATTGTATTGATCTAGTGTTATAGACTGAGATAAAAAAGGGTAGTAATGATTCTCACTAGTATACAACTTGATATTTGTGCGAAAGGTAAAATATGCTGATTTATGAACTTAGGATATGAAGAAAGAATACATTGTTGTAAGGATAGACGCATCACCAGATGGAGCTCCATATGTTGTAGTCTCACTTTCTACATCCAAGGATTTTAGAGAACAAAGTACCCCAATGTCACCATTTGGCGGTGGGGGAGTCATGGGTTTTACAAACATGGATGACATGATGAAAAACCTTAACAAGATGCTCTCTGGAGGCATGGGCCAAGCAGGTTCTACAACCTCGATCAAGCTTGACATGCACGAGTACAAGGAACTCAATCTTGCAGTAGGAGACAAAGTCTACCTAGAAATGTCAAAAGCAGAAGCTACTGGCGTTTAGAAAAATATTACTAGCGAGAAATTTCTCTTCTCAAAATTTGATATGCTCTAGCAGCATCTTTTTCATACAATACTGCAACTATATGGTCCTGTCCGAAAAACGCATTAAAAAGCTCGATTCCGTTATCATGTAGTATCTCGGATACGTACGAAACCACGTCAGAACTGTGTTCCGATTCGGGAATGTGAATGGTTATCTTTGCCAACCCGTCTTGGAAGAAATTTCCTTGTGATGAAAAAGATTCTAAAATTTTTCTTACACCACTAATATCTTCAGTCAAGAATCTAAAAGAATTGGTAGAACGGAAAAACTCGTAATCTGGATCGATCTTCATGAATTTGTCCATCAAATCAACTGCATCTGTCATGTCAAAATCATCTGAAGAAAATTTGATGTCAACAATTCCATCAGTCAGGGAAAGTCTTGCATTTTTCAGTACTGTTTCATTTTGCATATCATCTTTTTTTTCAAAAGAGTCTGCGTACCTTTTGATTGCAACAACAATTGTATTGGGGTTTACAGGACCTCCGACCTGGGACTCGACTTCCTTTTGGAGTTTTATTGCAAGTGATGTGTAATTTATCAAGCCCATCTTGATGCAGTCGTAAATGGATCTGTTTTTTGTAATTATCTCTCTAACTGCATCAGGAACCGAAAGATTTGGGGTTCGCATAGAGTAGTTTATACTGATAATTATATTAATTTATGTAATGTGGCAGCTCATTATATCATAATATTTATATAATGTCATACCTATTACATATTATGCATAACTATGACATGGATGAAGAGAATGAGTTTGACCTTCTCTTCCAAAAAATGATGCGACCTTTCAAGGGACTAGACGAACTTTGGAATGACATAACCAGCTCTGAGAATGCACAGACATTTGGTCCTTACTACTATGGGTACTCCCTAACAGTAGGACCTGATGGAAAACCTGTGGTCAAAGAATATGGAAATGTTCAACCAGGTCTTATACAGAAATCCCAAACAAGAGAACCATTTGTAGATGTTATCGTAGATAACAAAGAAAAGGTTCTCAAGATTGTGGCAGAGATGCCAGGAGTAGAGAAAAAAGACATCAAGATCGAAGTCGTAGGAAAATCTGTAACTCTTGATGCAGAAAATGGTGACAAAAAATACCAGACCAAGATCCCAATAAAACAAAAGGTTGACGAAGATTCTGCCAAGGCAACATATGCCAATGGCATCCTGGAAGTAAAGTTCAAACTCAAAGAAGAGGATCGACCGCAAGGAAAGAAGGTAGAGGTCGAATAACTCTATTTTTTATGGTGATAAAATTATGAGCGAAATTACATTAAAAATTGCAGAGGCAGCACAGCGACATGTTGGAAAAGGAATAGCTGTAGTAGATCCAAAAGTTGTTGAAGAGAATGGCTGGGAGACTGGCCAAATCCTTGAGCTAGTTGGAAATAGGAAAAGCCATGTAAAACTCTGGTCTGGTTCTACTCAAGATTATGGAACGGGAATAATCAAGATAGATGGAATTACACGCCACAACATTGGTGCTGGAATAGGAGAAAAGATCATAATAAAAAAAGTAGATGCAGACGAAGCTGAACAGGTAACACTCTCGCCTATTGAAAAATTAGCTGAAGAAGGGCTCCAGGAATACATGCAGGCATACTACATGGGCCATGTGTTAACCACAGGCGATACGTTAATCGTAACTACCCAGATGGGCGGAAAAACACAACTTGTTGTTAGTGGTACCAAACCATCTGCCAAACCAGTTATCGTATCAGAGCAGACCGAGTTCAAGTTGGGATCTATGACCAAGGCAATTGACAATTCTATTCCTAGGATAACCTATGACGATCTAGGGGGTCTAAGAAATGAGGTCCAAAAGATACGGGAAATGGTCGAGCTTCCAATGCGACATCCTGAACTATTTGAAAAACTTGGAGTCGAGGCTCCAAAAGGAGTATTGCTCTATGGACCGCCAGGTACTGGAAAGACGTTACTAGCAAAGGCTGTGGCAGGAGAGACCAATTCTCACTTTACCTCCATTAGCGGTCCTGAAATTATTGGCAAGTTCTATGGAGAAAGTGAAGAGCGCTTGCGAGAGATATTCAAACAAGCAGAGGAAAATTCTCCAAGTATCATATTCATTGATGAAATTGATTCGATTGCTCCAAAGAGGGAAGAAGTAACAGGAGAGGTAGAAAAGAGAATTGTATCACAACTTCTTACTTTGATGGACGGAATGAAGTCAAGAGGCAAGGTAGTTGTAATTGCTGCAACTAACAGGCCCGATTCAATAGATCCTGCATTGCGAAGACCAGGTAGATTTGACCGTGAGATAGAGATTGGAATCCCAGATCAACAGGGAAGACTTGAGATTCTCAATATCCATACACGAGGCATGCCAATTGAAGAAAAAGTAAACTTGGATCAAATTGCAAGAGTAACTCATGGATTTGTAGGAGCTGATTTGGAGATACTTGCAAAAGAAGCTGCCATGAGATCTCTTCGAAGAATTTTACCTGACTTGGATCTAGAAGCAGAAAAAATTCCTGCAGAAATTCTTCAAAAAATTATCATTACAGATAATGATTTCAAGGATGCACTAAAAGAGGTAAGACCATCTGCATTACGCGAAGTTCTAGTTCAGGTACCAAATGTAACATGGGATGATGTTGGTGGCCTGGAATCTCTAAAAGAAGAACTCTATGAAGCAGTAGAATGGCCACTCAAACACAGAGAAGCATTTGAACACACTGATGTTGCAGCACCAAAGGGGATCTTGCTCTATGGTCCTCCAGGTACTGGAAAGACATTGATTGCAAAGGCAGTTGCACACACGACCGAATCTAATTTCATCAGTATCAAGGGACCTGAATTGCTCTCAAAATGGGTTGGTGAATCTGAAAAGGGAGTTCGTGAGATATTCCGAAAGGCACGCCAAGCTTCTCCATGTATAATATTTCTTGATGAGCTTGATTCATTGGCTCCAAGCAGAAGCTCAGGCAGTTCTGATTCCAATGTCACAGAAAGAGTAGTCTCTCAGTTACTAACTGAGATAGATGGTCTTGAGGAATTGCAAGATGTATTGATAATTGGTGCAACAAACAGAGTAGATCTTATCGACAGTGCATTGCTACGACCTGGAAGATTTGATAGAATCATTGAGGTACCATTACCGGATACAAAGGGACGCGAGAACATATTCAAGATACACACCAAAAAGAAACCTCTTGCAGAAGGAGTTGACTTTGCAAAACTTGTAGAATTGACTGATGGCTTTAGCGGAGCAGAGATAGAGGGAATATGCAATAGGGCTGCAATGAGTTCCATAAGACGATATGTAGACAAGAAAGAGAAGAATGTAAAATCAATCAAGGTGACACAGGAAGACTTTGAAACTGCAATAAAGAAAGTGCGAATATCTGCAAGACCCATACCGACACCATCAATTATATGATAAATTGACTGATGTATAGTGACGGCAAAGGAAGCAATTCTCTATCAAAAGTTGCCTAATGACAAGGTCAGATGTACAGCGTGCGCTAGATATTGTGAAATTGGAAAAGATCAGATTGGTCTTTGTGGAATAAGAGCAAACAACAATGGCAAACTTGATCTTCTTGCATATGGCAAAGTGATCACAGGACACGTAGATCCCATTGAGAAAAAACCAGTAACTCACTATAGACCTGGCACCAGCATATTTTCAATTGCTACAACTGGTTGTAATTGGTTGTGTAAATATTGCCAAAACTATGACATCAGCCAACGACGAAAGATAGAGGGAACTGACATGACACCTCAAGAGGTAGTTGACATGGCAAAACAATCAGGCTCTGATGGAATTGCGTATACTTACAATCAGCCATCAATATTTATCGAGTTTGCACGCGACTGTGGAGTGATTGCAAGAAAGAACGGACTGTTTAACATCTTTGTCTCAAATGGTTATGATACACCAGATACAGTCAATATGATGAATGAGTTTCTTGATTGTATTACAGTAGACTTCAAGGGAAGTGCCGAGCCACAATTTTCACGAAAATATATTGGAATTCCAGATCCTGGACCAATATTTGATACGCTAAAAGAGATTCACAAAAAAACAAAGATTCACGTAGAGATAACGGACCTGATTGTTCCACAGGTAGGTGATAATTTGGAATATGCCAAAAAATTATGCAAATTCATCTACGATGAGTTTGGACCTGACATGCCAATACACTTTCTTAGATTCCATCCCGATTTCAAGATGATGGATTTTCAGTCCACACCAATACCAACACTTGAGAAACATTATGAAA
>Ga0134128_10009170_pt1 | contig 11890 bp, 12 predicted proteins | sample KB31754_FD_96462 | JGI IMG/M metagenome (GOLD analysis project Ga0134128, IMG submission 96462) | Terrestrial soil microbial communities with excess Nitrogen fertilizer from Kellogg Biological Station, Michigan, USA - KB3-175-4 | ecosystem: Environmental > Terrestrial > Soil > Unclassified ...
CCTCCGCTGCGACCCGGATCATCCTGCAAAGCCTGCCGCAACATGCGGCATTGGCGAGGCTCCGTCTCCGGAGCGGGTCGTCCGCAGTTAGTGAGACAGAGCCTCGCCAACGCGATCGGGATTTTAGGGCCTCTCCATCCAGGGCTGCGCTACCTTGCCTGCGCTGCCGCCTCCCGTTACTGATCAGGGGGGAGTTTTGGGGGCAAGGCCGGGGATAGTCTCCCGGACGATACTTCCCCTTCTCCGTGACGCTTCCATGTGAGAGCGCCCCGATCCTTGCTTCCTCCTCACTGGGGACGAAGCGGAGGCGGCTACGTCCCCAGTATCTGGGACCGGCCACCGAACAGATCGACCTGAGGCGATGCGACCATCACCCCACCCGATCTCCCCCCGCCAATCGTTCGTAGCGACCTCGCAACGGCGAGGGGATGAGGGTGAGGATAAGGGAGCTGAAAGGCAGGGGGATAACTTTCGCCGAAGGGCCGGCGTTTCGGGGCTTTCGCCTCCGTTTTGTGCCCGCGATTTATCCCACCCACGGTGTCATACCGGGGGAGGCCGGTATCCATCCTGATGCCTCGCCGCAACCGCTGATGTTGTGGCAAGGCCTCAGGATGGACCCCGGCCTTCGCCGGGGTGACACGGTGTTTTTGGCGTGAGTTGGCGGCTCCATCACCCCCACCACCCTCATGGTGAGCCTGTCGAACCATGGGCCACGGGCTCGAAACAATCGTGGTTCGACATCCTGAGCCTGTCGAAGGATCACCATGAGGTTTTGAGAAGCAGGAGCAGCCGCACCCTACCCCAGCCGCCGGACCGGCCGCGCGCCGAAATGCGTCACGGCTTCGGAGCCTGCGGCGATAGCGCGGGCGAGGCAGAGTTCGAGGTCTTCGCCGTCGAGCTCGGCGGCGATGAAGGCGGCGGCGAAGGCATCGCCTGCCCCCGTCGTATCGACCACGTTCACCTTGCGCGCGGCAAGCAGCAGCCGGATGCCGCTGGCCCCACCGATGGCGGCGCCCGCGGCGCCAAGTTTCAGCGCGACGTTCGGATAGGCGCGGCCCAGCGCCGTCATCTGCGCTTCGGGTTCGCTTTCGCCGGTGAGCAGCGCGGCCTCCGCCTCATTAGCGAAGATCGTCGTGACGCCCTTCGTCCACCCGAGAAAATTCGCCGGGCCCACTTCCTGCAAAAATCCCGTCGAGGCCGGATCGACAACCGCCGGCACGCCCAGCCGGCGCGCTGTTTCGAACAGCCGCATCACCGCTTTGCGCGGAGCAGGCTCGAACAGCGCATAGCCCGAAACGATCAGCTTCTGGCAGCCATCGAGCAGCATGTCCGGCAGGTCCGCCATCGACAGCGCCGCACTGGCCCCGCGGTCGGTGAGAAAGCTGCGCTCGCCGTCCGGCCCGACAATGGTGACGATCATGCCCGAGGGCAGGTTGCTGTCGGCGGCGAGCACCGCCTCGACCCCATCGGCGGCAAAGCGGCCTTTGAGCATCGGCACGTCTGCCGCGCCGACGCGGCCGGCGAAGCGGACATCGAGGCCGAACGCCGCCATCCATACCGCCTGGTTGGCGCCCGAGCCGCCGGCGCGCGAGCGGATGGTGGCCCGGCGATCCGAGCCGATGACCAACGGCCCCTCCGGCTTGCAGATGATGTCGGTCATCACGTCGCCGACGACCAGCACCCTGCCCTGCGCGCGCTCAGCCAAGGCAGCCGCCCTGATGGTTCAGACGCGCGGCCAACTCCGCCCGCTGCCTCACGCGCGCAGCACTTTCGGCGGCGCCGAAATCGCCGCGAGCTGCGCGGCAATCTGCGCGGCGACCCGCGCATTGTTCTCGACCAGCGTGATATTGGCGGCGAGCGACCTGCCCTTGGTGAGTTCAAAAATCCGCTGCAGCAGGAACGGCGTCAGCGCCTTACCGCCGATGTTTTTCTTCGTCGCCTCGGCCACCGCCTTGGCGATCTGCGTCTCGATCTCCACTGCCGGCAGCGCCGCCGCCTCGGGGATCGGATTAGCGATCAGCACGCCGCCGAGCCCGAGCGAAAACTGCAGGCTCAGCAGTTTGGCAATTTCGCCCGGCGTGTCGTAGCCACGATCGAGCTTAAAGCCGGAGGTGCGCGCCCAGAACGCCGGAAACTCTTCCGTGCCATAGCCAATGACCGGCACGCCCTTGGTTTCCAGCACCTCGAGCGTCTTGGCGATGTCGAGGATCGATTTGGCCCCGGCGCACACCACCGCGACCGGCGTCTTCGACAGTTCCTCAAGGTCGGCGGAAATGTCGAAAGTCGATTCCGCGCCGCGATGCACGCCGCCGATTCCGCCGGTAGCGAACACCTTTATGCCGGCCCAATGCGCCGCCATCATCGTGGTAGCGACAGTAGTGCCGGCAAGTTCGCCTGAGCCCAGCAATGCCGCGACATCCCGGCGGGAGGCCTTCGCTGCTTTGTGGCCCTCCACCGCCAGCCGCTCCAGATCCTCGCCCTCGACCCCGACCCGGAATTTGCCATCCATGATCGCGACCGTCGCCGGCACCGCGCCCTGCTTTGAAACCTCGGCCTCGACGTTCCGCGCCATTTCGAGGTTTTGGGGATAGGGCATGCCATGCGTGATGATCGTGGATTCGAGCGCCACCACCGGCCTTCCCGCCGCGATGGCGTCGTGCACGTTCGGGGCGACCGAAAGATAGGATTTGACGTTCACGACAACTGGTCCAGGGCTCGGTTTGGGCAACGGATCGATGATGTCGCCCGGCCCGGCCGGCAAGTCAATCAGGCGCGAGGACGACGGTCATCCGCGGCCAGGTGAAATTGCCCAAAACTGCGGCAGTTCAGTCCCTTGTCGCCCCTCGAAAATGCGAATAGATTTTCGCCAGAAACATCCAACCATGGATCACTTCACTGACCACGCTCAGCGTTGATCCGGCCCTGGCGCCGGTTCGATATCGGGCCCGCAACCGGGCGAGCATTGGTGGGTTGGCCGACGGCGCGATTCCGCGACGTATCTTCCGCGCAACTGCGATATCTGACGGCACGGCCGGAGCTTTGAGCTTCGGCCTTAGCTTTTTCGCGAGCGCGCATTCGAGCTTGGGACCGATACGCCGCCCGGCGCCGGTCTCCGGAAAACATGCCTACCGAAATCCAAAAGACTCGATGGAGCTGAAACGATGAAGAGATCGCTGATCCTGGCTGCCGGCGTCTTCGCGCTCGCCGCGCCGTTCACCACGGCCCTGGCGCTCGCCGACGATGCCAACGTGCTCAACCTCTATAACTGGTCGGATTACCGCGCCGACGACACCCTGACCAATTTCACCAAGGAAACCGGCATCAAGGTCGTCGAGGCCAACTATGACAGCAATGAAATGCTGGAAGGCAAGCTCGTCGCCGGTCACTCGGGCTATGACGTGGTCGTGCCCTCGGGCTTCTTCCTGCAGCACCAAATCCCGATCGGCCTCTACCAGAAACTCGATAAATCGAAGCTGCCGAACCTCGCCAACATGGACCCGACCATCATGAAGTCGGTGGCGACGTTCGATCCCGGCAACCAGTACGCCGTCGACTATATGTGGGGCACCACGGCGCTGGGCTACAACATCGACAAGGTGAAAGCGGCCCTCCCCAACGCGCCACTCAATAGCTGGGACCTGCTGTTCAAGCCCGAAAACGCCAAGGCGCTCGCAGGCTGCGGCATCACCGTGCTCGATGCACCATCGGAAGTCGTGGCAATCGCCCTCAACTATCTCGGCCTCGACGCCAACAGCGAAAAGCCGGACGACCTAAAGAAGGCCGAAGACCTGCTGACCTCGATTAAACCCTACATCCGCAAGTTCGACTCGTCGGGCTATATCGACGACCTCGCCAATGGCGACGCCTGCCTGTCGCTCGGCTATTCGGGGAACGTCTATATTGCAAAACACCGCGCCGAGGATGCCAAGAAGAACGTCAACATCGCCTACGTGATCCCCAAGGAGGGGACCATCGAATGGTTCGACATGCTGGCGATTCCGGCCGACGCGCCGCACCCTGAGAACGCGCTGAAATTCATCAACTACATCATGGAGCCCAAGGCCACCGCCGACATCTCCAACAACGAGTTCTACGCCAACGGCAACACGGCGGCCTTCGCCCTGACGGACAAGGCAATCACCGGCGATCCGAACATCTATCCGCCGGCCGATGTGCAGGCCAAGCTCGTGCCGTTGCAGTCGCATTCGCAGGATTTTACGCGGTTGTTGACCCGCGCCTGGACTCGGATAAAGACCGGCGATTGATGAAGGCTCGAAAGCCCCTCACCCGGCGCATTGCGCCACCCTCTCCCGCCCGCGGGAGAGGGGAAGAATTGGGCAGGGCCGCGCCATATCATCCCCTCTCCCGCATGCGGGAGAGGGTGCCGGCAGGCGGGTGAGGGCTCGACGCCACGCCGCGATCGAAGAGGAACGCCGTGCTCGATAAACCCGAAATCGCCGCCGATGCCCGCCCCTGGCGCGATCCAGAGGCGAAGCCCTTCGTCAAAATCCGCGACGTCACTAAGAAATTTGGCGACGTCGCCGCCGTCAACAATGTCTCGCTCGACATTTTTAAGGGCGAGCTGTTCTGCCTCCTCGGCGGCTCCGGCTCGGGGAAATCGACGCTGCTACGGATGCTCGCCGGCTTTGAGGATCTGACTGCCGGCACGATCGAGATCGACGGGCAGAACATGGCCAACGTGCCGCCCTATCAGCGGCCGGTGAACATGATGTTCCAGAGCTACGCGCTGTTCCCGCATATGACGGTGTGGAACAACATCGCCTATGGCCTGAAGCGCGATCACCTGAGCAAGCCGGATATCGACGCCCGCGTCGCCGAACTGCTGCATCTCGTCAAGCTCGAAGGCTATGAGCAGCGCAAGCCCAATCAGCTCTCCGGCGGCCAGCGGCAGCGCGTGGCTTTGGCCCGTTCGCTGGCCAAGCGCCCGAAACTGCTGCTGCTCGATGAACCGCTCGGCGCATTGGACAAGAAACTGCGCGAAGAGACGCAATACGAACTGGTGAAAATCCAGGAGACGACCGGCGTCACCTTCATCGTCGTTACCCACGACCAGGAAGAGGCGATGAGCCTCTCCACCCGCATCGGGGTGATGAACCAGGGCGAGATCGCCATGATCGGCGAGCCGCAGGATATTTACGAGTTTCCCAACTCGCGCTTCGTCGCCGGCTTCATCGGCTCGGTCAACATGTTCGAGGGCGTCGTCACCGAAGACGAGGACGACCACATCCGCATCCGCTCGGCCGAAGCTGGCTGCGACGTCTATGTGAGCCACGGCGTCGATTGCGCCCCCGACCAGATTTTGTGGTGGGCCATCCGGCCCGAAAAGATCACGCTGACCCGTGAAAAGCCCGAGGCCGAATTTCCCGATGCCAACATCACCCACGGCATGGTCGAGGACGTCGTCTATCTCGGCGATATGAGCGTCTTCCAGGTCGTGCTCGAAAGTGGCAAGCGGCTGCGCGTCACCAAGGCAAACTCGCTGCGCGGCGATCCGGAGGCGATCTCCTGGGACGAAGAGGTATGGGCGAGCTGGAGCGGCGCCGCGGGTTCGGTGCTGACGTCGTGACCGCCGAACTCGCCACCGCCGGCCTGCCCCGGCCCGTCTGGCGGCCCTGGGGATTTCTGCGCGAGCGGCTGACCATGATGGGGATCGGCGGCCGCTGGGCCGTCATCCTGCCGCCGCTGCTCTGGCTGCTGATTTTCTTCCTCATTCCGCTGATCGTGGTGATCAAGATCGCCTTCAGCGAAAGCGTCGTGGGGCAGCCGCCCTATATGCCGTTGCTGACCATCAGTCCCGAGGGCGATGTGCAGATGACCCTGCACCTCTCCAACTTCATCTTCCTCACGCAGGACCACCTCTATCTCGACGCCTATCTGAGCTCGCTCAAGATCGCCGCGATCTCGACCATCCTGGCGCTGCTCGTCGGCTACCCGATGGCCTATTTCATCGCCCGTTCCGGTGACCGTGCGCGCAACATTTTGCTGATGCTGGTCATCCTGCCGTTCTGGAGCTCGTTCCTGCTGCGCGTTTATGCCTGGATCGGCTTTTTGAAGAACAACGGCGTCATCGACAACACGCTCGAAGCGCTGGGCGTCCAGCATCTGATCGACGCGCTCAATGCGGCGCTTGCCCCGCTCGGCTGGGCGATACCGCCGCTACCCTGGGCCATGCTCTATACCGATTTCGGCGTCTATATCGGCATCGTCTATACCTACCTGCCGTTTATGATCCTGCCGCTCTACACCAACCTCGTGAAACTCGACGGCGCGCTGCTCGAAGCCTCGGCCGATCTCGGCGCAAAGCCGTTCCGCACCTTCCTCTCGGTGACGCTGCCGCTCTCCATGCCGGGCGTCATCGCCGGCTCGATGCTGGTGTTCATCCCGGCGATCGGCGAATACGTCATTCCGCAACTGCTCGGCGGCCCCTCGACACTGATGATCGGCCGCGTGCTCTGGGATGAGTTCTTCACCAACCGCGACTGGCCGACGGCTTCCGCCGTGGCCATTGCCATGCTGGTTGTCGTGGTCGTGCCGCTGATGATCCTGCAGCGCGCCCAGAACGCGGTGGTCGAACGATGAAGCGCGGCCTGTTCATCCCGATCGTCGCGACGCTCGGCTTCATTTTCCTTTACGCGCCGATCATCTCGCTCGTCGTCTTTTCGTTCAACGAAAGCAAGCTCGTCACCGTCTGGGGCGGCTTTTCGACCAAATGGTACGGCGAACTGTTCGCCAACCCGCAGGTGCTCGACGCCGGCCTCCTGTCACTGCGCGTCGCCGCGGCCAGCGCCACCATCGCGCTGATCCTCGGAACGCTTTGCGCCGTGGCGCTCTCCCGCTTCCGCCGCTTCCGCGGCAAGACGCTGCTCGGCGGCATGGTCTCGGCACCGCTGGTGATGCCCGACGTCATCACCGGCCTCAGCCTGCTCCTGTTGTTTGTCGCGATGGAAGAGGTTTTCGGCTGGCCGGCGGGCCGTGGCGAACTGACCATCATCATCGCCCATTCGACCTTCTGCATGGCCTATGTGACGGTCGTCGTCGCCTCGCGCCTGTCCGACCTCGACCAGTCGCTCGAGGAGGCCGCCCAGGATCTCGGCGCCATCCCCGCCCGCGTCTTCTTCGACATCACCCTGCCGATCATCGCCCCCGCGCTGATCTCGAGCTGGCTGTTGAGCTTTACCCTCTCGCTCGACGACCTCGTCATCGCCAGCTTCGTCTCCGGCCCCGGCTCATCCACCCTGCCCATGGTAATTTTCTCGAAAATAAAACTCGGCGTCTCCCCCGACGTCAACGCCCTCGCCAGCCTCATCATCGGCGTCGTGGCGCTCGGCGTCATCATCGCCACGATCATCCAGTTGCGCCGGCCGACGAAAAAGGCACCGGCTTAGCCTTTCCGCCGAGAGAAGCCGCAGCCTTGAAGACTGAGCATGAATGGACTAAGTTCAATGGACTTAGTCCAAGGAGTGGCCGATGCAGATCGTCAACATTCACGAGGCCAAGACACACCTGTCGCGCCTGATCGAGCGCGCGGCAAAGGGAGAATCCTTTATCATCGCCAAGTCTGGCAAGCCGATGGTGAAGGTCATCGCGGTTGATACACCGTCCGCAGCAGAGGCCCGCCGTGTCGGCTTCATGGCGGGACGGTTCTCTGTTCCGGGCGACTTCGATCGGATGGGCAATGACGAAATCGGAAAGCTCTTTGGCGGTGACGAATGAAGCTTCTGCTCGATACGCATCTGCTGCTTTGGGCGGCTGGTGCTCCGGAGAAGCTACCCGCCACCGCTCTCGCCGAGATTGAAAACACCGACAACGAGCTGTTGTTCAGCGCGGCAAGCCTCTGGGAAGTTGCCATCAAGCGCGGCCTCGGTCGCGCCGACTTCACCGTGGACCCGCGCCTGCTGCGTCGTGGTCTGCTGGACAACGGCTACGAAGAGCTACCCATCACCGGTGAGCATGCCGCCGCGGTGGACGGGCTCCCGCCGCTCCACAAAGACCCCTTTGATCGAATGCTGATCGCCCAATCCATCGTGGAGGGGGTCACGTTGCTGACGGTAGACGAATGCGTCGCTCAGTACCCCGCGCCCGTCCGGCAGCTATAGCGAAGCCCCAACCGGCCGCCCCGGAGGGGCCGCCTACTTCAACAGCCACTCATGCTCGGCAGCGTTGTGGAATTTCCACTCGCGGCGCGGACCGGCCATGACATTGAGGTAGTAGCTGTCGTAGCCTTGGACCGTCGCGACCGGATGATAGCCTTTTGGCACCAGTGTCACGTCGCCATCCTCCACCGCCATCGCCTCGTCGAGCGACCGGTCGTCGGTATAGACGCGCTGGAAGGCGAAACCCTGCGGGGGATTGAGGCGGTGGTAGTAGCTTTCCTCGAGCAGCGTTTCGCGCGGAAAGTCGTCGGTGTCGTGCTTGTGCGGCGGATAGGATGAGGTATTGCCGTTTGGCGTGATCACTTCGACCACCAGCAGCGAATGCGCCGGGTCGGTCTCAGGCAAAATGTTGGTGACGTGGCGGGTGTTGGAACCCTTGCCGCGCACGATCGGCGGATGCGTGCCGGGCGGGATCAGTCGCGGCGCATAGGTGTCGCGCTCGCCCGGCGACGAGCAGACTGCCAGCGTCACGTCGGTTGTGGCGTCGATCGACCAATGGCTGCCGGCCGGCACATAGACTGAAAACGGCTCGCCCTCGAACGGGTTCATGCGTTGCCCGATCTCGCCGAAATCATGCCGCCCCGTATGCGCCACCGCCTTACCGGAAACCAGCACGAGACAGACTTCGCGGTCATGCGTCTCGGCGGTCACCGAGTCGCCGGGGGCCAGCCGGTGCAGTTCGAAGCCGACATAGGTCCAGCCCGCCATTTGCGGCGTGACGTTGTGGACGAGGCCTTTCGTGCCAGACGGCCTAAGCCTGAGGCGGGACATTTTCGTCTCCCTTGTTCTCGACTGGCACTGTAGGAGCGGCGGCGGCCGCATCGGCCAGCGCCACATCCTTCGGGAACCGGATGAAAAAACTCCACACCGCATAGGCGGTGAAACCGACCGAAACGGCGATCCAGGTCGTGTCGTGGCCCCGAATTTCGAGCCCTGCCCAGACGGCGCAAACCACCGTCACCGCGACACGGCGCCACAGCGGCCGAAAAAACTGAACGTCGCGCTCTTTCATTGGCAAAGGCCACTCCTCCACGGTCTGGGAACAGACCTCCTCCTTCGACAAGCTCAGGATGACGTCTTGAGGCAAAGCCTTCCGTACGCCCTCATGGTGAGCTTGTCGAACCACGAGGGCGGGCCACCGAAGGAACTACGCCCCCGCCGGAAACCCCTGCGTCTCGACCGTATAGCCGGCCGCAGTCATCACCCGCATCAACTCCTTGTGCCCGACCTGCGCCATTTTGAGCGGCGGGTTCTTTTTCGGGTCCTGTTCCGCCTCGACGACGAACCACCCCTCATAGCCATAGTCGACAAATTTCTGGACGATCGCGCCGAAATCGAGCGAGCCGTCGCCCGGTACCGTGAACGCGCCGAGCGCCACCGCATCGAGGAACGACTGTTTCGTGCGGTCCAGCGCGTTGATCACCGGCATCCGCACGTCCTTCACATGCACATGGCTGATGCGGGCATGGTGATGATCGATGGCGCGCAGCACGTCACCGCCGCCGAACGCCAGATGCCCGGCATCGAGCAGCAGCGGAATGCCCGGCCCAGAATATTTCATGAAGGCGTCGAGCTCAGGCTCGGTCTGCACCACTGCACCCATATGGTGGTGGTAGGAAAGCGGCATGCCCTGCCCCGCGCACCATTCACCGAAGGCGGTGAGCTTTTTCGCATACGCCTTCATCTCGTCGTCCGACAGCACCGGCTTGGTCGCGAGCGGTTTCGAGCGATCACCCTGGATCGAGCGGCCAACTTCACCATAGACGATGCAGGGTGCATCGACCGCCTTGAACAGCTCGATCATCGGCTCGATGCGCGCCTGATTGGCGGCGAGTTCCTCATTGACCAGCGTGCCCGAAAACCAGCCGCCGCAGAGCGTCACATCGGCCGCCTTGAGGATCGGCAGCATGACCTTCGGATCATCCGGAAAGCGCCGGCCCTTTTCCATGCCGGTAAAGCCGGCCGAGCGCGACTGGCGCAGGCATTCCTCGAGCGACACATCGTCGCTCAACTCCACAAGGTCGTCGTTCCACCACGCGATGGGCGACATGCCCAGTTTGGCCTTCATGCTGTTGCTCCGAGTTCAAAATGTAGCCGTCGACGATCTCTAGACTCTGAGAACTGGGCTCCCCTCACCCTACCCTCTCCCCAAAGGGGCGAGGGGACGATGTGGCTCACCCCGCCTCCCCTCGCCCCTTTGGGGAGAGGTGGGTCCGGTAGGACCCGGTGAGGGGTAGCCCAGGGCGCTATCCGACGATCTGCGCCTTCAGCGCCTTTTCGTATTCCTTGCGCGCCTTCTTCACCTCGGCGCGTTCCGAGACTTCCGGCACCGCGACATCCCACCAGTGCCCGCCTGCATCGGTGGTGATCAAGGGATCGGTGTCGATAACGATGACGGTGGTTTTCGGCTCGCTGCGGCTCTTTTCGAGTGCAGCTTCGAGTTCGGCGATCGACTTCACTTTACCCGCCACCGCGCCCATCGAGGCGGCGTGCGCGACGAAATCGATCTGCGGCAGCACTTCGTGCCGCGTATCGACGAAGAGGTTGTTGAAATTGGCCCCGCCGGTCGCCATCTGCAGCCGGTTGATGCAGCCATAGCCGCCATTGTCGAGCAGCACGAGGGTGAGCTTCTTACCCAGCATCACGGCCGTCGACAGCTCCGAATTCATCATCATATAGCTGCCGTCGCCGACCATCACGACGACATCGGCATCCGGCCGCGCCAGCTTGACGCCGAGCCCACCGGCGATCTCGTAGCCCATGGTCGAAAAACCGTATTCGAGATGGTAGCTGCCGGGCGTCGTCGCCGGCCAGAGCTTGTGCAGTTCGCCCGGCAGGCCGCCCGCCGCGCAGACCAGAATGCAGTCCTCGCCGCGCGTCCGCGCCACCGCCCCGATCACCTGCGCGTCGGACGGCAGCAAGGCGTTGGTCGAGGCCATCACGGCATCGGCCGCCCTCAGCCACTCGGCCTTGCCCTTCTCCGCCGCTGCGACCCAGGCTTTTGGCGCGGTCCAGTGGCCAAGCGCCTTGTCGAGCGCTTCGAGGCCGACCTTGGCATCGGCCACGAGCGGCAGCGCACGATGCTTTGTGGCGTCGAACGGTTGCACATTGAGCCCGATGATTTTGAGGCCATCGTTCTTGAACAGCGCCCACGAGCCCGTGGTAAAGTCCTGGAGGCGTGTCCCGACGGCCAGCACGAGGTCCGCCTGCTCGGCCAGCGCGTTCGCCGCCGAAGTACCGGTGACGCCCACCGAGCCCATATTGAGCCGGTGGTCATTCGGCAGGCTGGATTTCGCCGCCTGCGTCTCCATCACGGGAATGTTGTGGGCTTCGGCGAACGCGCGCAGCGCCTCGGTCGCCTCCGAATAGAGCACGCCGCCACCGGCGACGATCACCGGCTTGTGCGAGGTCTGAAGTGCCGTGGCCGCTGCGGCGAATTCGTCGGCGTCCGGCATGATCCGGCGTGGCAGCCAGATGTGCTCGTCGAAGAAATGCTCGGGATAGTCATAGGCCTCGGCCTGCACGTCCTGGCAGAGGGCCAGCGTCACCGGCCCGCAATCGGCCGGATCGGTCAGCACGCGCATGGCGCGGTTGAGGGCCGTGATGATCTGTTCGGGCCGCGTGATGCGATCGAAATACCGCGACACCGGCTTGAACACGTCGTTGACCGACACCGTGCCGTCGGAAAAATTTTCGAGCTGCTGCAGCACCGGATC
>Ga0134128_10009171_pt1 | contig 11889 bp, 14 predicted proteins | sample KB31754_FD_96462 | JGI IMG/M metagenome (GOLD analysis project Ga0134128, IMG submission 96462) | Terrestrial soil microbial communities with excess Nitrogen fertilizer from Kellogg Biological Station, Michigan, USA - KB3-175-4 | ecosystem: Environmental > Terrestrial > Soil > Unclassified ...
GCGCGGCGGTGCCCGAGGCGCGCTGGCAGCCGGTCTTGCAGGTGGCAGCCGGCGAGACGCGCATTCTGCGCAGCACCCGCACCATGCTGGCGGCGACCAGCGGCCTGATCCTGCTGACCGTGCTGTTGAGCGTTACCGCCGCTTTGGCCACGCTGGCTACGGCGAGGCGGCGCGACTTCGCGCTGATGCGGGCGCTGGGCGGCGGCGAGGCGGCGGTGGTGACCAGCTTCGCCGGCGAGGCGGCGCTGCTCGGCCTGGCCGCCGCCGTGCCGGGCATCGCGCTCGGCGGGCTGGCGGCGGGCGCGATGAGCGAGGGGCTGTTCGGCCTCTGGCTGTGGCCCTCTCCGTCCGCCGCCGCCATCGCGGCCGGCCTGACCGTGGCGGTGGCCATGGTGGCGGCGCTGGTTCCCTGGCCCATTCTGCACGCCGCCACGCCGGCGGCGCTGTTGCGCGGAGAATGACCGTGAACCCCCACCCCGCCATCACCCTCGAAGAGGTCACGAAAACCTACGGCGCCGTCACGGCGCTGGACAAGGTGTCGCTCGAGGTCGCACCCGGCGAATGGCTGGCGCTGATGGGGCCGTCGGGATCAGGCAAGACCACGCTGGTGAACCTGATCGGCTGCCTCGACCGCCCCACCGCGGGCGCCGTCCGCATCTTTGACGGGCGCGGTGACGCCGGCGCCGGCACCGACACGCGCAGCCTGTCGCGCCGCGCCCTGACGCGCTTCCGCGCCGCGCACGTCGGCCTGGTGTTCCAGCAATTCCACCTCGTGCCCTATCTGACGGCGCTCGAGAACGTCATGCTGGCGCAATACTTCCACAGCCTCGCCGACGCCCCCGAAGCGCGCCGCTCGCTCGACGCCGTCGGCCTCGCCGCCCGCGCCGACCACCTGCCCTCGCAGCTCTCCGGCGGCGAGCAGCAGCGCGTCTGCATCGCCCGCGCCCTCATCAACGACCCCGCCATCATCCTCGCCGACGAACCCACCGGCAACCTCGACGAAGAAAACGAAGCCGCCGTCCTCGACCTCCTGCGCGCCGCCCACGCCGCGGGGCGCACCATCGTCATGGTCACCCACGACCCCGCCACCGCCGCCCTCGCCGGCCGCTGCGTCCACCTAAGGCATGGCCGGATCCTGGCGTCGCAGCAGGCGGGGGCGACCGTGGGTATTTAGGCCCCTGGCGCAAGACCGCCCGGTCGGGCGGGTCAGGCGCATACTGGGAGCGGAGGCGTCCCCCATGCCCACCTGCCTTCAGGTCGCGGATTTCTTTCTCTGGCGTGCCGGCGCCGAGGGGAATCAGGATGCGCCGGAGCTGCTCACCAACCTCAAGCTGCAGAAGCTGATGTACTACGCCCAGGGCTTTCATTTGGCGGTCCACGGTCGGCGGCTGTTTTGCGATGATGTCGAGGCGTGGCAGCACGGCCCCGTGGTGCCCGAGGTGTGGCGCAAGTTCCGCCACCTGGAGGCCCAGCCCATCCCCACCCCGGCGGATTACGATCGCCAGGCCTTCACGGCGGAGCAGACCGACCTCCTGGCCGATGTCTACGCGGTCTATGGCCAGTTTTCCGCCTGGAAGCTGCGCGACATGACCCACTGTGAGCCGCCCTGGAAGAGCACGCCGCAGGGCCGCGCCATTCCTGACGCCGTCATGGCGGACTACTTTCGCACGCTGGTCGTTGCGTGACGCTGCGCCGCCGCGACGCTCAAGGCAGAGGCAGACTCGCCGCGCCGCAGCCGGCGGAAGACACCAACCGCCTGACCCCGCATTTTTGCCTGGCGTACTTATCTCCCGCCCACCGCGTCTCCGATTGCGAGCAGGCGGAGCGGGCGGCGTTCGCCTGCAAGGTGGAGGAGATGTGCCGCCTCACCTGGGCCGAGCTGACGCTTGCACCGCGGCACGGCGCCGGCGGTGAGAAGATACGCCGCAGCGAGATTCGCGCGGCCATCCCCGCCGCCATCACCGACGACGTGGACCACTTCCTTGCTTTCCGGTTTGACGGCCTTAAGGCGATGGTCGGCTTCCGCCTGGGCCGCGTGTTCCATGTGGTGTGGCTGGACAGGGGCTTCAGCGTCTACAGGCACTGACAGTCACTGTGCGCGCGCGGCCCGCTCCAGGGAAAGTGCCCGGGGCCGGACTCGAACCGGCACGAGCCTTGCGGCCCTCGGGATTTTAAGTCCCGTGCGTCTACCAGTTTCGCCACCCGGGCATGGCCGCCTAAACAATTAGTTCACAACTACCGGCAGGCTGCAAGGTCGGGCGGCATTCAGGGAACCGTGCCGCGGGCCGATAGGGTGGATATGGAAGACATCGCCGGCACGCGGATCTGCGATCTGGGGCTGCGCATCGAGGGGTCGCCGCTGGAGGCGCCGGTGGCGCGGCTGTACCGCGAGCTGGAGCGGAAGGGGCTGGGGAAGTTCCGGCCGGGCTGCTACCTGAGCGATGAGTGGGGGTGTCCGTCGGGCGAGCCGGTGATCGGAATTCCGTTTTATCTGGCGGATGCGCGGCTGGCGCGCCTCGAGGCGGAGCGCAACGATCTCGAAACGCCGGCCGAGATCATGATGTACCTGCGGCATGAGGCCGGGCATGCCTTCAACTATGCCTACCGCCTGCACCGCACGCCGGAGTGGCGGGAGTTGTTCGGCCCCTACCGCCGTCCCTACCGCGATCATTACCGGCCGGTGGCGTTCTCCCGCGAGTACGTGCGCCACATCGCCGGCTGGTACGCGCAGAAACACCCGGATGAGGATTTCGCCGAGACCTTCGCGGTGTGGCTGACGCCGGGTTCGCGCTGGCGGCAGAAGTATCGCTGGTGGGGAGCGCTGCGCAAGCTGCAGTACGTGGCGCGCACCGCGCGCGCGCTGCGCGGTAAAGATCCGGCGCGGGCGCGTGGGCGCGCCGACCTCACCGTGGATGAAATGGAGCTGACGGTCGAGGAGTTCTACGCGCGCTCGCGGGCGGAACAGGCCAAGCTGCCTGAAGGCGCGTTAATGCTGGATACCGACCTGGCCGATATCTTTAATGTATCGCCCCGCCGCAGGCGGGGTGCGCGTCCGGCGGTGGAGTTGTTGCGCGAGCACCGCAAGACGGTGACCGACAAGGTGGCCTACTGGACCGGAGCCCAAAGGCCGCTGGTGAAGCAGTTGGTGGATGCCATGGAAACCAGGCTACAAGCCGGACATTTGCGGGCCGACCGCGCGCGCGAGGGCGAGCATGTGGCCGAGCTTTCCGCCTACGTCGCCGCGTTGGCGATTCATCGCCTGGGGCGGTAGAAACCAAGCATGGACGCCAAGCTCAAGATCGCGGTGTTGTATGACCGGTGGGAGGGGGAAGAAGAGCCCACCGCAAGCGCGGTCACGCGCCCATCAACGGATGCGCTGCCGCCCTGTGGCGAGCGGCGGAAGCGTCCGCGGCAGAAAGCGCGGACCAAAAAGCGGGACAAGCCGGATCACGAGGAAGTTTTCGAGGTGCTCGAGAAGCTGGGCCACAAGCCCTTCTACTACATCCTCGATGGCCGCGATTGCACCCTGTCCGGTCTGGCCAAGTGCGACGCCTACTTGTTTTTCAACCTGACCGAATCCTACGCCGGCGACGACACCAAGGACATGCACCTGGCGGCCTATCTGGAGCTGCTGGGACGGCCGTACACCGGCGCCGGGCCGCGGGCGCTGTGCCTGGCGCAGGACAAGTCGGTGGCCAAAAAGATGTTTGCCTTCCACGGCATCCAGACGCCGTTTTTCGCCGCCTGCTACAAAGGCAAACTGGAGCACGCCCACGACATCCGCTTCCCGCTGATCGTGAAGCCGACCAACGAGGACGGCTCCATCGGCATTGACGCCACCTCGGTGGTGACCAGCGTCAAGGAGCTGATGGAGCGCATCCATTACATCCACGAGAGCTTCGACGCGCCGGCGCTGATTGAGGAGTACATCGAAGGCCGCGAGATTTACGCCAGCATCATCGGCAACGGGACGCCCGAGGTGCTGCCCCTGATCGAGCTCGATCTGTCCCGGCTGCCGCAGGGAACGCCGCACATCGCCAGCAGCGAGGTGAAGTGGGACAAACAGACCGAGGCCTACAAGCTGACCAAATCGGCGCCGGCGGAGGATTTGAGCGAGACGGCGGCGCGTAATCTCGCCGACACGGCGCTCGCGACCTACCAGGCGCTGAAGCTGCGCGACTATGCCCGCATTGATATGCGTCTGACGGCGAAGGACGAAGTGTACGTGATCGAGGCCAACCCCAATCCCTGGCTGGCGAGCGGCGCGGAGTTCGCCATGGCGGCGCGGGAGGCCGGCCGAACCTACCCCCAAATGATCGGCGAAATCGTCAGCCTCGCCCAGGCCCGCGCCACCGACGCGGTGGCCCGCTAAGTCGAGATGCCCGCCGGAGTGCGGCGCGCGCACCGACGCGGCCGAACCGCTCAGGCACAGCCTGTCTTTGCCGGGGGCTGCGCCCCCGACGCCTCCCTACGGTCGGCTCCCCTCGGCCGCGACGGGATCGGCCGAGCAGAGCGGACAGCCCGCGTGCTCACGCCATGTATTTGATTCCATATGGTGCGGTGAACGTAAATGACAACATCCGGAGGCTTAGTGCCGCGCGGCGCAGGAAGGTGGAGGCGCGGGCGGCGGCGCTGATGGCCGAAGAGATGACCCTGCGCGAGCTGCGCAAGGCGCGCAAGCTGACGCAGGTTCGCATGGGCAGGGCGCTGGGCATCAAACAGGACAGCGTCTCGCGCCTGGAGCAGCGCAGCGACCTGCTGCTGTCCACACTACGGAAAACGGTGGAGGCGATGGGCGGCAACCTGTCCCTGGTGGCGGAGTTCCCCGACCGCCCCCCGGTGGTTCTGTCCGGCATCGCCGGAAACCGGCCGCCCCTCACACCCGACGGCCGCAAACATGCACGCGGGCAAACGTAGAAAACCGGCGTGCAGCGTGTAGGCTAAAAGTGTGAGCAAGCGTAATTGGATGTGGGCCGCGCTGGGCGTCGTCATCCTGCTGCTGGCAGTGGGGGACTGGGACGGCGCGGTGGGAACTGAACGGCATCAGGCGGTGCAGGCGCAGGCGGGTGGGACGGCAGCGGCGGCTGCGGCGACGGTGGATAAGGCCGACTACGATGCCCGCATGTTGGCGCTGGCCAACTTGCCGCCTCCGCCCAAGCCCAAGCCGACGCCTGTGGCCAAGGCGGGAAAGACGGCGCGGCACGGTCGCGGGAGCGCCGGGGTAGAGACACCGGCGGTGGCGAAGACGGCGGTCCGACGCCCGTCGCGGTGGCCGGTGCATACTGTCTATCCCTTGGCGGGGGCGGTGCTGCCGTTTCATCGCGTGGTGGCGTATTACGGCAACTTCTACTCGACCCAAATGGGCATTCTTGGGCAGTACCCCCAGGCCGAGGTGCTGACCCGTCTGCAGGCGGTCGAGGAGGAGTGGGCCAAGGCTGATCCCTCGACGCCGGTCATGCCGGCGCTCGACTACATCGCCGTCTCCGCCCAGGCGTCGCCGGGCAAGGACGGCAAGTACCGCCTGCGCATGCCCGACGATCAGCTCACCAAGGCGCTGGCCATGGCCAACGCCGCGCACGGCTTGCTGTTTCTCGATGTGCAGCCGGGCTGGAGCAGCCTGCGCGACGAGCTGCCGCGGCTTGAGCCCTTCATGAAGCTCCCCAACGTCGAGTTGGCGCTCGATCCGGAGTTCGCCCTGGTCGCCGGCAAACGCCCCGGCGCCTGGCGCGGCACCATGAACGCCGGCGAAATCAACTACGCCATCGAATGGCTGGCGGGCGTGGTCAAGGCCAACCACCTGGCGCCCAAGATCCTCGTCGTGCACCGCTTCACCCAGGCCATGGTCACCGGATACAAAGAGATCCGGCCGCTGCCCGAAGTGCAGATCGTTATGGACATGGACGGCTTCGGGTTGCCGTCGAACAAAACCGAGGCCTACCACGACTACCTCAACAAGGAGCCGGTGCAGTTCACCGGATTCAAGCTCTTCTACCACAACGATGTGAAGTGGGGGAAACGGCTGATGACGCCGGCGGAGATCATGGCCCTCTCGCCGCGTCCGATCTTCATCGTGTATCAGTAATTGGCGCGGGGGCCCCGGCCAGCTATGCTGGCCACCCCGCTTTCTCCGCCTTTCCAGCGTTGCCGGGCTGGGGTCCCCTGAGCCCCAGCCCGGCGCAACCGGCAGAGGCGGCAGGAGCCTCGCGCACGGCTTCGCCTCACCTTCCAGAAGTGGCCCGGCGCTACTCGGACCATCAGTAATTGGCGCGGGGGCCCCGGCCAGCTACGCTGGTCACCCCGCTTTCTCCGCCTTTCCAGTGCTGCCGGGCTGGGGTCCCCTGAGCCCCAGCCCGGCGCAACCCGCAAGGGCGGCAGGAGCCTCGCGCGCGGCTTCGCCTCTCGCGGCGACGGCCGAGTTGCCTCGCCGGAGGCAAGATCGAGGCCGAGAAATGGGGTTCCCTTCCAGGTCCCATATCGTCGCCGGGGAAAGACTTCTGCCTGCCGCTCCGCGCGGCCGATCCCGTCGCGGCCGAGGGGAGCCGACCGCAGGGAGGCGTCGGGGGCGCAAGCCCCCGGCAAAGACAGGCTGTGCCTGACCTTCCAGAAGTGGCCCGGCGCTACTCGGACCATTTTCTTTTGACCATGGTACGATTTGGCAATGGAGCAGATAGCCATCTCGAAGTTCAAGGCGACCTGCCTGGCGGTGCTCGAGCGGGTGCGGCAAACCGGGGAGCCGGTGTTGGTGACGCGCTTCGGCGCGCCGGTGGCGGAGATTGGCCCGGCGGGCCAGGGCAGGTTGCGCCGGCGAGAGGCGGGGCGGCTGGCGCATACCGGGCGGATCCTGGGCGACATTGTGACCCCGATCAGCCACGAAGAAGACTGGGAGGCGCTGCGGGGTGAAGCCGCCCGAAAGCGCGGCCCACGCGCCCGCGCGCATCGCCGGCCATGAAGCTGTTGCTCGACACCCACATCTGGCTTTGGCACGAACTGGAGCCGGAGCGTCTGGAGGCGAGAACCGCGCGGGTGCTGAGCGATCCCCGCCACGAGTTGTGGGTATCGCCGGTAAGCGCCTGGGAGCTCGTATTGCTGGTGGAAGGGAAGCGCCTGGAGCTCGATCGCGAAGTTCCGGCCTGGGTGGAGATGAGCCTGGCCGGGGAGCGTTACCGTCAGGCGCCGCTAACGATGGCAGTCGCCATGACTGCCGCACGTGTGCGGCTGGAGCATCGGGATCCTGCCGACCGGCTGCTGGCGGCCACCGCGGCACACTATGACATGAAGCTGGTTACCGCCGACCGCCGCCTGCTTGCCGGGCACGGCTTCGCCCTCTTCCGCTGATCGCCGCGGCTGGTACTTCCGGAGCGGGGAAGCTCGCGGGGGGTATACTCCCTCCATGAGCGGCGGAATCGCGGAGAATTTTCTTTCCTTTTCGGTGGCGCGGATGCGGGCCTCGCAGGGCGACATCCATCGCTGCCTGGAGCGGCTGAGCGAGGAGCAGATGGCCTACCGCGGCGGCGATCATGAGAACTCCGTCACCAACCTGCTGCTGCACCTGGCGGGCAACATTCGCCAGTGGGCGGTGCACGGGGTGGGCGGACAGCCCGACGTACGGCGGCGCGAGGAGGAGTTTGTCCTCGATCCGCACTGCAGCGGAGCCGAAGCGCGGGCGCGGTTTGACGCGGCCGTGGAGGAAGCCGCCGCGATCATCGCCGCCTGCCCGCCGTCGTTTCTCTCCGCGGTGATTGATCCTCAACCCAGCGGCAAAATGCGGAACCCGACCGTGCTCGAAGCCATCTACCGCGTGGTCGGGCATCTCGATCACCACGCCGGCCAGATCATTCTGCTCACCAAGCAGCTCACCCGCGGCGACCTGGATTTAAGCATCCCGCGGCCGCGGTAAGGACTAGCATAGGGCATGGCAACCGGGGCACAGGGAATGCCGGGGACGGCGCCGGACAGCAGCGACGCGGAGCGGTGCGCGCGGGTGCGCGCCGCGCTGCGGACGGCGGGATACAGCGACGAGGGCATCACGCGGACGCTGGGGGTGGATCACCTCAGCCAACTGCGGGAGCGGCGGCTGCCGGCGCTGCTGCGGCGCACCCGCGGCGGCTCGCCGGTGGAGACGCTGGCGCGGGCCTTCGTGCTGGGGCAGGAGGTCGAGGAGGCGGCCATGGCCGGCGCCGCCGGCCCCGCAGGCCTGGAAGACTGGGTGCAGCTGGGGCTGATCGCCCGCAGCGCGGGCGGGGTGCGGCCGGAGGTGCAGCTGCGCTGCTACCAGGGATGGGTGCTGGCCTACGACTTTGCCCGCCTGGGCGAGGGCGGACTGCGGCCCGACTACGTCATGGGGGTGTCGCCCAGCTCGCTGATGCTGGCCGCGCTGACGGTGCGGCGCGCGGTGGAGACGGGCCTCGACATGGGCAGCGGCTGCGGCATCCAGGCGATGCTGGCGGCGCGGCATTGCCGGCGGGTGGTGGGGGTGGACTGCAATCCGCGGGCGGTGGCCATGGCGCGCTTCAACGCCGTGTTCAACGGCGTGACCAACGTCGAGTTCCGGCTGGGGGATATGTTCGCGCCGGTCGCCGGCGAGACATTTGACCTGATCGTCAGCAACCCGCCGTTCATCATCTCGCCGGATTTCCGGCATATGTTTCTCAACAGCGGCTGGGAGAGCGATGATGCCAGCCGGCGGGTGGTGCAGGAGGCGCCGCGGTATCTGCGCCAGGGCGGCTACTGCGTGCTCAACGCCAACTGGGCGGTGGTGGAGGGGGAAGACTGGCGGGCGCGGCTGGCCGGCTGGTGCGCCGGCAGCGGCTGCGACGGGCTGGTCTTGCAGCAGGAGACGGCCGAGCCGGACCGCTATGCGGCGCTGCTGATTCAGACGGGCGAGGCGTCCGCCGAGGAGTTCGCGCGCGCTTTTGAACAATGGATGGATTACTACGCCGAGCGCCACCTGACCGGCATCGGCGCGGGGGTGGTGGTGTTGCGGCGGGAGAGCGGGCGCCCGAATTGGTTTGCCGTGGAGCCGGGGCCGGCGGATATCGCGGTGGCTTCGGGCGGCACGGTGGAGCAACTGTTCGCCCTGCGCGCCTGGCTGGCGGGGTCGGGAGATGCGGAGCTGCTGGAAGCGCGGCTGAAGCTGAGCGAGGATGTGCGCCTGGAGCAGTCGTGCGCCGCCGGGGACGGGGTATGGCGGCCGGTGGCCATGCGGCTGCACCGCACCGGGGGGTTGGGGTTCGTGGGGACGATTGACGGCCACGGGGCGGCATTGCTGGCCGGTTGCGACGGCACGCGCAGCGTGCGACAGCAGATTGCCACGCTGGCGGGGGCGCTGGAAACGACCAGCGAGGCCATTACTCCGGCCTCGCTGGCGATTATCCGGCGGCTGATCGAGCAGGGGTTTTTACAGCCTTGACGGGCGCGGGCCCCGGCGCGGCTGCGCCGTGCGCCCCGCTTATGCCCGCCCGGGCTGTGCGTCCCTAACCGATGGAGCCCTTGGTGCCGCCGCCCCCGACACCGATGGTGCCGCCGAAGTTGTATTCGATCTTGGCGAAGTTGAGCGAGACCGACTCCTGGGGAACATCGGCGGAGGAGGAGGTCTTGAAATTGTCAGCGACACGAGCTTTCTGCGTGCTCGAATCGCCCAGCTGGTAGGAGGAGATGACCACCTCGGCGAACTTGATCCAGATCTGGCTGGGAGCGCCGACGATGGAGAGCATGGCGCCCTGGATGAAGTACCCTTCGACGCACTTTTCGAACAACAGCGGCGAGTGGGAGCCCACTTTGGCGGTGAAGTTGAAGTCACTGAAGGTGACCTTGCCGGCGCCGGCGCCGGTACTCTGCGAGCCGATGTCGAGGACGTTGGAGACGCCCCAACTGAAGCTCTCCAACTCGATGCCGTTGAGGTTGCCGGTGGTGGCGATGCCGTCAATTTTCAGATAGGCCTGTAATGCCATGGGAGATTCTCCGTTCAGATCAAGGTCAGGGTGAGAAGAGCGGTGCCGTTGCCGCCGAGTTCGCGGTGGCGCTGTTGGGCGCGGTAGGCGCCGCGCGCGCCGAGATAGCGGCCGGTGCCGCCGATGATGGCGAATTCGCCGTCGCTGGCGGCGGCGGCGGAGGCGATGCCGCTGGCCACCAGGGTGCCATCGGGGAAGACCAGGGTGTGGAGTTCGAGGCTGCCGGGCGCGTCGGCGGCGGTTTTGCCCAGGGTGCCGAGGCGGTGGGCGGTGGCGTAGAATTCACCCACGCGCGCGCCGCCGGTGGGCGCGTCGAAGAGCTCGCCGCGGATCAACTGGCGCACGCCCTCGGTGGGCAGTTCGCCCTTGCGGAAATCGCGGGAGGTGATGCGCCATCCGCGTCCGTACAAAGTTTTTGTGGTGACACCCTGGCGCGCGGCGGCGCGCACGGGGAGCGGAGAGCGGGCGGAAACGGCGGCCACGCCGGCGGCGGCGCCGAGCAGCGCGGTTCCCCCGCGGAGCAATACCTCACGACGTCCTGTAGCCACGATCAGGTCCTCCCGGCGGCCGGGGGCCGCCTGTACGCGAGGATTACATCACTGGCACTACACAATGTCAATAGTGGGCGGCGGCCCCGGCGTGGCTTCGCCCCGCCTGTGGGTGGGGGGTGAGTCGCCTCCCGCCCGGACGGTTGGGAGGCGCGCCTTTGCTAGGGCGCGAGGAAGTCTTCGGTTATGTACAGGAGGCCGCCGGGGGAGACGGCGATGCCAATGCCGACTTGGGTGAAGTGGCGGTCGAGGATGTTGGCGCGGTGGTTGGGCTGGAAGGGGGGCTCGGCCATGAGCATGGCCTCGGCTTGAGCGATGGAAGAGGCCATGGCGACGTTTTCGCCGACACGCGACCAGGTGACGCCGGCCTGGTGCAGGCGGTCGCCAAGATTGAGACCATCGTCGCCGAGATGGGTGAGGCGGCCGGCGCGGGCCATCTCCTGAGAGTGACGCCGGGCCACCTCCGCCACCGCCGCGTTCCAGCGCAGGGGCGCGGCCCGACCGCCGGTTTCGGCGCGATAGTGGCGGTCGGCGCGGGCGTCATTGACCAGGGTGAGAGCCTCCTGCTGCCGGGCCGTAAGCACGGCGGCGGCGCTGAGCAAAATGCCCAGCGCCGCCGCCACGGCGAGCAGGCGGGCGGGTTGGCGAACGATTCCGGAATGGAGCCCGCGGATCACTCCATTCCAGAATACCCCGCCCACGATTTAATGCTGTTCGCGGTGGGTGGCGGCGATGCGTACGGGCGCCGTCGCCGCCTTGACGATCACCGTTCCGATCATGCCGTTGCGTTCGTGCTGGGTGCAGACGTAGCGGTAGACGCCGGGTTGATCGAAGGTTTTGGTGAAGCTCTGCCCGGAGAGCATGAAGGGGGAAGCGAAAGCGGCCGCGCCCACCGGCAGCGCGATGTCGGCCTGGCTGAGCGCCGCGTGGGGATCATCCACCACGGTGTGAAGGGTGGCGGAGGTGTTCTGCCAGGTGACCGCCTGGCCGGCCTTGATCTCGATGGTGGCGGGGACGAAGGCCATCTCGGTCATCGTGACCTTGGTGGTGGCCACGGCGACGTTGCTGACCGGGGTCATCACCGGCATGGGCGCGGGGGCGGTGGAAGCGGCGGCGATGAAGGCCTCGCCGGCATCCTCAGCGGTCATGGCCAGCGGCGGCACGGGGCCGGCCACGGTATCGGCGCCGGCGTACATCAGGTGGGCGACGGCCGTGCCGGTGACCCGGATGGTGGCCGCCAAACCCTTGGGGACGCGCGCCAGGGCGTGATCCACGAAGGCGTAGTCGCCCGGCATCTTCTCCTTGAGCTCGATGATGGCGGCGCTGCCGGGAGGCACGGTGGCGGTCTGCACGCCGACGGCGGGAGGGGTCTCGAGCGAGCCGTAGGCGTA
>Ga0134128_10009172_pt1 | contig 11889 bp, 11 predicted proteins | sample KB31754_FD_96462 | JGI IMG/M metagenome (GOLD analysis project Ga0134128, IMG submission 96462) | Terrestrial soil microbial communities with excess Nitrogen fertilizer from Kellogg Biological Station, Michigan, USA - KB3-175-4 | ecosystem: Environmental > Terrestrial > Soil > Unclassified ...
CGCGCTGTGGGAAGGCCGGCACGACGGCGAGTTCAAGCACGCCGAAGGCTCGATGGCCAAGCTCAAGGCCGGCGAGGTGGCCGTCAAGGTGACCGAGCAGGCGATCCAGATCTGCGGCGGCTATGGCTACATTCGCGACTTCCCGGTCGAGAAGTGGCACCGCGACGCCAAGATCTACACGCTCTTCGAAGGCACGAGCGAGATCCAGCGCCTGGTCATCTCGCGGGCGCTGGCGGCAAGCTAGCCGCAAGTGGCTCTCCCGTCTGCGCAGCTGCGGCGCGACGCCCGGATCGAGAAGCGGCGGCGGCGGATTGTCGATGCGGCGCTGAGCAACTTCGCCACGCGCGGCTACACGGTGACCTCAGTCGACGATGTCGTCTCGAAGGCGCGAGTCTCCAAGTCCGCGTTCTACGAGTTCTTTGAATCCAAGGAACATTGCTTCCGCGAGGTGCTTGCGGCGGAGGGCGGCTCCCTGATCCACGACGTCCTCACTGAGGCCGCGACCGGGCGCGACCATCACGAGCGGCTGCGGCTCGGCATCACGCGCTTCGTCCACGAATGCTTCGACCGCCCCGAGGTGGCGCGCCTGTTGATAGTCGAGTCCGTCGGCCTGAGCAAGGGCGTGGAGGTGGTGAGGTACGAGCTGCAGGCGCGGTTTGCGGACGCGGTGGGGGAGGAGGTCCGGCACGCCATGAGCCACGACGCCTTCTACGCCGACAAGGACCCGGCCGTATTCGGCCGCGCGGTGGTGGGCGCGGTCAGCGACGCCGTCGGCTACTTCCTGACCCACCCGGGGGTGGACGCCGACTCGCTGGCGGAGAGCCTCTGCCGGATCTTCGCCCCCTAGCTCAGCCGATCATCACCTGACCCAGGAGCGTGATCTGCGAGTCGTCCTGGATCCAGCGTTCGGTTCGGTCTTCTCGATAGACCCACACCGGGCCGGCGCTCATGCCGGCGGTCGGCACCAGGATGAGCTGCAGTGACGGCGGGGCGGCAGTGTTCGAGCCGCGCTCGCTGGGGCCGCCAGCCCAGGGGAGCGTGTGGTGGCAGTGGAGCGTCACGTTGGTGCTGGTGACTCCCCCGGAGTACTCGACGTTGAAATGCGGAGCCGAGGCGATGCAGTAAGGCCAGAGCAACCCGACATAAATCGTGGCCGGTTCAGGCGTCAACTCTGGCCAATAGGCCTTGGCGAGGGCAAATTCGTCCGGACACCCGCTCGCATGCCCCTCCTGCCAGGCCGCACAACGGACAAACGCGAGCGACGTGCTCGGCCCGATCGGCCCCCACACCGGCCCCCACACGTGACTTATCGCCGGGAACGCCAGGGACGTCACCACCCGGACTTTGAGAGCATGCGTGCCGATCGGCACGATGTCGTGCTCCGGCGGCGCGCCGGCGATGGTGGCGGCGAGCAGCAACAAAGCCAGGCCGAGCAGCAGAGTGAGCAGAGAAGCTGCGCCGACTGGAGCCGCCTGCTTGGCCCAGCCCGCGGTCTTGGCAATCATGGGTCCTTAGTGGCCGAACTATGCCGCGTCGGCAGCAATCGTCGCCAGGCCGATCAGCTTGGCGGAGACGAAGTCATCAGAACTCGAGAAAGATGACACCCGCCTGGGTGCGCAACGGGCAGTGTCAGCCGCTGATGTCACGATGCCGGCCACGTTGAGCTCACCTGCGGACGGTCCGATTATGCGCCGCCGCTAACGCCCAAGAGGGTTCTCAACCCATAGGTTGCGCGCCGTTGTCCCTCAAACAGCGAGAAGACGCACCGCCAGGAGAACGACGGCGACGGCGATGAGCGCAATGCCCGCGACCTGCTCGGATCGCTCCCTCAGGTTCTCGCTGATCCGGGCGCCGAGGCGGAGCCCGGTTTGAGCGGCGAGGCAGGCCTGGATGGCGACCCAGATGACCACCAGCGCGATCGGCAGCGCCAGCAGGCCGGCGCTGAAGCCCACGGTGAGCTCGTCCACGCTGATGCCGATCCCGAGGTCGACGACCGCCAGTCCTCGAGCTTGCGCAAGCAGGCGCAGCCGGCGGTCCGAGGCGGCCTCGTCGCCGCCTCTGAGGAGCAACACGCCCGCAACCACGAGGACCACGATTCCTGCGTAGCCGGCCCATCCGCCGATGTAGCTGCTGATGGCGTGACCGGCGAGCAGACCCAGGATCGGCATCCCGGCCTCGAAGGCGGTGAAGATCAGGGCGACCCGAAGTCGATGGCGCTCCTCGAGGCCCGCGACGCCGAGGGCTGCCGCCAGGGCGAACGTGTCCAGGGCGAGGGGGAGGAGGAGGCCGGCGGTGACCAGCGCTGGCGGCACGCCCGGAGCTTAACGGGCCTGGTTGCACATCGAACGCCCGTTTGGTAAAATCCAAGAGCGAACATGCGTACGCTAGGAACTCAGGTCAAGCTGCGGCGGCTGATCCGCGCCTTCGGCGAGGCTCACGGCCGCCTGGATTCGGAACCCGTCGAGCGCCGGCGGGTCGGATCGCTCGTGGACAGGCTCCTGGAGCTGACCGCGGATGTTCGGGACACCTGGCGCCGGGAAAGCCTGGCCAGGCCGCCGCTGCCGGCTCTGGACCGCTACTTCAAGGATTCGCTCCGAGACGCCGAGTTGGCGATCGCCGGGCTGAATCAGGCCGGCGCGGACCTCGAGCTCCTACGGGGCGACTTCGAGTCGGCCGCGCTGCCGCTCGAGGTGTTCCTGAGAGGCCTGGACGCCGAGCCGGCGCTGCAGCGCTCGGCGTAAGCAGTGAGAGACATCAGAGACACACGGACTGGGCCTACGCGGCGGGATTCGTCGACGGCGAGGGCTGCATTTCCATTTCGCGCAGCTTCGTCCCTAGTCGGAATCGGTTCCGGGAAATGAATCACCGCGAAACCGAGAAGTTCGTTCAGCGGGCTATGCCGTCGCCTCGCAAGATCAGCCGAGACAGGTTATCCAGAGCTTAAGGTCCGGGAAAGGGCTATTATCAGCAGCAACCAGGCTGGCCTCCGACCCGTCCAGGATGGCCCTCCCCGCCGTGGCGATCCCGTCCAGCGACAACCGCGGCAGATCTCGATCCCGACGCAACGCCAACAGATAACCGCTCAGGTCATTGACCGCCTCGGTGCGACGCCGAGCTGCAGCGATAACAGGAGCTCGTTGCAATCGCGCGAACTCATTCGTGGCAGCGCTCATCGTCACGCCGTTCCTCGGCATTCTCATGGTGCTGGCGCTCTGTCAGATCAAGAGTGGCAAGAGTCGCTTCGGAGTCACGCCCGCGCCGCTCGTTAGGCTCGGCGCGGGCTTTGGACTCGCGTTCTTCGTGTTTGCTGCGGTTTATCGTGAGCCCACTCAGGCAGGCCGGCGGCTCACCCAGCCCCCTTGCCCACCGCTTTCAGCAGCTGCCCGAGGGTGATCTTGCCCTCCGCGACGACGCGGTTGTCGACCAGAACCACGGGGACGCGCCAGTCGTATAGGTCGTGCAGCCGATCGTCGGCGTCGACGTCGGCGAGCTCCGGCTCATGGCCGAGAGAGCGCAGGTGGGCGAGCGCCTCGTCGCAGAGGGAGCAGCCTCGGCGGGTCACCAGGACCAGCCTCAAGGCTCAGCTCGGCAGCTTGAGGCTCTGCCCCACCTCGATCGTCGGGCCGTCCAGCCCGTTGGCCTGCTCGATGTCGTCGACACGGACCCGCACATCATCGTCCGGATAGTGCTCCGAGGCGATCGACCAGAGCGTGTCACCGGGCTGGACGACGACCGTCGTGTACCCGGGCGCGGCGCCGCCCCGAGCGGCCAGCGCAAACCCGAGGCTGAAGAGGCAAACGGCGGCGACTGCCGCCAACAGTCGCCGCACTGACGAATAGCTGCTGGCACGGGGTGCCCGCCAAGGTCTGATTCCGTGCCCGACAGCGTACATACGTTCGGCAAGGTTACCGAACGGCCGTTCGCCTGTCAAGTGGTCGAACAAAGGTTTGCGGTTGGAGTCCCGAAGTGCTAGCATGGCTTTCAGCGTCCCCCACCACGCTTTGGAGATGAACTTGAATTGACCGCACAACTGAGCGACCGGCAGACCAAGATCCTTGACTACATCCGCTATGTGACCAAGGTCCGCAACTACCCGCCGAGCGTGCGCGAGATCGGCGAGGCGGTTGGCCTGAGCTCCAGCTCGACCGTCCACAACCACCTGAACCAGCTCGAGCGCCGAGGCCTGATCAAGCGCGACCCGAGCAAGTCGCGGACCGTGCAGCTCGTCTCTGACATCGCCGTCTCCGAGGAGCGCCGCAACGCCGTCTCCGTGCCCATCGTGGGCAACGTCGCGGCCGGCAGCCCCATCCTGGCCGAGCAGAACATCGAGGACCACGTCCTCCTGTCGGCCGACATCGCCAAGGACGGTTTCTTCCTGCTTCGCGTGCGCGGCGACAGCATGATCAACGCGGGCATCCTGGACGACGACCTGGTCCTGGTCCGGCCCCAGCACGAGGCCAGCAACGGTTCCATCGTCGTGGCCCTGGTCGACGGAGACGCCACCGTCAAACGCTTCGAAAAGGCGGACGGCCACGTCAAGCTGATCGCCGAGAATCCGGCCTACGAGCCGATCGTCACCAGCAACGTCAGCCTGGTCGGCCAGGTTCGGGGTGTGATCAGGCTCTTCCGTTAGGCGGGACGCGCGCAGGGCGCGCTTCCGAGACCGTGTAAGTCATGAAGCGCCCTGCCACATGGCGGGGCGCCCAACCCCAGGCCAGGGTCCCCGACTCGACGTACTCCGTGCGCTCAACCCCGCCGATCTTGCGAAGCTCCGCCAGCACGCCCTCCCGCCCGTAGGGGACCAGGATCTCGAGCTCGACGGTGTCGCCGCGGCTTGCCCGGTCGATCTCGCGCAGAAGGTCGTCGAAACCTGTGCGCCTGACAGCTGAGATCGGCACCGCGCCGGGGTAGCGAGCCGTAAGGGCGGTGATCGCCCGGCGGCGGGTTGCCGGGCCCAGCAGGTCGACCTTGTTCAGGGCGACCACGCGCGGCTTGTCGACGGCATTGAGGTCCGCCAGCACTCGCTCGACCGTCGCCGCCTGCTCCTCGACGGCGGGCGAGCTGACGTCGAGGACCTGGATGACCAGGTCGGCCTCGGTGACCTCCTCCAGCGTCGCTCGGAAGGCGGCGACCAGGTCCGTCGGCAGCTTCTGGATGAAGCCGACCGTGTCGGTAAGCAGCAGCTCCCGGCCCGCGGGCAGCTCGAGCTTGCGCGTGGTCGGGTCGAGGGTGGCGAACAGGCGATGCTCGGCGCGCACGTCCGCGCCGGTGAGGGTGTTGAGAAGCGTCGACTTGCCGGCGTTGGTGTAGCCGACGATGGCGGCGGTCTCGAGCGCGGCACGCCGGCGGCCCGTCCGCTGCTGGTGCCGCTGGGTGCGCACCTGCTCTATCTCCCGGTCCAGGTCGCGCATGCGCTTGCGAATGCGCCGCCTCTCGACCTCGATCTGCTGCTCTCCGAAACCGCCGCGGGCCCCCACTCCCCCTCGCCGGCCGCCCACCTGGCGGTCGTAGGCGTAGGCGCCGATCAGGCGCGGCAGCAGGTGGTGGAGGCGCGCAGCCTCGACCTGCAGGCGGCCTTCATGGGTGCGCGCATGCTGGGCGAAGATCTCGAGGATGATCTCGGTCCGGTCGAGCACGCGAGCCTTCAGGGCCAGCTCGAGGTTGCGCTGCTGTCGCGGGCTCAGGTCTTCGTTGCAGATGACGACGTCGTACTCGCCCTCCAGCTTCATGTCCCGGAGGGTCTCCACCTTGCCCATCCCGATGAAGTGCGCCGGATCGACCTCGGAGCGCCGCTGCACGTCGGAGCCGACCACCTCGGCGCCGGCGGTGCGTGCCAGGTCAGCCAGCTCAACCATCTGCTCGCGCAGCGTCTCGTCGCTGGTCCCCGGAAGAAGGATCCCGACCAGGAAGGCCCGCTCGCGCGGGGTGCGGGTGGTGATCAGAGGCGGAGTTTCCTCATCCTTGCCATCGCCTGCTCGAGCCGAGCGTCAGGAGCCGTCACCGAGAGCCGGAAGTATCCCTCGCCGTGCGCGCCGAAACCGACGCCGGGCGTGATGTTGACGCCGACCTCGTCCAGCACATGCGAGGCGAAACCGATGGAGTCATATCCCTTCGGCACCGGCGCCCACACATAAAACGTCGCCCGCGACGGCTTGATGTTCCAGCCGATGCTGTTGAGTGTGTCGGCGACCAGGTGGTGCCGGCGCGCGTAGACCTCGTTCGCGGCTCGCGTCTCCTCTTCTCCGCCGTTCAGGGCTTCGACCGCCGCCCACTGCACCGCCTGGAAGATGCCGGAGTCGATGTTGGTCTTGAGCTGACCGATCAGGCCGACAAGATCGGCGCGGCCGCAAACCCACCCGACGCGCCAGCCGGTCATGTTGTAGGTCTTGGACAGGGAGTGAAACTCGAGCCCGATCTCCTTGGCGCCCGGGATCTCGAACAGGGTCAGCGGCTTGTAGCCGCCGAAGGCGATCTCCGAGTAGGGCGCGTCATGGCACAGGATGATGTCGTGGCGGGTGCAGAACTCGACAGCTCGTTCGAGAAACCCGCGGTCGGCGGTGGCGGCCGTCGGATTGTTGGGGTAGTTGAGCCACATGAGGCGGGCACGCCGGGCGACCTCGTCCGGAATCGCATCCAGATCAGGCAGCCACTGATTCGACTCCGTCAGCGGCATGACGTACGGATCCGCGCCGGCCATGATCGCCCCCGTCACGTAGACCGTGTAGCCGGGATCCGGAGCCAGCACGACATCGCCCGGATCCACCAGCGCGAGAGGCACGTGACTGATCCCATCTTTGGACCCGAGCGTCGGCAGGACTTCGCTGCCCGGGTCGAGCTCGACACCGGAGCGCTCGCTGTACCAGCGCGCGATCGACTCCCGCAGCTCGGCAAGCCCGAAGTACGAGGGGTAGCGGTGGTTGGCCGGATCGGAGGCCGTCTCCTGCAGCACGCTGACGATGCGCCCCGGCGTCGGCAGGTCTGGGTCGCCGATGCCGAGCGAGATCACATCGACGCCCGCGCGCTTTTTCTCCTGCACCTTGCGGTCGATCTCCGCGAACAGGTACGGCGGTATGCGCCCGAGACGCTTCGCACCGGCGACCGTCTTACTCATTCAGGTAGTTGAGGATACCGGGCATCGGATCGGGCCCCATCTCCAAAGAAGTCTCGAACCAGCGCACGCGAGCATCGTGCCGCCACCAGCGCAGCTGACGTCGCGCGTAGCGGCGGTTGGAGGCGGCCATCGCTCGTGGTAGCTCGACCAGCGAGAGCTCGCCGCGAATGTGCGCCAGCGCCTCGGCGTATCCGATACCGGAGAGCACGGCCGCCGTCGCAGGCACCCCGGCGTCCAGAGCATCCTGTGTCTCCGCGACCAGCCCCCGCGCCACCTGCTCCGCGCTGCGTCTGGCGAGGCGCTGGTCGATGATCTCGAGCGGTGCGGTCAATCCGACGCGGATCGCGCGCCATGGAGGCGGGGTCCGCGTCCGCAGGCGGCGCAGCGGCGGACCGGCCGCCTCGAGAATCTCGATGGCGCGGATCACGCGCACCGGATTGTGGAGATCCACGCCAGGGTCCTCATCCAGGGCAAGCAATCGAGCGCGCAGCTGGGACGCGTCGAGCGCCTGCAGCTCGCTCCGCAGATGTGGATTCGGGGGAATTCCCGTCAGGCTGAAGCCATCGCACAACGCGTCGACATAGAGCATCGTTCCGCCCTCGACGATCGGCACTCGGCCCCGGCTTGCGATGTCATCGATGGCCGCTCGCGCACCCGCCACGTACTCGGCTGCGTTGAAGCTGGCCGCCGGGTTGACGAAATCGATCATGTGGTAGGCCACCTCGCCGCGGTGCTTCGGGCTCGGCTTGTTGGTCGCGATGTCAAGGCGTTCGTAGACCTGGCGGGAGTCGGCGACCACGATCTCGCCGCCGAGCTTCTTGGCCAGGTCGAATGCAAGCTGCGACTTGCCGATCCCGGTCGGACCGACGATGACGGGGACTTTCGCGCTCAGTAGTTCCTGCGGAAATGTCGTGTGAGCTCCTGCCACTCGACCAGGAGCCGCGTCGGACGACCGTGCGGGCAGGTGATCGACTCCTCCGCGGTCTCGAGGTCGGCCAGGAGGTGGCGTTGCTCGGAAACATCGAGCACATCGCCGAACTTCACCGCGGAGTGGCAGGCGATTGCCGCCGCGGCCTTGTGGATCGCATCGTCGCCGCGGTTCTCGGCGAGGGCCGCGAGCGTCTCCTGGATCGCCGCGGTGGCGCGACCTGACGGCAGCTCGGCCGGGACCGCCGTGATGCGCAGGCTGCGAGGACCGAACTCTTCGTACTCGAGGCCCATGCTGGCGAGCTCTTCGCGATGGTTCGCCGCCGCGGCGATAAGCGCGGGGTCGACGTCGACCGCCTGCGGGATGAGCAGCGGCTGGCTGGCGCCGCGGTCGCCGCGAAGGCGCGCCAAGAGACGGTTGTAGAGGACGCGCTCGTGTGCCGCGTGCTGGTCCACGAGGACCAGGCCGTGAGGTCCTTCGGCGACCAGATAGCCAGGTCCGACCTGTCCGATGGGCCGCAGCACGGTCGCGGCGTGGCCGTTGGTAGGCGCCGGGGCGAGGGTTGCGGCCGCCTCCTGCACCGCCAGCAGAGGAGACGAGGCGAACGTCCCCACCGCCGCGATCTCGCCGGTCTCGGCCGGCCGGTAGCGAAACGGATCGCTGCCGTCGAGCGCCGCGCGGACCGCTCTCTGCAGCGCCCCGAAGACAGCGCCCTCGTCCCGAAAACGAACCTCCTTCTTGGCCGGATGGACATTGACGTCGACGAGCTCGGGGTCGATCGCGATGTCGAGCACTGCGACGGGATGGCGACCGCGCTCGAGGCGGCCCTGGTAGCACTCCTCGAGCGCGTACACGAGCGAGCGAGCACTGATCGGCCTGCCGTTGACCGCCAGCACCATGCCGTCGCGGCTGCCCCGGCTGAGGCGAGGCTGGCTGACCATGCCTGTCACGAACGGCGGGCCCACGAGCTCGAGCATCTCCGCCGCCACCGGGGTTCCGTACACCGCGCCGATCGCTCGTCTGCGATCGCCGTCGCCGGCTGTGCTGACGGCCGCCCGGCTGTCGATCGTCAGGTGAAAACGCACGTGCGGATGGAGCAAAGCGAAACCCGCCACCACGTCCTTGATGGCGGCCACCTCCGTGGCGTCGCTCTTAAGGAACTTCAGCCGTGCCGGTACATTCGCGAACAGGTCGCGGACCTCGATGACCACCCCCGGAAGCAGCGGACCTCCTCCCTGCTCCACGACCTCACCCGCCCGAATTCGCACCGTGGCCCCGCCACTCGAGCAGTCGACTTCCGCGACGGCGGCAATGCTCGCGAGGGCCTCGCCCCGAAATCCAAACGACTGAATTACAGCCAGGTCGGCGAGCGATGTCAGCTTGCTCGTGGTGTGGCGCACGAAGGCAATCGCAAGCTCGCCGGCCGGTATGCCGGCGCCGTCGTCGCTGACGCGGATTGACGTCTTTCCCGCTCCGCGAACATCGACGTTGATTCGATGCGCGCCGGCGTCGAGAGCATTCTCGATCAGCTCTTTGACGACCGAGGCCGGTCGCTCGATGACCTCACCGGCGGCGATCGCGTCGGCCACCTCGGCTGCCAGGAGCTGGATCAATTGCGGCTGAGCCTCTCCCGGAGCTGATACAGCTTCTGCAGGGCCTCCAACGGGCTGAGCGCGCTGGGATCGATCTCCTCCAGCTCCTTTCGGATCGGATCCGCTGCCATCTCGATTGGCAGCCCGAGCTGGACCTCCGGCGGCTCGAGAGGGCGTTGCCGCTCGAGCTCACCGAGCACGTTCCGCGCCCGCGCGATAACGCCGGACGGTAGCCCGGCCAGCGCCGCGACGTGGATCCCGTAGGAGCGGTCCGCTCCTCCCGGAACCACGCGATGCAGGAACTTGACGGTGTCGCCTTCCTCGAGGACCTCGACGCGCTGGTTGCGCACGCGCGGCAGCCGCTCCGCCAGCGCGGTCAGCTCGTGGTAGTGAGTCGCAAACAGCGTGCGGCATCCGAGCTTTGGCGAGTCGTGAAGGTGCTCGACGACGGCTTGCGCGATCGAGAGGCCGTCGTAGGTCGAGGTCCCCCTCCCCACCTCGTCCAGGATCACAAGCGACGACCTGGTCGCGTGATTGAGGATGTACGCGGTCTCCGTCATCTCCACCATGAACGTGGACATGCCGGCGCTGATGTCGTCGTGAGCGCCGACGCGAGTGAACACGCGGTCGACGAGCCCGATCACCGCATGCTCGGCGGGTACGAAGCTCCCACACTGCGCGAGCAGGACGATCATCGCCGCCTGCCGCAGGTAGGTCGATTTGCCCGCCATGTTGGGACCGGTCAGGATGACGATCTGCGCGGTTTGTGGATCGAGGTCCAGGTCGTTGGCGACGAAAACGCCGTCCGGCAAGCCCTGCTCGACGAGCGGATGCCTGCCTCCCGTGATGGTGAGCGCCAGGCCGGCGTTGACCTCAGGCCGGCGCCAACCGTGCTCGGCCGCGGCCGAGGCCAGGCTGACGAGCGCGTCGGCCATGCCGATGGCCTGGGCGCTGGCCCGGAGCCGCGGAGCGAACTCCGCTACCCTGGCGCCGAGGTCGTGGAGGATCTCGAGCTCGCGCGCGGTGATCCGCTCCTGCGCGCTCAGGACAACAGCTTCCTTCTCCTTCAGCTCAGGCGTGATGTACCGCTCGCCGCTCGTCAATGTCTGCTTGCGGACGTACTCCTCGGGCAGCCTGGCCTTGTTGGCGTTGCTGATCTCGATGTAGTAGCCGAACACTTTGTTGAATCCGACCTTGAGGTTGCGGATGCCGCTCCGGCGGCGCTCCGCCGCCTCCAGCCGTGCGATCCACTCGCGCGCCGCTCGGGAGCCCTCGGAGATGGAATCGAGGTCGGCGTCATAGCCGTCGCGGATCACCCCTCCGTCCCGGAAGATGACCGGCGGGTCTTCAACGAGGGCGCGAGCAAGCAGCTCGGCGAGCTCCGGCGCTCCGGTCACCTCGCCCGCGAGCTGGCGGGTCACCAGCGCGGCGCACTCGGCGAGCGCCCCTTCTACAGCTGGGATCGCCTCCAGGGAGCGCCGCAGTATCACCAGCTCTCGCGCCGAGGCGTGTCCCTGCGAAGCCCTCGCCAGGAGTCGCTCCAGATCCCCCACCGGCCGCAGCACGGCGTGCAAGCTCTCCCGCAGGTCGCGGCTGCCGGCCAGCTCGGCGACAGCCGCCAACCTGAGCTCGATCGATTCCGCGTCCCGGAGGGGCGCCCCGAGCCAGGCGCGCAGCTGGCGCGCTCCGATCGGTGTGCACGTGCGATCGATCAGCTGGACGAGCGCGGGAAGCTCGAGATTGCGCACGGTGGCCGCGTCGAGCGGCATCGTCGTCTCAGGCGAGTACGTCCGCACCGTGAACGCGCCTGGGACCACGCGCGTCTGGTTCTGCCTGAGGTAGTCGAGGATCACTCCGGCCGCCCCGACCGCGAGCGGAGCGTCCGCCGCCCCGACGGCGGCCGGATAGGCGATCCCCAACAGGTCTTTGAGACGCTGCTGGCCGCGTACAGGGTCGAATCGGTACTCCTCGATCTCCGGCGGCGTCAGAAGCTCGGCGGGTGCGAGACGCTCCAGCTCCGATTGGAGCCGGTCTTTCGGCAGCTGGCACAGGAGGAGTTCGCCGGTCGAGACCTCGCAAGCGGCGAGACCCGACTCCAGACCCTTCGTCCACGCGGCCACCAGGTAGTTGGGACTTGACGCCTCGAGGTACGCCTCCTCGACCACAGTGCCCGGGGTGAGGATGCGCGTGACATCTCGTTTGACAATCTTGTTCTTGGTCGCCGCTTCGACCTGGTCGCAGATGACGACCTTGTGGCC
>Ga0134128_10009174_pt1 | contig 11887 bp, 9 predicted proteins | sample KB31754_FD_96462 | JGI IMG/M metagenome (GOLD analysis project Ga0134128, IMG submission 96462) | Terrestrial soil microbial communities with excess Nitrogen fertilizer from Kellogg Biological Station, Michigan, USA - KB3-175-4 | ecosystem: Environmental > Terrestrial > Soil > Unclassified ...
GCACTCCGGCGGCGAGCGCGGCGCGAGCCGCGAGGAGTTTTACTCCCATGCCGCCCGCCCGGTACGGAGGCGGGCCGACCGCCGGTACCTCGCAGACCGCGAGCACTGAGCTGGCATCGGCGGCGTCGGCGAGCACACCCGGAGCACCGGTAAGCAGCAGCAGCACGGTCGCGTGCATCGCGGCCGCCACGGCAGCGGCGATCTGATCGGCATCGGCGTTGACCGGCGTCTGATCGCCGGCCAGCACGGGCGGGCAGATGACCGGCAGGAAGCCGGCGTCGAGCAGGCACCGCAGCAGCGTGGTGCGGACTTCGGTGATCCGGCCGCTGTGGTCGCCGCGCCTGACGATCTGGCGGCCGTCGGAGACGGTACGCCTGGCGCTCCGCCGCGAGGCCCGCACCAGCCCTCCGTCGATGCCGGTCAGCCCTACCGCCGGCGCGCCTGCCGCCAGCAGCGCGGTGACGAGCCTGGGCTGCACCGCTCCGGCCAGGGCGAGCGTCACCACCTCAAGGGTGCTGTCGTCGGTGATCCTGGCGGACAGCCCGTCAGGCGACGTCATCGACCGCATGGGAACGCCGAGCCTGGCGGCCAGGCGATCGATTTCGGTCGAGCCGCCATGCACGATGATCACCTGCTGGCCGCTGCGGAAGACTTCGGCGACATCGGCGCTGAACGCGTCCATGTCGCCTGCTGCCCGGCCGCCGTACTTGACCACCATCACCTCACGTGCTGTTACGTCACCCACCGCATTCCTCAGTTCGGATGCAGGCCCGGAAATTCGAGGCCGAGCCGTTCCGGCCATCCGAGCCTGATGTTGAGGCACTGCACCGCCGCTCCGGCCGCGCCCTTGACCAGGTTGTCGAGCGCGGCGATCACGACGAGGCGCTGATCGCCTGGCTCGACCGCGAATCCCACATCGCAGAAGTTGGAGCCGAGCAGGATCTTCGGCTCAGGGAACCGGTAGCTGCCGCGGCGATGGGCGACGATCCGGACGAACGGCTCGTCCTTGTAGGCCCGCCGATAGGCCTGCCGCACCTGCGTCTCCCCGATCCCGGACGCCAGCGTGCCGTGACAGAGCAGCTGAACGCCGCGCACCGCCTCCACGCCGGTGGCCGACATCCGTACCTCAAGACCCGTTTCCTGGGCGATCTCGGCCTGGTGCCGGTGCGAGGTCGGCGCGAAGACGCGCATCGCGCCGCTGCGCTCGGCGTGCAGGTTGGTCTCGCCAGTTCCGGCGCCCGCACCGCTAGAACCCGATCTCGCGTCGATTTCGACCGGCCCGTCGAGCAGTTCTGCCAGCGGCGCGAGCGCCAGGATGCCGGCGGTGGCCATGCAGCCGGGCACGCTGATCAGGTCGGCGTCACCGAGCTCAGCCCGGTAGCGCTCGGCTAGCCCCGGCACGAAGGCACCGATCAAATCGGGCGCGCTATGCGGCACGCCGTAGTACCTGGCGTAGACGGCCGGGTCACGGAGCCTGAAGTCGGCCGACAGATCAATGATGTGCTTCGCCGAGCCGAGCAGAGAAGGCAGTCGGTCCATGGTCTGCCGGTGCGGCATTGCCAGCAGCAGCACATCGGTCTCGCCGGCTTCGTCGGGCGCGACGAACGCGAGATCGGAAACGCCGCGCAGGTTCGGGTGGGCCGTGTCGATCCGGCGACCGGCCAGCCGGGTCGAGGTCGCGGTCGCGACCTCGACCCGCGGATGGCCAAGCAGCAGCCGCAGCAGTTCGCCGCCCACGTAACCGGTGCCGCCGACGACGGTCGCCCGGAGCGCTCGCCCGCTCATTGGCTTACCCGGCTGATCAGCAACTCGACGATGCGGTCGGCCACGTCGATCTGGTCACCCATGGCCTGCTGGAAGCCGGAGAACTCCACCCGGTGGTTGACCTCGAGCACCAGCAGGTCGCCGGCCTCATCCTCGACCAGGTCGACGGCGGCGATCTCGGCGCCGACGGCGGCCGCGGCCTCGATCGCGAGCTTGGCCAGCTCAGGAGTCTGGGGACAGGGCTTGCTGACCGCGCCGCGCGCGACGTTGGTTCTCATGTCGTCGGCGATCCGGTAGATCGCCCCGAGCAACTCCCCGTCCAGCACGATCGCGCGGATGTCCCGGCCGGGCTTGGCGACCAGTTCTTGCACATAGACCAGGTGCGAATGCGGGCCGGGGAGCGCAGCCACGTATTCGAACACGTCGCGAGCCATCGCAGCGTCGCGAAGCTCGACGATCAGGCGTCCCCACGACCCGACGAGCGGCTTGATTAATGCCGGATAGCCGATCTCCTCAAGCGCGGCGAGCCCGGCCGGAGGAGTCAGCGCGAGCGCGGTGCGCGGGACCGGCAGCCCGGCGGCGGCGAGCGCGAGCGAGGTACGCCATTTGTCACCGCACACGTCGACGCAGGCCGAATGGTTCAGTACTAAAGCACCGCCCGCTTCCAGTGCCTTGGCCGCGTAGGCGGCGCGGACCTGGCCGATCTCTCTGTTCAGCACGCATCGCCATGGGAACCGTCCTGGGCTCACCAGCGGGAAGAACAGCCGCCTGCTGTCTATCCAGGAATGACTGATTCCTCGCCGGTCAAGTGCGTCAAGTAGCCTGCGCTCGTCGGCCCGGACCGAAGAGCCAAGCACCGCGATAGCAGCGTCGCCCTGGCTCATTCCCCCCAGTCCTCTTCCACCTCGGGCGCCAGCGCGAGCGTGACCGGGTCGAGCGTGAGTATCTCCAGTTCGCTGCGGCAGTCGGAGCACTCGAGTATTTCGCTCAGGCGCGATTGGGCCGGGATAGGGACCTCGATGTCGCAGACGGGGCAGCTGATCATGATGCACTCCAGGCGAGCGGTTGCGATTCCAGTGCGGCGCGCACACGAGCCGCGATGCCTTCCGCATGCAGCCCATGGCGCTTGAGGATCTCTTCTTGCGGCCCGACACCGGGTGCGAGCACGTCAGGCAGGCCGATACGCAGCACCCGGCGCGGCGCGAACTCGGCCAGCACCTCGGCGACCAGGCCGCCGAGGCCGCCCGTGGTGCGGTGTTCCTCTACCGTCACGACCAGCGCCGCCGTCGCGGCGCAGTCAAGCAGGGTGGCCTGATCGAAGGGGCACAGCGTGTGTGCGTTCAGCACGGTGGCGCCGACGCCCCAGCTGGCCAGCAGGTCCGCCGCTTCCAGCCCGGCCAGCACGGGATGCGGCCCGCAGCACACGATCACGGTGTCTTCGCCCTCGCGCAGTCGCTGGACCTGTCCGATCACGGCCGGCTCGGTGCCCTCGGGGAGCGGCGCCGTCGCCTTCCGGCCAAGGCGCACGTAGAGCGGGCCGCCGATCGCGGCGCTCTGCTCGACGACACTGGCGGTGGCGCTCGCATCGGCGGGTACCACGACGGCCATGCCGGGCAGCGCCCGCATCACCGCCAGGTCTTCCAGCGCGAAATGGGTGAACCCGAGATGCCCGGCAGCGACCCCGCCGTGGGTCGCGAATATCCGCACCGGCAGCTCGTTGTAGGCAATGTTGATCTTGACCGATTCAAGGGCGCGAGTGCTGGCGAACGTCGACATGGTGTTCACGAACGGCACCCAGCCGGCGCGGGCCATCGCCGCGGCGGCCGCCATCGCGGTGTGCTCGGCGATGCCAAGGTCGAGGTAGCGGCCGGCGGCCGGGCCGAAGTCAGTCCCGGTGAACAAGCCGGTGTCGGTATCCACGCAGACCACCCTCGGGTCCGCCGCCATCAAGGTGACCAGACGGTCGCGGTACACGTGCCTGGCCGCGGTCGCCCGGCTCGCCGGCCCCCCAGGCGTGCCGCTCACGATTGCCTCCTGATGTGAGCGGCGAGGGCGGCGCGCGCCCGGCCGTGCTGGCGTTCGCTGAGCGTCGCGTAGTGGCTGGCGACCTGCCCGGCGATGAACCCGACGCCGTAGCCCTTCTGGGTGTGCGCGATCAGCACGCTTGGCCGGCCAGGCTGCCATGGCACCCCGGCCAGCGCATCAGCCAGGGCCGCCTGGTCGTGCCCGTCGCACTCGCGCACGCTCCAGCCGAAGGCGCTCCAGCGGTCGGCCAGCGCACCCGGCGCGCCCAGGTCGGCGACGCGGCCGCCGAGTTGGAGGCCATTCGCATCCACGATTGCGGTGAGGGCGTCGCTGCGCTGGGCGGCCGCGCAGCCTGCCGCTTCCCAGCAGGAGCCTTCCTGCAACTCGCCGTCGCCGGTGAGCACGAACACGCGCCGGGGCTGGCCGCCCAGTCGAGCGGCCAGCGCGAAGCCGAGGCCAAGAGCGAGACCATGGCCAAGTGATCCGGTCGGCATCTCTACCCCGGGCACGGCCCGCATCGGGTGTCCGGCCAGGCGGCTGCCGGTCGCGCCGAAGCTGTCCAGCTCCTCGGCGGGCAGGAATCCTCGCTCCGCGAGCACCGCGTAAAGTGCGAGCGCCGCGTGGCCCTTGCTGAGCAGGAAGATATCCCGGTCGGGGTGGCCGGCATCTTGAGTATCGAGGCGAAGAACGCCGAAATAGAGCACGGAGAGGATGTCCACGACGGAGAGCGAGCCGCCGAGGTGGCCCCCTTCATCGCCGCCGCACATGTCGATGATGCGTCCGCGCAGCCGGTCGGCGATCTCGCGCAGGCTGCTCGCGCCAGGATCGGCCCTGGTCAAGGTCGCGTTCACTGCTTCGCCCGGGCGAGGTTCCCGACGACATCCAGGTGCCGCCAGACCTTCTCGAATCCTGCCGCGTACTGCTGCAGCGTGTCGTGCGCGGCCGGGTTGAGGTGCCGCTTCTGCAACGTCAGCGAGTCGGCGATGATTTCTCGAGTTACCGGACAGTCTTGGGCGGGCGCAGGCTCGGCGGCGGCCCACGGGTAACCCCGGCCGAAGCCGATTCGCTCGGTGAAGACCCGCTGGTCGGGCAGCGGCATGAGCTGGTACCTGGACATCGGCACGCCTTCGGCGCGCAGCAGCCTGCGCAGGGCGTCGCGCATCGCGGCCGGGTTCACCCCGGCGAGGCCGGCCGCCTCCGGATCGAACCGAAGCCGCAGGATATGCCAGGCGTGCGCGGTGTCCGGCCGGGTCGCGGGAACCCGCAAACCGGGAAGTTCGCTGAGCCGGTCACAGAACGCCGTCACGGCCTTGTGCCGGGCCGCGACGTCGGCGTCGAATCGGTCGAGCTGTGACAGGGTGAACGCGGCCTGCACCGCGCTGAGCTTGGCATTCCAGCCCAGGTGATGGGAGATATAGGCCCGGTCCTTGCCCGGCTCGATCACCTCGCCGAACTGGCGGGCCATCCTGGCATAGGCCGCCAGCTTGGCATCGTCGGTCGTGATCAGTCCGCCCTCGCCGCAGGTCGGCAGGTTCTTGGTGACCTGCAGGCTGAACGAGGCCAGGTTGCCGAGCGAGCCGGCCTGGCGGCCGTGGTAGCTGGCTCCTTGCGCCTGCGCCGCGTCTTCGATCACCGCCAGGCCGTGCCTGTCCGCGATCTGCCTGATCGCGTCCATGTCGGCGACCTGGCCGTGCAGGTGAACGGGCATGATCGCGGCCGTGCGCGGGGTTACCGCCGCCTCGATCGCGGCCGGGTCGATGGTGAAGTAAACCGGATCGACGTCGGCGAATACCGGCACTGCCATCTGGTGCACCGGCGCCAGGCCGGTGGCGATGAACGACAGCGCCGGGACGATCACCTCGTCGCCCGGGCCGATCCCGAGCGCGGCCAGGCACAAGGCAAGGGAAACCGTGCCGTTGGAGGTGGCGACGCAGTAGCTGGTGCCGCATCGCTGCGCCCAGCGGCGCTCCAACTCGCTCACCGGCGTGTCACCGTCGGTGTCCGATACCAGCGGCCCGTCGAGCGCGGCCATGACCGCGGCTCGGTCCTCCTCGGTGATGACCGGCCAGGCCGTGCCGCGCCTAGGGTCCGATACCGCCCGCTGGCCGCCGAAGACGGCGAGCCGGCCTGGGTCTCCGCCGCGTTCCTGGCGGGCCCGTGACGCCGCTGTCTGATCTCCGGTCGTACTCACATCAGCTCCACCGCTTCATCGAGGCTGGCTAGCGCGAGGTCGTAGCGGTGCCGCAGGGCAGCCGCATGCCTGGTCAAGTCGCGTGCGCACGCGGCCGGGTCAGCCAGCCCGTGCGCGGCGGTCATCCGCAGCCCGGTCCAGGCGTTCGCCGTGGCCTCGACCAGGCGCGCGGCCTCTCGCAGGCACGTGGCGGGCTGACCGGGCTCGGTGCCGAAACGGCGAAGTAGTTCGGCGTGCAAGCTGGCCTGCGCCTGCATGCCCCAGCCGAACGGGTAGGTCTCCGCGAGGAGCCGGCCGTCGCCGCTGGCGCAGGCGTCGAGCAGTGCCGCCAGGAAACGGCCGAGCCCGTCCAGGCCGGTCCAGTCGAGCCCGGAACCGGCGCGGAAGGCCGCCAGGTTCGAGGCGAGCACGGTCCGCAGCATCGCCCGGTCAAGTACCGGGAACGGCTCTTCGATCTTGACCGTCATGAACCGGCGGTCAATCCTGGCATCGCTGAAGAACACGTCCTGGACGTCCGCCGGGTTACCTGAGCTCCAGGCCCTGACGAAGTCGGCGACCGGGATCGAACCACGGAACGCCGGCGGCATCGCATCGCTGACGTAAATCAGGCCCAGCTCAAGGTCGACACCGAAGACCACGATCAAGTGAGCCGCGTGCACATCGCCGAAGGCGGGCCGAAACGGCAGGTAGTAGTTGTCGACGGCGGCAATGACCAGATGGTCCTCGTCGAGTACGGCGATGATCTCGTCCATGGCCGCGACCGGATCTTCCGTGCCCGCCCCGGCCGGCTGGTGCCAGGACGAGCTGACCGGGTAGTGCGGCGCGAGGCTGGCGGCTAGGTCGCCGGCGACGGCGCACGGGTAGTAGAACTCCTCGGTACGCACGTCGCCTGGCTTGTACCTGAACTCCCAGTGCGCTCCGAGCACCTCGAGCGGATCGTGCCCGGCATGTGCGAGCACGGTGGCGAACGTCGACTGAAGGCAGCTCACCAGATCCCGGCACCAATGCTCGACCGGGCCCGCGACCTTCACCGCACCGGGGGATGGAGCGGCACTGGCCTGGTACGTCGCCGTCACGAGCGTGCCTCCCGTGGTTCTGGACCCGGTGCCTGAACCACGGCCGACTGCAAGGTCAGCGCGAACACGTGGATGGCGATGTTCCGCGGCAACCGGATGCCGGTCAGCGGCTGGCCTCGAGTCACCGGAACGCGCTGGCACCACATCAGCGCGCTCAGCCCGGACTGCACGTGGTGCGGATAGTGCATGTCGCCGGTGACATAGGCGAGTTGCTCGCCGAACCTGGCCGGCGCGGCCCAGAAATCAGAGACCCGCAGCGCTTCGAAGTCCACGTCGCCGTGGGTGAAATGCAGTGCGATGGTGTCCTCGGAGCGACGCTCGGCCGCGGTCAGCAGGTGCAGCCAGTCATAGCGGCCCGGTGGCAGCGTGATCACCTGTCCCGCGCACCTGATGTTGTCACCGGCCGCGGTCGGTGCCGGGAAGTCAAAAGGAACCCCCGCTACCTCTATGCGGCTGCTCGGCTTGGGCAGGTGCCCGGCCGGAAACGAGTTGCCCCAGACATTGAACCGGCCGCTATCAGTTTCCGCCGCCTCCGAGATGGCGCGGTTATTGAAGTGCCCGCCAATCGGCATCGGCACATACGTGAACCGCGCGCGGTCCACGGGCACACTTGTCAGCTGCACGCTGGTCAGATTAGGCAGGATTAGTCCGGGTAGGCGTCACAGACGGAGTTATCATTGATCGCAGCGTTCCGCTTATATTTCTGACCGTCCGGGCATCATTATGATGACAATCACGCCGTAATGTAATCGCGGTGCTTACTCGCGATCGCGGTCTTTTGCGGCGCGCCGGTGGCCACATAGTGTGGCCGCCCATGAGACATCGCATCTGGCCCGCCGGCCAGCCGGGCATGCTCGCGCTGTGGAGCGCGCCCAGGTGTCGGTCCACGGCCTTCGCGCGGATGATCACCGAACGCGGCGACTTCACCACCTTGCACGAGCCGTTCTCGCATCTGGCGGACTTCGGCGCGGCGCGGGTGGGCGACGTTTCGGCTCATGACGAAGCAGGGCTGATCGCGGCAATCAGGTCGCTGGCGGCCGAAAACCCGGTCTTCTTCAAGGACACGACCGACTTTCACTACCCAGGTCTCCTGGCTGACCAGGCTTTTCTGGCAGATGCCGTGCACACGTTCATCATCAGGGATCCGGCCGCCGCCATAGCCTCTCACTACGCGCTTAACCCGAGGCTTGGCCGGGACGAGATCGGGTTCGCCTGGCTGGCCGAGATCTACGATGCGGCGGCAGTCGCGAGCAGGACGCGGCCCGTCGTGATCGACTCTGACCTGCTGGTGCGGCGGCCCGCCGAGACCGTGGCCGCCTACTGCCGCGCGGTCGGCATGCCGTTCGACCCTGGAGCTCTTTCATGGGTACCGGGAATGCGGTCAGAATGGCAGCGGACCAGTCGATGGCACGAGTCCACCAGCGGTACCAGCGGATTCATTCCCGCGACCGGACGCGAAAACGCCCGCGCTCTTGTGGCCAATGATCCGGTGCTGGCCGGCTATCTCGACTATCACCTCCCTTTCTACGAGAAACTGCGCCAGGCCACGATCACCGTCTGACTCTTCAACGGCAATGTAAACGCAGCGGCTACCTCGCGGGCCTATTCGTAATCACGACAATTACCGCGTGCTTTCAAGCTAAACGAAAAGCGGGCGGAAAGTATCCCGGCATTGCGGACGCCGTCGTCAGCGATAGCGGATTATTCTGCCTGTCAGAATCCGCGCGGGAGGCCAGAGTGATCGCGATGTCTTCGGCACAGCAGGCACTATGGCTTGCCGATCGCGCGTTCGCCGCTGGCGCCGCCTACAACCTCGGCTGGGTGTTCGACCTCGATGGCCCGCTCGATGTCGAGGCGCTCGGGCTCGCATTCGGGGCGGTCACCGCCAGGCATGAGGTGCTGCGCATGACGGTGCTCGAGGTCGACGGGCAGTTCGTGATGCGGACCGACCCGCCCGAGCCGGGCCAGCACAGGGCGCTCAGGCTCACCGCCATCGATGTTCGGCCAGCCGAGGTCGATGCCCTGGCCAGGGCCTTCGTGGTGCGCCCCTTCGAGCCAGGTTCCGGGCCGCTGTGGCGGGTCGAACTGTACCGGCTGGGAGCCGAGCGGCACTGCCTGGTGTTCGTCACTCATCATGTGATCGCCGACACAACCACGGTCGCCCTGCTGCTGGCCGACGTCGCAGCGGCCTACCGGCCAGGTGAGAACCGTCCAGCCGACCTGCCGCCGGCCCGGGCGTTTACCGACTTCATAGCCTGGGAGCAGGACTTCGCCGGCGGTCAGGAATGCGCCGCTGCCATCGCCTACCTGGCCGGGCAGGTCAGCGACGTGCCACCGCTCGAGTTGCCGGCCGACCGGCCCCGCCGGCCGGTGTCGGCGAAGCCAGGTGCGACCGTGCCGCTGCACATCTGCGCTGAGGACGCCGACGTGCTCAGGGGGCTTGCCCGCAAGCACGGGGCCACCTTCCAGCAAGTGCTGCTGACCTGCTACGCGACGACGCTGCACCGGTTCGCCAGCCGGGACGAGTTGCTGGTCGGCATTCCCATCTCGCTTCGGCGCGGTAGCCGCTGGGCCGACTGCGCCGGCCTGTTCGTCAACACCATCCCGATCCGGGTCAGCCTCAGCGGCAACCCCAGGTTCAGCGAACTGCTCGGCCCGGTCCGCGACGCCGTATTCGCCGCCATCGGAGTCGCGCCCGCTCCGCTCACCGAGGTAGCGGCCCACGTGCGCAGGCCGGCCGGCTGTGTCGGTCCCCTTTACGAGGCAACGTTCGGCCTGACTCCTCGCGTCCGGCTCGGTCTCGACCTGCCGGGACTTCGGTGCGGTGGCCGCGGCGTGTACAGCGGCCAGGCCAAGTTCGACCTGCACCTGGAGGTCGCCGAGGACGGCGCGGGCTCGCCGCTGACCGGGCACCTTGAGTACGACACCGACCTGTTTGACGAACTGACGGCGCAGCGGTTCGCTGACGGTTTCACCGCGATCGCGAAGGCGGCGGCGCGCACACCCGACCAGCCAGTCGGAGCGATGCCGCTGTGGGAAGCCGCCGAGGCCGAGCCGTTCACCGCGGACGTCCAGGCGGCGGTCCTGTTGCCTGGCGGCGGGCGGGTCGACGTGCTGTTCGGTGAGATCGTCGCCGCCAGGCCCGGCAAGGTCGGCCTGGTCGACGGCGCGGACGGCAGCGAATACAGCTACGCCGAACTCGCCGCCAGAGCCGCCGTCGTGTCGGCGACGCTGACCGCGCGGGGCGTCGGGCGCGGGGATTTCGTCGGCATCACGCTGCCACGCGGCACCGACCTGGTGATCGCGATTCTCGGAGTCCTCGCGGCCGGCGCTGCCTACGTGCCGCTCGACCCGGAATACCCGGCACCGCAACTAGCCGACATGATCGAGAAGGCCACCATCAGGCTGGTCATCGGAGCGGTTCCGGCCGGTGTCGTAGTGCCGGTGATCGCCCTGCCGGATGGCGAACCTCCGGCTGGAGGGTTCGCGGATGCGGGCAGCACCGCCGGGGCCGCGGGAGCAAGCGGCGAGGATGCCGCCTACGTGATGTTCACCTCTGGGTCAACGGGCGCGCCCAAAGCGGTGGTCGTTCCGCACCGGGCGATCGTCCGGCTCGTCCGCGGCACCGACTTCGCCGCGATGACTCCTGCGCAACGCTGGCTGCACTGCGCTTCGCCCGCATTCGACGCCGCCACCCTCGAGCTATGGGCACCACTGCTCAACGGCGGCACCATGGTCGTGCTGCCAGGCCTGCTGACCGTCGCCGGCCTGTCCGAGGCGCTCAAGCGGCATCAGGTCACCTCCGCGTTCTTGACCACGGGCCTGTTCAATCTGGTGGTGGACACGGACGTCGACGCGCTGCGTCCGCTGCACGAACTCGTCATCGGCGGCGAGGCTGCGTCGGCCAGCCACCTGACCTCGGCCCTGGCCGTCGTCCCTGCGGTGGTCAACGGCTACGGCCCGACCGAGAACACGACGTTCACTACCTGCTATCGCGTGAGCGATCCGGCGCATGTCAGCGTTCCGGTGCCGATCGGCCCGCCGATCGCCGGCACCAGCGTGCACGTCGTGGACAAGAACTTCGGTGAGCTGCCCCCTGGTGCGGTCGGCGAACTCGTCGCGGGCGGACTGGGGCTCGCGATCGGCTATGCCGGCGCGCCGGCCATGACCGCCGAGCGTTTCGTGCCGAATCCATTCGGACCGCCTGGCTCGCGGCTCTACCGAACCGGGGATTACGGCAAGATCGGCGTCGATGGCGTAGTGCACTACACGGGCAGGCTGGATGACCAGGTCAAGGTCCGCGGCTACCGGATCGAGCTCGGAGCGATCGAACACGCCTTGCTTACCCATCGCGGCGTCGGCCAGGCCGCGGTGGTCGTGCATACCGACCCGACCGGCGACAAGCGGCTGGTCGGCTATACGGTCGGCTCGGCCGGCCCCGATGAACTGGCCGAGCACCTGCGCGGCCTGCTCCCTGGCTACATGATCCCAGGACAGTGGGTCGCGCTCGACGCGCTGCCGCTCGGCGCCACCGGCAAGGTCGACCGGAGCGCGCTGGCAGGTCCCCCCCTCGCATCTGGCGGTGAAGCCTCGGAGTTCACGCAGGCCCAGGACCTCATCATCGGTTGCTACACGGAGTTGCTTGGCCTGCCAGAAGCGACGTCCGAGACCGACTTCTTCGTCGTCGGCGGTCACAGCCTGTTCGCTGCTCGCGTGGTGAGCAGGATCAAGGCCAGCTTCGGCGTCGACCTGAAGCTATCGGTCATCTTCGACAACCCGCGTATCACTGACCTGGCCATGATCGTCACCCAGGCCCTGGCCGGCCAGCAGC
>Ga0134128_10009176_pt1 | contig 11885 bp, 9 predicted proteins | sample KB31754_FD_96462 | JGI IMG/M metagenome (GOLD analysis project Ga0134128, IMG submission 96462) | Terrestrial soil microbial communities with excess Nitrogen fertilizer from Kellogg Biological Station, Michigan, USA - KB3-175-4 | ecosystem: Environmental > Terrestrial > Soil > Unclassified ...
CCGTACCGGCCGGGATCAGCTTGCCGATGATGACGTTCTCCTTGAGACCGAGCAGCTGGTCGGAGCGGCCCTCGATGTCGCCGACCGGGTCTTGCAATTGCTCGACTCCAGTGCATCCGCCGAGACGCTGGAGCGCATCGAATTGGGGATGCATCACGAACAGCAACATCAGGAACTGATTGTGACCGACATCAAGCACGCCTTCTGGTCCAATCCATTGCAGCCGGTCTATTCGCAACAACCGCTGCCGCTGCAGCCGGAAAATCCTGAAAAAATCGATTGGCTGCCCTATTCCGCCGATGTGGTGGAAATTGGCCACAAAGGCGAGGGCTTCGCCTTTGACAACGAGCTTTCGCGCCATCAGGTTTACGTGGACTCATTCCATCTCGCTTCCCGGCCCGTCACTTGCGCCGAATATCTTGTCTTTATGGAAGAGAGTGGATATCGCCGCCCGGAGTTGTGGCTGTCCGAGGGCTGGGACGCGATCCAGGCCAACGGGTGGCACGCGCCGCTCTATTGGAATCAAGGTGCGGACAAGTCGTGGAACATATTTACGCTACACGGCTTGGTCCCGCTGCGGGAATTGCTCTCTACTCCGGTCTGCCACGTCAGTTATTACGAAGCTGACGCGTACGCCCGCTGGGCCGGATGCCGCCTGCCGACCGAGTTCGAATGGGAGCGAGCAGCGGCCCCCCTCCCGGTATCTGGCAACCTGCTCGAAAATGGCACCCTGCATCCGCAGGCTGTGTCCGGCCGGGAACAGCACCCCCTGCCAGCGCAGATTTTCGGCGATGTGTGGGAGTGGACTCAGAGTGCCTACACGGCATATCCCCGGTACAAACCGGCGGGCGGCGCTCTGGGCGAATACAACGGAAAATTTATGTGCAGCCAGATGGTTCTTCGCGGCGGATCGGTCGCGACTCCGGCCTCCCACATCCGCGCCACCTACAGGAATTTCTTTTTTCCGGCGACCCGCTGGCAGTTTTCCGGAATTCGCCTGGCCTCGGACGGAGATGCCGCATGAATCGGGTCTCTACCCTGGAAATCACGTCCGCGCAGTTGCCCGCGACCCACACTCGGGAAGCCGCAGCAGCGCTCGAAGGCCTGTCCGCAAAACCGAAATTTCTTCCTTCGTGGCTCTTCTACGACGAGGAAGGGTCCCGCCTGTTTGAAGCCATCACCAATTTGCCGGAATATTATCTGACCGCACGCGAACACTCCATCTTTTCTCAATATGCGAAAGAGATGATTGCCGCCGTCAGCGAAAAATCCGACGAGCCGATCTCCGTGGTCGAACTGGGCGCGGGCAGCGCCAGCAAGACGCTGGTATTGCTGGACGCCCTGGCCGCCGGTCGGGGGCACATCACCTATCTGCCGGTCGATATCTCCGAGTCCGCCCTGAAAGCGGCGAGCCACAATGTCCGCTCCGTCTTCTCTGACATCGAGGTGCAACCCATCTGCTCGGAAATTACCGACGAAGGCTGGCTGAATCTTCCCGAAGAAGGCCGCAGGCTCGCCTTGTACATCGGCTCCAGCATCGGAAACTTCGATCCGGAGGAGGCCGTCGAGCTGCTGCAATGGCTGCATTCTCAGCTGCAACCGGGAGACGCGTTGCTGCTGGGCACCGACATGGTGAAAGATGTCGCGCCGTTACTTTTGGCGTACAACGATGCCGCCGGCATTACCGCGCGATTCAACAAAAATATTCTCGCCCGCCTGAACCGCGCGCTGGGAGCGGACTTCGCGCTGGAGGCATTCACCCATCGCGCCATCTGGAACGCGGATCGCAGCCGCATGGAGATGCATTTGGACAGCAAGCGGAGTCAGACGGTGCAGATCCCGGCTCTCGACCGCAGCTTTCAATTCAAACGCGGCGAATCGATCCATACCGAAAACAGCTACAAGTTCACGCCGGAAGCCGTGGAAGAGATTCTGTCAAGCAGCGGTTTTTCCCTGGAGCAGAGTTGGTACGACCGTGATCAATGGTTCGGCGTCCACCTGGCCCGCGTCATCGACCGCGAAACCATGCTGGACGATGAAGCCGAAGAAGCAGCTGCCTGAAAAATTGGGGTGTCACTTGCGGTCGCCCATTTCCGTATTCTGCGCGTAGGGTGGGGGCGGTCGGTCCTATTCTCCCGCGATCGTCATGCCTTCAATGCACAACGTTGGGCAGGCAACCGCGCTACGAAAAATCAGATCGTTGCCAATACTCGAAATATTGTGGAGCATCTCCTTCAGATTGCCCGCGACGGTAATCTCCTCCACCGGATAGGTCAACTCTCCGTTTTCGATCCATAATCCGGAAGCCCCATGGGAATAGTCTCCGGTGACGATGTTCACTCCATGACCGATCAACTCCGTTACGTAAAGGCCTTTCGGAATCCCAGCGAAAATTTCTTCCGGAGTTTGTGTACCCGGCTCCAGATAAAAATTTCCCGCGCCAATCCCTGGGCTGCCAGCAAGTCCGCGAGAAGCATTACCGGTCGACTGCAGCCCTAACTTTCGCGCCGTGTAAGTATTCAGCAGATAGCTGGTCAGCACACCTTGATCCAACACAACCTTGCGCCGTGTCGGCAGGCCTTCCCCATCGAAAGACGCGCTGCCAAATCCGCCCGGAATTGTCCCATCATCAATGATCGTCAGATTGTTGGCCGCAACTGTCTCCCCCAGTTTGCCGGCCAGAAACGACGAGCTGCGATATACCGCATTGCCATTGATCGCGCCCAGTATTGCGCCGAGAATGGATCGGGCTACCTCCGGTGCGAACACCAGCGGAACTTTCTGCGTGGGGACCTTTCGCGCACCCAGGCGGCGTAGAGTTCGCCGTGCCGCCTCCTGCCCCACAGCCTCCGGCGACTCCAGCAAAAGCAGGGAACGCTGGCTCGAATACCAGTAATCCCTCTGCATGCCTCCATCTGGAGACAGCGCAATCGGCTGCGTGCTGATCGAACAGGAAGAGCGACGCGACTCGCCGACAAAACCGCGCGAATTCGCCAGTATCTTGCGCCCCGTCGCCGCGTCAAAACTGCCTCCACCGGAGTTCTGTATGCGGCTATCCGCAGCCATGGCAGCGGCCTCCGTGCGGCGCGCATATTCGATCCGTTCCGCCGGCGGCAGGGAATAAACATCCTCGTAGTAGAGATCGAGATCGCCGGAAAGCGCGCCGAATTCACCGGGTTCCGGCAGGCCAGCAAAGGGATCTTCGGAGGTGATGCGAACCAGCGACATCGCGCCTGATATCAGCTGCTCAACGCCTTCGGGGGAAAGATCGCTGGTGGAAGTCGAAGCGGTTCGCTGACCTTGAAAAACGCGCAGGCCGAGTGCCCGCGAGCCCGCTTCCTTCAGTTGCTCGACCTGCCCCAAGCGTACCAATGTTTCGAACTCGTCGCCTTCGGCAAAGACGACCTCGGCGTCGCTGGCCCCTGTGCGCAACGCCTTTGCAACAATATCGATTACAAATTGTTGATCGATCGCATTGTCGGTAACAGCCGCTGTGCTATTCACAAAAAGAGTTCCTCTAATCGATGGCAAACGATGAACGGCTGTCCTAACTTCCCGTACCGCCCACCGTCATTTTGTCGAGCTTGATGGTCGGCATTCCGACTCCAACCGGAACGCTCTGCCCGGCCTTGCCGCAGGTGCCCACGCCTTCATCCAGCTGAAGATCGTTTCCGACCATTGAGACATATTTCAACGACTCCGGCCCGTTCCCGATCAGCGTGGCATTCTTGACCGGCGCGGTAATTTTTCCATCCTCAATCAGGTAGGCTTCCGACGCCGAGAAAACGAACTTTCCGTTGGTGATGTCCACCTGTCCGCCGCCGAAGTTCACCGCATATAAACCGCGATGCACGCTGCGGATAATGTCTTCCGGAGCATCTTCACCCGCCAGCATGTAGGTGTTCGTCATCCGGGGCATGGGGATGTGCTGATAGCTTTCGCGACGTCCGTTGCCGGTATCGGCGATGCCCATCAGCCGTGCAGAAAGTTTGTCGCTCATATATCCCTTCAGCACGCCTTTTTCGATCAACACTGTCTCCTGCGTCGGCGATCCTTCATCGTCGAAATTCAAAGATCCGCGCCGGTTGGGCATGGTTCCGTTATCGACAACCGTTACCTTGGGGCTAGCTACCATCTGGCCGATCAGCCCGGCGAAAGCCGACGTCTTCTTTCGATTGAAATCGGCTTCCAATCCATGGCCAACGGCTTCATGCAGCAGAACGCCCGGCCATCCTGGCCCAAGCACTACGGGCATCTCTCCCGCAGGCGCAGGCACAGCGCCGAGCTGCAACACCGCTTGCCGCGACGCTTCCAGGGCAAAATATTCCGGCGTTTTGTCGCTCAGGAAAAAATCGAGCAGCACGCGCCCACCTCCGCCGGAACTACCGCGCGCCATATTGTCACCTTCTTTCGCGATCACCGAAACATTCAAGCGCGCTAGCGGCTGCGTGTCGGTTGCAAAACTTCCGTCCGATCCCGCAACCAGAATGCGCCGCAGCTCGTCGGCAAAACTCGCCTGCACCTGCACGATGCGCGGATCGAAAGCGCGCGCTGTCCGATCGGCTCGTTGCAGCAGTTCCAGCTTCGCCGCCGTTTCGGCGTCCGAGGAAGCGCCGGGCGCGGCATACAGCCCAGCTGACGGTCCTTCGCGAAATCCCTGCATCGGTTGTTTTGCTGGGCCGCTGGCGATCAAGGCTGCCGTCCGTGCTGCCCGCAGTAGCCGCTCCGGAGATAGATCGTCTGTATAGGCATATCCGGTGCGCTCACCGGAGACCACCCGCACGCCGCAGCCCGTACTGATACCCTGGGTCGCCGATTTCACCAGCGATTCATCCACCATCAAAGAACCGGCGGTGATGTATTCAAAATAGAGGTCTGCATAATCTCCGCCTGCGGAAAGAGCTTCTCCCAGGCAGCGCTCCAACAGCCGTTCATTCAGGCCAAGGTGTTCGTAGAAAAATTTGCGAGTGTCGGGAGATGCAGATTGCATGGTTGCTCCGAAATACGATAGCAGGGACAGAGGTGCCAGCCCTTATTCTAATCTTTCGATTCACAAGCATGAATCAACGATGCAAGACACACTGCGCGAGAGCATGAATGGTAGATAAAGACATATCGCTACAAGCGTCGTCCCCACCGGAGCAACTGGCCTCGCAGATTCATGCGTTTTTAGAGGACCAGCCCGCTTCTGTCGTGGTCGAAAATGGCCGCATACTTTTCGATCTGCGGCTGGCCAACATCACTATCGCCGCCGAGCACGGGCACTGCGTATTACACGTTTGGTCAGAAGAACGGAACCTCATCCGGCACGTCGTCAACGTCACCGTCCGCAAGACCGGCATGCGTTTGCACGTTCTGCGCATGGGCCAAACCAAACCGCAGACACTTGAACTGCATCCGCAGCAGCGCCGATTGCCCCATCAACGGGACACTACACGGACTCGGTACATCCCCTTGCTGGAACGTCTGTTGCCGCAGTATTTCCCAGAAGAAAAAGTCGAGGGGCTGCGCACGGCGATGGACCTGGAACGCAGCTTCGGCCCCGCATACGCTCGCGGAATGATGGTCTGCGGCAACCGCGCGTTCGCTCTCATCGCCATCAATGGAGAAGAGTCGCCGGCGCTGATCGACGGAATTCTTACGCTGGGCGTGCTGTGGCTGCACCATTGTCGTGAACAAGGCAACGGCCGCCGCGTGGTGGAAGGCTTGCGCCTGATTCTGCCTCGGGGAAAATCCGCGTTGACGGCGACCCGGCTCCACTGGATGCATCCACGCGCCGCCAGCTGGGAATTGTACGAGCTGGATGAAAAAGCCGAAAAGCTATACCGGCGTGAGCCCGGCGACCAGGGAAATGTCGACTCACGCATGTTCCACGCACCCAACACATCGGCGGCCAAGGCGCGCTTCGAGGCCGCCATTGAATGCGTGCGCACCTTGCTGCCGGAATGGGCCGCGGCGCAAATGGAGATCGTCTTTCGCAGCGGCAGTGAAGTTGGCCTGTTGTGGAATGGGCTGGAATTCGCCCAGGTACGAACTAGCGCAGCAGAAAACAGCTTTGCCCGCACAGAAGAAATTCTCATCGGATCCGGCAAACAAGCTGCGCTGCTTACGGAACAATCGGCGCCCCAACTACGCGAGATGTTGAGCGAGTTAGTCCGTCGTCGACAAGCTGCAGGGGATAAGCGAGACAAGCTATACCGTCAGCAGCCGGAGCGCTGGTTGGAGTCTTTACTGCGGCGCTCGCCAGATGCGATCGACGCAATGATCGAGCCGGTTCCGGTCTATGCGCAGGTGCCGGCCTTCACCTCCGGCGACCACGCCATCCTCGATCTGCTGGCAGTCCGGCGCGATGGCCGGCTGGTCATCCTCGAAATAAAAGCGGATGAAGACCTGCATCTGGCTTTGCAGGCACTCGACTATTGGGTGCGGGTACGGCGGCACCATTTGCTGGCGGAATCAAACGGTAGTCAACAGGGGAAAAGCGAATTGGAGCGATTTGGATATTTTCCCGGCAAGCAGCTTCGGGCGGAAGCTCCGTTGTTGTATCTGGTTGCGCCCGCATTGCGGATTCACTCCGCGACAGAGATCGTCCTGCGCTATATTTCGCCAGAGATTGACTGGACCCTGATCGCGCTCGATGAGCGTTGGCGCGAAAAAATCCGCGTGGTGTTTCGCAAGCGGCGGGAAACTCGCTTATAGAAAAAATTTCATCTGGGTGCCCCATCCTCGCCGCGTTTTGTGTGGCTAGGGTGGGAGAAGAGCATTCACGATCGCACTGCGATCGTCTCTTCGATATCGATAGAATTCACCATCAATTTTTGCGCAAAAAATCCTTCCACCGCATCCAGCACGCCCACACCCGTTTTTGCCTCGTAGATTGCCTTCCGCAGGGCCGCCCCTCCGGGAACGCCATGCGTAAACCATGAGGCAAATTGCTTCATCTTGCCGGTCGCGTCAGGAAAATCCTCATCCAGCAACATCGAAAAATATGTCCGGATCAAATGATATCGATCTATCTCTGTCGGCTGCGTGTAAGTGCCTCGCGCCGTGTATTCGGCGATCTGGCGAAAGATCCAGGGATTCGCCGGCGCGGCGCGGCCAATCATCACCGCATCGCAACCGGTTTCCGCCACCAAAGCGCAGGCATCTTCCGGCGTGCGAATATCGCCGTTGCCGATCACTGGAATCCCCACCGCCTGCTTGATCGCGGCAATCCATTCCCAGCGTGCCTGGCCGGAGTAGCCCTGTTCCCGCGTGCGCGCATGCAGCGAAACTGCATCCAGACCGCTCGCCTCCGCCAGCTTTGCCAGTTCCACGCAGACGATATTGTCATCGTTCCATCCCAACCGGAACTTCACCGTAAACGGAATCTTGACGGCCGAACGAATGCGCTCAAAAATCTTTGCGATCAGCGGCAGGTCGCGCAGCAGTCCGCTGCCGCCATTGCACTTCACCACCCGCTTTGCCGGGCAGCCCAGGTTCAGATCAACAACGTCAAATCCCGCGTCCTCGACAATGCGGGCCGCGTCGGCCAGCGTGTCCAGATCCGACCCGAAAAGCTGCGCCGCGATGGGATGTTCGTCTTCGTAGAAAGTGAGATACCGTTTCCGCTTCGACTCCCGCATCCGCGACAAGCCGTCGGCGGAGGTAAACTCCGTCATAATCAGTCCACAACCGGACTGCTGATTGCTGATGTCCGCACCGACGCCGCTCGAAAAATCGCCGATATCATTTCCAGTCGCCGCCGACTGACTGAACACGCTGGCATTGCGGATGAACCGCCGGAACACGGTGTCGGTCACTCCCGCCATCGGCGCCAGTACCGTCGCCGGAGCAATGCGTACTCCGCCCACATGGAACAAAGCGGGGACGCGAGCCTCGGCAGGCATCTCGTGTTCCGCCGGATTGTCCCAATGCTTCTTCATCGGCTCAATTCTCTCAAACTGGAAAAATCAAAAGCCCCCGCCGCAGCGAGGGCTCGATTCTACCGCTTCTCCCGCGATTACTTGGTCGCAGCCGCTCCAGCTTTCGCGGAATCCGACTGTGCATACTTCCGGCGGAAACGCTCCACGCGTCCGGCCGTGTCGATCATCTTCTGCTTGCCGGTAAAAAACGGGTGGCAGTTGGAGCAGATTTCCATGTGAATGTCGCCCTTGTGCGTGGAACGGGTCTCAAAGGTGTGACCACAGGCGCACTGCACGCGGATTGTTTCGTAATTGGGATGAATCCCTTGTTTCGGCATAGGTGAAACCTTTCTCAAAAGCGCTAGAGCAAAAGCGCAGAAGGTGTAAGGTAGAAAACCAATCTTCGCGCAGCCGTTCCATCGAAGAACGGCTGCACATAAACCTGAACTCACACATCGCAGTATCTATAGCTTTTGCTCTATTGCCTAGTTTATGCGAGATTCCCACAGCCTGCAATGCAGGATTTCCCCTCACCCTGTTTTCTGTTTGGCTGCGATACTAGAGGAGAATTGAGCACTTCTACGATGGCTGAAAATGCGATTGCCAACTGCCCCCAATGCGGCGGCCTGGGAATTACGCTGGTCCAACGCGGCGGGGAGCAGTTTGCCGCTGAATGCACCTGCCGTACCAGCCGAAAAACAGAGCTGCGGCTGAAGCGTGCCCGCATCCCGGAACGCTACACCCACTGCTCCCTGGAAAGTTTCGACGCCGGTTTTCGCGGCGCGGATCCATCGCTGGGAATGGCGCTAATGGCGACGCGGCGCTTTGCCGACGGCTATCCGCTCGAAACCGCGGGCCGCGGGCTGTTACTGACCGGCAGCATTGGCGCAGGCAAGACGCATCTCGCGGTGGGTCTGCTGCGGGAGATGATCGAACAGCGGGGAGCCACCGGCATCTTCTGCGATTATCGCGATCTGCTGAAGCAGATTCAGAACTCTTACAACCCGCAGGTTGCCACCACGGAAATGGAGATTCTGCGGCCTGTATTCGAAGCAGAGATTCTGGTTCTCGATGAGCTGGGTGCGGTCAAACCCACAGACTGGGTCTGGGACACAGTCGCCCATGTGCTCAACACCCGCTACAACGACAAAAAAACCACGCTGATTACGACGAACTATTCCAACCTGCCGTCGGCACTGACGCAGGCACCCACCTCGGTTACCGATCGGGATGTTTCGCGCCTCGCTCCCGGCAGCGCCGCCGCCCGCGCCATGCGGGAAGAAACCCTCGGCGACCGAATCGGTGAGCGAATGCGGTCGCGTTTGCAGGAGATGTGTATCACGGTCTCAATGCAGGGAGATGATTTCCGCCAGACCGTCCGGCGCGCCAGTTTTCTTTGAGAAATTCAGAAAAAAATCGATAGCAAGGCGCAATCCGCGCCGCTTCGAGGACAACGCCGTCTACAGAAAAGCCGCAGTCGCCAGAACCACCAACGCTGCTGCTACCGTAGCTGCCCGGTACATCGTATCGCCCTGGGGTCGCACAGGACGTCTGCGAGTTTGCCTGGAATCCTGCGGCATTGTGTTTCTCCTGTCCATTTGCAGGGGTGGCCGTTACCCTGACATCAATATGACGTAGTCTCTGTGCCTTCGGATGCAGTCCAACGATAAATTTTTCCATTCTTCACAATTGCGCCGCCGGCTCGAACATCTCCGAACTTCTATTCCATAACGCTGCCGCTGGAAATGTGTTCCGGCGTCGAACTGCATAGGGTTACAATCGGCGCATGAACGATCCAGGTCCACATCCGATTCCGTCTTCTCCACTCGGTGGTAACATGCCCCGTCACGAGACCTCGCGGAACTGGACCCCCTGGATAATCGCCGTTGTCTTGATTGCATTCCTTATCGGGTTGGCATATCTACTTGGCGGCGGCAGCCGCAAAGCGCCGACCGGCCCCGGGGTGGACCCATACGCCGCTCACCTTACGCTGAGCAATCTACATGTCAGCCAGGCCACCAACTTTGCCGGCGACCAACTTACCTACTTAGAAGGAACCATCGCCAACCACGGCGACCACACAGTTACGGCAATAACCGCTCGGGTGCAGTTTCCCAATGACACCGGAGATCAACCGCAGGTTGAGCTGGTCCCCTTCAATCTGATCCGCACCACCGAACCCTATGTAGACACCGAGCCTCTCAGCGCAGCTCCCTTGAAACCCGGTTCCTCTCAGGATTTTCGTCTCACCTTCGACGATGTTTCGCCTATGTGGAATCAGCAGGTTCCAGCCGTCCAATTGCGGGAAATTCAAACCCGATAAGCGCCCTCTCGACCTCTTTTGAGTACTTTTTTGCAAGCGGTCGCGAGTAGTTTTTGCCACCCTCCGGCAGGATTTACTCGATTTGGAGAGTTTTACAACCAGCGGCGGGCTCGCTGGTCGCCCTGGAACCCGTCGCTATTACCCTTGGAAGCAACCACTTAGCGAGAATAGACCTGATCCAGGACCGATCCCGCCAGTTTGGCCCCGCGCTTGCTTTTGTCAGGGATGTATACGGATTTCAAGGTTTGTCTGAAATCCACAGAATCCCGAATTTATGACGAATTCAGCAAAAAATTCGCTCCGTATCGCCACCGCAATTCTGGCGACATGTTCGGCTGTGCCTTTTTTGGCACAATCGACAAGCTCTGCCAACAATGCACAGATTCAGACGGGTACCACAGCAGGCGGAGCGCAGTCCGCGACCGCAAACGGTACCGAGTCAATGTATGCAACCGGAGAACCGCTGTCCACTCAATCCCACGAAGGCTTCTGGGGACACCTGAATCCGATGGCCCGTAAAAAGTGGGTCAACCGGCAGGTGAATCCGGTGAAAGATCGTTTGAATGAGCTGGATCAGCTGACCGCCGCTAACGCTAGCCAGATTAAAGACGTTGATGCTCGCGCCCAGGCCGGAATCAGCAAAGCCCAGAGCGAAGCCCAACTGGCGGATCAACATGCCACGGTGGCTGGAAACACGGCGAACCAGGCCCAGCAAACCGCACAGCAAGCCAGCACACAGACCAATCAGATCGGTACCGCCGTCAGCACCATGGATCAGTACCAGACGGTCAATAGCGTAGAGATCCGCTTCCGCTCCGGCCAGTCGGTTCTCGGTCAGAACGCCAAAGATGCTCTGGATCAGCTGGCCAGCCAGTTGCAAGGCCAGCGTGGGTACCTGATCGATGTTCAGGGATATTCCCCGATTCGCGGTTCCGCTGGCGTAACCACTTCGCACCGCATGGCCTCGGCCGTTACCCGGTACCTGGTCACGGAGCATCAAGTTCCGCTCTATAAGATTCACGAAATTGGCTTGGGCAACGCTCCCATCAACGCAGATGCGACGAATACCCGCCATCGTGGAAGCATCGTGGAAGTCACACTGATGCATAACAGTTTGTCAACCTTGAGCGCGCTGAACTCCGGCGCCTCAACAACCGCCGCGGCGCAGTCCGGTAACGCGCAGTCCTCCTCGAATGGGACTGCGTCGCAGCCATAAAAAATAGAAGGTTGACTCAAAAGCTCTCACACAAGAGAGAACCAAGGCAGATTGGCCCCTCGAAGGAGGGGCCCTTTTTTTTGCTTCTTGTGGAGTATATCGACTAAAGAAGATGCGATGGAAGAGGAATGTCCTTCCCTCTGAGCGCAGCAAAGAATCCATCTATTTTGTATCACACCAAGTATGAAATTCGCTTTAGAACAATGTTGGCTCCTCAATCCTGCGAGTCTTCTTTGTTTCCCGCTTCTCCGGCACCGCCTGCGGTTTGCGATCCTTCGAATCCGATCCCAGCATCGTCAGCAGCGCTCGCATCTCCTCGCGCAACTCTTTGATCTTCGGTCCGGAGGGCCGCACAGCGGAAGTCTTTCCCGTGGGAGAAGGCGCGACCACATGAGCCTTCGTCGCAGAGACATCGGGAACGCGGCGTTTTTCGGCCAGCAAC
>Ga0134128_10009177_pt1 | contig 11884 bp, 8 predicted proteins | sample KB31754_FD_96462 | JGI IMG/M metagenome (GOLD analysis project Ga0134128, IMG submission 96462) | Terrestrial soil microbial communities with excess Nitrogen fertilizer from Kellogg Biological Station, Michigan, USA - KB3-175-4 | ecosystem: Environmental > Terrestrial > Soil > Unclassified ...
CGGGCTGATCAGCGTCGAGCAGCTTGCCGGCCGCGGGGGTCCTTACAAGCCGTTCGACCGGCGCCACACGCCCAACGCCAATTGGGGCCGCTTCTCCGGCCTGCGGCCCCTCCACGGCAGCACCATCGGCATTATCGGGCTGGGCGAGATCGGCCGCGAAATCGCCTCGCGCGCCGCCGCATTCGGCATGACGGTGCTTTATTTCCAGCGCAGCAGATTGCCGCAGGCCGAAGAGGCTAATTTCAAGGCAAACTATCGGCCGTTGGAGTCACTGCTCACCGAGAGCGACTGGATCGTCCCGCAGCTGCCGCTCGACCCATCGACACGGCACTTGTTGAACCGCGAGCGCTTGGCGCTCGTCAAGCATGGCGCTTGCGTCGTCAATGTCTCGCGCGCCGAAATCATCGAACGCGCGGCGCTGCTCGACGCGTTGCGCTCTGGACGGCTCGGTGGCTTCGCGCTCGATGTGCAGTATGAGGAGCCCGGCCGGCCCGATGACGAGCTGCTGTCGTTCGACAATGTCGTCCTGATGCCGCACATGGCCGGTTCGCCGCGCTTCAACGGCTTGCAAGACATCGAAGACGTGATCGCAGGATTGGCGCGCGCGCTCGCCGCGTGACGTTAGCAAAGGAGAGACGCAATATGCCGGCTCGAGCGATGGTGAAATATGCGACCGCAGCTTTGGCGGTCTTGACGATTTTGACTGGCCGGCAGCCGGCAAGCGCCCAGACCTATCCGAACAGAAAGATCACCATCGTGGTCGCCTTCGCGGCCGGTGGCATTGCCGACACCATGGCGCGGCTTGCCGCGCAAGGCTTGAGCGACCGGTTGCACCAGAGCGTCGTGGTCGAGAACAGGCCCGGCGCCGGTGGCAATATCGCGGCGGCGCTGGTGGCGCACGCGCCGGCCGACGGCTACACGCTCCTTGCCACCACGACCGCGCTCGCCATCAACGAGACGCTGTTCGAGAACAAGCAGTTCGCAGCGGGCGATCTGAAGACCGTGGCGATGGTGGCGTCGAGCCCCGAAGCGCTAGCGACCAGCGCAAAAAATCCGGCCAACAACCTGCCGGAGCTCATCAAGTCGATGAACGGCCGGACCATCAATTTCGGCTCGGCGGGCGTCGGCACCGGATCGCACATCGAGGCCGAATACTTCTTCAAGTTTCTAGCCAAGGTGCCCGCGCAACACATCCCGTTCCAGGGCGGCGCGCCAGCCACCAATGCGGCGATCGCCGGCCAAGTCGACGTCCTGGCGGCCACGCTGGGCGGCGGCGTCGCCGCGCAGATGAACGCCGGTACGCTCAAAGGCCTCGGCATCGCCGCCGACAAGCGCGCTCCGGTGGTGCCGAACGTGCCGACCTATGCGGAGCAGGGTTTTGCGAATTTCACCGCTGCGTCCTGGGTCGGCATTTTTGCGCCGGCCAAGACCGAGCCGCAAATCCTGGCGGCGCTCAATGGCGCGATCAGCGAAACCGTCAAGAGCAGCGCCGTGCAGGACAAGCTGAAAGCGCTCGGCTTCGATCCGATCGCCGGCTCGCAAGGCGAGGCCGACGCCATGTTCAACGACGAAGTCAAAAAATGGGGCGGCATGGTGAAGGCGTTGAATCTGTCGATCAAATAAAGCGTTCCCCTCCCCCCTTGCGGGAGGAGCACGCCGAGTTTTGCCATGGATCAATGCGGCGGTAGCGCTTCGACGTAGTCCGGCACAGGCTTTACGCCGTCCTGCCGATCTGAATCCGGCGCCGCCACCAGTTTGGGATCGAAGCGGTCGCGATAGACTTGCAGGTTCTCGAGCACGCGCTGCACGTAATTGCGCGTTTCGGCGAACGGGATGCGCTCGACCCAGTCGACCTGATCGACCTTGGGATCGCGCGGGTCGCCGTGCGCCGCCATCCACTGCTGCACGCGGCCGCGGCCGGCGTTATAGGCGGCGAACACCAGCGCATAACAGCCGCGATATTCCTTGAGCAGGGCGGCCAATTCGCCGGCACCCATCTGGGTGTTGTACGTGGCATCGGTCACGAGGCGGTGCCAGTCGTAATGCAGGCCAAGACGCTTGGCGGTATCGCGCCCGGCACTCGGGGTGACCTGCATGAGGCCGACCGCGCTGGCCGACGATCGATCGCGCTGATCGAACGCGCTCTCGGTGCGCACCACCGAATAGACGATGGAGCGGTCGACCGCCGCGCCGAGCGCACCGTAGGACGGTACGCCGAAGTCAGGGAACGCAAACTGCTCCAGCGCCATGCCGCGCGCCAGCGCCTTTTCGCCGATGACGAACGTCGCCGGCGCATCGTGATGCTGCGCCGTGAGCTTGCCCAGGCCGGCGAGAGCAGCGGCGTCCTCGCTCTGCCTGGCGGCTTCGGAGACGAAGTGCATCGCCAAGTCGCGCTCGCCGATCGTGTAGAGCATGGCGGCGGCGCTGACCACTTCGCTGGTGCTCGCATCGGCCGGCCGCGGCAGCGTTCGGAGCGGCGTCCTCTCGAGGCCAAGCTGCAGCCGCGCCAACTGGCCGTAATAGGCCGTCGGATAATGACTCGCCATCTGGTATTGCGCGCGCGTCTCAGCGGCATCGCCGGCGGCTTCGGCGGCGCGGGCGCGCCAGTACGCGGCGCGCGCCAGGATGCGCGGATCGGCCTGGTCGTCGTCGATATGGGCGAAATGCGCGAATGCGGCCTTCGGATCGTGCAGGAAACGCAACGCGATCCAGCCGGCCATAAACGGCGCTTCGGCTCTGTAATATACGTTGGCCGGCGGCGCGGCCTTGGCGACGACCTGATAGGCGGTTTCGGCTTCGCCGAGGTCGAGCAGCTTGCGCGCCACGGCGCGGCGCTCGCGCCACCATTCGTCGGTGTCCTGCTGGCGCAGATCGTCGTCCGATCCGCCGAGCGCCAGCTTTGCCGCGAGCATCACGTCCGGCTTCGGTGTCACGATGCGGCCGCGGATATTGGAGCCCGGCGTATCGTTGCGCAGGAGCCAATGGATGCGGCACAGCGCATAGCCCAGGTCGTCGCGCGCCTCGGCCGGCACCGCATCGAGCAGCTTGCCGCCATTGCCGTCCTTCGCCTCGGCCGCCATGCAGGCTTTGACGATTGCGACCTGATCGTCGCCCAGGCGTTTGGCGGCCCGCATGGCGGCGCCGAATTCCTTGGCGCCGATGCGGCGGTCCATGCGCGCCTGGTGATCGGCGCGCGTCACGACGTTCGGGAAGTCGCCGAGCACCGCGGTTTCGGTTTCGCTCGAGAGCGGCGCCGCGCGCCACACCGCACGAACCTCCTGTTCGGCCCGCGCGCCCTCGCCCTCGCGCAGCAACAGGCGTGCCAGCGCCAATCGGCCGAGCGCGCTTGCGGGTTCATGCGCAAAGAAGCGATGCACCGTGGCGGCGTCCGGGTGGCCCTGCCACAGTCGCGCCTCGGCGCGGCGGCGGAACAGCGCAATGCCGGGCCAGTCCGGATTGGCGGTGATGAAGGCATCGTAGCGCTGGAAGCCGATCTCGCGATCGGCGTGGCGCAGCAGCGCCCACTCGACGAGTTTTTGTCCGACCGGATCGGCGAGCGACTTCTCGGCGGCGGTCGCGTCAGCAAGCTTGTCGTGACCTATCAGATCGAGCGCCTGCTTCACCGCCGCCAGCGCAGGCGGCAAGTCGGCGGCCGGCGGCCGCTCCAGCGGCAGCGGGATAGCGCCGCGCTGGTCGGCTTCCGGGGCGCCGCGCTTGGCGCGTTCGGATTTGGCGTGCTCGGATTTAGTGTGTTCGGATTTGGCGGCGTGGTGCTGACGCGGCTGATGCTTATGAGCCGGATGGGTGCGCGCCTCGGCGCCGCCGAGCAGCGCCACGCTCAAAGCGAGCGAGCAAACAAACAAATAGAATCTGGTTGGGGCACCCCATGTTGGAAGGCGCCGGTGTACAATCCGGCTGCGAGCGGAGACCAGGCTCGAATGGATGCCGAGGCGCGCCAAGATGGTCCCCTCCAGCCAAAGCCGAATCCTCTGGTGCGCACGCTACCACGATCCCCGCCGAAAGAAAGCGCGGGGGCCGCCTACGGGTCATTACGGTGAATAGATCCAGCATTCCATCATGATGGACGCCCCTGGGACCGGCAGCGGCGATGGAACTTCGACGGCGGAAAACGGCAGCGGACGATCGGCAAGCCGGCGCTGCCAGACCTTGATGACCGGATAGAACGCACGCATGTCGGTGAGGAAAAGCAGGATTCGCGCCACATTGGCGAGCGATGTGCCCGCCGCCTCGCACAGCCGCGCCACCTTGTCGATGATGGCTTCGGCCTGCGCCTCCGCCGACGACGAAAAATACGGCTGCCGCCGGTCCACGGCCGCAGCGGGCAACAGGCCATTGTGGTCCGCAGCGAGCAGCGCCGGAATGAACACAAGGTCGCCGGCCTTGACCGCCTGCGGCTGATGGCGGAACGCGGTGACGACGCCGGCATCGATGTGCCGTTTGCCGGCCGAGCTGCCCTGCTTTGCGGCAATCACGTTGATCTCGATCTTGCCGTCGTATGGCGCGAGGCCATGTTCGATGCAGGGGATGATCGACACGGTGGGGCCGCGCTCGCCGAAATGCTTGGTCCATGCCGCGTTGAACGCCGAATAATCGTCGCGGTCGCACAGATAGACTTGCGCATGCACGATGTCGTCGAGCGTCGCGCCGGCGAGCGCCAGCGACGGCGCGATGCGCTTGGTGATGATGAACTCGGTTTCGAGCTTGATCGGCTGGCCGCCCCATTGCGCGCCTTCCGCCATCAACGCCGCCGCGGCGACGCCGTTACGGCGCGGCTCGTCGCCGACCGCCATGGACGTGATGCCGGGCACGAAAATGAAATCGCCGACGGTCACGGCCGGCGAGTAGCCCGATGTGGGCCGGCCCTTGAGCTGGTCGTGCTTGAGGTGCTCGACCGTGAATCCAGACTCTGGAACGACCGCCAAGGCCTGGATGTTCATGTCGGCGCCGGGCAGCAGCAGGCCTTGCTGCGTAATCGAGGTCGAGGGCGGAATTCGACCGTTGAGAAACTCGCGGCGGACCTGCTGATAGGGCGGCACAGCCTTGACGGTGGTGTAGTACTGGTCCGTGCGCACCAGATTGCTCGGATCGGTGCCGGCGGCGCGCAGTACCGCTTCGAGATTCTGGAAAATCCGCAGCGCTTCCTTCTCGCGCTTCGGCAACCCCGCGTGCGGCGCGGCCTCGGCGAGCACATCGGGCGCGATGCCGTTGACGAAGTCCTGCGCCATGAGCCCGCTGGCAAAGACCCAGGGGCCGGCCTTGATGCCTTGCGCGAACTTGATCTTGCCCGCGCCAAGCTCGACGGGCAGCAGCGGCTCGGTGCGGCTGTTCGCGATGCGCGTCATCGGTATCTCTCGCGGTGCTGAAATGGATGCCGTACGTCCGGAAGACCGGACGTTAGCATGCCCCGGGGCCGAGCTGACGAATGGGATTGAGGCGGCCCGCGACGGTTCTTCGGGCCGGATCTGATGGGTCGTAAGGCAACGCCGTTAGCGGTAGCCAGCCCCGGCTCTTACGCCTCGCCGACCGTCTCCAGCATGACGCTGTTCATGGCGTCGTCGGCCGATTTGCCGGCCCAGGCCACGTACTGGAAGGCCGGATAATAGCGCTCGCACGAATCGACGGCGCTGCCGAGGATCACCTGGCATTGCGCGGGAGCAACCGCAATTCCACCGGCAAGCGGAATGGCATGGCGAAACAGCACGACGCCGTCCTTGGCCCAGATATCGAAATGGCCGAGCCATAATTGCTCGTTGATGCTGGTGATCAGCTCCTGCACGGCGGCGCGCCGCGCGCCGGGCGGCTTCAGATCGAAGGCGCACGACAGATGCAGCACCTCGATGGTGCTCATCCAGGTGAACGAGACCTGGTAGTTGGCGCAACTGCCGACGATCAGAAACGAAATCTCGTCCTCGACCTCGCGCTCGAACGGCCAGGCGTTGGTCCTGGCGATGTCCTCGACGACTTCGAGAGGATTGGCGACCGGCAGCCTTGCGTGTGCAACGTAAGCCATACCGGCGCCCCATCAGCTCGACTGTATTGATCGAGCGGCGCCGCACCCGGCACCAGCGGCGGCGACATGACCGACGCATTGCGCGTCGGCAAAACACGACTGACAGGCCCCCATATGCGCCCTCCCCGCTGACGAGCGTCTAGGCGCTACGCGCCGCACACCGCCGCACACTCCCGACTTTCCCCCATCCGCCGACGCGTTCCGTAAAAGTACGTACTTGCTACGTCGCCCAGCGGACCTATCAAGGCTTTCATCCGAGTTGGGCGAACGCTTGCTCCAAGTATGATCATTATGCGGCGGCCGATGAATGCGCATCCGCCGCTGCATTTCGCTACGCCCCTGCGGCTTCCGGCACGACCGCGATCAAGGCCTGCTGATATGCGGCGTTGAGTCTCCTGGTCTGCGCCTCGGCCAGCTTGGTGAACGCCGGCGCCAGGCCGTACACGCGGTCGGGGTGATACTGCTTGATGAGCCGTTTGTAGGCCGCCCTCAGCTCCTCCATCGAAGCTGACGGCGGCAGCCCGAGAATCTCGAAACAATCGCGCTGTTCTTCGGGCCCGATGGATAGAATTTCGAGCTCATCATTGAGATGGATCGCGCCGCTTTGCTCCGCTCGCTCGACCCCGTCCGGGTCCGATTGCGCGAGATCCTTGAGCAGGCGAAATTCGAAACGATACTCGCGGCGAAGCGCCACGCGGCGCAGCAGATAAGCCACTGGCCCGGCGAGCAGCGCGAACGCGATGCTGAGCGCATTGGCGCAGACCACCGGACCGAGCGGGCACCACAGCAAGAGCGGCACCCAGCTCTCCGCGGGCATGCCCAACCAGCGCTCCGACAGCGCGGCGGTCGCGATCAGCAGCGTCAGGCCGACCAGATAGGCGGCGACCGCGTAGCCCAGCGCAAAGCGCACGCTCAAGCCGTGAACCCAGGCCTTGAGCCGATCGAGCGGCTGCCGATTGAGCCGCACCACTGCCGCCCGCAAATGCGCCGCATGAGCCTTCAAGTCGTCGAACAGGCCGGCGTCATCCGGCGCGAGCTCGGCCGGCGAGCCGAACAGCACCCGATGCAGCAATTTCCGCGCAACCCGCCGGGCATCGACGTCCGCGATCCGCTGCAGCACCCGGGAGTACAGTGCGACCGCGCGGTCCCATTCGGCCGCCTCGGACTTGCGCAACGCGAACTCCGGTTGCGTCTGCCGAAGCGCCGCCGATTGTCGGATGTAGGCGAGAGTCAAGCCGGGTGGGATCGCCCACAGCCCCAGCAAGACGGCGTCGGTTAGAGCCGACGAAAACTCTCGATCGGATGCCAACTCAATCATAGCACGCCACGCAACACGAACGCGTAGAAACTCAGGTCGAACTCTGTTGCTGCGAGCGCTTTACCCGCGCTCACACTGGGTCGTTTTCCTCGGTACGAAAGGATTGCAAGAGCGGCTGTCGAAGGGTGGCCGGCGTATCGTTGCGACAACGCCGATCGCCCGCCTTGCCCGCCCCTGTTGTTTTCGCGACATCGCTCTTCCCCCCTTGAGCTCTACCCGGCTGCTAATGGCCTCCGGGCTGCTCCCGCCATTGCAGAAAGTCGCGGAACAGCGCTTCCCGCTCGGCCGCATTGTTGGGCGCGCCGGGTTGTTTGCTCAAGAAGGCCTGGAAGTCGGTTTTCTCCTGCTGCTGCCGCTGCGCCTGGGCCTGCTGCAGCATCTCCTCGGCGGGAGCGAACCGGGTCCAGCCCGGGACCGTGGCGGCCAGATTCACGTCGCGCCACTTCGGATGGAAGGGCGGACGCTGAAGCTTATCAAAGCGCGTGAACAGGTACTGCACGAAGCGCTGCACCTTCATGTAGCGGTCGCTATTCTTCTGCCAATTGTAGACGGCCAGCACCGCCGGCACCGCAATCGTGTCGATGCGGTCGTTGCCCTGCAGCAAGTTCGGATACTCCTTTTTGGTGAACTCACCGAGCGTGTAGTAGTCCTCGAAAGTCTTGGTGAACGGAATATTGACCAGGTGCAGACCCGAGTTCGGCGGAATCTTCGAGAAGAATTCGAGCGGCTTTGGCACGACACGGGCCAAGGCGTCGATCTCGTGGGACTGCAGCATCTGCAGCGCGTTGCCGTTGTCTATCAGAACCTGCTGCACGTTGATGCCGAGCCGCTGGAACACGATGGTGCCGGTCAGGCTCGCTCCCGTGCCGGCGGGCCCGAAATTAACTTTCTTGCCGCGCAAATCCTCCAGGCTGTGGACATCGTCGCGCGCCAAGATGTGCAGTTCGGAGATCGGCAGCCGGATGACGTACTGAATGCGCCGTTCAAGATTCGGCGTCTTTCGCACGGTCCGGAAGTATTCGAAAACGTCGGACTGGGTGATCGCCGCATCGACGCCGTGCAGGTAAAGCAGATCGTCGAGGTTCGACGCCGCACCATAGGAGACGATCGGCAGCACGCGCAGATTGTCGCCGTCATCGAGTGCCGTCGCCATTTCGGCGGCAAGCCGCATATAGGTGCCGGAGAACAGGCCGCCAACGATACCCACCGTCGAGGCGTTCTTCTTTTCGCGCAACACGACATCGCTGCCGCCCGTCGCAACTGACTTTGGTACCACCTGAGCTGCGAGATCGAAGCTGAACAAGCCGATTATCGACGCGATCAACGCCGCAACTATAAAACGACCGCGCATCATCACCCCTCACTGTTTACCAACACACCACGCTCAGTTGTTTCATACGTTCGGCCACGATTGTGGCAAGCCCAAGATGAAAAATCATAAGATGAGGATTCTGTTGAATGCATGACGACGCGGTCATGAATAATTCACCCATTGGTTTGTAATTTTCGCCACAATTCGCCGCCCGGGCATGGGGGCGCGGCAAATTCCGCTGACAAATGAATGTTGCGATTCATTGCGGTAGGGCGTGATCTTGCCACAAAGCGCCGTCAGTTTATGCGCGCTTCTCAACCGAACCCGGCACAGCCGGCGCGGTCGAGTGTCGGGGTCACATCGCTTCAAAAAGTAAAGTTCAGTGGAGTAGCGTCATGCGTACACGTTTCGACCTATCGGTCTTGTGAAGCCACCTTTCGCCTGATCTGCATCTGATAACAAAGCCGTAGCTCAAGCGGAGCGGCTGATGATGCGCCGTGCCTGGCAAGGCATGCGGCGCAGCGGCAGCGTGCGCCATATCGCGGCAGTGTCCCGCGCGGGCCAGCTGAAGAATTCAAGACAATACAGGAGGCACGATGTTGAAACGATTGGTTCTGACCGCCTTAGTCGGTTCGGTCGCGGCGATCGCCGCCGCGCAGGCGCAGGATTGGCCGACCCGGCCGGTCACGATGATCGTGCCGTTCGCTGCCGGCGGGCCGACCGACGTGGTCGGCCGCATTCTGGCGGCGCGCATGAGCGAAGTTCTCAAAGAGCAAATCATCGTGGTGAACGTCGGCGGCGCCGGCGGTATGGCGGGCGCCGAGCGGGTCGCCAAGGCCAAGCCGGACGGCTACGAGGTGCTGCTCGGCACCGTCGGCACCCAGGCCTACAGCCAGAGCCTGTACAAGACGCCGCTGTACAGCGCGACGAACGACTTCACGCCGGTCGCGCTCATTGCCGAACAGCCGTTGGTGCTGGTCGTGCGCAAAGACCTTCCGGTCAAAAATCTCAAGGAATTCGCTGCCTACGCCAAGGCCAACGCCGCGAAGATGCAGTTCGGCTCCGGCGGCGCCGGCTCGTCCACGCATCTGGGCTGCGTGCTGTTGAACTCGACGCTCGGCATCAACGTTCAGCACGTTCCGTACCGCGGCTCGGCACCGGCGCTGCAGGACCTGCAGGCCGGACGGATCGACTACCTGTGCGACGCCGTCTCCACCGAACTGTCGCCCATCCAGGCCGGCACCGTGAAGCCGATCGCGGTCTTGGCGCGGCAGCGCGCCGGCGTGCTGCCCAAAATCCCGACCGCCGCCGAAGAGGGCTTTGCCGGCTTCGAGGCCAACAACTGGATCGGCCTGTTCTTCCCGTCGCACACGCCGGAAAAGATCGTGCATCGGCTGCGCCAAGCCTCGGTCGAGGCGATGAACACGCCGGCGATGCGCGCCCGCATGGAGGCCATCGGCACCGATCTGGTCGCCCAGGACCGCACCAGCTCGACCTATCTGCAGCACTTCGTCGCCAGCGAGATCAAAAAATGGGCGACGCCGATCAAGCAAAGCGGCGTCTCGGTCGACTGATCGGCTAGGCCGAAAAACCGACCGCGGCGGGAGCAAGGCACAGGGAGACCGGATGACTGGCGGGTTCTGAGGACCGCATCAATGTCGGGGAGGCGAGTATGAGTACGCCGCTGTCGAGGCGAAATAATTTGGACGGCCTTGCCTTGTATGCGCCGCGTCGCGCGCGCGAGCAGGCGACGTACGAGCCGCCTGCCGATCCACCGCTGCCGCAGGACGAACCTGCGGACGACCAGATCCCGATCGCCGCGGAGCCGTCCGACGAGGGCGACCCAGAGACGGAGCTTGCCGAGCAGCGCATCGAGGAGGCCATTCGCAAGATCGTCGCGCTGGGCCACCCCGACGAGCCGGGCATGCCATCGCCCGACGATGCGCAACCCTCCTTGGCGCCGCGCGCCGAGGACGAAGATTACGAGGCCGCGCCGGCCCCGTTCACGCCGCGCCATGGAGCCGAGCACACGGCCCCGCGCGTTCGTCGTCGTTCCCGTCTCGATGCCGAGATCATGCCGGAGCCGCCGGTCGCCGAGCGGCGCAGCATCTTTCCTCTCTTGATCCGGTTCTCGTCGGCGATGATGTTCGCGGCGGTGGTCGCTTACGGCATGACGATGTATGCGTCGATGAAGTCCAGCGCGCCGCCGGTCCGGCCTGCCGACTATCAGCTCGCCGCGGTCGCGCCAAACGTGCAGCAATCGCAGATCGCACCGCAATCTCCGCCGCCGCACCTGATCGTCGAGGATCAGCAAACCTTTGCCAATGAGCCGTTGTCGCTCATCGTGGTGGTGCAGCATCCGCAGCAGAATGCGGTGTTGCTGTTCGACGGGCTGGCCCAGGGCACCAAGCTGTCGGCCGGCGCGCAAATCAGCGCGTCGAGCTGGCAGGTGCCGTACAACCAGGCGCAGGGACTTAACCTCTACGCACCGAAGGATTTTGCCGGCGTGATGAATGCCGCGGTCAGCCTGCTCGGCGCCGACAAGCAGCTGCTCGACACCCAGGCGGTGCAGCTCAAATGGATCGCCCGGGAGGCGAAACCGCTTCCCGATCCAGCGCCGCCGCCCCAGCAGCAGCCGCAGCAGCCGAAGCCCGCAGTCGTGGCCTCGGCTGGAGAGCCCGGCAACGCCGGACTTTCAATCAAGCCGATGAATCCCGGCAACGCCGGAGCGCTCAAGACCTTCGCCGTCAAGCCCATGGATCCCGCCGAAGCCGCCATGCTGATGCAGCGCGGCCGCGACTTTCTCGGCGCCGGAGACCTCTCGGCTGCGCGGGTCGCTTTCAGCCGCTTGGCCGACGCGGGCGTCGCCGACGCCGCGCTCGCGCTCGCCAATACCTACGATCCGACATATCTGGCGGCCCATCACGTGATGGGCGTGCAGGGCGACCGCGCCACGGCGCGCGCCTTGTATCAGCGCGCCAAAGAGCTGGGCTCGGCGGAAGCCGCCCAATTGCTTGCGCGCATGACCGGCAAGTAAGGCGGCTCTGCCCGCCGTCTTGTCAACGCGCGCTACGCTTGCCAGTGTCTCCACGCAATGCCGCGCGAGGGCGGCCGAGATGGAGACACGCGTGGCATTCGACAAAGCTGCGGCGAAGCAGGTTCTGGCGCAGATCGATCGCGGCGAGCTGGCCCGGCTCGGCTGCGATCTCGCCTCGATCCCAAG
>Ga0134128_10009178_pt1 | contig 11884 bp, 9 predicted proteins | sample KB31754_FD_96462 | JGI IMG/M metagenome (GOLD analysis project Ga0134128, IMG submission 96462) | Terrestrial soil microbial communities with excess Nitrogen fertilizer from Kellogg Biological Station, Michigan, USA - KB3-175-4 | ecosystem: Environmental > Terrestrial > Soil > Unclassified ...
CGCTCGTAGGCCGAGTCGTCGGATTCGACTACGCCAATCTTGCCGACGCGATGGAGTACTTCAACCTCTACTTCTACCAGCCGTTGAGCTACGCCTGCGAACACGGCGTAACGCGGATCCTGCTCGGCACCGGTTCCGAGCGCGCGAAACAGTTGCGAGGCGCCCAGCTGAACGGATTGTGGACAGTTGCCGTCTGGTCGGCCCGTCCCGCCTGGCCTGTTGACTGGCGGGCCAGGAATCAGGCTACGCGGGAGCGGCTAGCGAGGTCAGCGCGGATCGACGAAGCGGAACTCACTAACGAGTGGTGCGCCGATAACTGATCGATGACCGCATCGTCCACGCCCTCGAGCAGGGACTCGAAGACGATCCTTTGCACGTCAGCGAGCGGGAAATAGGACGCCTCGTTTTCAGGCAGGTAACAGCTAAGAGCGCAAAGCACCACGCCGCGCCCGTCTCGCCGAGCGACTCCGGCATCGTGCTGCCACCTGCGAGGGCCATTACTTCCCTTGACCTCCAGGGACCCGATCTTGTGATAGTAGGAATCAAAAATCTGGCCACCAATGGATAGCGAGCCGTCCACCCTGCTGTTCTCAAGTCGCCGGATCATCTCTTTGCTCACGAACGAGCCGAAGAGTTCTGCCTTCTCCAGCAACAGGAAGAATTCCGCGACATGCTGAGCACATGTGAGAGTCGGCGGTGCATCCCGATAAGACTCGGGCTCAAGGCCGCGCGGAAGGAATTTCCTCGTGACCTCGCTTCCTGACCACCCGAATCTGCGAATCACGTTGTCATTGATGGACTCCCTCGAAACCAGGTCGATCAGAACATTGGCGGCGGTATTACTGCTGTTGGACAGCATTGCGTCAGCCAGGCATTCGACCGTCACCCTGGTGTTTGCGACGAGATCGTCTATCCTGCTTCTGGAAATCAGCCCGTTAGGGTCGCCGACGCAGTTAACCGGGTCAATCCGGACCGAATCATCGAGGCGGAGTTCCTCGGCATCCACCATCCGCAGGACCTCAGCCGCAATGAATAGCTTGGACAGGCTAGCGGCCGAGAACATGAGGCCGGGATCCAGGCCGAGTATGCGGAACGGACGATGCAGCGATATCGCCGCAAGCCCGAAGATCGCTCCCGCCGGCAGGATCGAAGCGACCTGCGTGCCGATGTCAGATGGCAGCGACACGATGGTCCGACGGCCCAGGATCGTTTCACTACGATCATCGCTCACCGGTTCTTCCTCTCCCCGACAGGCATCCCACCCTACTATCCGCTGACCCAGGTCTCTGGTCCGTCAATAAGGGAACCGCAGATAGCGGAAATAGTCGTATCTGCGTTCCAGGAAAATTTGCGCCATGGCGTCTATGCGATGCTCGGGCATGTCGGTCCCCGGGAAGCTGGAGGTGCGGCGCGAGAAGTGTTCGGCGAACTCACTCATAACGAGGACATAGAAAAGATGATGGTCCATCTTATAGGTCCTGCGACGTTCTTGACTCCAAGCGTCCCAAATATCATTCCGATATTTGCTGAGCAACTCGAAATGAGGCAGGAAGCAGTTCCAGAGCTTCCGGGAACTGGCGGTCCAGTCTTGGGCATAGTCCGAGCCAAAGTACCCATCCAGCAGATGAGGGATCGGATCATTTTCGAGTAGCGCGCGGACAGTATAATGCCCAAGGGCACGAGGAGTGGCGAACTTAGCGATGAGGTGGTAGACCGCAGAGGCGAAATCCCTCATGATTTGCAGCCGCTGAAACGAATGATCAAGTTCGGAGAGAAAGTCACAAGAATCGAGGTCGGTGAGGAGGACCTGTCCTCGGACGAAGTCAAAGTCAAAGTTCGGAAGCTCCGCCGAGTACCTGTAGAGACCGGCCCTGGAGAATTGCGCGATCCGCTCTCCGACCTGCCTCGCGATCTGACCCAACAACGTGAGTCTGGTGACCTCAGCGAACGGATCACCCTCGATCTCGAACGAACTGAGCAGACGCCGATAGTAGACCTCGCTCTGGTCACCTTCGGAATTTCCCAGTCCCGCGCCGAACTGGACCTCGGAGATTCGATAGGGCTGCGAATCAGGCACGCCGCAGATGACCGCACCCAGCTGCTTCCCCTGAAATACGAGCGCGGGATCGTCGTAGTTAAATACGAGCATCGGGGCGATACTCGGCACACCGGCGGCATACAGATGCTCAGCGGCTTCGTACTCGCGAAGGGCCTTGTCGACGGTGATACCCCCGACCGGGGCAACGTCTCCGTACGCGGCCATAAATGAGGTATCCGAGGCGAAGCCGAGATGGGGGTAGGTCACGAAGCTTGACAGCGGCTCGGTCGTAGGCGGCCTGGGCTCGGTCAAGGTTTCCTTGAACACTGGATCGCGTCCCCGTAACCCTTCCGGGGGGTTGTAGACGCCCACTCCCTTGATCTTTGCCGCCTGGTACTGAACGGACGGGTCATCACGCCGCTTTGGCGGATCCCCGAAGAGGTGCCACGCGAGACGACCTCGCCGGGGAAAGACTGGCACTCTCCGCCATGACACGAAATCCTCGAGGGTCCCGAGTTCCTTTTCGGATAAGTCGATTTTAGGAAATTTTCGAATTAGAGTAACCCTTAGCACGATACCTCCCGCTTCGACACGCCAGCGGCACGACACAGCCGAGAGGCGTGGATTACGCCTGGCATTAAGGAGTGTAGCACTTCTTACCTGTTTAGAAAGAGGAAAGAAATAACTAGGGCCTTGATTCAGATATGCCCTATTACCACAGCATCTCCGAAAGTCCAAAAGGCCGGGTAACGAGCCGGGGACCGATGGAAGGCGAGCGGCGCCTAATGGCAATCGCCGAGGTCACCGGCCCAGCAGAGATCTGCGAAACCACGCCGCGTGAGTCCCGGCCGAGTCAGCTTCCGGCCGCCGTTCCCGCCAGAGCGGGACGACGAGCCGCCGCCGTCGCCAGCGGACTTATGATTGCCGCCGTCACGGCGAAAGCGCCGGCCAACGCCAGCCAGCCTGCGGTTCCGTGATCAATGACACCGACCGTCACGATTGTCGGCCCGAGGGCCAGTTGGGCGCCTATGCCGAGATTGAAAGTGGAAAGATGCTCGGCTCGGCCTTCGGCCGGTGCCAGCGCATAGGACAGTCCCCAGCCGCCGGCCGCCTGCAGCACCTCCGCGATGGTCAGGATGATCACTCCAAGAATCATGAATGCGACTACCGCAGCGGTCACATGCCACGTACGGCTCAGCGCGAAGATGCAGCAGCACCCGACCAGCGCATACGCGCACCTCCTGAGCGCCGTGATGCTGCCGTCTATGGTGTCCGACCCTCGTGCCGCGCGAATCTGCATCAGCACCGCGAAGATCGTATTCACCACTAGCAGTGCCCCGACCAGGGCCCTGGGCGCGTCGGTATGCAAGGTCACCCACAGTGGAACGCCGACGGCTAGTAGCGACGAGTGCAAGCCAAGAATCCCGTTGACGGCAGCGACGCTTAAATACGGGAAGTCGCGCAGCGAACGGAGGCGGGTTTTCTTCGCGGAATTAGTCGCATCGCGGGTCTGCTGATCGCGAACTCCGAGCCGAGACAAGAACAGTGCGGCCAGAGCACAGCACAGTGCGTTTCCAAGGACGATCGAGGCGAACGCGAGCCTGGTGCCGTATCCGATCGCCACGGTGGCGAGTACACCCCCAAGCGAGAACCCGACGTTGTAGACGACCCGAGTGCGCGCCATGATCGCTACCCGTGCCTGTGATCCGGCGATGCGTTCAACTAGCGCTTGGTAGACCGGGGGAAGGGATTGCTGGCTGACGCCGATCATGGCGGCAACGACGGCAAACACCAGAAAACTGCCGGTAACGCTGAGCGCGGCCAGACTCAGGGCTCGCCATAGATAGAGTAAAATCAGTATTCGGCGCGGTCCATATTGGTCGGCTAGCGAGCCGAGGATGGGTTGGGCCACCATGCCCAGCAGGCCAGCGATGGACAAGCCGACGCCAACCTGAGTCGAGCTCAAACCAACGACCAGGACAAAGTAGATCGCCGATCCGGCGAGGTACAGACCCATGCCGATCGCGTCGATCAGGCCGACCCCAAGCAGTGCGACGCCGCCTTTGATGGTGGCCGCCGGTCCCAGAAACCCAACGCCCCAAGTGCGCGGGTATAACCAGATTCTCTTCACGGGCAGCCTATCCATTTGCAGGTTAGCCGGACTCGTCGACCCTGGAGCAAACTGTAGCCCAGCCGAGAACCCATTTCTAAATACCGCTCTCGGTAGCTGGACACTGACCCGATGACTGACCCGCATCAGGTCAGCAGGCAGCGGCATTTACGATGCTTTTTCTCTAAATAATGGTCTCTTTTATGTAGAAAGTTTTGCGGCGATGCCTTCGGCCGTAGCTGAGCGCGCGGACCGAGCGGGCGCGCGCAGGACCAGCGCAGCCGCGCGTTAAGCGGCCTAAAACAGCTCTTGACCTAGTCGGCGAACTGCGCGACTCTAGCTATGCGCGAACGTTCGCTCACCCGGTGAGGAGGTGCGGTGGCGCGACGGCGATACGTGTCGATCAAGGAAGTGGCCGCGCTGGCCGAGGTCAGCTTCCAGACGGCGAGCAAGGTGCTGAGCGGCGGGCAGGTGCGGGTATCCGCGCAGACCGCCGAGCGGATTCTCGCCGCCGCCGCCGAACTCGGGTATCAGCCGAACACCATCGCGCGCAGCCTTGTTCAGCAGGCCAGCACCACGATCGGGCTGGTCGCCAGCGACACCACCGACCTGGCCATCACGCTGGCCTGCGTCGCGGCCGAGCAGGAGGCGCGCAGGCACGGGCATAGCGTGCTGGTCGGGCATCTCGCCGCTGGCGGCTCGGATGCGCCGGATATCGTGCGGTCGCTGATCGAGCGCCGGGTCGACGGGATCATCGCGGCGGCACCGGAGGTCGAGGAAGATACCAAGGTTGCCGAGCTGCTCAGGTCCTACGTTCCGGCGGTCAGCCTGCAAGCGGTGCCTGGTGGAGGGGTACCGCTGGTGGGTTCGAACCACCGGGAGACTGGGCGGCTGGCGACCTCGCACCTGGCCGCGCTCGGTCACGTATCGATCGGCACGGTGACCGGGCTGTTCCGGCGCCGGGTGACGCGCAGCCGGCTGCACGGATACGAGGACGCGCTGCGGGCCGCCGGCCTGGAGCCGAGCGAGGACCTGGTCGCCGAAGGCGACTGGACGCCCAGGGGCGGCGCGATGGCCACCCGGCTGCTGCTCGAACGTTCGCCCGAGCTCACGGCGATCTTCGTGCACAGCGACACGATGGCGATCGGCGTGCTCGGCGCGCTGTGGCAGGCGGGTCGCCGGGTGCCTGCCGACGTCGCGGTCGTGAGCTGCGACGACATCCCGTTCGCCGAGTACCTTGTCCCCCCGCTGACGACGGTGCGCATCCCGCTGGCCGAGACCGGGACGAGAGCAGTCGAACTGCTGCTGCGGTCCATAGCCGGAGAACCGGTAAGAGAGGGGGTCGACCTGCTGCCCGTCGAGCTAGTCGTCAGGGAGTCGTGTGGTGGTGGAAGCGGCCCCGGCGGGGCCAGAGCACGGAAGGAGGGATCGTGACCAGGATCGCAATCGACCCGCTACGACCGATCGGCCGGCTCGACCGGAAGGTCTTCGGCGGATTTGTCGAGCATCTCGGCCGGTGCATCTACGGCGGGCTGTACGACGAGGGTTCGCCGCTGAGCGATGACCGCGGTTTCCGCAAGGACGTGCTTGGCCTGCTCCGCGAGCTGCGGATGGGCGTGCTGCGGTGGCCAGGCGGCAACTTCGTCAGCAACTATCACTGGACCGACGGAATCGGGCCGAAGGACGACCGGCCGGTCAGGCCAGAACTGGCCTGGGGCGGGACCGAGTCGAACCGGTTCGGCACCGACGAGTACCTGGCCTACTGCGCCGAGCTCGGCACCGAGCCCTACATCTGCCTGAACATGGGCACCGGAACGCTCGCCGAGGCCCTGGACTGGGTCGAGTACTGCAACAGCACGCGGGAAACCGACTGGGCCCAGCGCCGGCGGCGCAACGGCCACCCGGAGCCGTACCACGTGACGTACTGGGGCCTGGGCAACGAGATGTACGGCGACTGGCAGGTGGGCGCGCTGTCCGCCGAGGAATACGTACGAGAGGCGACCCGGTGGGCCCGGGCGCTGAAGATGCTCGACCCCGGCATCCAGCTGGTCAGCTGCGGCAAGACGGGCTGGAACGAGTGGGACCGCATCGTCATCGAGGGCACCGCGCACCTCGTCGACTATCACTCGATCCACATTTACACCGGCAGCGAGGACTACTGGACGAACGTTCTCCAGCCGCACCAGGCCGAACGCGGGATCCGCTGCGCCCAGTCGCTCATCAAGCGGGCCGCTTACCGGCTCAAGATCGCCGATCCGCCGAAGATCGCCTACGACGAGTGGAACGTCTGGTACCGGAACATGACGGTCGACCTGGCCGAGCGGTATACGTTCGGTGACGCGCTGGCGGTCGGCACCTACCTGAACATCCTGGTCAGGAACTCGGACTCGGTGAAGATGGCCAACCTCGCGCAGATGGTGAACGCGATCGCGCCGATCGTCACCACCGCCGACACCGCGACCGTGCAACCCATCTACTACCCGGTGCTGCTGCACGCCCAGGCGGCGCTGGACGAGGCGGTCGACACGCACGTGTACGGCCCCCACCTCGAGCCGGCGTGGCCAGAAAACCCTGGCCGCTGGCCGTACATCGTGAAGGATCTCGGGCCGTTCACCGCGATAGACGCGGCCGCCACCGTCGACGCGGCCAGAGGCCGGGTGGCGGTGACGCTCGTCAACCGTGCCCCGGACGACCCGCAGACCACGGAGATCGTGCTCCGGAATCGAGCGTTCACCGGCCCGGTGGAGATCACTACCCTCACGGCCGGCCGCGACGACGAACCGCGCGTCCTGCCCGATGTCGCGACGGCCCGTCTTGAACACGGGACAGAAGACCCGAAGGGCGGCGCCGTCGTCCTTACCCTCCCACCGCAGTCTTTCACCCTCATCGAAGCGGCGATCAGCGGCTGACTCCACGTGCCAGCGGGGCCGGGGCCACAGGGCACTTCCAACTACAGCGGCTAAAGGAAACGAGAAGGAGTCCCCCGAAATGCTTTTCAACCAAAGAATTTTTTTCGGAAAAATATTGCGCGGGCCTTCCGCCAAGGCGACACTTGCCGGCGCCGTGGCCGTGACTCTGCTCGCCGCCTGCAGCAGCGGCAGTAGCAGCAGCAGCGCTCCGGTCGGCGGCAAGAGCACGTCGGCTAGTCCGTCCCCTTCGGTGCTGGCGGGCGCGAACTGCTCGTCCAGCGCCACGCACCTTACGTTCTGGGCGTGGGTGCCTGGCATGAGCCGGGCCGTCACCAAGTTCAACGCCACGCATCCGACCATCTGCGTCACGCTGGAAGACCCCGGCGCGGGCTCGGGTGAGTACGTGCCGCTGGACAACGCGCTCAAGGCCGGGACCGGCGCGCCCGACGTGGCCGAGGTCGAGTTCGACCTGCTTCCCTCCTATGAGATCCAGCACTACCTGGTCAACCTCGCTCCCTACGGCGCGAACAAGTACAAGAGCAACTTCTCGGAGTGGGCGTGGTCCCAGGTCAGCCGGGGCACCGCGGTGTACGCGATGCCGAGCGACTTCGGCCCGATGGGCTTCTACTACAACCAGAAGGTGCTGGCCAAGTACCACATCAGTCCGCCGACCACCTGGACGGAGCTAGCGGCCGACGCGAAGAAGGTGCACAGCGCGAACTCGAAGGCCTTCCTCATCGACTTCCCGGCCAACGACCCGCAGTGGCTGATGGACATGATGAGTCAGGCCGGAGCCTGGCCGTTCGACTACAGCGGTGGCGCCAACCTGAAGATCAACTGGACCGGGCCCGCCCAGATGAAGTTCGCCTCGTTCTGGCAGCCGCTGCTTGACAGCCACTCGGTCGGTACGGTCGCCGACCTCAGCACCCAGGAACTCACCCAGCTGGACAACGGCACGATCGCGGCGGCGATCTATTCGGCCTGGGCACCTTCGTACTTCGCGCCCGACGTCAAGCTGTCCTTGGGTCAGTGGCGGGCATCCGCGCTGCCGCAGTGGTCGGCCGGAACGAAGGTCGGCGCGGTCTGGGGCGGGTCCACCTACCCGGTGTTCTCCGAATCCCAGCACCCGGCCCAGGCGGCGGTGTTCTCCGAGTGGCTCACCGCGACCGACCAATCCTGGGACATCGTGAAGACCCCGCCGTCCTCGCTGTTCCCGACCTACCTCCCGACGCTGAACTCCTCGGCCTTCAAGGCGCAGACCTATCCGATCTCCGGAAGCTCGCAGCCTAACCAGGTGTTCTCCGCAGCCGCGGAGGGTGTACCGAACACCCCGTGGCCGCCATTCATGACGCAGGTGCTCACCCAGGGCACGAGCACCTTCGGCCCCGTCCTGACCGGCAAGGTGACGCTGGCGCAGGCCTTCGCGACCTTCCAGAAGCAGGAAGTCACCTACGCCCAGTCCCAGGGATTCAAGGTTTCGACATGACCGGTGCCGCACTGCCGCTGGCGCGTAGGCGGTCCGCCTACGCGCGGCGGCGCGGCCGGAGCGGGCTGACGTTCGTGACTCCGTTCATGATCGTGTTCACGCTCTTCATGGTCGTGCCTCTTGCCTACGCCATTTACCAGAGCCTCTACACGACCAAGCTCATCGGCGGGACCACCTTCAGCGGCTTCGCCAACTACGCGACCGTTCTGCGGTCCGGGCCCTTCTGGGGCGGCGTCGCCAGGGTGATCATCTTCGGCGCGATCCAGATCCCGATCATGCTCGCGATCGCGTTCTTCTTCGCCACGATCTTCGACCTGGGCGTGGCCAGGTGGGGCCGGGTCTTCCGCGCGATCTTCTTCGTGCCGTTCGCGGTTCCGATCGTGGTCTCGTCGCTGATGTGGGGCTTCCTCTTCGATCCTTCCTACGGCCCGTTCAACCGCATCATGAACACCGCCGGCTTCCACAACTTCAACTGGCTGTCATCGGGCCTGATGATCCCCGCCATCATCATCATCGCCATCTGGGAGTGGACCGGTTACAACTCCGTCATCTTGTACACGGCCCTGAAGTCGGTGCCCCGCGATGTCATCGAGGCCGCGATCCTCGACGACACTCCGCTGTGGAAGATCATCCTGCGGATCAAGCTGCCGCTGGTCAGGCCCGCCATCGTCATGCTGGTGTTCATCAACACGATCGGCGCCCTGCAACTCTTTGTCGAGCCGTACATCCTTAACAATTACCAGGCCGGAGTTGTCACCAATACCTGGACGCCCGTGATCGATATCTACAGCACGGCCATTTCCAACGGCGAATATCAGCTTGGCGCCGCGATGGCAGTGGTGCTTGCCTTTGTCATCATCGCGATCTCGGTCACCTCGCTGACCTTCCGTAACCGCAGGAGGGACTTCGGATGAGCGCTCCGACTATTTCGCCTCCGGCGGTGGGCTTGCCTGGAGGACCGCGCTCCGAGACCCGCCGGGAACGCAAGCGGCGCGAGCGACTCGAGGAGCAGGACGCCAACATCCCGGTGGAGTTCTACGGACTCAAGCGCGGCACCGTCTCGGTGCTGACCGCGTGCTGCGTGCTGTTCGCCATCTTCACGCTGATCCCGATCGTCTGGATCATCATCAACTCCACCAAGACCCAGGCGAACATCTTCCAGTCGTTCGGCTTCTGGTTCGCGCGACCGTTTGAGTTCTTCCACACGTTCGGGAACCTGTTCAAGGACGTGGACGGCGACGGTACGTACGCGCACTGGTTCGGGAACACCGTGCTGTACTCGGCGGTGGCCGGCGTCGGTGCCACCGTGCTCGCGGCCTACGGCGGCTATGGATTCGCCCGCTTCGAGTTCCGTGGCGCCAGGCTGTTCTTCGCCGTCATCCTCGCCGGGCTCCTGGTCCCGATCACGCTGGTGGCCGTGCCGCTGTACCTGGTCTACGCCAAGGTACACCTGATCAACTCGATCTGGGGCATGATCATGCCGTCCATGGTGTCGCCGGTCGGGCTTTACCTGATGCGCACCTATGTGGACCTGTCGATCCCCCGCGAGATCCTCGACGCGGCCCGCATCGACGGCGCGTCAGAAATGCGGATCTTCCACCGGATAGCGCTGCCGCTGATGGTGCCGGGGCTGCTGACGGTGCTGCTGCTATCGATCGCGACTACCTGGAACAACTACATCCTGCCGCTCATCATCTTCAGCACCAACGACCTGTTCCCGACCACGGTCGGAATGGGCCTGTGGCTGCAGCACGCCGGCAACTCGGGAGACACCAACCTCTTCCCGCTCCTGGTGATGGGCGGCCTGATGACGATCATCCCGATGATCGCGCTGTTTGCCGTACTGCAGCGCTACTGGCGGGGCGGGCTGCTGCTCGGCAGCGTCGCGAACTAAAGGAGCGCCGCCACCGATGTCCGCGATCTTGCTGGAAAAATTGACGAAGGTCTTCTCCACCGGCACTAAGGCGGTCGACGAACTCGACCTCAAGGTCGCCGACGGCGAATTCGTCGTGCTCGTCGGGCCGTCCGGGTGCGGGAAGACGACGACCCTGCGGATGGTCGCGGGGCTGGAAACGATCACCGGCGGCAGCATCAGCTTCGGCGACCAGGTGGTCAGCGCGGTGTCGCCCCGGGAGCGCGACGTCGCCATGGTGTTCCAGAACTACGCGCTCTACCCGCACATGTCGGTGGCCGAGAACATCGGGTTCACCCTGACCAACAAGAAGGTGCCGAAGGCGGAGCGGGACCGGCGCGTGCGCTCCGTGGCCGAGGTCCTCGGCCTTTCCGACCTGCTCAATCGCAGGCCAGGTCAGCTGAGCGGGGGGCAGCGGCAGCGGGTCGCCATGGGCCGGGCCATCGTCCGCGAGCCGTCGGTGTTCCTGCTGGACGAGCCGCTGTCCAACCTGGACGCGAAACTGCGGGAGCGGATGCGCTCCGAGGTTCTGCGGGTGCACCGGCAGATCGGATCGGCGACGCTGTACGTGACGCACGACCAGGTCGAGGCCGTGACGATGGGCGACCGGGTGGCGGTGCTGCACGACGGAGTGCTGCAGCAGTACGCCGCGCCGCGCGAGTTGTTCGACCACCCGGCCAACGTCTTCGTCGCCGGCTTCATCGGGTCGCCGGGCATGAACCTGTATGAGGCCTCGGTCTCGGCGGGCGAACTCATGCTGGGGTCCCAGCGGCTGGACCTCGGGCCGGCCGAGGCGGTCCTCGCCCCTTACCACGGGCGGAAGGTCATCGCCGGGGTTCGGCCGGAGGACCTGTTGCTCGACGCGGGCGGCCTGGTACCCGGCGGGAGCGGGGCGACACTGGTCGCGGACGTCCAGGCGATCGAACTGCTCGGCAGCGACGTGCAGGTGCACTTCTCCATCGACGCGCCGACGGCCAGCGCCACCACGCTCGCGACGGCGGCCGACGAGACCGAAACCCAGACGCTGGCGGGCGCAGCGCACAACGGCGTCGCCCGTCTCGACCCGCGATCGGGGGTCCGCCCCGGCGCGAGGGTCAAGTTCAGCATCGACCCCGCGCGCCTGCGCTTCTTCGACCCAGACACCGGCCAGGCGCTCCCCCAGTCCCCGGATATTTAAGATTTGCGCCGCTACCTTCGGCCCGCGCTGAAGGTCGCCCGTAGGTGGCCCGGCTCAGGCGGCTCGGCCGGCTCGGCCGGGCTCGGGCGGCTCGGCCGGCCCGGCCGGGCTCGGACGGCTCGGACGGCTCGGCCGGGGACTACGACAGCAGAGGGCCAACGGTGCTGCCCCAGCGACACCAACAAGGCAACGGTGTCGTAGCTCCGACCCGTCTGCTGGCGTTGCCCCGCCGCATCTCACCCCCCGTTGCGC
>Ga0134128_10009181_pt1 | contig 11882 bp, 10 predicted proteins | sample KB31754_FD_96462 | JGI IMG/M metagenome (GOLD analysis project Ga0134128, IMG submission 96462) | Terrestrial soil microbial communities with excess Nitrogen fertilizer from Kellogg Biological Station, Michigan, USA - KB3-175-4 | ecosystem: Environmental > Terrestrial > Soil > Unclassified ...
CGCGGCACCGGCCGTCGCAGCGGCGTGACCCGAACGAAACAGCAGAGTCCCTCACGAAAAGAGTTTTGTGCGCACCGGAGAGATCAAAGCCCTGTCCGGCTTGCGCATCGTCGCCGCAGTGTGGGTGGTGCTGTTTCACTTCCGGCCGTGGCTCGACGTATCGGCGCCCGGCTTCAGGTCAGCGCTTGCTCCGGTAATCAATTGCGGCGCACAAGGCGTCGATCTGTTCTTCATCCTCAGCGGGTTCGTGCTGACCTGGAATTATCTCGACCGCATGGGCGAGTCGTTCTCGATGAAGGCCACGCTGCACTTCCTGTGGCTACGGCTGGCCAGGGTGTGGCCGGTCTATGTCGTCACGCTTCACCTTGCGTTGGCGTGGATCATTTTCACGCTCTACGTCGGCCACTTGCCATCACCCGTCGCAGACCAGCTCAGTGCCGTCAGCTATGCCCGCCAGGTTCTGCTGGTGCAGCTGTGGTTCCAGCCGTTCTTCGACGGATCGAGCTGGGACGGACCCGCCTGGTCGATCAGCGCGGAGTGGCTGGCGTACCTGTTGTTCGGGGTGGTGGTGCTGGCGATCTTCCGGATAGCGCGCGCGACGCGGGTAAGGGGCCTGCTGTGGCTCGCGGTCGCCGCGTGCTTGCCACCGACCCTTCTCTTGCTGGCGACCGGCCACTTCTACACCCCGTGGAGTTGGCTGCCGCGGATCGTCATGCAGTTCACCGCGGGGGCGCTGGCATGCGCTGCGGTTCGCAAGATGCAACTCTCAGAGGCAGGTCAGCGTAGGGCCGGCTACCTGTCCGTGGTTCTCTGCGCCGGCATCATCGGCATTCTCTACTTCCTGGACGCGTATCCGGTGGCCAAGGTGTCCGACTCGAGCGGGCTCGTCGACGTGCTTTTCGTGCCGCTGGTCGCGTCGTTGGCGGTCGGAATCGGCAGTCTGCCCCGGCTGCTGTCGACCCGAATAATGGTGTACGGCGGATACATCTCATTCAGCCTGTATATGGTGCACGAAATCGTGCACACCGCCTGGAACTGGTTCACGGCGCAATTCGAAATCATCCTCACGCCGAGCTGGTCGGCGAAGCTGATAATGGTCGGCGTGTTCGCGGTCGCCTTCCTCGGTGCGGTACTGCTGTACCACTTCGTCGAGGAGCCCGCCCGCATCTGGATGCGCAACATGGTCAAGGAGCGACAGCCTCCAGTCAATACGCTGGAGTCGCACGCCGACGCCCACGCCGGGGCGCTCGATCCGGCACACGGCAAGCTCCAACCCATCCACGGCCCCCGCCAAGTCCCTGCAAACGCCGTCACCGCGCGCGCGGGCTGACAGATGGTACAGACCCGAATTCCGCTGCGCGCGATGACATTGCAGCGATTCTGTAACGCATTGCACACAATTTCGTCCGCACCGGCGTTTTCGCGAATTGGGCCGTAGGCTGTTCCGGTGAGTCGTCTGGTCACGTCCGTCGTTGCCATCGCTCTAGCGCTTGGGCTGCTCGACGCGACATCAACACCGGTGAGACACAACGACATAATGACGTTGGACGCTTCACTGAATCGCATCGCGGTGATCGGGGACTCCTACACAACCGGAGGCGACCTGGGCGGACTTGGTTCCAACGGCTGGGCCGCCCGAGCATGGCAGCTGCTGGCGAGACAAGGATTACCTGTCACGGCGAACGTGGCAGCCGAGGGCGGCGCCGGGTACGGCACGCGCGGCAACCACGGCAGCGTATTCGAGGACCTCACGGCTGACGCGGTCAAGCCGGACGATGCGTTGGTGGTGTTCTTCGGCTCCCGCAACGACCAATGGGTCGATCCGACGCAGCTGTCGGTTCTGGCGTACGGCACGTACCAATTGGCGCGTCGCACAGCGCCATCCGCTAAGTTCTTGGTGATCGGACCGCCATGGCCGACCGCAGATCCGCCCGACACGGTGCTCAGGATCCGCGACGCACTGAAGTATCAGGCGGGAGTCGCGGGCGCGACGTTCATCGATCCGATCGCGGCTGGCTGGTTCGTCGGTAGGCCGGAGTTGATCGGTAAGGACGGTATCCATCCCACCGACGCCGGGCACGCGTACATGGCAGCAAAGATCGCGCCGCTCATCGGCGCTCAACTGGCGCGGCAGATCTGAAGAAACAACACCCCGCGAGCCTGTGCGCTCGCGGGGTGTTGCGTCAGGTTATGATCCTGCCCGGCTACTTGAGGTCGAACCTGTCGTTGTTCGCCACCTTGACCCACGCCTTGACGAAGTCGTTGACGAACTTCTCTTTGTTGTCATCCTGGGCGTAGACCTCGACCAGCGCACGCAGCACCGAGTTCGAACCGAACACCAGATCGTTGGCCGTCGCCGTCCACTTCACCTGTCCCGTCGAAGGATCGGTGCCCTCGTAGACGTTTTCCGCCTTCTCCGATGCCTTCCACTGCGTGCTCATGTCGAGCAGGTTGGTAAAGAAGTCGGCGCTGAGCACGCCCGGCCGGTCGGTGAACACACCGTGCTTGGTGCCACCGTGATTGGCGCCGAGTGCCCGCAGACCGCCGATCAACACCGTCAGCTCCGGAGCGGTGACGCCGGTCAGGTACGCCTTCTCCAGCAGCAGCTGCTCCAGCGGCAGCTTCTCGCCGGCGCGGAAGTAGTTGCGGAACGCGTCGGCCCGCGGTTCGAGCACCGCGAACGACTCGACATCGGTTGCCTCCTGGGTGGTGTCAGTGCGGCCCGCGTTGAACGGCACGGTCACCTCGACGCCGCCATCCTTAGCGGCCTTCTCGATCGCCGCGTTGCCGGCCAGCACGATGACATCGGCTAGCGACACCTTCTTGCCACCCGAGGCGGAGGCGTTGAAGTCCTGCTGGATCTTCTCCAGCACCGGCAGCACCTTTGCCAGCTCGGCCGGTTCGTTGGCCTCCCAGCTCTTCTGCGGTTCGAGACGCAGCCGCGCACCATTGGCACCACCGCGCTTGTCTGTGCCGCGGAAGCTGGCGGCCGCCGCCCACGCCGTCTTGACCAACTGCGTAACCGACAGGCCAGACTCCAGGATCTTGGTCTTGAGCGACGCGGCTTCCGAGTCGTCGATCAGCTCGTGATCGACCGCGGGTACCGGGTCCTGCCACAACTGCGGCTCAGCGATCCACGGCCCGAGATAGCGTGAGATCGGGCCCAGGTCGCGGTGCAGCAGCTTGTACCACGCCTTGGCGAACGCCTCGGCAAGCTCCTCGGGATGCTCCCGCCAACGGCTGGTTATCTCGCGGTAGATCGGGTCCTCGCGCAGCGAGATGTCGGTCACCAGCATGGTGGGCTTGCGGTTGGGTCCGCCGAACGGGTCAGGGATGACGGCCTCCGCGTCCTTGGCCACGAACTGCCACGCGCCGGCCGGGCTCTTGGTCAGCTCCCACTCGAAACCGTACAGGTTCTCCAGGAAGTTGTTGCTCCACTTCGTCGGCGTGGTGGTCCACACCACCTCGAGGCCGCTGGTGATCGCGTCGCCAGCCTTACCGGAACCGTAGGCACTCTTCCAGCCCAGGCCCTGCTGCTCGATCGGCGCGCCCTCGGGCTCGGCACCCACCAGGTCGGCGTCGCCTGCACCGTGGGTCTTGCCGAAGCTGTGCCCGCCGACGATCAGCGCCGCGGTCTCCTCGTCGTTCATCGCCATCCGGCCGAAGGTCTCCCGGATGTCGACCGCGGCCGCGACCGGATCCGGCTCGCCTTCTGGGCCTTCGGGATTCACGTAGATCAGGCCCATCGTGGTGGCGCCGTACGGCTGGGCCAGATCGCGCGTGCCCGAGTACCGCTTGTTGGTGCCCAACCACTCGCCTTCTTCGCCGAACAGGATCTCCTCGGGCTCCCAGATGTCCGGGCGGCCGAACGCGAACCCGAAGGTCTTGAAGCCCATCGACTCCAGGGCCACGTTGCCCGCGAACACCAGCAGGTCGGCCCACGAGATCTTGTTGCCGTACTTCTGCTTGACGGGCCACAGCAGCCTGCGGGCCTTGTCGAGGTTTCCGTTGTCCGGCCAGCTGTTGAGCGGGGCGAATCGCTGCGCGCCCTGCCCGCCACCGCCGCGGCCGTCGAAGATGCGGTAGGTGCCTGCGGCGTGCCAGCTCAGCCGGATCATCAGGCCCCCGTAGTGGCCGTAATCGGCGGGCCACCAGTCCTGCGAGGTGGTGAGCACCGAGGCCACCTCGGCCTTGAGCGCGTCCACATCGAGCTTGGCGAATTCCTTGGCGTAGTCGAAGTCCTCACCCAACGGGTTGGACACCGGTGAGTTGCGGTGCAACTTCGACACGTCGATCTGATCGGGCCACCAGTCCTGGTTGGTCAGCGGACCGTGCGCCTTCGGTGTGGGTGAATCCAGTGCCGGGTTTTCGCTGTCGGACACTTCGATCCTTCCTTAATGGGGTTGGTGAAACGGGCTGTGATCACGGGTGTGATCGCGACGCTTGTGATGCGGAGCAGTCGGGGCACAGGCCCCAGTAGATGACCTCGGCCTCGTCGAGCACAAAGCCGTCCAACGCGCCGTCGTGGTCAGAAGGGGTCAGGCAGGGCGGCTCGCCGACGGCACAGTCGACGTCCGCGATGACCCCACAGGACCGGCAGACCACATGATGATGGTTGTCGCCGACCCGCGACTCGTAACGCGCGACGGAGCCTGACGGCTGGATCCGCCGCAGCAGACCCACGGCGGTCAGTGCGGCGAGCACGTCATACACCGCTTGGCGCGACACCTCGGGCAGGCCGTCGCGCACGGCCCCGAAGACCGTCTCGGTGTCGGCGTGCGGATGCGCATCGACCGCCTCCAGCACCGCCAACCGAGGCCGCGTCACGCGTAAGTCAGCTGCTCGGAGCTGATCCGCGTAATCCGGAGCCGGGGCCACGGCACCCATCATGCCCCTTTTCTGGAATGAGTCAAGTCTTTCCTGGGATGTCTTGCGTGAACAAGTAGTTCACGACGTATGGCGTAACCGACCGCGTCGCCGCACCCTGACATTCGGACATGGACCCACCAGGGCTGTCCGCATGTCAGAACGTCCGTTCGCGGCGCCATGGGTCGGCGCGCTGTGCGGAACGCTCGTCCTCGGAATTTAATCCCGCCGATTTGATGGCTCCCGCAGTCGATCCCGTTCCGGCATCGTGTCGACGACATCATCAGTACGCGACCCCGTGCCCGGAAGGCACCCATGCCCACATCCCACCGCGCCGAGAAAGGGCAGTCATGAGCGATATCAGCCTGGCCGCGAAGCCGGCCGCACTACCCTTTGTCCCCGTCGCGACGACACCGACCGCGCGGTCCCGCGACGTCTTTCTGCCGAGCGACTCCCGACGACAGTCGCGATTCGGCGCCCTGCGGCGCCGGCTGCGCTGGCCTCTGGGTATCTACACGACCCCGGTGGCGATCCTGATGGTGTGGGAGATTCTCGCCAGGACGGGAATCCTCAAACCGACGTACGCCCCGCCGCCCAGCGACATCCTGAGCACAACGGTGGAGCTGTGGCGGGACGGCATCCTCGGGCCCGGCCTGTCAATCTCATTGCAGCGCGCGGGGATCGGCCTCGCGATCGGGTTGAGCGTCGGCATCCTGACCGGCGTACTCGGCGGGTTCCTGCGCACCGGCGAGTACGTATTCAACGGTGTGGCACAGATCCTCAACACGATCCCGTTACTCGCGGTGCTGCCCCTGTTCGTCGTGTGGTTCGGCATCGACGAACTGACGAAGGTCTTGCTGATCGGATTCGGTGCCGGCGTGCCGATGTACCTGAATTTGTTCGCGGCGATCCGCGGCGTGGACCAACGCCTGATCGAGATGGCCCGCACCACGGGTGCCGGCCCCTGGCGAATCGTCAGCCGGGTGCTCGTACCCGGTGCGGTTCCCGGTTTTCTTGTCGGGCTTCGCTTTTCGCTTGCGTACAGCATCCTCGGCCTGGTCGCCGCCGAGACTGTGAACGCCGACGAGGGGCTCGGTTTCCTGATCACCCAGGCCCAGACATATCTGCAGACCAATAAGGTTTTCGTCGGGCTGGTGATCTATTCGATCCTCGGTCTGCTCGCCGATCAGTTCGTCCGGATGCTCGAGCGCGTGCTGTTGCGATGGCGACCCAGTTACGAGGCGATATGACCGCCACGATCACGACCACGCCGCGCACGCAGACGGGTGTGCTCGTTGAGCAAGTCGTCCGCAGGTTCGGCGATCGCATCGTCCTGGACCACCTCGATCTGAGGATCGACGGCGATGAACTCGTCGTCCTCCTCGGCCCCTCAGGTTGCGGCAAGAGCACCCTCTTGCGCCTGTTGGCGGGGTTGGACAAGCCGGACGGCGGCCGCATCGAAGTGCCCGCCAACCGAGCCATCGTCTTCCAGGGCGACCGACTGCTGCCGTGGCAACGCGTCCTTCGCAACGTCACGTTGGGCTTGCACGGCCCCGATGCCGACCAACGCGCACTCAAAGCGTTGACCGAGGTAAACCTCGCGGGTCGCGAAAAGGCCTGGCCCAAAGAGCTTTCCGGCGGTGAAGCGCAGCGTGTCGCATTGGCTCGTGCCCTGGTTTCGGAACCCGAGCTGGTGCTGCTCGACGAGCCGTTCGCAGCCCTGGACGCCATCACCCGACTGTGCATGCACGATCTCGTGCGTGCACTCCGTCGCAAACACCACGCGTCCATGCTTCTCGTCACGCATGACGTCGATGAGGCCATCGCTCTCGCCGAGCGGATCGTGGTGATGAACAGCGGCCGAATCGGCGACGCGCACAGGGTCCACCTCTCGGCTCCCGAGCGGGAGGCGAGTGTCGCCCGTGAGGAACTGCGCGCCGCACTCTTGTCTGACCTCGGGCTTGCAAGCCAGCACTGAACCAACCACCCCGATACGACACACATCTCAGGAGAGCGCATGTCCCACAGACCTTTTCGACTCACGTTTGCCGCAGTGCTGCTCACCGTGACCAGCGTTCTTGCGGCCTGCTCGTCGTCGAAGGCCCCTGATGCCCCGCTGAGCAGCGCGGGCGGTGCGACGGCGGCAAGCCACCCGGAGTGGAGCCAATACACGTTCACCATTGGCGACAACGGCGGCGACGGCAGCGAGGAGCTGTCGAAGGTCACGGGCGCATTCGACGATGCGCCGTACAAGATCAAGTTCGCCCGCTTCGACTACGGTCCGCCGCTCGTGCAGGCCACCGCCTCCGGCGACATCGACCTTGGCTACGTCGGTGACGTCCCGCCGATCACTGGGGCGGCAAAGCAATTCGGCTTCAAGATCGTCGCCGTACAGCGGGGCGCCGATCAGACCAAGGCCGCCGAGAACATCATCGTGCCGAAGGGGTCGCCGATCCAATCGCTGGCCGACCTGAAGGGCAAGAAGCTCGCCCTCCCGCCGGGCAGTTCGGCCCACGGGCTCGCGCTGCTCGCGCTCGAGAGCGTCGGCCTGACCCCCAAGGACGTGGAGCTCGTGTACCTCAGCCCGGCGGCGGGCGCCTCTGCGTTCAACTCCGGCAAGGTAGACGCCTGGTCGATCTGGAATCCGCCGTCGGCGATCGCGGTCAAGGACGGTGCACGGGTCATCGCAAAGGGCGTTCCGCCGATCGATCAGGTCAACAACTACTACGTGGCGACCGACAAATCGCTCGGCGACCCGAACCGGCGTGCCGCGCTCGCGGACGTCCTCACCCGAATCGCGCGCATCTTCACGTGGGCCCAACAGAATCCGGACCAATACGCCAAGGCCATCGCGAAAGAGACGGGTGTCTCCCTGGAAGACGCCAGGGCGACCGTGGACTGCTACCCATTCAAGATCACTCAGGTCCTGCCGGAGGACGTCAAAGTCCAACAGGCCCTCAGCGACGCGTTCTTCGAGGCCGGTGAGATCACCAAGAAGGTCGAAATCACCACCATCACCGACAATCTCCTGCCCGACGGCTTCGACAGCACGAAGCTCTCATGAGTGCAGGGCAGCGAGAACTGCACCTCAACGCGTTCCTGATGGAGGCGGGCCACCATGAGGCGGCGTGGCGACTGCCGGAGAGCAATCCGCGAGCCGACTTCGACCTGCCGCATTGGGTCGCACTGGCCCAGTTGGCGGAGGAGGCGAAGTTCGACTCGTTGTTCCTCGCCGATGGCCCGGCGCTCACCGGCAGCGGCGAGTTCCGTCCTCCCGGACAGCTCGAGCCGCTGACCCTGCTGACCGCGCTGTCACAGCACACGAGCCGGATCGGACTGATCGCGACGGTGTCGTCGACGTACAACGAGCCGTACAACCTGGCGCGCCGCCTCGCGTCGGTCGACCATGTCAGCGGTGGGCGGGCCGGCTGGAACATCGTCACCTCGGCAACCCCGGAAGAGGCCGCAAACTTCGGCATCGACACCCGCCTCGACCATTCGTCGCGGTATGCGCGCGCCGATGAGTTCCTCGATGTCGCAAAGGCATTGTGGGACAGCTGGGAAACAGAGGCGGTTCTCGGTGACAAGTCGTCGGGCCGCTACGCCGACCTGTCCCGCCTGCACGCCGTCGGCCACCGAGGAGACCACTTCAAGGTCGCAGGCCCGCTGAACGTGGAGCGGCCGCCGCAGGGGCATCCGTTGCTCGTGCAGGCGGGATCCTCGGAGGACGGGAAGCGCTTCGCCGCCCGCCACGCGGAGGCCATCTTCACCGCGCACCAAACCTACGAGCGTGCCGCCGACTTCTACGGTGACATCAAGGCGCGGACGAAGGCCGCGGGTCGCGATCCCAACGCTGTGCTCGTGCTGCCGGGGATCGTGCCGATCATCGGCTCGACCGAGCGCGAAGCCCGGGGGTTGGCGCGGCAACTGGACGAACTTCGGGTTCCGGAGTACGGGCTCTGGCAGCTGGGGAACATTCTGGAGTCCGACACGTCGACGTTCGAACTCGACCGACCGCTGCCGGACTTCGTTTCGGCACGCCCGAAACTCGAAGGCGCCCAGAGCCGCGCAGACCTCATCGTCGAGTTGGCGCAGCGGGAAAACCTGACCGTTCGCGAGATCCTGTCACGACTGGGCGGTGGCCGTGGCCACTTCACCTTCATCGGAACCCCGGACCAGGTCGTCGACACGATCGTCGCCTGGTTCGAGGGTGGCGCCGCCGACGGGTTCAACATCATGGCTGCGGCGCTGCCGTCGGGACTGGAGACCTTCGTCGACCACGTCCTGCCGATCCTGCGCCGCAAGGGACTGTTCCGAGATGACTACACGGGCAGGACGCTGCGTGAGCACTACGGCCTGGCGGTACCGGCCAACCAATTCCAGACGAGCGGGGTGCGATGACGAATAAGGCTGTCGGCGAACGGCTTTCGACGGATGTGTTGGTGATCGGCGGTGGCCCCGCTGGGACGTGGGCCGCGATCAAGGCCGCGGAGGCCGGCGTCGACGTGGTCCTCGCCGACAAAGGCTACACAGGTGCCAGCGGTGCGACCGCATCGGTCGGCACCGGGATCTGGTACGTCGAGGATGTGCCCGAGACGCGGGAAGCGGCGATGGCCAGCCGTGAAGCCCTCGGCGGCCACCTCGCCGACCGCGAGTGGATGACTCGGGTGCTTGACGAAACCCACGCCAGGATGGACGAACTCGCCGCGGTCCAGCGTTACCCGTTTCCTGTCGACGGGGCAGGCCGCTCAATCCGGGACGACCTGCAGGGCCCCGAATACATGCGTAGGCAACGACACCGGGTGCAGCGCCTTGGGGTTCGCATCCGCGACCACACCCCGGCGGTGGAACTTCTGGTCGATGACGACGGCGCGGTATCAGGGGCGACCGTGCTCGAGCGCGAATCGGGGCGGACGCTGCGCGTCGAGGCCTCTTCCGTCGTGCTGGCCGCCGGTGGCTGCGCGTTTCAGTCCAAGACGCTCGGATGTGACGTCAACACCGGTGACGGCGCGCTGATGGCGGTGGAGGCGGGTGCCGTCCTGTCGGGCATGGAGTTCTCCAACGCATATGCGATAGCGGTCAAGGGCACCTCTCTGACCAAGACCGCCTACTATTCGTGGGCCACGTTCTACCGCGCCGACAAGACGGTGATCGAGGGTGCAGGTAGCACGAGGGGCCGATCGGTCATCGCGAAAACCTTACTGTGCGAACCGGTTTTCGCCCGGATTGACCGTGCCACAGACGACGAACAGCGCGCGATGCGCAAGGGGCAGCCCAACTTCTTCCTCGTCTTCGACCGGCTGGGCATCAACCCGTTCACCGATTACTTCGAAATCACGCTGCTGGCCGAAGGAACCGTTCGCGGTACCGGTGGTGTGCGGATCGCCGACTACGACTGCTCCACCGACGTGCGGGGACTATATGCCGCCGGTGACACTGCGACCCGCGAGCTGATCTGTGGCGGCTTCACCGGCGGCGGCAGCCACAACGCGGCGTGGGCGGCGTCCTCGGGCAGCTGGGCGGGGCAGGGCGCGGCCGGGTTTGCACTTCGCCGGGGCCGACAGCACAGTGAGCTGCACGCCGTGGGCGAAGCCGGTATCCGCCCGACGGGCAGCGTCAGAATCGGACACCGCGACGTGATCGCCGAGGTTCAGCGTCAAGTGTTGCCCTACGAACTGAACTACCTGAGGAACGGTGATCTACTGGGACCGGCCCTGAAGTCGTTGCACGACACCTGGTCTGAGGTCCGGGCAGGGCTCGGCGCGGACGGAGAGGACCTCTTCAGGGTCCGCGAAGCGGCCGCGATGGTGGCCCACGGTCGGTGGATGTACCACTCGGCCCTGACCCGCACGGAGACGCGCGGCATGCACAAGCGGCTGGATTACCCGATGCAGAATCCCACCCAGGGCCATCGCCTCCTCACTGGCGGTCTCGACGAGATTTGGTCCCGCCCCGAGTCCGCACGGCTGGCCGCATGATCGAGGTCGTCGACCGGGACCGATGCATCGCGTGCGATCGGTGCGTCGACGTGTGCCCCACGCGGGTGTTCGACCGCGGGCCCGATGGGATTCCGGTGATCGCGCGACACGACAGCTGCCAGACCTGCTTTCAATGCGAGGCGTATTGCCCGACCGACGCGCTGTTCGTCGCGCCGCTGGCGACAAGGGCGCCAGCGGACTCGCCTTTCAGGGACCCCGCCGAACTAGCGGCCTCGGGGCTGCTAGGCGGCTACCGCAGGGAACTGGGGTGGGGAAGCGGCCGTGCACTCGGCGCCCGAACCGCTGTCGGGCCAACGTTTCCCGACTGAGGAACGTCGGTCACAGGTCTGCGGCCACCTCGTATACGCGTTGTAGTTCGGCCGGCCCCGTCTGCAAGGGCAGCAGCGCCACATCCGTCGCCCCGGCGTCGAGGTATGCGTTGAGGCTGCGGGTCACCGATTCAGCAGACCCGATCACGGCGAGTTCGACGCCCGAAGACACCCCTTCGCGTGCAAACACCTTCTGGTAGGACGGAATTAAGTAAGTCATACAGGGCCATGGTGGCAGTCGCGGTGTCACGCGCGGCGTCGACATCATCGGTGACCGCGACACTGACCATCGCGATGATCCGCGGAGTGGGCCGTCCGGCGTCGGCAGCCGCCCGCGTGATCGTTGGCGCGATGAATTCCCCGATGGTGCGCGGACCCGCGTTGGCGGGTATTGTGCCGTGGGCCAATTCGCCGGTGACCTGCAGCGCGCGGGGCCCCATCGCCGCGACATAGAGCGGAAACGGTGTCGCACCTGCCAACGCGACCGGCAACACCGACGGATCCACCACAGTCAGCTGTGCGCCGCGGAAGTTCACCGTGCGATCGTCGCGAATCGCCCGCAACACCGTCAGATATTCGCGCAGTCGTTGCACCGTTTCGCGCGTCGTGAGGCCGAAGACAGCCTCTTCGAGGAACGGCACCCCAAGGCCCAGGCCGAGACGGAACCTGCCGTGAGTCGCCGCTTGGGCCGTTTGCGCTGCGGCCACGA
>Ga0134128_10009183_pt1 | contig 11881 bp, 11 predicted proteins | sample KB31754_FD_96462 | JGI IMG/M metagenome (GOLD analysis project Ga0134128, IMG submission 96462) | Terrestrial soil microbial communities with excess Nitrogen fertilizer from Kellogg Biological Station, Michigan, USA - KB3-175-4 | ecosystem: Environmental > Terrestrial > Soil > Unclassified ...
GTACGAGGCGACGTTGTTCGGCTCCAGCTTCCAGGGCGCGCTGTCCGAGGGCACGCGCGCGTACAACAGCACGCCGATCGCCATCAGCACAGGGCCGACCGCCATGAAGATGCGCGGGCCGTACCGCGCGGCCAGGCTGCCGAAGCGGCTCGAGAAGAAGATCAGGAAGAGAAAACCGGGGATGCCGGCGGCGCCGGCCGCCGCGGCCCCGTAGCCCAGCGTTCCCTGCTGGAAGAGCCCCACGTAATAAAAGACGACGTAAAGCGAGCCGTAGATGAGCAGCGTCGAGATGTTGGTCACGGTGAAGTTCCGCGATCGAAACAGCTCCAGCGGGATCAGCGGATGCCGGGCACGGCTCATCCAGAACGGGAGCGCCGCGGTCGCAAGGACGCCGACCCCGAGGGCCGCGAAACCGATCGGGTCCTTCCAGTCCCGCTGCTGACCGTAGATCGTCCCGAAGGCGAGCCCGCCCACAGCGAGCGCGACGATGGCCGCGCCAATCCAGTCGAAGTGAGGGGACGCCTTCTCGTCGCGGCTCTCAGGCACGCTGCGCCATGTCGCCCACGCGGCGACCGCGACCAGAGGGATGTTGATGAAGAAGGCCGCGCGCCAGGAGATCGTGTCGACGAGGATGCCGCCGAGCAGCGGCCCAAGGATCGTCGTCGCGCCCGAGGCCCCGGCCCAGGTGCCGAACGCGCGGCCCTGTTCCTCGCCCGAGAAGTTTGCTGTGATCAGGGCGAGCGAACCCGGCACGAGCAGGGCGCCGGCCGCGCCCTGGAGGATGCGGAATACGACCAGCAGCTCCATGTTGGGGGCGAAGCCGCACAGCGCCGAGGTGGCGCCGAATCCAACAAGGCCGAGCAGGAACGTCCGCTTGCGGCCGTAGAAGTCGTTGACAGCGCCGGCGAGGATGAGCAGCGCGCTGAGGGTCAGAAGGTAGGCGTTGTAGACGTACGACTGGCCCTCCAGGACGCCGAGGAAAAGGCGGGGCAGATCGCTGCCGATCTTGGGCAGCGCCACGTTGACCACCGTCGAGTCGAGAAAGACGATGCCCGATCCGAGGACGGCGGCCGCCAGGATCCAGCGCTTGGTCGTCATTTGCACTCAGGAATCCTGCCTGAGCACACCCTGTTCCGGCTAGACCGCTGCCTCCGCCGACGCGTACCCCGAAAGCTCAGAAGTCCTTGCGGCCGAGAAAGTGCTCCAGCACGGCGGGCCGCGAGGCTTCGTACAGGGCGAGCCGCTGGCCGCCCGGAGTGACGAACGACGAACAGGGTCCCATGGGGATCTCGAGCCTGCTCTCCTTCTTCAGGCCGCGCTTCTTCAAGGCTGCGACCGCGCGGTCGAGGTTCTTGACCCTGTAGATGTAGATGGTGCGATCGCTGGCCAGGTGATCCGTAAGCAGCACGTGCGGTGGCCCGTCCGCGAGCTCGATCATCGCGACGCGCGCCCCCATGCCCTCGACCGCGAAGGCGAGCTTGCCACCCAGCACGTCCGTGAAGTACCTGGCGTCCTTCGCGACGTCAGCACTCGGCGTGTACAGGTAGTCGAGCTCCAGGAACTCCGTGCGCTGAGGATAGATTGAGGAAGTGAGGATCTGCACCTGGAACATCCTGCTCGGGCTCCGCCTGAGCAAGGTCCTCGAGACCGTGCAGTCCCATCCCGATTTCCGCCATCTCGACCTGTTCGCGATCCAGGAAGCCTCTGTCCACCAGGGACGGCCTGACGCGGAGACCATCGCCGAGGCGATGGGTGATGGATATGACTGGTTCCAGGCGACGGCGCAGCTGTTTCGTGGGCGTGAGCAGGCGAACGCGCTGATCTGGAGGCGGGACCTGTTGGACAGGACGCCCGAGGTGATCTCCCTGAGCGACATCCGCAACATGAAGCTGGGGCGTGCTGAGCGGACGTTGCTGCGAGCCATCCCGCCCCAGAAGCGGATCGCCATCCGCGCCGAGTCGGAGGCGTTGCGCGTTTATGTGATGCATCTCGACGTGATTGGCTTCACACACAAGCTCGAGCAGTTCCGGGCGATCCTCACCGACAGCGCGACACGGCCGGCGGTGCCGCTGACACTCATCGCCGGCGACCTGAACACGTTCGGCCCGCCGCGCCTTCCCCTCTGGCGGGGGATTCGCTCGGCGGCCGGCAACTCAAAGCTCGTCGAGCTCACGCATGGGTTGCGGCGCACCCACTGGACCGCACAGAAGCTGGACGCGATCTATGCGGGCGGCGCCGTCGGCACGACACATCGCGCATGGACGCTGAATGTCCGAGCCTCGGACCACCTGCCGGTGTTCGCCGACTTCTGACCTTGGATCGCTTCCATAGCAGCAAGAAACTGGTTGTCCTGCACATCGACGGTTTGGGGGCCGACACGCTCGAGCAGGCGCTCCGCGACGGAAAGATGCCGCATCTGCGCCGGCTCATCGCGGAGGAGGGCTACGAGATTCACCGCTATCGATGTGGCCTGCCCTCGACGACGCCTTTTGCGCAAGCCGGAATCCTCTACGGAGACAACAGCGAGATTCCGTGTTTCCGCTGGTGGGACCGCGAGCGCCGCGTCGTGGTGCAGTTCGGCACACGCTCGACTTTCAAGAAGGTCGCGGACAAGTACTTCCAGAGCTCCAAGCCGCTGACGCAGGACGGCGCGTGCATCGCGACGTGCTATCCGGCCGGTGCGGCGGACGACTTCGGCATCGCCTACCAGGACCGCTCCTACGGTCGCCAGCCGCGCTCACGGTCGGCGTGGAATGTGCTGCTCCCCTACCTTGCGAATCCGATCCACGTGGGTGATTGGATCTGGCAGATCCTCGCCGTATTCGTGCGGACCGTGCGCGACTACGCCAGCGCGAAGTGGCGAGGCCGGCACCCGGCGAGGACGTATGTGGCCGTCGATGCTGCGGAGGAGATGTTCGTCCACCACCTGACGCGCTACGCCGTGGAGAAGGCGATGGGCGAGGGCTACTCGCCCATCTACGCGGGCTTCTACGCCTTCGACGAGGTCGCGCACGCCTTCGGTCCTGACGATCTCGCCGCGCGGCGGGTGCTCAACCATGTCGACCACACGATCCACAAGATCGCCAACCGGCGCCGCGGAGCCTACGAGCTTGTGGTGCTTTCAGATCACGGGCAGATCGAGACCACGCCGTTCACCGCGTCATGCGGCAAGGCCTTCGGCGAGGTGCTCAGCGGATTGCTGCCCGGCTTTCGGGTCCAGCAGGTCGAGGGCAAGACATATGGACCCGGGGAAGAGCATGCGAGCGGCAGGGTGCTGGTGACCAGCTCGGGCGGCGCGTCGCACCTGTACTTCACCGACCGCGCCGCGAGGATGAGCCACTCCGAGCTCCTGGCGGCGCACGCAGGCCTGGCCGGCGAGCTGGCGCGGCTGCCCCAGGTGGCCCTGGTGTCGACACGCGACGGTGCCGACGACGTGTTCACGTGCGCTTCTGGAGAGCTGCGCGGCGAGGCGGTCAAGCCTCTGCTCGCGACGTACGACGATCCCGACATCCTGCTCGATCAGCTGTCGCGGCTCAACTCGTTTCGCCACTCAGGCGACGTGATCGTGTTCGGCTCGTTCATCGACGGCAAGCAGGTCAACTTCGAGGACCAGGCCGGTGGTCATGGTTCGATCGGCGGCGAGCAGCTGCACCCGTTCGTGCTCGCCAAGAAGGAGTGGGAGCTCGACACGTCGAGCGTCAATTCCGCACAGGAGCTGCATCCGCTGCTCTGCCGGCTTCGGGACCGGCTTGCAGGATGACCGCGAGGAGGATCAGCGCGCCGCCGACGGCCTGAACGACTGTGAAGGTGTCGCCAAACAGGACGACGGCGAGGGCGACGGTCACGACCGGTTCCCAGGTGCTTATCAACGAGGCGCGGGCGGCGCCGATGCGCGGCAGGCCGGCGAGAAAGAGCGAGATGGCGATCATGGTCGGGATCAGGGCGATCGCGACGACAACACCCCAGCCCTCCACAGACGCTGGCAAAGAGAGCTCACCCTGGAACGCGGCGACGAGCGAGAACGAGATTGCGGCTCCCGAGAGGATGACCGCGCTCGCGCCCACCGCCGGCACGCCGCGCATCACGTTCTCGCCGACCAGGATGTAGCCCGTGTAGATGGTCGGCGCGGCGATCGCAAAGCCGAGCGCCCATGCGATCTGGAACTGGGCCCCGCCGACAAGCAGCACCAGACCCACAAAGCTGCCCACGAGCGCGACCGCCTGCCAGGTGGAGATGGATCGGCGCAGGAAGAGCCAGCCCGCGATCGCGACCTGGCTTGGGTAGATGTAGGAGACGAGCACGCACAGCGAGGCGGGCAGCGTCCGCAGCGCCGTGAAGTAGGTCAGCGACTGCGCGAAATAGAACAGACCGCCCAGCGCGAGCAGCGTCAGGAGCTGGCGGCGCGTGAAGCGAAGCGGGTTCTGCCGGAGTGCGAGCGCCAGCAGCCACATCCCGAGCGCACCGAGCACGAAGCGAAAGGCGAGCGTCTGCGTGGTGCCGAGGCCTGCACGGTACGCGAGCTTGGCGAGGATGGAGTTGCTGCCGAAGGCGGTGGCGGACATGAGGACGATCCCGATCCCGACCCACTCCGCCCGCCGGCTCGCCGGCGCGGAGGTCGAGGCTACGGCCAGAGGAGGTGGCCGAGGATCATGCCGATGAGCACCGCCATCGCGTAGGTGACGCGCGGAAAGCGCCGCACCGCCGAGCGGACGTCGTTGGTGATCGGGTCGCGGCCGGCGGTCAGCGCGATCGACTCCTCCAGCATCAAGAGAAAGACGACCAGCGCCATCAGGGTCGCGATCAAAGACACGATCGCCTCCGGCCCGAAGTTCATTGCTTGCCGACCGGGGAGGTGCGGCCGTAGGCCGGACCCCAGAGGAAGTGACCGATGAGGATGCCGATCACCACCGCGATCACGAACGCGTAGCCGGGATACGTGTGGACAGCAGGTCGGATGTAGTCGGTGATGGGCGTGTGGTCTGTGAGGAGCGCCCAGCTTTCGAACGCGAGCAGGAGTGTGATGACGCCAAACAGCGCGGTGACCGTCCAGGAGAACAGGTTGCCGATCACCAGCGGGTGACGACCACCTTCTTGCGTGTGTAGAACTCGATGCCGTCGGTGCCGTGGACGTGCAGGTCGCCGTAGAAGGAGCCCTTCCATCCGCTGAAGGGAAAGAAGGCAAACGGCTGCGCGATGGGCACGTTGATTCCGGTCATACCGGCCTCAACTCGCTCCCGAAACTCGCGGCCGGCTCGGCCCGAGCGCGTGAAGATCGTGGCCATGTTGCCCAGCGCCGAGGTGTTGGCCTGTGTGATCGCCTCCTCCAGCGTGGCCGCGCGGGCCATCGACAGCACCGGGCCGAAGATCTCCTCCCGGCCGACGGCCATGTCCGCCGTGACGCGGTCGAGGATCGTCGGGCCGAGGAAGAACCCGGGCCGCGACATTTGCCCCCGACCGTCGACGATCAGCTCGGCGCCTTCGGCGACGCCGCGGTCGACATAGGCAGCGACGCGATCGCGGTGCTCAGCGCGGATCAGAGGGCCGACCTGGACGTCTTTTTGGTCACCTGGACCGACGACCATCCGCGAGGCAGCGTCGCGCAGGGGGCCGAGCATCGCGTCCGAAGCGGCGCCGACTGTCACCGCCACCGATCCCGCGAGGCAGCGTTCGCCGGCGTTGCCGAAGGCCGAGTTAAGGATCGCTGGCACCGCCAGCTCGGGGTCGGCGTCCGGCATCACGACGATGTGGTTCTTGGCGCCGCCCAGCGCCTGCACTCGCTTGCCGTTGGCAGCCGCGACCGTGAACACGTGGCGCGCGACAGGCGCCGAGCCGACAAAGGAGATCGCGCTGACGCCGGGATGCGCCAGCAGCGCCTCCACCGCGTCCGCGGCGCCGTGCACGACGTTGAGCACGCCGGCTGGAAAGCCGGCTTCCAGGAACAGCTCGGCGAGCCGCGTCGCCCCCATCGGTGTCCGCTCCGAGGGCTTGAGCACGAACGTGTTGCCCGCCACCACGGCGAGCGGGAACATCCAGAGCGGGATCATCACAGGGAAGTTGAAGGGCGGGATCCCCGCGCAAACGCCGATCGGATAGCGGTAGAGGTCCTGGTCGACGCCACCCGAGACGTCGCGCAGCGTCCGCCCCTGCAAGAGTGTCGGCGCGCCGCACGCGAAGTCGACGACCTCGATCCCACGGCGCGTCTCGCCACGTGCCTCCTCGAGCGTCTTGCCGTGATGCCTCGTCGTCAGCGCGGCAAGCTCCTCGAAGTGGTCCTCGAGCGTGGCCTTGAACCTGAACATGAGGCGGACGCGCTCCATGACCGCTGTCCGTGACCAGCTGACGTAGGCCTCGGCCGCCGCCCGGACCGCGGCGTCGACCTCGGGAGCGCCCGACAGCGGGACCTGCTCGATGACCTCCCCGGTCGCGGGGTTGTACACCGGCAGTGAGCTGCTGTCGGGGGCTTTCCACTCAGAACCGACGAGGTTGGGGATCAAGGCTAGGCTCGAAGTTATACCGTACTGAAAGATGGCCTCTCCTTCCGCCAAGGAGCTCCTGGCAGCGGCGGCAGCCCAGGGCGGCGACCTCGAGTCGGTGGCCCGAGGCGTGCTCGAGCGGCTCGCCGAGCTCACCGGGCTGAGCTCGACCTACCTCGCCGAGACTCGTCTGATCGCGGACGAGCAGTACATCGTCTTCGCGGTCAATCGCAGCGACCTGTTCCACATCCCAGAGGATGTGACCCTTCCGTGGTCGGAAGGCGTGTGCCGCTTCGTCGTCGAAGGGGGGCCGCACTACACGACCGACGCCCAAAAGCAGTTTCCGAGCAGCAGCGTTGCGCGCCTGCTCGAGATCCGCACTTTCGTCTCCTATCCTGTCTTCACCGCCGATGGGAGGTTTTTCGGCACTCTGTGCGGGGCGAGCAAGGAGCCGGTCGAGATCGAGCAAGGCGTGCTCGACCTGATGCGCGAATGTGCTCGTCTGATCGGACTGCGTTTGCGGCACGACGCCGCCGTGCGCCGGTGAAGCTCCTCACCTACCGGACGCCGGCAGGGCCTCGTCTTGGAGCGCTGATGCCGAACGGCGATGAGGTGCTCGAGCTGGCGAGCCCGCCGGACATGCTGTCCCTCATCGAGTCAGGCGACGAAGGCCTGGCAGGTGTCGAGAGGGCGGTGCGGGCCGGCAAGGGGCAGGTCCACGAGCTGCAGGCATTGCACCCGATCGCTCCCCTACCCAACCCCCGCGGCAACGTGATCGCGATCGGCCGCAACTACCAGGCCCACGCCGAGGAGACCGCACGCGCGGCCGGACGCCCGGCCGACCCGCCCACGATCTTCACGAAGGCCGTGACAAGCCTCGCGGGCCCGTACGACGACGTCACCTTCGACCAGGCGCTCACCACCCAGGTCGATTGGGAGGTCGAGCTCGGGTTCGTGATCGGCCGGACCGCGCTCAACGTCGCGCGCCAGCGCGCGCGCGAGCATGTCTTCGGCTATCTCGTCGTCAACGATGTGAGCGCGCGCGACATCCAGATGGGCTGGGGCGGCCAGTACTTCAAGGGCAAGAGTCTGGACGGCTTCTGCCCCACGGGCCCGTACATCGTCACGCGCGACGAACTCGATCCCTCATCACTGCGCTTGCTGCTGAGGGTGAACGGCGAGACCAAACAGGACGGAAGCACGCGGGACATGATCCACCCCGTCGACTCGGTGATCGAGTGGGTCTCGAAGGGCATGACCGTCCCGGCGGGAACGATCGTCGCCACCGGGACGCCTGACGGCGTCGGTTTCGCCAGGAAGCCTCCCGAGTTCTTGAAGTCCGGCGACGTGATGGAGGCCGAGGTCGAGGGAATCGGCGTCCTCCGCAACCGGGTCGTGATTCGATAAAGAAAAGAGGCCGCTGCGACAGCAGCGGCCTCTTCACGGAACTGCTCGATTAAGGAGCTGCGATCGTCCAGATGCCACGGCCGTGCGTCGCCGCGACGAGGACGCCGTTGGGGTCGACCGTCAGCTGGCCGATCACCACGTTGGGGAGGTTGGTCCCGAGGTGACTCCAGGTCGCGCCGTTGTCCGAGGACACGAACACGCCGAAGTCCGAGCCGACGATCAGCTTCCCGTTGTTGAAGACGATGTCGTCCATCGGAAGGTCGGGGAGGTTGCCTGAGTGGTCGGTCCATGCGACGCCGCCGTTCGACGTCTCGAAGACGTGGCCGACTCCCGGGTCGTCAGGTCCGATCATCCACTTGCGTGAGTAGCCGGACTCTGAAAGGTAGGCGTGGTTGGGGTTGGCGGTGTCGATCTTGATGCCGCTGATGTAGCGAAGCGGCAGGCCACCGGTGCAGGGCGCGGCCGTGCCGCTGCACACCTGAGCCGTCGCGTGCCAGCTACCGCCACTGTTGTTGAGCATCACGACGCCGGAGTGGAATCCACCGCCGGTGGTGAAGCTCGCGTTACAGGGACCGCACCACGCGGCCGCGACGTACTGAACGCCGCCAACCGTGATGGCGTCGAGCGCGGTCACTTCGGATGCTGCGTTGCCACCGACCGCGGCGCGGGTGTCGAAGATGTTCTGCCAAGTGGTTGTGCCCGCGATGCCGGCCTCAGAGTTCCAGACGATCGCGCCACCGGAAACCAGATGGTTCGGGTTGGTGCGGTCCATGTTGATGGGCGCGATGAAGCGCGGGTCCGGGTCGGGAGGAACGATGAAGTGCCAGTTGGCGCCACCGTCCGTCGACTTCAGTGCGGTCAGGCCTGTGTACTCAGTGATGATGTTGTTGGAGTTCGTCGGGTCGACGAGCGTGTAGCCGCCGTCACCGCCGAAGACCTGGACCGAGCTGACACTGATGTTGTTGCCGCGGTCGTCCTTGATCGTGGTTGGCGTCGTGAAGACCTTGTTGCTTCCGTTGTCCTGAAGACCGCCGTAGATGATCGAGTCCCCGCTGCCCTGGGCGGCGTAGTACTGCAAAGCGTTCATGTGCGCGTTCAGGTTGCTCCAGTGTCCGACACGGTGGTCGCTCAACGGCCGCGCGTAGACGCCGCCGTCATTGCCGACGTAAAGCTTGCCGCCGACGATCATCGCGGCGTGCTGGTCGGAGTGAGCCTGGTCGTGGTCACAGGTGCCCTCGAAGGGCTGGTATGCGAAGCAGCTGAAGCCGAAGTTCCAGTACGGGCCGATGGTGCTCCAGCCGGAGCCACCGTTCTGGGTCTCGTAGACCTCTTCCAGCCCGAGATAGAGGTGGTTGCTGTCAGATGGGTCGACGGCGAGGAACTGGTTGTACCAGGCCTGAACGCCGGGGGCGTAGCCCTTGCCGATCCTGCTGATCTTCTGGGCCGAGCCGCTGGCCTGGAGCTTCTCCGCGGTGGCGATCTTCGTCCAGGGTCCGGCCGGATCGCCGTTGTTGGACGCGTAGACGCCCTGCAGCAACGTCTTGCCATTGGTGCCGACGTTGAACAGCTGCGGGCTCTGGGCGATGGCGTAAGCCTTGCTGCCGTCCGCCGAGTAGACGAACGTCACCCGGCCCTGCGCCTTGGCCGGAACCCATCCGTTCGGGTTGGCGACGTAGCTGAAATGAGCGCCGCCGTCGTTGGACGTGTAGAAGCCGTTGGTCGGCGCGCCAGCGCGCCAGCCGGCCACAGCGACGACCTGCTGGCCGCCCGTGCCAGGCCTGACCGCCACGTCGGTGATCATGTTGCCGACCGCGAGGTTGAAGTTGCCACCGGGAGCAACGGTTCCCGCGGGCTGCAGGATGGCCGTCCAGTGCGAGCTGGAGGCGGTGTTGAAGCTGTACAGGCCGTGCGACGTCGCGGCGAGCAACGTGGTGCCGTTCTGAGCGAACCGGAAGACGTTCGCTCCGTTGAGCTCCGGACCGCCGACCTCGCTCCAGCTGGCGCCGCCGTCGGTGGACTTGAGGACGCCCACTCCCGCGTAGCTGTCGGAGTTCGTGTTGGACTCGCCGGTGCCGGCGTAGACCGTGTAGCTGCTCCCGATGCCGGTCACCAGGAGCGCGCCAATGGATAGCGTTGCCTCCTTGTCGAACGTCGGCGTCCAGTGCTGGCCGCCGTCGGTTGACTTCCAGACTCCGCCGTCGGCCGCGCCGGCGAACAGAGTGCCCCCACCAGGGGTGGCGGCGAGCGCGGTCATTCGCCCGGCAACCCAGCGGTCGCCGGCGCCGGAGTTGCTGAAGTTGCTGGTCGGGTCGATGTAAGCAGGCGGATCGGTGAAGTCGTTGCCGTCCGCACCGGCGAGGTTGGTCCGCTCCGTCCAGGTCCCTGGAGTCGAGGGAAGCAGGACTCCCTGGGCGACCGCGGCCGCATAGGCGCCCGGATTCACAAAGGACGGAGCCATCCGCTGGTCTGTGAACCACTGGATGCCCTCTTGCAGTTCCGAGCTTTCTTCACCTGCGTCGCTGTGGGATCCGCCGGAGGCGGCGATTCCCGGAGTCACGCCGAACAAAGCGATGGCCGCGCAGGCCGCGAGCATAGGCAGTCGTCGCATCAACACCCCTCTTGAACAGCGCGACATCGCGCGAATCCCCGCCCGCTCGGGCGCAACCCCATGATTTTCAGCTTATTTTCAGGCTGGCGTCAAGGGCGGCGGACGGCGCCGGAGTAACCTGACGAAAACGATGGCCAACATCCCCACCGTGGCCGGCGTCCTGGTCGCGCTCGCATCGCCGATGACCCGCAGCGGCGACGTCGATCGCGGAGGTGTTGGACGCCTGGTCGAGCATGTGGTCGCGGGCGGTGTCGACGGCGTGCTCGCGCTCGGCTCGACAGGCGAGACGGCTTCCCTCGACGAGCCCGCCCGCCGCACAGTGCTGGAGACGGTGATCTCGGCGACGGCCGGCAGGGTGCCCGTGATGTGCGGTGTGGCGCAGAGCCAGCTGTCGACCGCGATCGCGGAGGTCGAGGCAGCTGCCAACGCCGGGGCCGACGCCGTGCTCGTCGCGCCGCCCTTCTACTACCCGACCGACCAGGCGGGCGTGCAGGCTTTCTACCGCGCGATCGCGGAGCGCTCGAAGCTCCCCGTCTTCGTTTACAACATCCCGCAGTTCACGAAGGTCAGCGTCGAGGCGGCGAGCCTGGCGTCGCTCGCGCGCGAGGGAGCGATCCATGGGGTCAAGGACTCGAGTCGGGACTTCGAGTACTTCGAAGGCGTATGCATCGCGACCCGCGAGCTTCCCGAGTTCCGCATCTTCACCGGCAGCGACACCATGCTCGTCGCGTCCCTTGCCGCAGGTGGGGCGGGCACCATATGTGGCGCCGCGAACGTCGCGCCGGCATGGGTCGTGAACACTTACAAAGACTTCATGCGCGGCGACCTGGTGGCCGCCCGGGCGAGCCAGGACGCCGTCTACAGGCTGGTCGCCGCTCTGCGTGAGGGAGTCTTTCCACTGGCGATCAAGGCCGCGCTCCACATGGAGGGCGTTTGCGAGCCGTGGTCGGCGCCGCCTTCGCGCCGGCTCGAGGAGCCGGCGCTGTCTCGCCTGCGCGACTTCCTCGCCGCCTCGAGGCTGCTTCCCGACTAAGAAGAAGACCAAGGCCCTCTAATGAGAGAGCCACGCGCCCCGTTGGCGCATGGCTCACCCCCCACAGCGGATTGCCGGCGACCCAAACCGGCACCACGATCATTTCCTCCCCACGATCGCGCAGACCAGCCGCAAGTGAACGATTTTCGACTACCTCAATTGAGGTACGGTCGGACCGATGATCGTCTCGGTCGGCGACCTCGTCTCCGACATCCGGATCGTGCTCGACGGGCTGCTGGTGCCAGACGACGACTCGCCCGCCACGATCACGGTCGGCGGGGGCGGTCAGGCGGCCAACTTCTGTGCGTGGACGGCTGCCCTTGGCGAGCGTGCCCGCCTGGTGACGCGAGTCGGCGACGA
>Ga0134128_10009185_pt1 | contig 11880 bp, 11 predicted proteins | sample KB31754_FD_96462 | JGI IMG/M metagenome (GOLD analysis project Ga0134128, IMG submission 96462) | Terrestrial soil microbial communities with excess Nitrogen fertilizer from Kellogg Biological Station, Michigan, USA - KB3-175-4 | ecosystem: Environmental > Terrestrial > Soil > Unclassified ...
AACGCACAGTTCCCGAGATCATCGACGAGATCGGAAAAGCAATTCCACTCTGCAAACCAACCGACTGCCGCGGATACTTTAAGAAGGCTGGATACGCTTCTACCTGATCGGATTTTGCTCTAGATCCGGTTAGGCTGTGTGCCGTCCATCGCCAAATTATTCTTCGTACGTTTCGCGCCCAAATGCATCTGACCCAAATCGAGGGGTCATACATCCGGCGTGGCTGCTTAACTCGAGCGAGTCTCATTCCCTCTTTGTCATTATGATCATCGGATAGCAGCCGATGGCTGTAAAAAATCTTGGGTAGTGCTCTTCCAATGCAAAGAGGGCCGAAAACATCTTGATGCCCAATCTGTTGTCGGGAAAAAATGCCTGCTGCCCTCGCGTATTGAACGTGCGCCACGGGCGAATCTGCACAATCGCCACGTTAGTGAATTGCTTCCACCAGCTAAGTGGGTAGCGATGAAAGTAGATTGTGCCGAGGGTCTCGCCCTCGCTTTTCTGCGGGCGAAGCGATCGGAACGTTTTACGAAGCGGAGAAAAAAGTACCGAGACGAAATAGGCAGGGTTGCTATAGACGATAACGATTGTTCCACCAGGCTTGGTAATATCGATGAGTTTCCTGATAGCGGCTTCCTGCCGAGATTTAGGAATATGATAAATTGTGTGGAGACTAACCGCTGCGTCAACTTGTTCTATAGAGAGATCGAGAAAGTCGCCTACATGGTATTCGCCAAGCGAGCCCAACTTAGACCTCGCCGCGTCAATTGCCCTTTGCGAGAGGTCAACGCAGACCCGCGTGTCAAAACCTTTAGAATATTCCAAATATTCGGGATACTGAATTGGGCCAGAAGCCATATCGAGCAATCGGCGGCCACGCTTTGGAAGATGTCTAAGGACGCGCAAACGGCAATTGGATACGTAATCCTGAGCCGCTCCGCGCAAATCCTCGAAAGCTTGGGCGTCGCCGGTCACGCCTCCTACAGCAGACCAGCCGGTGGTTTCGTAGATTGTTCTCACCTGTTCGGTGACTTGGCCTTGGTCGCTCATTTAGGTTTCATCCAGGTGACCCGGGTAACTCATTGGTTCCCGCGTCCATTAGTATATTCGAGCCTACTTATCAAACTATCCACGGGGGCCTGCAGCCCGGCGATCATTCGGGCTCAGCTGAGCGCACTCCGCGGACCAAAGATCGCAACTTTATAACGGCGCGCGGCGTCCATAATCGGTTGCGGCAACAATGGCTTCACGACCATGCCGGCAGCGGTCCACACAAACATGAAGCCAAGTCGCAGAGCTGCGCGTGGACCGAACAGGCCACCTCGACGCAATAGGGCAGCCGTTTCGCGCAGCGCGGATATTCGCCTTCGATCGCTCAGCCCGCCTGCCTCGACTTCGGCGACAAGGAGCGGCACTCGATGAAACACTCGGCCCCCGGAGCGGCAGCGCATCAGGAACTCATAATCGCTGCGAATCTTTCCCACAGTGAACGGTTCGGCCTCAAGCAGTTCGCGCCGCGCGAACAGCGCTTGATGCGAACAGATCATCCCATAAGGCAATTCCTTCGGTTCGAACGCGATGGCAACGCGTGTTGCACCCGTCGGATATCGCATAAGAGCATCGCCATACAGAATGTCGTCACTCGGCCCGGCCGCCGCCATGACGGCGCTTAAGACATTGTTGCTCGCGAATGCGTCGCCGCTGTTGAGAAACAACACCCACTCGCCCCGGGCGAGCGAAACGCCCTTGTTCATGGCATCGTAAATTCCCCTGTCGGATTCGCTCAGCCAGCGGTCTATGACATTCGAATGGCGCTCTATGACATTCCTGGAATCGTCGGTCGACGCGCCGTCCACCACAATATACTCATACGAAGAAAAATCCTGCTGCGCCACACTGGCAATTGTACGCGCCAGCCCCTCGGCCATGTTGCGGTTGACCGTGATCACGGATAAAAAAGGCGAGAGGTGCGGCGAATGCGCCATCAAGTCCGGACAATAAGCTAAGTTGTATCAAGTTAGAAGCATGAATGCGGCGATCTCGCCTGATAGGCACGAGCCGGCGGGTGAATCTGGCACCTTAAGCGCGTGGGACAACCGCGCGCCCTCACCGCACAAGCTGCCTGAAAATCGCGTCCCAAACATTCCCAGCAATCGAAGCCCCGCTGGATCGTCAGCGGGGCTTAACAGCGAACTGACGGGCGAGCCGGACTCCGGAAGTTAAGAGGCGAACATTCGAACCCCAACTGCGAGGCGCCTGACTTTCCTGCCGGGACCAGGAATGTGGCAGGGGACGTTAAGCGTGGCTATCCGGCCGTAGACTACGAATGGTTGCAGGTGATCCCATAGCGATTACACCCGGCGGCAGATCGCTGAATACGGAACTGCGGGCACCAATAATGACACCGTCTGCTACAGAAACGCCAGGCCCAAGGAACACGTCCGCCGCGATCCAGACTTGACCACCTACACTGATGGGACGAGCCCGGAGAGGAAAGGACAAGGTGGCCGAATCGTGATCCGCTGCGCAGAGATAAGACTTCTGCGAGATAACGGTATTACTGCCGATCCGGATATCTCCTAAGGAATAAAGGACGACATCGTCCCCAATCCAAGAGTAGTCGCCTATCATCACTTTCCAAGGATAGGTTAGGGTGACTGTTGGTCGGATCTTTACTCCTTTTCCGATCGTTCCGCCGAAAACCCGGACCAACCCGACGCGAAACCCATAGGCGAATTGCGGCGACCAACGAAAGAGGCTCGCCTGTACGACCCACCAAAGTTGGCAAACGATGGGAGATCTGCCCCGAAATCTGGCCGGAATTCTGAACTGTGAAAGGTCCTGCCACATCTATCGCTGCCTAATCATGTGATCGACGCGCATTTCAATACTATGTGGCGTGTACTGACACCTTAACGTTCGGCAGCAGCGACTCCCGAAATTCAGTTTGATGCTTGCCCTAAATACCATCTAACCTTAGCCGTCCAATTCCAAGGCCGCTAGGGCCCTAGGAGTAAGGCCGGACAGCGCACGCAGCCCCTGGCCAGTTCTTGTTTCTGCATTCCTTGCAAAATCCTCACAGGTCATATTGGTCTTCGCTCAACCATCCGCCTGGAACAGTATATCGAACTGCACGATGCAGCTGTCTTCCCCATACGAGACATTCCCTGCGCTACGCGCATGAAAGCCGTGATCAGCAAGCCATTCGATCAGTTCAGCTGCGAGGACCTGGCCATGATAGAGCGGCTTGAAGGAGACCTCGACAAAAATATAGCGAAAACACGATAGAAGGCTCGCGCAGCCCGTGAGGGCCTCCAGCTCGTACCCCTGAACGTCGAGCTTGAGTACCGCGGGTCCGACAATATCGCTTGCGCTGATGAACTGGCTGAGAGGCCCAAGAGTTACCTCTTCGCGCCCGACCTCACCTGTTCCGGGTGCGAAGGCGACCTGCCGATCCGAAATTGCCAACAAGGACGAACTGTCATCTCGCGCCGACACATGCATTTCCCGCCGATCGCTGATGGGAGCGACGGCAGCCTGGAAGAGACGAACATGCGCGTCGCCTTCGAATAGCCGGCGATACTTTGCCGCCGGACGCGACAACGGCTCGAACGAGAATATCTTCGCATCGGGGAAAAGGCCCCGCGATAGAAGGGCAAACTGGCCGGTATTCGCACCGACGTCCACCACTGTACGCAGGGGAAGAGCAGCGAGCTGATCTTTATGCTCGATCGTTGCGCCGATGCCCTGCCATAGGCCGCGCCGGAACACCGGGTGCCTTGCCAACGCCAATGCCTTATGCAGCTGTACCAGGCGCCTTTTCAGCATGTGACAGTTCGCGTGGAAACAACCATATGGCTCCTATAGCTCTTTATCGAACCTGCAGCACATTTGCGTACTGTGCGGCCACAGATGAACGATTAAACTTCTGTATAATTTCCGCGGACCAGAACGCGCGCTGGTCCCAACTTGGAGGAGAGCTCAAAGCCGATTCGAGACCGGCGGCCCAACACCTCAAATCATCGATTTCGGTGATAAACGTAGCCCTACCCTCCAGGGTTTCGCGCAAAGCCGGCAAATCACTGGCGACAACTGGCAATCCCAGAGCGACCGCTTCGACAGGGGGCATACCAAATCCTTCGTACCGAGAAGGGAAAACAAGAGCGGCACTCTCCCGCATCAATTCCACCAGCTTTTCTTGGTCCAAATACCCAGTAAACTCAACGTGCTTTAGCATGCCGGCGATATCCGGTGCTCGAGCGACTAGGTGTTTCAATTGTTGCGAGCTTGGCGAACGACCGATAACGGTGAAGCGGGCATCGCGGTGAAAAATATTGGCCAACCGCACGAATGTCTCAAAATTTTTGTGCGGATAATAGGCGGAGATCGTAATGACGCGTGGCGTACCAGCAGCAGCCGCACGCGGTCCAAAAGCAAAGGAGACCTCATCTATAGGATTGGGGACCACCCACAGCTTCGCGTTCGCCGGCTTTCCGAAGTTTTCCAAGTATTTGCGGCGTGAAAACTGTGATATGAAGACTATATTATGCGCTCGCCGAAGGAGCGTTCCAAAAGCGAGATTGAGCCACGCTGTCTTCAGGCGGCCCGCCGAACCTGGGACATCTCTGAATAGAGTGTCATGTACAACGACGGTGCTCGGGAACGCGTGATTTCTCAGAGGGGGGAGATAGTAATTTGGGTAGAGAAGTGCTTGCACATCCTTAAGCCGCAAAGTGTGCCACTGTTCGCTGACGAAACGATGGGCATTGGAGGACGGCGAACGAGTAGAAGGAATTCGCCGGTAAACAACTCCGATTGCATCGAACCCTGCTATCAGATTTCGGGTAAATGACCCCGCTCCGCCCAATCCTCCGAACCGTGGATCAAGAGTGTATGCGAATATCGCCAACATTGCGCCAAGTGTTTGGTGAGCTCGGATAAAATGGAACGAACCGCCGAGCCTCTAACAAAAGCCAGATGCGTTGACCTAGGAGCCCGTCTGAATGCAATCTAAGTTTCGCCCAAGGATAGGTCAAGAACAGCATTCTCAGCTAACAAGCGCTTCAGATGTTGCTCAAAGACAAGCAAAATACGATCCTTGCTCCAATGTTCAATGGCACGTTTTGCCGCTCTCTCGCCCAATTCGCGCCGTTCCTCGGTATTGATCATCAACTTGCGAATAGCATCTGCCATAGCTGCCGAATCACTTGGCGGAACCACCACCCCACATCCTTCGACCTCCTGCGCCAGCTGTGTATTCGGCTTGGCACCAGCGATGACCGGACGCCCACTCGCGAGCATGCCGGGTAACTTCGAGGGCATCACAAGATCTGCCACTTCCGATCTTTGGGGCAGAAGGTGTGCGTCTGCCATATTGAGCAAGGCATTAAATAAACTGGCAGGCTGCAGAGGCAACAATCGTATGTTCGAAAGATCCGTGCTCGCTGAAGCCAATCTCGCCCTTCCTGCGCCGTCCCCGCAAATGATCAGGATGAAATCGGGGTTGTCTGAAAGATGGCGCGCGACATCAACCAAACTGTCGACGCCCTGCTTTTCCCCGAGATTCCCTGAATACAGGGCAACAAATGCAGTTCGCGGAATGCCCAATGATTCACGCAGAAAATCCGCATTCGGCAAGGGATATATTACATTTGGATCAAACCAATTCGGAAAGAGCACACTGTTTGTAGACACGTTCTTCGTTCTCAGTGCCGCCAGCATTTTGGGAGTAATGCTGCTGACAACACGAAACGATGACATTAATCGCCGCTCAATTCCAAGAAACATTCGTTTGAGCATTGGCTTCCTGAGAAGCCCCAACTCAAACGCGGCATCGATCTCAAAATCCTGCACGTGCAACCAGGCCGGAGCTTCCGCTAACTTAGCGGCAAGCAAAGCAGTGGGCATGCCAGCTAACGGCGGCATCACTGTCCAGACAATATCCGGCTTCCAACGAACTGCCCAAAACAGCAAAACCGGCGACGCCGTCAGCGCCAGGACCGTGTATTGCAACAGGCGTTTCAGGCCAGATTGAGTTCGGGGCACGTAGATTGGACATCGAACTACATCGACCCCCCGCACTTTTTCACGCAAATATCGCGCACCGGAATATCCGTCGAGAATCTTCCAGTGTGGGTAGAAGGGCGCGCCTACAACCGCACGCACCTCGTGCCCTCGGGATGCCAGCCACTCTGCCATTTCGCCGCTGAACTTTCCGACGCCAATATTATCGGGCGTAAAATGGCACGCCGATATGAGTATTTTCATTATGGCTATTCGAACCTTCCCTGAGATTCGGTATGCCAGCGTTTTATACCTTCCTTCAAATCGGTCTCGAATTGATAACCCAATTCCGCCAATTTCCTGGGAACAACGTTCGTAGACAGCATCAATTTGCGTATACGCGCGCGGTTTATGGAGGTTTTTACGCCCAAAGCCGCAAGAATTTCGAATGCAAACCCCGCGCCAAGGATCACCGCATTTGGTATGACAGCACTCGGCATTTTGAAATTCGCCAGCTGGCAAAAAGTGGCACAAATCTCGCGCGTCGTGTAGCGGTTCGGATATGCAAAATTATATGTGATCTCGGCGTCTGGGAGATCACGCGTGAACAGCATACTGCGCACGAGTTCGCCGACGTACCCGCAGGATTTAATCGCGTCGTCCCGACCCGGATAGAAGAATCGCTTCGCCTTTAAAGCGGCCGCCAGTCGCGTAAAATTACCTCGCTCTCCTTGGCCAAAGATAACTCCCGGTCTTACTATACATAGCCGCCGGCCAGCATCTGACTTCTGCCAGCTGCGATGTATTGCTTCCGCGAGCAGTTTGGAGCGCCCGTATGCCGAAGTGGGCTCGAAGGGTCCCTCTTCATCCAACTCGGATTCCGTGGACCCATATGTCGATATCGAACTTGAAAAGAAAAGGAACTTTGCACCAACGGCGGACGCGAAGTCACAAACATGGATAGCGCCCCATTCATTCGTCCAAAAATACTCCCAATCTTCGTGGCCGGGCGTAGTATGAACTGCAGCAAAATTGTAAATTTCAGGTCCGGAAGGCGCGTTTGCCAGCGCGATAGGTCGACGCACGTCGCCGTATACATATTCAACTCCGTCCGCGGGAAAGAGTGAGTCACATATATCGATACTGATGATACGCGAATACTCACCGTGCTCGCGCATAGCGCGCGCCAGATGCGTCCCGAAAAATCCGGCGCCACCAAAAATTACTGCTGTCCTGCTGGACACGCCGTCAAACGGCTTTCACTGCGCGCAGCAGACGCTCCGTGCCTCCAATCGGATAAAGTTCGGCATACCGGTCCATGTTTTCGCGGTACCAATGCACGACCCCGCCGAGGTGCTCAACCAGCGGTCGCTTCGGATCCCACCCCAATGCGCGAAGCTTCGAAGAATCTATCGCATAGCGGCAATCATTGAATGGCCGGTCTTCCACGAATTCGATCATCGTTTCAGCACGAAGTCCGAGATGGCCCGCAATCATCCTTGCGATTTCTAGATTCGTGAACTCATGCTCCGAACCGACATTATAGGTCGCGCCCTCAGCACCCTTCGACAATAGGGTCACCAGCGCATCCGCAAAATCTTCTGCCGCCAGAAAACGCCGACGGTTTTGCCCGTTGCCATGCAAAGTGAACTTGCGGCCAGTCAACGCCTGCATCGTAAAGCGCGGAATGATCTTCTCGGGATATTGGCGCGTTCCATAGATATTATTCGCGCGCACTGAGATGATCGGCATCTCGAAACAATGGATGTAGCTGTTGACCAGCATGTCGGCGGCCGCCTTGGACGCCGAATAAGGATTGGTGGGATTCAATCCGTCCGTTTCGCTGTGCATGCCTTTCGCGATCTCGCCGTAAACCTCATCGGTCGAGACATGGATGATCTTGGGCACAGCATTTATGCGGCAAGCCTCAAGCAGCGAATGGGTGCCCAACGTGTTCGAATGAGTGAAGCGCAAGGAATTGCCGAACGAGTTGTCGACATGGCTCTCCGCGGCCAAGTGCAATACGCAATCGGCATTTTGCGTGACACGGAGCGCGAGTTCAAAATCCGCTATATCCCCCACAACGAGCCGGCGCTTGCCGCGCAACAACAGGTGATCGATGTTGTTGAAGTCGGCCGCATAGGTCATTTTGTCGAGAATGACGAATTCCGCTTCCCGAAATTCCTTGACCATCCGCTCTACGACATGACTGCCGATGAATCCCGCTCCGCCTGTGACGACGATTTTATGCATTGCGCAACCGGTTCCCTATTTCTATGCAGTAATCACGGATTGAACTTGACGGCTTTGGCATGTTGACCAGAGCGCGCAGCTTGCTGCTGTCGAGCAAAAAACCGTCCCGTTCTTCGGTGGATGTGACCAAAAGCTCCCCCTCGGCATACCCCTCGATCAGCCACATGGCGATCCGCCCAATTTCCGTGGCGGTACCATATCCCAGATTGAATATTCCAGTAGGGTTTTTACGCAGGACAGAAACGATTGCGTCAGCGCAATCCGGGAGAGGGAAAAAGTCCTTTCTCACGAATGGGTTAGCGTCAAGCGTAATGCGTTTTCGATATCGCAAATTGTCAAGCGCAACCCCAAAAAAAGTGTGACGTCCTGGTTCGAACCCGAAGGCGTTCGCCAACCTTAATATGGTGCAACGGCCACCCGACAAATCGAGTATCGCCTGTTCGGTTATCAGCTTGTTGCGACCGTATTCGTCAATGGGCGCGGTTAGAGCGGTTTCCGGAATGGGCGCGCTTCCCGCGGCGCCATAGACGCGGCGCGTGCTCATCATCACGAAATGCACACCATGACGAGCGGCGCGTGCGGCGACCTCGCGGTCGAAATCGAACGCGATGTCATATGCCGCCCGCCTGTAGCGCAGATCATAGGCCATGTTCAGGACCGCGTCGTAGGCTCCGAAGTCGACGTCATCGATCTGGCGATGAGAAATGGCGGTTAAGGCAAGCCCGCGTCGCTGCGCCTGCTCAGCCACCGCTCTACCCACCAGGCTGCTGGCCCCCACAAGCAGGATTTTGGTACTCGCTGAATTGTCCATGCTTATGGAGAATGTCCCGGCCTCCAGGATAGCGCCCAGCTCTCCTGCCGCCCCTCTTGAATCATGTTTCGAAGCTCCGCCATCAAATCTTGATAGAACGCAACGTTGTGCCATGTGAGTAGCATTGCCGCAATAACCTCGCCGGCTTTGACGACATGATGGAGGTAACCGCGGCTATAATGGCTGCAAGCAGGGCAACGGCAATCCGTGTCCAGCGGGCCCATCGCTTCGGCATGCCGCGCATTGCGTAAATTGAGCGTGCCAGCACGTGTGAACGCCTGACCGTTGCGGCCTGAGCGCGTCGGCAGAACGCAATCGAACATGTCGATGCCTCGCAATACCGCTCCCACGATATCGTCTGGCTTGCCGACGCCCATCAGGTAGCGGGGCCGATCTACCGGCAGAATCGGGGCTGCCGCTTCAACGGTGTCGAGCATCTCTGTCTGACCTTCTCCGACAGCCAGACCGCCCAATGCATAACCGTCGAAGCCTGTCTCGATGAGCTCTTCCGCCGAGCGTCGGCGCAGTTGCGGATACGTTCCACCCTGCACGATGCCGAAGCAGGCGCGTCCTGGCTGCGTTCCAAAGGCGATTTTTGAACGCCTAGCCCAGCGCATCGATCTAGTGACCGATTCTTCCACTGCCTGGGGACTGGCGGGCAACGCGATACACTCGTCCAAAACCATCTGAATATCCGAGCCTAGCAGCCGCTGGATTTCCATCGCCCGCTCTGGCGAAAGAAATTCTTCATGTCCATCAATATGCGACCGAAAACGGACTCCCTCCTCACTGATCTTCCTTATCGCTGAAAGGGACATCACCTGGAATCCGCCTGAGTCCGTGAGGATCGGTCCCTGCCAGTTCATGAACCGATGCAAGCCGCCCAATCTCGCCACCCGCTCAGCGCCAGGACGCAGCATCAAATGGTAGGTGTTGCTCAAAACAATATCCGCGCCCGCCTGCCGCACATTTTCCGGCAACATTGCCTTCACCGTGGCCGCGGTACCGACTGGCATGAACGCTGGCGTCCGAATCGTTCCCCGAGGAGTTGAAAGGACGCCTAGGCGCGCCTCTCCGTTTCTTTTTGTGACAGTGAAGGTGATTTCGGGCATACCGGGAACAAATCAGTCCAAAGATTTTCTGACGGCAATCCGCGACACCTGGGTTTCAAAGCCCCTTGAAGCCATTGCACACACTTGGATTGCTATCCTATATTACCTTTATTCTACAAAGTGATATGGCCGTATATAGCGAAACGCAGGTCGCCGGAGGGGGGCGGGTGGCTCTCGAAAACACGACATATTCTTTGTCTGCGGAAACTGTCGAAGACCGCGACTTCGTCGCGGGCGCGGCTGTGCGCCGGAACCGCTTTTCTCAGACCATCGCCTGCCCGGCCATGGTGTTGTTGGAGGCGCTTCTCGTCGGAATAGCGGCATTGGTAAGTTTGGGCAAACTGACCCCCATGAACGCGGAAGTTCTGACGGCCGACGCGATCTACATCGCCTTGATCACTTTCCTATCCGCCCTTCTTACCGGCGGCGCGGGATATGACAAGTTTTCCAGTCGATTGGCACTTTTTCCGGGTGCCACCATTGCCGGCATGGCTGCGATCCTTGCCGCGCGGTTCGAGGGGGCTAATCACACCCACAGCCTCTACTGCGGAGTAATAGTTTTCGCCAGTATCTATGCAGCAAAAATACCGACTAATTTGCTGAAGGCGTGGTTGGTACGCCAGGGATATCTGACTCGCCTGGTCGCAGTGGCAGCCACTAATCCCGGACAGCGAGCAATGCTGGTGCAATTGCTCCGCCGCCGCGACGACATCAGAATCGTCTTTGCATCCGATCCCAAGCAGTTCGTTGCCTTAAGCTCCCTCAGTCAGGCGAATCAATTAGATGAAATCGTCCTTTCAGGTCACGAAGCCAATGAAGAGACTGTTGAGGCATTCGCAGGCTTGGCAGTCACCTTAGTGCGCGTCACCCCCCAAGATCGATTGGAGACACGGACATTCGATCCGATATGGGGACGCAAAACGGTGTTCGGGCCATGGAGCGCGCCGGCGGCAATTATTGCGGTACCTCCTCTACGAGGCTGGGGAGGTGTGGCAAAGAGAACAATGGATATCGTTGGATCGTTAGCCGGTATCATTCTTTTCGCACCTATCTTGTTCGCATGTGCTATCGCGATCAAACTTGAAAGTGCTGGGCCAGTGCTGTTCGCGCAAGAACGCGCCGGCTACCGCAACAAGCCCTTTCGCATGCTCAAATTCCGCTCCATGTATACTGCCCAAGCGGACGCGACCGGATCGCAATTGACATCACGCAATGACAGACGGGTTACAAAGGTAGGCGCATTTTTGAGACGCACCAGTGCGGACGAACTACCGCAACTATTCAATGTGCTCACCGGTGATATGTCACTGGTCGGGCCCAGGCCTCATCCAAAAGGAGCTAAGGCAGGCGCCAGCTTGTACGATGACCTGATTCCCAATTTTTATTTCCGGTATAGGATGAAGCCGGGAATTACGGGACTTGCACAAGTAAGCGGATTACGAGGGAACACAGAAACAGAACAGCACCTGATTGATCGGTTCCGGTTGGACCTGGAATACGCGTCACAATGGACGCCGCTGGTCGATATCGCGATCATTGTGCGGACCGTTGTACATCTGTGGAAAGGTACAAACGCATTCTAGGCTCAGGACTCATTGATTGATCCAGAAGATGACGGTGGCGGCGATGCAGATGGCTGAGAAGAAGGTGTGGGCGCACCTGTCATAGCGGGTGTGGATGCGTCGCCAGTCTTTGAGCCTA
>Ga0134128_10009186_pt1 | contig 11880 bp, 9 predicted proteins | sample KB31754_FD_96462 | JGI IMG/M metagenome (GOLD analysis project Ga0134128, IMG submission 96462) | Terrestrial soil microbial communities with excess Nitrogen fertilizer from Kellogg Biological Station, Michigan, USA - KB3-175-4 | ecosystem: Environmental > Terrestrial > Soil > Unclassified ...
AAAAGCCGCGTGCGGTTCTGGAGGCGATGGAGCGTTTCGCCAGGACCGATTACGCCAATGTCCATCGCGGCGTTCATTATCTGTCCGCCGCCGCCACCGACGCTTATGAAGCGGCGCGCCGCGCGGTTGCGAAATTCGTGAATGCCGCCCATGACGACGAAATCGTCTTCACCAAAGGCGGCACCGAAGCCATCAATCTGGTGTCCTACAGCTTCCTCGCGCCCCGCATCCAGCCCGGCGACGAGATCGTGCTGTCAGTGATGGAGCATCATTCCAACATCGTGCCCTGGCATTTCTTGCGCGAACGTCATGGTGCGGTGTTGCGCTGGGTAGATGTCCGCGATGATGGCGGTCTCGATGTCGAAGCGCTCGATGCTGCCATCACCGCCAAAACCAAACTGGTCGCCGTCACGCATATGTCCAATGTGCTGGGCACGGTGACGCCGCTCAAGGAAATCATTGCCCGCGCCCATGCCAAAGGCGTGCCGGTGCTGGCCGATGGCTGCCAGGCGGCGGTGCATGAGATCGTGGATGTCCAGGCGCTGGACATCGATTTCTATGCGTTCACAGGTCACAAGATTTACGGTCCCACCGGCATCGGCGCGCTTTACGCCAAGCGAACACATCTGAAGACCATGCGCCCCTTCAATGGCGGCGGTGAGATGATCCGCGAAGTGACCCGCGATCTGGTCACGTATGCCGATCCCCCGGCCCGGTTCGAGGCGGGAACTCCGCCCATTATTGAGGCCGTAGGGATGGCCGCGGCAATGGACTATTTGATGGGCCTGGACCGGGTTGCGGTCAAAGCCCATGAGCACGACCTTCTCACCTATGCCCGCGAACGGCTCAAGGATTTCAACTGGTTGCGCGTAATCGGCGATGCCCCAGGCAAGGGCGCCATCCTGTCTTTTGAGGCGGAGGGGATGCATGCCCACGATGTCGCCACCATATTAGATCGTGAAGGCGTGGCGGTGCGCGCGGGTCATCACTGCGCCCAGCCGCTTATGGAGCGGTTCGGCGTGGCCTCGACCAGCCGCGCCAGTTTCGCGCTCTACAACAATCGCGCCGATGTCGATGCGCTGATCGCGGCGCTGGCCAAGGCGCGGGAGATTTTGGGTTAGCCATGGATCCGTCGCTGCGCGAGCTCTACCAGGAAGTCATCCTCGATCATTCGCGGCATCCGCGGCATTTCGGGGCGCTCGACAATGCCACCCACAAGGCGGAGGGGTACAATCCGCTCTGCGGCGACCGGGTGACGGTGATGCTGGCGCTGGACGAAGCAGGCCGCGTCGCCGACATCAAGTTCCAGGGCAAGGGCTGCGCCATCAGTCAGGCCTCGGCCTCAATGATGACCGAATTGCTGGCGGGCCGTACCGTCGAAGAAGCTGAGAAGCTGATGCACGGTTTTCTGCATCTGGTGAAAGGCGAAGCGGCGGAAGATCTGTCGCCTGACGACCGCGAGCACCTGGATGTGATGTCGGGTATCTCGGAATTTCCCATGCGGGTGAAATGCGCGACCCTGGCCTGGCATACTTTTAAGAATGCGGTGGAAGAGGGTGATGTGAAGGTGGGGGTGGCATGAGCGAGCACGCCGTTCAAACCGCGCTGTCGCCCCAGGAACTGGACGAGTTCACCTCCAAGCTGGTGGCGGCGCTCAAGACCGTCTACGACCCGGAGATCCCGGTTGATATTTACGAACTCGGCCTCATCTACAAGGTGGATGTTGCCGACAACAAAGATGTCACAGTGGACATGACCTTGACCGCGCCCAATTGCCCAGTGGCCGGCGAGATGCCCGGTAACGTCAAAGCGGCGCTGGAAAAGGTGGAAGGCATCGGCGAAGTTGCCGTCAACATGACCTTCGATCCGCCATGGACGCCGGACCGCATGAGTGAAGAGGCTAAGCTCGAATTGAACATGTATTGATGGATGCTTTGTTTTATGTCCTACCGCTTCGCTACTTGAGGACGCTAAAATGACCGAAGCTCTCCGCCCCCGCCGCGAACGACCCAAGCCGGTTCGCCTGACCGAGGCGGCCGCCGTGCGGCTGCGCCAGATCATGCAGGACGCGGAAGGCAAATATCTGGGTGTGCGGGTAGGCGTCACCAATGGTGGCTGCGCCGGCATGAGCTACACCATGAATTATGCCGAAACCACCAGCCCGATGGACGAGGTGGTGGAGGATCAAGGCGTCAAGATCTTCATCGAACCCAAGGCGATCCTGTTTCTGATCGGCACCGAGATGGATTTCGAGACCACGAAGCTGGGCTCGCGCTTCACCTTCCGCAATCCCAATGAAACTGCTTCCTGCGGCTGTGGCGAATCCGTCTCGATCACGCCCCAGGCGCCTGAAAAAACCCATTAAGATGACAAAGGGCGATCCGGATCGGTTCGACGATCTGTTCGCGCCTTTCGGCAAGATCGTGGTGCGTCGCATGTTCGGCGGTGAAGGCTTGTTCCGCGACGGGGTGATGTTTGGCTTGGTCGATGACGAACGGATCTTCCTAAAGACCAGCGAAGAGACCAGGCCCCGCTTTGTCGCGGAAGATTGCGGTCCCTTCACGTATCAGATGAAGAAGGGAGAGGGCATCCTTACGTCCTATTACGAACTTCCCGACCGGCTTTATGACGATCCTGAGGAATTGGCGGAATGGGCCCGCGCCGCGTTCGCGGTGGCGCACACATCGCCCACGGCGATAAAGAAACAGAAATCTGCAGCACGCAAAGCCGGCAAAGCACAGCGCCGCTGAACCGGCCTACTCGCCCCGGAAACGGGGCTCGCGCTTATCGGCGAAAGCGGCCAGACCTTCGCGAAAATCTTGCGTTCTACCGGCCGCGCGTTGGGCGATCTGCTCGCGCTGCAATTGTTCGTCGAAGCTGTGATAGCTGCTTTCCCAAAACAGTCTGCGGGTCAACGCTAGCGCTTTGGGGCCGTTCGACAAACGCGTGGCCAGCACCAGCGCCTCATCCAACACGGCTTCATCGTCCACGACTTTGTGAATCATGCCCCAGGCCTGTGCCTTCTCGGCGGGCAAGCGGTCACCCAGAAACGCCAACTCGCGCGCCCGCGCCAAACCGATCAGGCGCGGCACCAGCCAGGTGGCGCCGCCATCCGGCACCAGCCCCAATCGGGTAAAGCCCAAGGCGAAAAAGGCGGAGCGCGCCGCGATCACCATATCGCCCATCAAAGCCAGGCTCATGCCCACGCCCGCCGCCGGCCCGTTCATCGCCGTGACGATGGGAAGGCGGGTGTCGCGCAGGCGGCGCAGAAGGGGGTGATAGGTCCGTTCCAGAGCCTCGCCTAGATCCGTATTTTCCGGCGGCGATTCGCTGAGATTGGCGCCCGAACAGAAGCCGCGCCCGGCGCCGGTCAGGATAAGGGCCCTGAAACTTGCATCGCTTTCGATCAGGTCCATTGCCTTCAGGCAATCCTGCATCATGTCGAAAGATGCGGCATTGACGGTTTCAGGATGGTTGAGGGTCAGGATGGCGATGCCAACCTGGGTGGTCACATAACAGCGTTCGAAATCGGTTCTCATTGATTACCCCCCATCTGTCCGCCAGTTGGCTTGGTGCTCCGGCTCACGCCCACGCACTGGCAAGCCCGCTAGCGGACATCTTCCCCTGCCAGCGGCTTCGCCGCGGGGGGAAGAAAGCCGGTCTTTGCTTCGGGCAAGATTACATCAAGCCGCGAGGATGGAAACCATGCGCGGGTCGCTTTCCGAAATCACGAGATTGCGGCCGTTCTGTTTGGCGCCATAAAGGCAGGCGTCGGCACGGCGCACCGTTACTTCTGCGGCTTCGTGCGGCGCGAACTGTGCGACGCCGATGGAGATGGTGATGGTCCCCAGCACATCGCCGGTTGACTTCTTGACCAGCCGGCGGCCTTCGACCGAATGCCGGATCTGTTCGGCGATGCGCACCGCGTCCTTGAGTGGCGTGCCCCGCAGGACCACGCCAAACTCTTCGCCGCCATAACGCGCTGCGGTGTCGCGGCCCTTCACATTTTCCGACAGGCAATTGGCCACCAACTTCAAGACTTGGTCGCCGGTCTGATGACCCCAACTGTCGTTGAATTTCTTGAAATGATCGATGTCGCAAAGGAGCAGCGAAACCGGATCGTCGCTGCCTGCGACCTGCTCTTCCGCCGCGGCCAGGGCATTGTCGAAGGCTTTGCGATTGGCGATGCCGGTCAAGGGATCGGTAAGGGTCTCCTTGTGCACATTGTCCAGCTTGTGACGCAGCTCGGTCACCTGCTCGGATGATTTCTGCAATTCCTTTTCCAGGCTGTGGGTGCGATTTTCCATCTCACGCGTCGCGGCCTGAAGGCTTTCGACCAGCTTGCGCAATTCTTCGGGCGATTGCTCGGTGCCGAGCTCGCCGGTCGCGGCCGACAAAGCGCTGCTGTAACGCCCGGCATGTCGGCCCGCATCGTTCAGCCGGCCCAGCATGCCGCTGATGACGGAGTTCATTCCTTCGCCGACCTGTTCCATGGCGGCGGCGGAGCGGCCAAGCTGCCGCAGATCCTGCAGGGCTTCGGGCGTGAAAGGCTTTTTGTGCGCCATCATGTCCAGGATGGCATGACTGATAGCGGGATTTTCGCCCGTAACATGGGCGTAAAAGATCTCGAAATTCGGCGGCGCCGGAACCACGCCACATTCGCCCATGAGGTCGAGCGCGGTCTTGGCCAGCATCTGTTCATTATCAGGTTTCAACGCAACTCCCCCGACCTCCATCTTTTGCCGTGGAGGCACGCGGGAGTTTGGGCGGCGGGTCCGTAAGAAAGCGTTAAATCGACACCGGCCGTGGCGCGGATTTTCCGCACTTTTCCACCTGAAATTTCGAAAAATTGACGGAATATATTTCCGACCTAGCCGTCCTGCGGCTCGCGCTTGGTCACCGGCACTTTGCGAAACAGGAACGCGGGGAGCTGGCTGTGATCCACCGTTTCCGTACCGGTGTGACGTCCATGCTGTTTGTCGCGCGGCTTTTTTTCCGCCTGGGGTTTCTTCTCCGCGTGCGGCTTGCGGTGCTCGCGTCGTTCCGGAGCCGGCGCATCCAGGATGGCCGGAGAGGGCAGGCTGACTTCCACCTGGGCTTCCCGAGAAGGTTCGGTGGGCGCGACATGGTCGTGGAATTTGCCGCCGGGCGGACGGCGGTCGTGACCACGCTTGGCTCCACGGCCGCGATCCCGTCCACCACGCCGCTCTTCACGGCGGGGTCCGCGATCGTCGCGCACTTCGATATCGGTCATCTCGCGCCGTGCCAGCTTGTTGCCGGTCAGCTTTTCGATGGAATCGACATATTTGGCGTCGCGCGGTGTCGCCAGCATATAGGCATGGCCGCTGCGACCAGCGCGGCCGGTGCGTCCGATGCGGTGAACATAATCGTCGGCATGGATCGGCACGTCGAAATTAAAGACATGACTGACGCTGGGCACGTCCAGGCCGCGTGCCGCCACGTCACTGGCGACCAGGATCTTGAGCTCACCGCTGCGGAACTTGTCGAGTGTTTTCATGCGCACCGACTGGTCCAGATCGCCATGGATCGGCGCCGCGTCGAAGCCATGCTTGATGAGCGACTTGGCCACCACATCGACGTCGCGCTTGCGATTGCAGAAGACGATGGCGTTGTTGAGAGTGGCTTCGTTTTCCCGAATCAGGCGGCGCAGCGCTTCGCGCTTGGCCCAATCATTGGCGGGAATTTCCACCAGTTCTTGGGTGATGTTCGTGGCCGTGGTGGCGGGACGGGAAACCTCGACCCTGGCCGGATTGTGCAGGAACTGGTCGGTGAGCCGCTGGATCTCCGGCGGCATGGTGGCGGAATAGAACAAGGTCTGGCGGGTGAAGGGCAGAAGCTTGCAGATCCTCTCCACGTCCGGAATGAAGCCCATGTCCAGCATGCGGTCGGCTTCGTCGATCACCAGGATATTCACCTGCGACAGCATCAGGCGGCCACGCTCGAAATGGTCCAGCAAGCGGCCGGGCGTGGCGATCAGCACGTCCACGCCGCGGTCCAGCTTCTTGGTCTGGTCGTCCATCGAGACGCCGCCGATCAGCAGCGCGTGGCTGAGCTTGGAATATTTGCTGTAGCGGTTGAAGCTTTCCGCCACTTGGTCGGCCAGTTCGCGGGTCGGCTCCAGCACCAGAGCCCGCGGCATGCGCGCCTTGGAGCGGCCGCGCGCCAGCATCTCGATCATGGGCAGCGTGAAACTGGCGGTCTTGCCTGTGCCCGTCTGGGCGATACCGATCAGGTCGCGCCGCTCCAGCACGATGGGTATGCCCTGCGCCTGGATCGGCGTGGGTGTGGTATAGCCGGTGTCTGCCACCGCCTTGAGGATTTCGGGGGACAGCCCCAGACCGTCAAAGCCGCTCTGGGTGGGGACGGAATCGCTGCCTGCAATTTCGCCGTTTCCGGCTTCCGCGCCGGAGATCGTTACTTGGGTCGTAGCACGCTCCTGATAAGGGCGTGTTCGTCACGCCCAAGCAAGGCCGGCCCGGATTGGCGACCCGCTTCAATGCGCTGCAAAATAGGAAGAAACTTCGGAATGTCAATGAAGCGCGAAGGGTTAAATGACCGCCGGCGCGAATCGAGACCAAGCGAACGCCCGGTGGAGGGGGGCACCGGGCGCTGCCGAAGGCGGGATGTGATCGGACTTTGAGGCTCTCGCCTTCACGACTGTCTCCAAAATAACGCGGTGGCGGGGAAAAGCGTTCCGGTTGCATGCGTCCGCCAATCGCGCCAGCCTCGAGGCCCAAGGGGAACATGATGCGCAACTGGTTCTGGGCGTTGGTGGCGGTCGCGATCTGGCTGTTGGCGGCGCATGTGAATGCGGGGCCTGCTCCACGCGGCGCCGATGCGCCAGCGGATGTATTTTCGGCGATGCGCGCGCAAAGCATGCTGGCGCGCCTTCAAGGACCGGCGCGGCCGCACCCTGCCGGTTCCGCCGAGAATGCCGCCATCCATGGACGCCTTCTGACGGAATTGGCGGCGCTGGGCGTTCCGGCTGAGACGCTTCAGGCGCGTCAGTGCTACGCGGAGCCGCGCTGGGCCGCGATCGAGTGCGCCGACGTCGCTGATATTATCGCCACCGTCGTTCCCGGCGACGGCAAGGCCGTGGTGCTCATGGCGCATATGGATTCGGTGCCTGCGGGACCAGGCGCGGGCGACGACGGTTCCGGTGTCGTAACCTTGCTGGAAACGATCCGCGCCCTGAAGGCTGGAAAAGCTCCCTCACACCATCCTGTAATCGCGCTTTTTACCGACGGCGAAGAAGCGGGGCTGTTGGGGGCCAAGGCTTTTGTGGATGATGCGCGCTGGCGCGACCGCGCCGGCGTCGTCATCAATGTCGATCAGCGTGGCTCGGCCGGTCAAAGCCTGTTGTTCCAGACCAGTCCGGGCGATGCGCGTCTGGTCGATCTTTATGCCCGCAACGTGCCGCGTGTCGGGACCAGTTCTCTTTACGCGGAGATCTACAAAGTGCTGCCCAACGACACGGATCTGACGCCGTTTTTGCAGGCAGGATTGACGGGCTATAATTTCGCCTTTGTGGACGAGGTGGCGCATTATCATACCGCGATCGACACCATCGGTAATCTCGATCCCGAGAGCCTGCAAAGCGGCGGCGATGCGGTGTTGGGCCTAACGCGCGGTCTGATGGATCACGATTTCGCCGCACTAAAAAGCGGCAACGCCATCTATCTCGATGTGATCGGGCAATGGTTGCCACGGCTCCCCGCCTCTTTTGCCCTGCCGCTGTCGCTCCTGGCCTTCGTGGGAATCGCCTTTCTGGCTTGGCGGCAAAGACCCGGTCTGTGGAATTTTCTCACGCCTCCATTGTTTCTGATCGGTGCCGTTGCTCTGGGTTTCGGTTTGCAGGCGCTCGCCAGGCTCATCTCCGGTCATTCCGATCCCGCCTATGCGCAGCCTTTGACATTGCGCCTGTCACTTGCGTTGGGCGTGTGGACCTTAGCGTTGCTCGCCGCTCGCCGCGCCACCGTCGCTGCCTGCTGGCTGTGGTTTGCTATCTTTGCCGTTGCCACGGCGGTCTTCATTCCCGGTCTCAGTCCCTATTTCCTGTTTCCGGCGCTGATCGCGGCGGTGGCATTGCCATTTGGCTTTGCCTGGGCGCCCGCGCTGGCAGCCATGATCATCTGGCTGCAATTGACCGCCGAAGCCGAGCCGCTGATGGGATTGGCGGTGACGCCTTTGTTCACGCTTCCCGCCGCCATGGGTTTGTTCACGCTTGCGCCGTTGCTCAAATGGCGACGTTCCCACGCGCTTCTCTGTGGCGGGCTTTGCCTTCTTCTTGCGGTCGCCGCCGGCTTCGTGCCGGCTTATGACGCCCAGCATCCGCAGAGGCTGAATTTCCGCTATGTGGAAACTGGCCGGGATGCGCTTTGGATCGCCGATCCTGTCAAGACGCTTCCCGCCGCGATACGCCAGGCCATGGCATTTTCCGAAAAGCCCATGCCTGTCGGGGGAGACCTCGATCGCAAGGCCTATATCGCTCCGGCAGGCGCACCGCGTTTTTCGGCACCTTCGGCGACACTCACGCGCAACGGACGCGTTGTGACGCTGAGGTTCAACGGCTCTTCATCCACCGATGGCATGGCGCTGACAATTCCTGTCGATACCGCGCTTTCCAGTGTCACAATCGACGGCAACGCCTTTGCGGTACCCAACGCGCTGCGCCCCTTCGTCATCAGCTGCGCATCACCTGGCTGCCGCGACGCTTCTGTGACATTGACGCAAAGAGAGGAAAAGCCGTTTGCTTTGCTACTGGCCGAGTTGCGTTATGGCCTGCCGCCCGATGGTCAGAAACTGCTGGCGGCGCGCGGCACGCTCGGTGTCGCCTCCCAATTCGGCGACGGCATCGAGCTGCAAACACGAGTCAAGGTCGATTAGACGTCGACGCCGGTGGCGAAGGCGGCGTTTTCCTGGATGAACTGGAAGCGCAGCTCGGGCTTCTTGCCCATCAACCGTTCCACCAGATCATCGGTTTCCTTGCCATCGGCCACCTGCACTTGGATGAGCGTGCGGCTGCCGGGCCGCATGGTGGTTTCCTTCAACTGCTGCGGCATCATTTCCCCCAGGCCCTTGAAGCGGGAAATATCCACCTTGGCGCCGGTGCGGAATTCGTGTTTGAGCAGCCGGTCGCGGTCGGCATCGTCGCGGGCATAGATCGTCTTGGCGCCCTGGGTCAGGCGATAAAGCGGCGGCATGGCGAGGAAGAGATGGCCGCCTGCGATCAACTCCGGCATCTCGCGATAGAAGAAAGTGAGAAGCAGGGATGCGATATGGGCGCCATCGACATCGGCGTCCGTCATGACGATCACGCGTTCATAACGCAATTCCGTGTCGGCATATTTGGCGCCCGTGCCGCAGCCCAAGGCCTGCACCAGATCGGCCAGTTCCTGGTTCTGCTGCAACTTGCCGGCGCCCGCGCTCGCCACATTCAATATCTTGCCGCGCAAAGGCAAAATTGCCTGCGTGGCGCGGTCGCGTGCCTGCTTGGCGCTGCCGCCGGCGGAATCGCCTTCCACCAGGAAAAGTTCGGTGCCCTCGGCCGCATCGCGGGTGCAATCGGCCAATTTGCCGGGCAGGCGCAGCTTGCGGGTCGCAGCCTTGCGCGAAACTTCCTTTTCCTGCCGCTTTCTGAGGCGGTCTTCCGCCTGCTCGATGACGAAATCCAGCAACTTGTCGGCTTCGGCCGGGCTCTCCGCCAGCCAATGGTCGAAATGATCGCGCACCACCGTTTCGACCAGGCGCTGAGCGTCGGGGCTGGAAAGCTTGTCTTTTGTTTGCCCTTGGAATTCCGGCTCGCGGATGAAGACAGACAGCATGGCGCAGGCGCCCTCCATCACATCGTCGGTGGTGATGAGGCTGGTCTTGCGGTTGTTGGCGCGCTCGCCATGGGCGCGCAAGCCTTTCACCAGAGCGTTGCGCAGGCCTTGTTCGTGCGTGCCGCCCTGCGGCGTGGGAATGGTGTTGCAATAGGAGCGGACGAAGGGATCGATCGCTGGCGTCCAGGCCACAGCCCATTCCACCGCGCCGCGGCCATCGCGGTTTTCCGTGCGCCCGGCAAAGTCGCGGCTGTTGACGGTTCTGGACTTTCCGATTTCCCCTTTCAAGAAATCGAGCAGCCCGCCCGGAAATTTCAGCGTGTCTTCGGCCGGCGTTTCGTCCTTGATCAAAGAAGGATCGCAAGCCCAGCGGATCTCCACGCCGCGGAACAGGTAGGCCTTTGACCTCGCCATGCGGTAAAGCCGGGCAGGGGAGAATTGTGCGTCGCCAAAAATCTTGGTGTCCGGTTTGAAGGTGACGATAGTGCCACGCCGGTTGACGGCGCCCAACTCCTTGAGCTTGCCTTTGGGTTCGCCGCGTTCGAAGCGCATCTTGTGGCCACGCTTGTCGCGCGCCACATCCACCTCGAGCCATTCCGACAAAGCATTCACCACCGACGCGCCAACGCCATGCAGGCCGCCCGAGGTCTCATAGGCCTTGCCGTCGAATTTGCCGCCGGCATGGAGCGTGGTCATGATGACTTCCAGCGCCGACTTGTTCTTGAATTTGGGATGGGGATCGACCGGCATGCCGCGACCATTGTCGCGAACGACCAGGACATTGTCGGCCTGCAATTCCAACTCGATACGGCTGGCGTGACCCGCCACCGCTTCGTCCATCGCGTTGTCCAGAATTTCAGCGGCAAGATGGTGCATCGCATGGACGTCGGTGCCGCCGATATACATGCCTGGGCGGCGGCGCACGGGTTCCAGGCCCTCCAGAACCTCGATGTCCTTGGCGGTATAAGTCTTGCCGCTGGAACCTTGGGCGGCAAACAGGTCTTGGGTGTCTTTGGGCATAGCCGAATCGTCAAATCTTTGAGGACGTTAGCGAAGCCCGGGGCTGGGCGCACCAGTTTCATGGTGTGAGCCCTTGTTAACGCTTGGCCGCCTAGTTTTGGGTGCGACACCCGCCCGCATCCGCAGCCGTGCACGACACCGCCGCAGCAAAGGTCCCTGACACCGCCCATGACCGGCGGGTATTGCAGGCGCGGCTGCAGATCGTGATCGACAGCCTGATGGCGACGATCATTTTCAGTCCGTTGCTTACCGCCATCTGCATACCCGCCTTTGCCGTCTCCGGCAGCCCATTCGGACCGGTGCCCGCCTGGCGTCTGGGATTGGCCGAAGCGCTCCAGCTTCTCAGCGCCGGATTCGCGCTCTTTGTCTTTCGCCGTTACCGCCGGGTCGATGAAAGGCAACTGGATCACATCCGTGCCTTGCTGATCTTTGGCCAGACTCTTTTCAGCACTGTGTGGGGCGTGATCGCTTTCCTGGTCTGGCTGCCGGGAAATGCAGTCAACCAGGTCTTTGTGGTCATGCTGATGGCAGTGGTGAGCTATTCGGTGGTCTTTTCTCGCTCGATGCTGATGAGCCTCTTGGCCGCGTGTTTCGTCGCGCAAGGCGGTCTGGTCCTGATCCGGCTTATGATCTCGGGCGGCCAGATCGCGCATATCATGGCGCCGGTTCTTGGCGCTTACACGATCTATCTCTGGCTGATGGGCCAGGCCTCCAACCGGCAGATCGGGTCCATGATCCAGGCACGCATCGCCAATGAGGATCTGGCCGCGGCGCTGCGCGAGGCGCGCGACGACGCCATGCGCAAGCGTTATGAGGCGGAAAGCGCGAACAGCTCCAAGACCGCTTTTCTGGCTAATATGAGTCACGAATTGCGCACGCCGCTGAACGCGATCCTGGGTTTCTCCGACATTATCGCCCATCAAACCATGGGCCCCGGCCAGATGGACCGCTATGCCGGGTATGCCGCCGACATCAACGCCTCCGGCGCCCATCTTCTGTCGTTGATCAACGACAT
>Ga0134128_10009187_pt1 | contig 11879 bp, 8 predicted proteins | sample KB31754_FD_96462 | JGI IMG/M metagenome (GOLD analysis project Ga0134128, IMG submission 96462) | Terrestrial soil microbial communities with excess Nitrogen fertilizer from Kellogg Biological Station, Michigan, USA - KB3-175-4 | ecosystem: Environmental > Terrestrial > Soil > Unclassified ...
CCCCAGCGCCCCTAATGCGGCCGCCCCGATTGCGGGTTACGCCCAGGCCGGATCGCTAGTCAACGACGTGGTTGTTGCTCCCACGCCGCTAGAACGACGTGGGAGCAACAACCACGTCGTTGGACGGCGGGCACCGGCGGCTGGGACGGCCTGGCGCGGCGACAGCGCGACTGGGGCAAACCGGACGGACTGGCCCTGGGGGCGCAGATTTCGCGTTTGTCCGGCTCCCGGCTATCGTTTCGTAGCTGTGTTGTCGTAACGCTGTGTTGTCACAGCGTGCTGCGGTTCGTGGTGGCCCGGGACCGTGGCGGGCCCGTCGGCCGCGCCCCTGACCCTGGGCAATGACGCCGACCATCGGGCATCAGGCACCTCTCGCTGAAAGGATCTCGTCGTGGTCATGCACGCCCTGACGACGTCGCTCAGCACCTTGTCGGCGGCCGCGCCGCCCGACTCGCTGAACAACGCCTGCCACGCTAACCCCGGCATCGCGTGCCAGCTGGTCTGGGATATCACCCACAGCGGCACCGCCGCTCACTTCACCCGGGTCTATCTGGCCGGGCCGATCCAGCTGGTGCTGCGGGTCCTGTTCGTGCTGCTGCTGGCCATCGCCTTCCGGCTGGCGGCCGGCCGGGTGATCCGCCGGATCACCAGCCGGGCCGCGAGCACCGACAACGGCGGGAAGGCGCATTCGCTACTGGGCGAACGGCGACAGCAGCGGGCGTCTGCGCTCGGCTCGGTGCTGAGCAACGTGGCGACCATGACCATCTTCACGATCACCTTGTTCATCATCCTGGGTGATCTCGGACTGAACCTGGCTCCCGTGCTGGCCAGCGCCGGGGTGATCGGGATCGCGGTCGGATTCGGGGCGCAGAACCTGGTCCAGGACTTCCTGGCCGGGATCTTCATGCTGCTGGAGGACCAGTACGGCGTGGGCGACGTGGTCAGCATCGACCAGGTCAGCGGCACCGTGGAGGCGGTCACGTTGCGGATCACCCGGATCCGCGACGTGAACGGCGTGATCTGGCACATCCGCAACGGCACGATCAGCAAGTCGGGCAACGAGTCGCACGGCTGGGCCCGCGCCGTGGTGGACATCCCGCTGCCCTACAAGCTGGACATCACCGAGGCCCGGCCGCTGATGGAGGAGGCGGCCGTGGCCATGTGGCACGACGACGCCTGGAGCAACGTGATCCTGGAGCGGCCCGAGGTGTGGGGCGTCCAGCAGGTCACCAGCGAGGCGGTGCTGATGAGGGTCATCGCGCGGACCGCGCCGCTGCGCCAGTGGGAGGTCGGCCGGGAGTTGCGCGAGCGGCTCATGGTGGCGTTGTCCGGGCTGGTCACGGCCGCGGGTACCAGCGCGCTGCCTGAAGGCACGGTGAGCGTCACCGGGGACGCGCCCGATAGTTCCTCCTCGAGTGGGTCGGGCGTGACTGGCGGGTCTGGGGGGTCGGGCGGGTCCGCGGCGTCGGGCGGGTCCGTGGGGTCCAGCGGGTCGGGCGGCCCGGGTTTCAGCCGCTGAACGTAACCTGGAGCCCGTTATGGATGAGACCCAGACAGTGAGCTTCTATGAGGCCGTCGGCGGCGAGCCGACCTTCCGCCGCCTCGTGCACCGCTTCTACGAGGAGGTCGCGGCCGACCCCGAGCTGCGGCCCGTCTACCCCAGCCGCGATCTCGGGCCCGCCGAGGAGCACCTGGCGCTGTTCCTCATGCAGTACTGGGGCGGCCCCGACACCTACAACGAGCTGCGCGGCCACCCCCGGCTGCGGATGCGGCATGTGCATTTCCGCATCGGCGAGGCCGAGCGCGACGCCTGGCTCCGGCACATGCGCACCGCCCTGGACGAGATTGACCTGGACCCTGTGCTCGACAAGACCCTGTGGGATTACCTGGTCATGGCCGCCCACAGCCTGGTCAATCAGCCCCTCGGCCACCCCGGCGGACCCGATCTCGGCCTGACTCCGGCCTGATTCCGGCCTGATTCCGGCCTGGCCGAGGCCTGCCCTGGCCTGGGCTCCGGGCTGGCGATGGTCGGAACTGTCCGTCCCCTTGGTTATGGTTTGACAGGTGCCGAGTGGGCTCGTCCGGACTAAAATGGATGGTCCGTCCCGCCCTGCACCCAGGCAACTGCGCTTCTGCGGCCGATAGCGGGCGGCGACCGGAGTGCGAGCAGGTCCGACGCTGGAGGCTCGGTGACCGAGGAGACCGGCTCGGCCGCGGTTGACGCAAGCTCGCTTGAGGCGGGCACGATACAGACCGGGGCGTTCGACGTCAGCGCGCTCGGCGGCGGTGGCCAGATCGCCGGCTACCGCGTTGAGGCCGAGATCGGCCACGGCGGCATGGCCACCGTATACCGGGCCCTCGACGTCAAGCTCGGCCGCCGCGTCGCCCTCAAGATACTCGCGCCCCGGCTGGCCGAGGATGAGTCCTTCCGCAGGCGGTTCATCCACGAGTCCCGCTCCGCCGCGGCCGTTGACCACCCCAACATCGTCCCGGTCTTCGAGGCCGGCGAGTCGGGCGGCGTCCTGTTCATCGCCATGCGCTACGTCGGCACCGGCGATGTGCGGACCCTGCTCGAGCGCCAGGGCAGCCTCCCCGTCGACCGCGCTGTCGCCATCTGTGCCCAGGTCGCCTCGGCGCTCGACGCCGCCAGCGCGCACGGTCTCGTCCACCGCGACGTCAAGCCCGCCAACATGCTGCTGGCCGAGTCCGCCGAGGGCCGCGCCGACCACGTGTACCTGTCCGACTTCGGGCTCAGCAAGCACTCGCTGGCCCCGTCCGGCCTGACCGCGACCGGCCAGTTCATGGGCACCCTGGACTACGTCGCGCCCGAGCAGATCGAGGGCCGGGCCGTGGACGGCCGCGCCGACCAGTACTCCCTGGCCTGCGCCGCCGTCGAGATGCTGACCGGCGCGCCCCCGTTCCGGCGCGACGAGAACATCGCGCTCATGTGGGCTCAGCTCTCGGAGTCCCCGCCCTCCCTGCGTGAACGGCGGCCCGACCTCCCCGAGGCCATTGACCGGGTGATCTCCAGGGCGCTGGCCAAGGCCCCTGGTGAGCGGTACCCGACCTGCATGGACTTCGCGGCCGCCCTGCGGGCGGCCGCGGCCGCACCGTTCGCCGCGCCCGGAGCGGTCCGCACGCCGACCGAGCTGGCCCCCCACCTGCCCCGGCCCACCCCCATTGATCCGCTGGCCGCGGCCGCCGCGGGTTCCGATGCCCCGGCCGCTCCCGCCGGGCCGCCCGCCCATTGGGGCCGGGCCGCCGCGACGGCTGGCACCCAGCCGGGCCAGAGCGGTTCGCCGAGCGCCGCCCCGACCGACCTGAGTGGCCGGCCGTCGGCCTGGGGCCAGGGCCCGCAGGACGGCGCTTCGACCACGCCGGACGGCTCCGAGGGCGGGCCGACGGATGTCACTGACCGGCCACCGACGCCGGGTGGGCCGCAGGTCGGCCTGACCGGGCTGGTGGAACGGCCGACGGCGTGGGGACAGGGAGTTGCCGGGGGTCAGGGTGTTGCCGGGCCGTCCAGCGTGTCTGAGCCTGACGCGGCTGGCTCCGCGGTGTGGGGCCAGTCCGGGCCGCCCAGCATCTCCCAGCCCGGCCAGACCGGCGCTGCTGACCGACCCTCCGCCTGGGGCCAGGACGCGCGCACAAGCCAGGCGGGCTCGTCCAGTACCTCCCAGCCCGGCGCCACGGATCGGTCGGCGGTCTGGGGCCAGTCCGGGCCGCCCAGCATCTCCCAGCCCGGCCAGACCGGCGCCGCCGACCGGCCCTCAGGCTGGGGCCAGGACGCCGGCCAGAGCCAGTCCCAAGCGCCGGGTGCCAGCCAGCCAGAGCGGCCCGAGCTGTCCCGTCAGGCCGCGCTCTGGGGCCGGGAAGCTCAGGCCGGCTCGGCCAGCGGCGGCCAGGGCGACGTGCCCCACCCGGCTACGCAGCAGGCCCAGGCCGGATCTCCGGACGCCGGGCCGGGCGCCGCCGGGCCTGGCGCCAGGCCGAGCGCCGCCGCGCGGCAGGCCGCCCAGTGGGGGCGGCAGGCCCAGCCAGGACCACCGGCCCGCTGGGGCCAGGCCGCCCGGCTCGGCCAGGCGGACCTATCCGCCGCGCCCACCTCTGGCCTCCCGCCCACGCCGTCGGCCTCGCCCGGCTCTTATCGCGCCGGATCCCCTGTCTCCCCAGGGCAGTCGCCGGACTCCCCCCGGTCCGCGTCACCCTGGCCCGCCTCGGCCGCCGCCAATCCCGCGTCTTCCATGCCCCAGAGCGGGAGCCCGGCGCCCTGGTCGTCCCCGCCCGGCAGCCTGTATCGCCCCGGCGCTCCCGGCCCGGCCGACCGGGCGGTCCAGCCCGATCCCTACCGGTCGGCCAGGGTTCCCGCGCCCACTGCGCCCCGGTCCAAGGCGCCCAAGCGCCGCCGCGGCCCCGGCACGTCCCTCGGCATCGCGGCCGTGATCGTCGTCCTGATCGGGCTCGTCGCCCTCGGCTACAAGCTGCTGAATCACGGCCACGCCTCGGGCAGCGCCGGCAACCGTCCCACGGCGACCCAGAGCGTCACGGTGCCGCCCTTGTCCGCACCGGGCGTGGTGCGGGCCTACTACGCGGCCATCAACCAGCACCACTACCGCCGGGCCTGGCAACTGGGCGGCAAGAACTCCGGCGGGTCATTCTCCGCGTACGAGCACGGGTTCGCCGGGACTAAGCATGACGCCGTCCGCATCATGGGCCATTCCGGCGACATCGTCAGGGTCAAGATCTTCGCGAAGCAGACGGACGGGACCCGGAAGGTCTATCAGGGGTTCTACCGGGTCGCCCACGGCGCGATCGTGTACTCCCACATCTACCGGATCATCTTCAAGTGATCAGCCCGGTCTAATCGGCCCGGTCGCCGGGCGGGCCGCAAAGGAAAGCTGGCCAGGAGCCTAAGCTCCTGGCCAGCCTCAGATCTTCTTGCTCAGATCTTCTTGATCAGCCCCGGGTCAGCTTCCGGTAGGTGACCCGGTGCGGCCGGGCCGCCTCGGTGCCGAGCCGCTCGATCTTGTTCTTCTCGTAGGCCTCGAAGTTGCCTTCGAACCAGAACCAGTTCGAGCCGCCCTCCCAGGCCAGGATGTGGGTCGCGATCCGGTCCAGGAACCACCGGTCGTGGCTCGTGATCACGGCGCAGCCGGGGAACTCCAGCAGCGCGTTCTCCAGCGACGAGAGCGTCTCCACGTCCAGGTCGTTGGTCGGCTCGTCCAGCATCAGCAGGTTGCCGCCCTGCTTGAGCGTCAGGGCCAGGTTCACCCGGTTCCGCTCACCGCCCGACAGCACGCCCGCGAGCTTCTGCTGGTCGCCGCCCTTGAACCCGAACGCGGCCACGTACGCCCGACTCGGGATCTCCGTCTTCCCGGCCCGGATGTAGCTCTCGCCGTCCGAGATGACGTCCCAGACGTTCTTGTCCGCCGCGATCCGGCCCCTGGCCTGATCGACGTAGGAGATGTCGACCGTCTCGCCGACCCGGATCGAGCCGCTGTCCGGCTTCTCCTCGCCGAGGATCATCTTGAACAGCGTCGTCTTGCCGACGCCGTTCGGGCCGATGACGCCAACGATGCCGTTCGGCGGCAGGCTGAAACTCAGGTCCTCGATCAGCATCCGGTCGTCGAAGCCCTTGTTCAGCGAGCTGACCTCGACCACCACGCTGCCCAGGCGCGGGCCCGGCGGGATCTGGATCTCCTCGAAGTCCAGCTTGCGCTGGCCGTCGGCCTCGGCCGCCATCTCCTCATACCGCTGGAGCCGGGCGCGGCTCTTGGCCTGCCGTGCACGCGGACTGGACCGCACCCACTCCAGCTCGTCCTCCAGGCGCTTGCGGCGCTTGACGTCCTTCTGGCCCTCGACCTTGATACGGGCCGCCTTGGCCTCCAGGTACGTGGAGTAGTTGCCCTCGTAGGGGTAGGCGCGCCCGCGGTCCAGCTCGAGGATCCAGCCCGCTACGTTGTCCAGGAAGTACCGGTCGTGGGTAACCGCCACGACGGTTCCCGGATACTTCTCCAGGTGCTGCTCCAGCCACAGCACGCTCTCGGCGTCCAGGTGGTTGGTCGGCTCGTCCAGCAGCAGCAGGTCGGGCTGAGACAGCAGCAGCTTGCACAGCGCCACCCGGCGCCGCTCGCCACCGGACAGCACCGTCACGTCGGCGTCGGGCGGCGGGCAGCGCAGCGCGTCCATCGCCTGCTCCAGCTGGCTGTCCAGGTCCCACGCGTCGCTATGGTCCAGCTGCTCCTGGAGCTTGCCCATCTCCTCAAGCAGGTCGTCTGAGTAGTCGGTCGCCATCTGCTCGGCGATCTGGTTGTAACGGTCAAGCAGCGCCTTGGTCTGCGCCACGCCCTCTTCGACGTTGCCCAGGACGGTCTTGCTCTCGTCCAGGGCAGGCTCCTGCGCCAGCAGTCCCACCGTGAAGCCCGGCATCAGCCGCGCCTCGCCGTTGGAGGGCTGCTCGACGCCGGCCATCATCCGCAGCAGCGTCGACTTGCCGGTGCCGTTAGGCCCGACAACGCCGATCTTTGCCCCCGGCAGGAACGCCAGCGTTACGTCGTCGAGGATGACCTTGTCGCCGTGTGCCTTGCGCACACGGCTCATCTGATAGATGAACTCCGGCATGTAAACAAGGGTAGGGGCACCGGGCCGGGCTTATGACCACTGCCGTCACCCCCGGCCCGGCCTTCTCGGCCAAGGGGCTCAGCGAGCCTGCGCGCGGGGGCCAGCGAAGCCCCGCGCGAGCTGGCTGGCGAGGCCCGTGCGCGGTGGTCGACCGAGCCTGTGCGCGCTGGCCGCGCTGGCCGGCAGGGCCTGCCCGGGGTGGACAGCGGGCTCGCGCGGGGTGACCGGCCGGGCCTACTCGCGGCAGCGGGCGGAGCCTGCTCACGCTAACGCTTGGACCCGGCCGGGATCAGGCAAGCGCACCCGGCCGGGCCCGCCCCGCCCTGGGTTCAGAAGGGCACCGCGGCCGACGCCGCCTCCTCGGTCAGTTCCCCCTCGACGCCGTCGGCGAGCGTCCCGCCGCCAGCGCCGTCCTCCTCGGCCCCGTCGCTGTCGTCCTCCGTGTCTGAGGCGGCCAGTGCGTCGCGGTCGGAGAGGCCCGTCAGGCCGGCGAAGGCGTCGGTGTCGGGTCCGCCCGGCCCGCCCTCGACCGCCTGGTACTCCACCGCCGTCATCCCGGTCTGCGGCCGAACGCGGCTGAACTGGGCCACGCCCCGGTTCAGGTCGTGGCCGACGGAGATGGCGTCCACCTCGACCGTGGTGCGCTTGGCGCCGTTCTTGTCCTCGTAGTCCCGCACGACGACCCGGCCCCTGACGATGACCGGGTCGCCCTTACGCAGGCAGGTGGCGGCGTTCTCGGCCAGCTTCCTATACAGGCGGACACTGCAAAACGAGGTTCCAGCGTCCTTCCACTCACCTGTGACCCGGTCGATGAGGCGCGGCGTCCAGGCCACGCGCAGCTTCAGGCTCGGGATACCGGTACGGGTCTCGCCGATCTGCGGCTGCGTGGCCACGTATCCGTTCAGGCTGATATGGGCGTCGTTGAACATCGGACCTCCTGGGCCGTCCGGCGTCGGCGGCTCCGTGCCGCCGCTCCTGCCATCACGGTCTCCGGCCTGGGCCTAGTCGGTCCGCTGAGTATCGACGCCTGTGGATAACCTCCGGCAGGTGGCCGGCCTGTGGATGGCCGCGGCCACTTTGACGGCCGCGTGTGCGAGCCTTGGAGCCAGCCCAGGGGCCTGGGCCCACGGGCCTCGGAGCAAGCCCAAGGGCACTGGACCCAGGCGCCCTTCTGGGCCCGGAAGGAGGGAAGGAGGGAAGGAGAGCGGCGGTGCTGGTCAGGCGGCGACCAGTTCCGCGGGCTCGGCGATCACGTCGACCATCGCCCCGTTGCGCATGACGGTGATGGCCAGCGGGCGGCCGATGGCCTCGGCGAACATCAGCCGCTGCAGGTCCTGTGCCTGGGCCACGGGACTGCCGCCCGCGCTGAGCAGCAGGTCGCCCGTGTGCAGTCCGGCTCGCGCGGCCGGGCCGCCGGGGACCACCTCGGCCACCCGGAGGCCCTCGCTCCGGCCGAACCGCTCGCGCATCGGGGCGGGAACCGGTGCGGGCACGCAGACCAGGCCGAGGTAGGCGCGGCGGACGCGGCCGTCGCGGAGCAGGGTGGAGATGATCCGACGGGTGGTGGCGTTCACCGGGACGGCCAGCCCGAGGCCGACCCCGGCCACCGCCGTGCTGATGCCGACCACCTGAGCGCTGGCGTTGGCCAGGGCGCCGCCGGAGTTGCCAGGGTTGAGGGCGGCGTCGGTCTGGATGACGTCCTCGACGATGCGGGCGGCCGCGCCACTCCGGGTTGGCAGGGAGCGGCCGAGGGCGCTGACCACGCCGGCGGTAACCGAGCCAGCCAGGCCGAGCGGGTTGCCGACCGCCACGACTAGCTGGCCGACGACCAGATCATCGGCCTCGCCGAGGGTGGCGGGCGGCGGAGTCGTGCCGTCGGCCCTGAGTACCGCTAGGTCGGACAGGGGATCGGCGCCCACGACCTTGAATGGGGCGCTGGTCCCATCGGAGAACAGAGCAGTCCCGTGGTCGGCGGTCCCGACAACGTGGGCATTGGTGAGCAGGAACCCGTCGGGGGTGAACACCACGCCAGATCCCTGGCTCTCGCCCCGTCGGCCGCCGGCGGCGGGAACTCGCAGGCTGGCCACCTTCGGCGTGATCTCGGCGGCCACGCCGGCCACGACCTGCGAGTAGCCGTCGAGCCCAGATTCAGATGACATGCTTACAAGATTACGTCGAAACAGATCGCATGACACTGCCTGGAGACGTCACTCCCTGTTCACCCATAGGAGAACAGGCCCCGGCCGCAATCGAGCGCTGCCCAGCCAGATCCGGCCTTCCGGACACGCCAGAACGCGCCGGGCCGGCCGGCGGCGGTCAGACGGCGGCGCGGGGGCGCGGAGAGGCCTGGGCCGGAGCCCGGACTTGGGATCGAGGCCGACCGGACCGATGCGGCGCAGAGGGTCTGGGGCCGGAGCCCGGACTCGGGATCGAGGCCGACCGGACCGATGCCACGCAGAGGGTCTGGGGCCGGAGCCCGCACTCGGGATCGAGTCCAGCTGGGCGGATGTCCCGCGGGCTCGGCCGAGCGGCCCGAGGCCGGGCCAGCAGACCGACGCCATGCGGAACCAGCTCGCCGACGCCCATGCGGATCCAGGCCTCATGATCGTTGGCGAGTTGCCTACACCCGGGTGTGGGTACCTGAGCATCCACGACACGGGCGCCAAGGCCCACCGGACCCTGACCACACCGACTAAGGCCGCTCCGGCCAAGGCCACACCGGCTAAGGCCACACCGGCTAAGGCCACACGGACCAGGGCCACACGGACCAGGGCCACACGGACCAAGGCCGCGTTAGCCAAGGCCGCTTACGGCTGCTAGCGGGGCTCTCCGAGCGCCACGCGAAGCTCGGCGCGGAAACGGTCCAGCTCGGACAGCTCCTGCTGGGCCGGGGCCACAACCAGCTCCTGGGCCACGCTGGCCATCCGGGCCTGCATGCTCTCCGCGACCTCTTCCTTCTCGCGGATCGCGGCGTTGCGGACCGCGTTGACGCAGCTGGAGGCGGTGAGCCAGCCGAGCACCAGCAGCGCCGCGATCAGCAGCGCGATGAGCGGCAGCAGCCCGACATCACGGAACAGGCTCGGCAACCCGCTGCCCGCCTTGAACACGCCGAAGATCACGATGGCGACGACCCAGGCGACCCCGACGATCACGCAGCCGAGCAGCAGGCCCTGCCAGACGCCGATGGTGCGCCACCAGCCAGGGATCTTGTTCTCGGCCGGGAGGGCCTCGTCGATGCGCTGGCCAAGCGCACCGGGGATGTCGTCAGCCCGTGACCGGATGGCGGTCCTGATGGTCTGGGACCACGGCTTGGGCAGCCCCAGGCTGACCTCGTCGGCCAGCTCGGTCAGCGAGTTGTCGATCTCGGCCTGCTGGGCGCCGGACGGCCCGGCGGTCACGCCGCGCAGCTCGGCCCACAGGCGTCCGAGCTTGATCTTGCGTACCGGGTCGCGCTTGGTCAGCCGCTCGAACAGCCAGCTCACGGGCCAGCCGACGAAGTCGACCGCCCGCAGCTCGCGGGCGCTCTGGAGCGCGTCGCCGATGGCCGACACGCCGGCGGCCTTGGCGAACGCGACGGCCAGCCGCGCGGGCGAGGCGGTCAGGATGGCGGCCGCGGTCCGGCTGTCGACGGCCTTGCGGCTGCCGCCAGCACCGCCCGAGGCGTCCGCCGCCTGAGCGGCCGGGGACGCGGGGGACGGCCCCGGCGCCCCGTCGTCGGCCTGCGGGTCCTCCCCGGCATACGGCACGAACCGGGCCGCGACAGCGTCCACGTCGGCGGAGATGCGGGCGGCCGCGGCTCGGCGGCCCGAGACCGTCTCGGCCAGCAGGCGGCGCAGCGTGCCGATCCCGGCCCCGGTGGTGGCCGAGGTGACGAGGATCTGCACGTCGTGCAGGTTCTCGGCGTCCAGCAGCCGCCGCAGGTCCTGGACGCACTCGTCCACCTGCTCGGGCGCGAGCAGGTCGGTCTGGTTCAGCACGACGGCGATGACCTCGGAGTGACCGGCCAGCGGGACCAGGAAGCGCCGGTGCACGGCCGCGTCGGCGTACTTCTGCGGATCCAGCACCCAGATCATCAGGTCGGCCAGCTCGACCAGGTGGTCGACCTGGTCGCTGGCGTGCGCCATGACCGAGTCGTGGTCGGGCATGTCCAGCAGGACCAGGCCGTTCATGCCGTCCTCGCCGCTGTCCAGCGCGCTGGCCCTGGCGTACCGGTAGCGGCGCGGCACGCCGAGCCACTCCAGCAGCGACCCGGAGCCGGCCACGCCCCAGACGCAGGCGTGCACGTCCCTGGTCACCGGCCGGGTCACGCCGACGGTCGAGAAGTCCGCCCCGGCCAGCCGGTTGAACAGTGAAGATTTGCCGCTGCCGGTGCCGCCGGCCAGCGCCACGACGGTGTGCGAGGCGGACAGCCGGAGGCGCTGCCCGGCTCTGGCCAGCAGCGCGTCGGCGTCATCGAGCAGGTCCCGGCTGATGCCGTCGGTGCCGCTGCGGGCCGAGCCGATCTGGACCAGCCGGGCCAGCGCGCCGAGCCGGGCCGACAGCTCGCTGGCCGTGCGAAAGGGCATGCCCCTGGCATCGCCGACGGTCGCCTCGGCGACGGCGGGCATGGTCCGGGGAGCGTCCGGCGGCCAGGCGGCGGCCTGCGCCTGGCCCGCCTGCCGGCCGGCCAGGGGCCCTCTGGCGCCAGTCACCGGGCCGCCTCAAGGGCCCGGCTGGCCAGCAGGAGCTGCTGCGCGGCACCCTCATCGAGCACCCCGGCGGCGTCGATGACCCGGCTGAACCGGGCCAGCTCCACGTCGAAGACGGCCGAGACCCGGTCGTGCAGGTCCTGCCGCGCGCGGCTGGTGAGGTCGCGCAGCTGCCCGCTGCCGAATAGCGAGCTGAGCAACTGCTCGGGACCGGCGCCAACCCCGTCCGCCGCATCCGAGGCGGTCTCGGAGGCGGCATCGGCCGGTGCCGTCTCGCCGGCCCTGGCCGCCGGGGCGCCGGAGCCGAGCACGCTGATCATCAGGACCAGGGCTAGCGGCTCGTGGTCGAAGGAGACCACCCGGGCGATGGAGCGCTTGGTGACGTTCTCGGCCTGGACCAGCTCCAGCACGCGTTCCTGCCATTCGCGGACCAGCCGCCGGGCCTGGGCCGGCAGCTCGTGCGTGGGCCGGGCCAGGGCCTCGGCGTCGGCGGGCGCGGCTTCCGCGGCCCGTGCCTTGTCGGTCAGGCCGAGATCGGCCAGGGCGACGGCCAGGTAGTCGGACGCGGCG
>Ga0134128_10009188_pt1 | contig 11878 bp, 11 predicted proteins | sample KB31754_FD_96462 | JGI IMG/M metagenome (GOLD analysis project Ga0134128, IMG submission 96462) | Terrestrial soil microbial communities with excess Nitrogen fertilizer from Kellogg Biological Station, Michigan, USA - KB3-175-4 | ecosystem: Environmental > Terrestrial > Soil > Unclassified ...
CGGCGTCATGGTTATGAAGATGGATGAGGGTCTTGACACCGGCGCTGTGGCCTTGACCAATCGAGCGCATGTCGTCGCGATTACCAACAAGATGACCGCGGGCGACCTTCACGACCGCCTTGCGGTTCTCGGCGCAAAAAACATGGTGTGGGCTATGAACGCGCTCGATCGCGGCGTCTTGCATTTCAAGAAACAGCCCGACATTCATCTTCCATACGCGACAAAGATCGATAAAGCTGAAGCGCGGATTAACTGGGACCAGTCGCGAGGAGACGTGCTGCGACACATAAACGGTCTATCCCCGTTTCCAGGTGCTTGGAGCGAGACCACAATCGAAGGCGAGCAGATACGAGTGAAGGTTTTACGGTGTTCACTCGTACCCGGCCCTCGCCGAAAGTCTCTTCCGGCTCCGGGCACTGTACTTGATGATTGCCTGGCGATTGCATGCAGTAATGGCACGATCCGGATTACCGAACTGCAGCGAGCCGGGAAGGCGCCGATGGGTGCCGAAGAATTTCTGCACGGTACGCCGCTGAAGCCGGGGGCGCGGTTTAGCTGAGATCGTCATGCGCAGGCTTGACCCGCGCATCCATCTGGAAAACAAGCTTTCTCGAAGAGGATGGATTGCCGGGTCAAGCCCGGCAACGACGACTGAAACAGCAATGCCCCGTTACAAGCTTACCATCGAATATGACGGCGCGCCGTTTGCCGGCTGGCAGCTCCAGACGGACCACCCGACCGTGCAGGGCGCGCTCGAAGCCGCCGTGAAGGCGACCTGCGGCGAGGACGTGCGCGTGCATGGCGCGGGGCGCACCGATGCCGGCGTGCATGCGCTGGGGCAGGTCGCGCATTGCGACGTTGCGAAACAGTTCACGCCGGGGCGGTTGCGCGACGCCATGAATGCACATTTGCGCCCCGATCCGATCGCGGTATTATCGGCCGAGATCGTGCCGGAGACCTTCGAGGCGCGGTTCTCCGCCATCAAGCGGCATTATCTCTATCGCATCGCCAACACCCGCGCGAACCTTGCGCTCGATCTCGGTCGGGTCTGGCGCGTGCCGCGGCGGCTCGATGCTGATGCGATGCATGCGGCTGCCCAGCGCCTCGTCGGCAAGCATGATTTCACCACCTTTCGCGACACTGAGTGCCAGGCGAGATCGCCGGAGAAGACGCTCGACCAGCTCGATGTGATCAGAGAGGGCAACGCCATCCGCATCGTCACCTCGGCGCGCTCGTTCCTGCACAGCCAGGCGCGCTCGATGGTGGGATCGCTGGTCTGGGTCGGAGAGGGCCGCTGGAGCGCGGACGATCTCGTCGCTGCACTCGCCGCGCGCAACCGCGCTGCCTGCGGCCCCGTCGCCCCGCCAGAGGGGTTGTATCTGGTGAAGGTGGATTATTAAAAGGCTTCCCTTACTTCGTCATGCCCGGGCTTGTCCCGGGCATCCACGTCTTGATTTGCTGCGGTAGTGAAGACGTGGATGGCCGGGCCTTCGCCGCGCCGAAGGGGCTTCGGCCCCGCAGGCGGGTCAAGCCCGGCCCTGACGACGGGGAAAGAGCTTAAGCGAAATACCGATCCAATATCCCGCGATACACCCGCGTCAGAATTTCGACATCCTTCACCGACGCTCGCTCGTCGATCTGGTGCATGGTCTGGCCGAGCAGGCCGAACTCGATCACCGGGCAATAGCTCGCGATGAAGCGCGCGTCGGAGGTGCCGCCGCTGGTGGAAAGTTCGGGCCTGCGTTCCGTGACCTCCTCGATCGCAGCGACCGCGAGATCGGTGAAGGCGCCGGGCCTGGTCAGGAACACGTTCGAATTCGAGGGCTCCCACACGATGCGCGCCTTGATGCGATTACCGCAGGCTTCGGCAAGCCGCATCTCGATAAGCGCGCGCAGGCTCGCCTGCGTGTGCAGATCGTTGTAGCGCACGTTGAAGGTCGCGCGCGCCTGTCCCGGAATGACGTTGAAGGCCTTGTTGCCGACGTCCACTGAGACGAACTCGAGGCTGGACGGCTGGAATTGCGCGCTGCCGTGATCGAGCGGCTCACCGCTGATCGCGACAATCAGCCGCGAAATATCCGGCACCGGATTGGACGCGCGCTGTGGGTAGGCGACATGGCCCTGCAGTCCGTCGACGTAAAGCGTGCCCGACTGCGAGCCGCGGCGGCCGATCTTGATACAATCGCCCATGACTTGTTGATTGGAGGGCTCGCCCAATACGCAATGGTCGAATGTCTCGCCGCGGTCGGCGACCCATTTCAGAAGCTTCACTGTGCCGTTGATCGAGGCGGCTTCCTCGTCACCCGTAATCAGGAACGAGATCGAGCCTCTGCCGTCCTCCCGCACCTTGCCGCCGTGATCTCCGAGATATTGCAGCACAGCCGCGAGGCTGCAGGCGATGCCGCCCTTCATGTCGACCGCGCCGCGGCCATAGAGGAAACCGTCCTTCACCTCTCCGGAGAATGCACCGTGGCTCCAGGCTGCCTCGTCGCCCGGCGGCACCACGTCGGTGTGGCCGGCGAAAGTGATATGCGGCGCTTGTGTGCCGAGGCGGGCATAGAGATTGTCGACGTCCGGAGTGCCGGCTTCCGAGAAGGTGACCCGGTGCGTTCCGAATCCGTGCGATTTGAGCAGGCTTTCCAGCACACCGAGCGCGCCGGCGTCAGCGGGCGTTACGGAAGGGCAGCGGATGAGGGCTTGGGCGATCGAAAGTGCATCGTTCATGCCTCCCGCTTAACATGCATCGAAGGCGGTGGGCTAGCTCTGTGGGGCAGGGGCTCGATCTCGCTCTGCTGATCCCACGCGGTGGTCGCGCGCAGCCTCGGCCGCGTGCTGCTTGGCCGCCTCTGCCGCTTGCCCGGCGGGTGATTGGTCGCTTGGGATCACGACCAGGCTCGGTTAATCCCGAAGCAGTTCGTTGATGCTGGTTTTTGCCCGCGTGCGCTCGTCGACGCGCTTGACGATCACGGCACAGGCAGTCGAGGGACCCACCTGGCCGTTTTTCATCGGCTTGCCCGGCAGCGCCCCCGGCACGACCACGGCATATTCGGGCACTTCGCCGAGATAGACCTCACCGGTCTCGCGGTCGACGATCTTGGTGGAGGCGCCGAGGAACACGCCCATCGCCAGCACCGCGCCCTTGCGCACGATCACGCCCTCGGCGACCTCGCTGCGCGCGCCGATGAAGCAATCGTCCTCGACGATCACGGGCTCGGCCTGCAACGGCTCCAGCACGCCGCCGATGCCGACGCCGCCGGAGATATGCACCCGCTTGCCGATCTGGGCGCAGGAGCCGACCGTCGACCAGGTGTCGATCATGGTGGATTCGTCGACATAGGCGCCGAGATTGACGAAGGAGGGCATCAGCACGACGTTCTTCGCGATGAAGGCCGAGCGGCGAACGATCGCGCCCGGCACCGCGCGAAAACCGGCGTCGCGGAAACGGTTCTCGCCCCAACCCTCGAATTTCGACGGCACCTTGTCCCACCAGGTGGCCTTGCCCGGCCCGCCCGCAATCGTACTCATGTCATTGAGGCGGAACGACAGCAGCACCGCCTTCTTCAGCCACTGATGCACTGTCCATTTGCCGCCCGCCTCGCGCTCGGCAACGCGCGCTTCGCCCTTGTCCATCAGCTCGAGCGCGTGATCGACGGCGTCGCGGACCTCGCCCTTGGTCGAGGTCGAGATGCCCTCGCGCGCCTGGAAGGCGTTGTTGATGGTGGTTTCGAGCTGGTTCGCGGACATCGGATTTCCGTGTTTTGGCATTGGAGGAGGCTTTTTCGGAATTTGAGGGGTGGGAGTCAAGAACGCAGTCGTCATGGCCGGGCTTGTCTCGCCTGCGGGGCCGAAGTCCCTTCGGCGCGGCGAAGGCCCGGCCATCCACGTGTTAGCAACCCGGGCGAAAGACATCGATGCCCGGCACAAGGCACTACGAGCAACTATCGAGACTTAGCCAACCCCTGCAAGAATCCCGTCAAGTCATCCGTGACATAATCGACATGGGCGGCGTCGCGGCCTTCGAGCTCCCAATCCTCCCGCACCACTTCCTTCGAGCCGTCAGGCACAACGAGCACCGTGGTCATACCAAGCTGATGCGGCACCACGAGGTTGCGCGCCAAATCCTCGAACATCGCCGCGCGGGTCGGATCGACCGCGTGCAGCGACAGGAATTTCCGGTAGGTCTGCGCCGCCGGCTTCGGCTCGAGATCGGCGGCGATGATGTCGAACACACCATCGAAATGCCTGCTCAGGCCCAGACGGGAGAGCACGGCCTCGACATGATCGACCGAGCCGTTGGTCAGGATCAGCTTGCGACCGGGGAGTGTTGCGATCGCCGCGCCCATCTGCGGATTGGGCTCGAGCGGCGAATGGTCGATCTTGTGCACGTAAGCGAGGTAGTCGTCGGCACGCACGCCGTGCTCGCTCATCATGCCGCGCATGGTGGTGCCGTAGCGGCGGTAATAGTCCTTCTGAATGATACGCGCTTCCTCGGGCGAGATCTTCAGCCAGGCGGAAACGAACTCGCTGATCCGGGCATCGACCTGCTGCCACAGATTGACGTGATGCGGGTAGAGCGTGTTGTCGAGGTCGAACACCCAGGTGTCGACATGGGTGAAGATGCGCTTCGGTGTCATTTCAATGTGTCATCCTCACGAAGGGACCCATACCGCGGAATCTATCGTTTTGGCAGGCTGGGAGACGTCGAGCGCATGACGACGGCGCTATTTGTTGCGCGCAGCTCATCGCGGCATCGCAAAGCGCAGCGTCTTGCCGCCGGCCGACAGATCGACCGCGGTAAAACCGGTCGCGGCGAAGCCGCGGCTCGTGCAGTCGCCCTGATCATTGGTTTCGAACTTGTTCTCGCGGGTGCAGAGGGATTTGTTGCCGCCCCAGCTCAAGGGCTTGTCCTTGATCTTGATGGTGCGGTTGTCGGCATCGACGGCTTCGGCGAAGCTGAACACCTTCTTCGGCTGGCCGATGACATCGGGATGCAGGCATTTCCCCGGCTCGATCCGGTACCAGCCGCGGCTCACCACCGATTTGCCGTCGTCGGTTGCGACTGCCGCCATGACCTTGTGCGGTGTGTCGTTGCACCAGGTCAGCCCCGTCGCGGACGGCGACTGCACCGCGTCGATCATGGTCGCGAAGAAGTTCGGTGACTGAACCACGTCCGGCGCCAGCCCATGGCTTTTGAGGAACGCGGCAAGCGCCGCTTGCGTCTTTGGTCCATCGACGCCGTCGATCGGCGCCGCATCGTAGCCACCGATGACCAGCAGCCGCTGGATGCCGGCGAGCCGCGCTTGCTCGTCGTCGTATTCGCTGGCCTCGGCCAGATAGGCGACGAGATTGCGGTCATCGGCCTGGGTCGGCGTGATTTGCGTGAAGGCGGCTTGCGTCTGCCCGGCGCGGCATTGGCGCGCCGCAGCGATGACGAAATTGCCTTGCGCGACGCAAAGGGTGTCGTTGCCATTCTGCGGGATCGGGGAAGCCCCATAGACCGGCAGCGCGCGCGCATTGAGCAGAATGCGGTCGGCGCTCAGCGTGCCCTGCACCACCACGCGGCAGCTTGCCGGATCGACGCGGAACCAGCCGCGCGTGGCAGTTGCCGACTTGTCGTCGATGCCGATCGCGGCCTCAACCACATAGCTCATGCGGTTGCAGATCTTCAAGTCGGCGAAGGCCGGCACCGAGGAGAGCAGGAAGCAAATCGCCGCGGCCGGCAGCGCAAGCAGGGTGTATTCAAGCAGTGACGAAAGGCCACGCTGTGCAATCCGCTCGTCATGCCCGGCCTTGCCGTCTTCGCTAAAGCTACGCCGGCCGAGTGAGTTCGTGGCCCGGCGAAGCCTTGGCGTAGACGGGTGCCGGGCATCCACGTCTTTGCCACGAACCCGCTGCGTGTCAGTCGTGGATGGCCGGGCCTTCGCCGCGCCGAAGGGGCTTCGGCCCCGCAGGCGGGACAAGCCCGGCCACGACGATGGATAGAGTTGCGTCGTCACTTGTGGATCAGCGTGCCGGTGCCCTGATTTGTGAACAACTCCAGCAAGACCGCATGCTGCATCTTGCCGTCGATGATGACGACGCCCTGCACGCCTTGCTCCAGCGCATAGATGCAAGTCTCGACCTTGGGGATCATGCCGCCGGAAATGGTGCCGTCGGCGATCAGCTTTCGCGCGTCCTTGATGGACAGCTCGGGGATCAGCTTCTTCGACTTGTCGAGCACGCCGGGCACGTCGGTGAGAAGCAGCAGGCGCCGTGCCTTCAGCGCGCCGGCAATCGCGCCGGCGAAGGTGTCGGCATTGATGTTCAGCGTCTGGCCGTTCTGGGAGGTGGCCAGCGGTGCCAGCACGGGGATCAACTCGTAGCCGATAAGCTGGTTGAGCAGCGTGAGATCCACCTTCTCGGGATCGCCGACAAAGCCGAGATCGATCGCCTTCTCGATGTTCGAACCGGGATCGACCATGGTGCGCGTCGTCTTCGACGCCTTTACCATGTTGCCGTCCTTGCCCGAGAGGCCCACGGCCTTGCCGCCCGCCTCGTTGATGTAGCCGACGATCTGCTTGTTGACCGAACCGGCCAGCACCATCTCGACGATCTCGATGGTCGCGGCATCGGTGATGCGCAGGCCCGCCGCAAATTCCGACTGGATGCCGAGGCGTTTCAGCATCGATGCGATCTGCGGTCCGCCGCCATGCACGACCACCGGATTGATCGCAGTCTGCTCCAACAGCACGATGTCGCGCGCAAAGGCCTTGGCGGCGTCCTCCGCGCCCATGGCGTGGCCGCCATATTTGATGACGATGGTTTCATCGTCATACTGCTGCATATGCGGCAGCGCCTCGGACAGGATGCGGGCCTGGTCGAGCGGCGAGATTTCGGTCATGGGGCTGATCTCTGGTTCGGCGGGCTGGCCGGTTTCTATCCGATTGCGGCGTGCGGCGCAAAGCGCCCGTTTCGCCGCGGCAATGTCACGCGCGGCGTCAGCCGCTTCCTATGCCTTTCCTATGACTTTCTGGGCCAGGCCGCGGCAAGCGCGAGCACGAGCCAGCTTGCAATCAGGAGCGTGCCTCCGGTCGGAGCAGCAAAAGGGAAAACGCTTCGCCCGGCGAATTGCCGCAGCGTCAGGTCGCTCGCAAACAGGCCGGCGGCGATGACAAAGCCGAAGCAGGCGAGCGGGCAGATCCGCCCGTGCAGGATGCCGCGCTCGGCGAGCGCGACCGCTCCCAGGACTGCACAGGCATGAAACAGCAGCATCGACGACGCCGCTGCGAGCCGCGTGGCGTCGGGCAGATGCGCGGCGCCTGCCGCAAGGGCGACGCCGGCCGCGCCCATCAGGCCGGCGAGCACGATCAGCGCGCGATAGCCCTTCGCCATCAGCGCCGCTCCTTGAGCAGTTTCGCGATCGCCGCACGCAACTCGGCCATTCCGGCGCCCGAGCGCGAGGAGATCGCGAGCACTTCGGGGAATGCGGCGGGATGTTTCGCCAGTGCCGCTTCCGTTTTCGCGCGACAGGCTTGCAATTCAATCGTCTTCACCTGATCGGCCTTGGTCAGCACGACCTGGTAGCTGACCGCGGAGTTGTCGAGCGTCTTGAGGATATCGAGATCGACGTCCTTCAGCCCGTGCCGCGCGTCGATCAGCACGTAGACCCGCGCGAGCGAGGCACGGCCCAGCAGGAATTTATGGATCAGCGTTGTCCATGAGGCGACCTGAGCCTTGGGAGCTGCAGCATAGCCATAGCCGGGCATGTCGACGAGGCGCAATCCCGCCCTGTCGAAGTGAGCGAAGAAGATCAGTTCCTGGGTGCGGCCCGGCGTGTGCGAGGTCCGTGCCAGATTGTTGCGGCCGGTCAGCGCATTGATGAGGGAGGATTTGCCGACGTTGGAGCGGCCGGCGAAGGCGATCTCAAGGCCCGCCATCGGCGGCAGCGTCTCGATCGAGGGAGAAGCGAAGGCGAACTGCCAGTCGCCCGCGAACAGCTTTCGCCCCGCCTCGATCAGCTTCGCATCTGGCTCGGTGGTCATGCGAAGGCTCTCACTCCGTCATTGCGAGGAGCGCAGCGACGAAGCAATCCATTTTTTTGCTACAGTCTGGATTGCTTCGCTTCGCTCGCAATGACGAATGCGGTGAACGTCAAGTCTTCGACTCGGCCTTCTTCCACGTGAAGGTGGATTTGAGATTGTCCAAGAGCTCCACCTTCACGCCGTTACGACGCATGATGAAACTCTGCTGCAGCACCGACAATGTGTTGTTCCAGGCCCAGTAGATGACGAGTCCGGCGGGGAAGCGCGCGAGCATGAAGGTGAAGATGACGGGCATCCAGCTGAAGATGAGCTGCTGCGTCGGATCGGGCGGGGTTGGATTGAGCTTCATCTGGACCCACATCGTGACGCCCATGATCAGCGGCCAGATGCCGAGCGCGAGATAGTGGCCGAACACCGGGAGCTGCGTCGGATCGTAGTGCAACAGTCCGAACAGGGTGAACACGTTGGTCGGGTCAGGCGAGGAGAGGTCCCTGATCCAGCCGTAGAAGGGCGCGTGCCGCATCTCGATGGTGACGAACAGGACCTTGTAGAGCGAGAAGAACACAGGGATCTGGATCGCGACCGGCAGGCAGCCGGCGATCGGATTGATCTTCTCCTTCTTGTAGATCTCCATCATCTCCTGCTGCTGCTTCACCTTGTCGTCGGGATAGCGCTCCTTCAGCGCCTGAAGCTGCGGCTGCACCGACTTCATCTTCGCCATGGAGGCATAGGATTTGTTGGCGAGCGGGAAGAACAGGAGCTTCACGATCACCGTGACGAGGAGGATCGCGATGCCGAAATTGCCGACCAGGCGATAGAAGAAATCGAGCGCCAGGAACATCGGCTTGGTGATGAAGTAGAACCAGCCCCAGTCGATCATCAGGTCGAAATGGTTCAGCGACAGCTCGCGGTTGTAGCCGCCAAATCCCCAGATCGGGAAATTGAGGCCGACCACGCTCGCTTCCTTGGCGCCTGCGAACAGCCGCGCGTCGACGCTGCCGGTGCCGCCGATTGCGATCGTCTGCGGATCTTCCAGATAGTCGGTCTGATAAGTTCGGACGTTGCCGACAAGGTTCGACGAAAAGCGCGCCGACAAACGCGCGCTGGTGTCGGGCAGCAGCGCCGAGGCCCAGTATTTGTCGGTGATGCCGAGCCAGCCGTTGACGACCTTGAAGCTGACGTTCTTGGCTTCGTCGATTTTCTTGTAGGTGTATTGCTGCAGGCCCTGGTCGCCGAGATAGCCGATCAGGCCTTCGTGCAGGATGTAATAGCCCGAGACCTGCGGCGTGCCGTGCCGCGAGATCAGCGCATAAGGATAGAGCGTTACTGGCGCGTTTCCGGTGTTGGTGACCTGGTCCTTGACGGTGAAAAGGTAGCGGTCATCGACCGAAATGGTGCGGCGGAAGATGAGGCCTTCGCCATTGTCGTATTTCAGCACCACCGGCGAGGACGGCGTGAGCGCGCCGGAGTTCTCCTGCTGCCACACCGTGTTCTGGTCGGGGAGGCGAACGGTCGAACCGGTAGCCCCCACCCAGCCGAATTCCGCGTAATAGGGCTCGGCGCTGCCGGACGGCGAATACAGCACGATCGGCGGCGAGTTGGGGTCGACGGTCTCACGGAACTTGACCAGAGACAGATCGTCGATGCGGCCGCCCTTTAGCGAGATGCTGCCGACCACACTCGGCGTTTCGATCTTGACGCGGGGCGAGGCCGCAAGGGCGGTATCGCGATCCACCACCGGGGCGTTGGACACGGCCGGCGTGCTCGTCGGCGCCGGTGCGCCGCCCGCCCGCGGCGGCGTGCTGGTCGGGGCCGCATTGTCGCTCGGCTGGCTTGGCTTTGCCGGGGCGGCATTCTTGTGCAGCTCCTCCTGTGTCTGATGCGCGGCGCGCTGCTTTTCCATCTGCGGGACGTTGTAGAAATACTGCCAGGCGATCAGCACGAGGCCGGACAGGATGACGGCGAGGATGGTGTTGCGGTTTTCGAGCATATCAAAAAGTCTCGTCGTTCAGTCCGGTTGACGCGTCCGTTTCGAGGCCTGCCGGTCGAGGCGTCTGAGCGCCGAGCGGAGGTCGTCGAGCATGGCATTGAAATCGCAGGTCAGCGCGGCACGTCGCCCGACCACGACATAATCATGGTGAGGCTGCATCGCCACCGCGTCGATCCGCCTCACGGCTTCGCGAAGGCGGCGGCGGATGCGGTTGCGCTCGGTCGCGGTGCCGACCTTCCTCGTAACGGTGAAACCGACCCGGATCGGGCCCAAATCCTCGCGGCTGCGGCCTTGCAGGGTCAACGCTCCGGCGTTGACGCGCATGCCATTGGCAACGGCGAGAAAGTCCGCCCGCTGCCTCAGCCGATCCATGATGACGTTCTCCGGGGGGCGACCTCAGGCACTCAGGCGCTTGCGGCCACGCGCGCGGCGCGCGGCCAGGACCTTGCGGCCGCCGGCAGTGGCGAGGCGGGCGCGGAAGCCGTGACGGCGCTTGCGCACCAGTTTGCTGGGTTGATAAGTCCGCTTCACGGGTTCGTTCTCCGCTGACCGGGCAATCTGCCTGTTAAGACTGAGAGGAAGTCCGGATGACGACCGGCCCGAAGAGGGCCGTTTGCCGGCCCAACGGGCCGCCTCCGGGGGTAGCCGGGTCATCCCTGACAATTGGCGCGGCTTATAAGGGAGCGACCGGTTTTCGTCAACGTTGGGAAGACCTTTCGGCGCGTTTCTTTGAAACGTCGTATTTTGGCAGAATAGTTCGATTTTTGCGGTGTTTTTGTGGGCAAGCATGGCGGTTGGCCAGCCTGATCCATAAATGCGGTAACGACTGACATTAGCGATCCGTAATTTGACCGGGCGAGACGGCGGATCGCATCCTCACGGGGCAGGGCCAGCGAAGGCAGACAGCGTGTCAGTAACGGACGACCAGCCGACGACCGAGACGCCGCGCGGCAAGCTGCCGCGTCACTTGGGCCTGTCCGGCAAGCTCTTTCTCTTGACCATCCCGCTGGTGGCGATCGCCTGCCTGCTGATTTACGTGCCTGCCATCGCCAACTTCTGGACCAATCGGCTCAATGACCGTCTGGCGGCGGCCAACACCGCAGCGCTGGTACTTGATGCGGCGCCGCTCGGCATGGTGCCGGATTCGCTGTCGCAGCAGATCTTGAGCAGCATCGGGGCGCGCGCGGTCGCAATCAAGATGGGCCAGCAGCGGCGGTTGCTTGCGAGCGCCAACCTGCCGGCTTCGATCGACCATGACGTCGACACCCGCTCCATGACCGCATGGGATGCGATCACCGGTTCGCTGCAGATGCTGCTGGAGAGCGGGAACCAGACGATTCGCATCATCGGGCCTGCGCCCGCCGGCGCGCAATTCCTCGAAACCGTGGTCGACGAGCGGCCGCTGCGGCAATCGATGTACCGCTTCTCCCGCAATCTCTTGCTGGTCGGCCTCGGAATCGGGGTGCTGACCGCGACCCTCGTCTATGTTGCGCTGCATTTCCTGTTCGTGCGGCCGATGCGGCGGCTGACGGCAAGCATGGTCGGCTTCCATGAGGATCCGGAGAGCGCCGCCAGGATCATCGTGCCGAGCCAGCGCGGCGACGAGATCGGCGTTGCCGAGCGTGAGCTCTCGGCCATGCAGCGCGACCTGGTATCGATGCTCAATCAGAAGAGCCGGCTCGCTGCGCTCGGCCTCGCCGTCTCCAAGATCAACCACGATCTGCGCAACCTGCTCGCGTCCTCGCAGCTCCTGTCGGACCAGCTCGCGACCGTGCCGGATCCGCGGGTGCAGCGCTTTGCGCCGAAGCTGATGCGCTCGCTCGAGCGGGCGATCGCCTTCTGCCAGTCGACCCTGTCCTATGGCCGC